>Ga0209518_1003496_pt1 | contig 13422 bp, 10 predicted proteins | sample RifGroB1_FD_183993 | JGI IMG/M metagenome (GOLD analysis project Ga0209518, IMG submission 183993) | Groundwater microbial communities from Rifle, Colorado, USA - Groundwater B1 (SPAdes) (version 2) | ecosystem: Environmental > Aquatic > Deep subsurface > Groundwater | place: Rifle, Colorado... | reverse complement strand
ACCGGCTTGATCATCCTCACTCTCCCCTCCATCGGTCTCCTCTGTTTCCACGTCCTCTGGTAACTCATCTGGTGAAATCGGCCCGGCCGAGGTTTCTTCTTCCTCCACCTCCTGCGAATCAATCGGCACTACCTTAAGGCCGAGTGAGTTTAGTTCACGCATCAAGACTTTAAAAGATTCCGGCACACTGGGCGCTGGGATCTCTTCACCCTTCACCATGGCCTCAAACGCATTAGCTCGGCCGCGAACATCATCTGATTTAATCGTTAACATCTCCTGCAAAATATGCGCTGCCCGGTGTGCTTCCAGCGCCCACACTTCCATTTCCCCAAGACGCTGACCACCCATTTGCGCTTTACCACCCAGTGGTTGTTGAGTAACCAATGAGTACGGACCGGTCGAACGAGCGTGAGTTTTGTCTTCCACCATGTGTGACAACTTCAACATATAGGCAATTCCCACCACCGTTTGTTCATGGAACGGCTCACCAGTGCGACCATCATAGAGCTGTACTTTACCGGAACCCGGCAAATCAGCCCGCTCCAACTCACTCCAAATTCGATCTTCATCAATCTTTTCAAACGCTGGCACCGCCACTCGATACCCCAGCTTGTCGGCCGCCCACCCGAGGTGTGCCTCCAATAGTTGACCTAAGTTCATCCGAGCCAGCACCGAGAGCGGTGAAATGATAATATCGATCGGCGTCCCATCAGCCAAATGCGGCATATCAGCCACTGGCACGATTTTGGAAATCACGCCTTTGTTACCATGACGACCAGCCAGCTTGTCACCCACCCGGATCTTGCGCATCTGAGCCACCCGCACAATCACTTCTTTGAGAGTGCCAGGATCAAGCTCATCGCCCAGGTCACGGTCAAGAATCTGGACATCAATCACTGTCCCACTCTCGCCGTGAGGCATCCGGATCGAGGTATCACGTACTTCTTTGGATTTTTCACCAAAAATTGCTCGCAGTAACCGCTCTTCCGGCGACAGCTCGGTTTCACCTTTCGGGGCCACTTTACCAACGAGAATGTCACCGGCATTGACTTGGCTCCCAACCCGGATAATGCCCTCCATTGTCAAGTTACTTAAGAAAGCTTCGCTCACATTGGGAATATCATTAGTCAGTTCTTCCGGGCCGAGCCGCGTATCCATCACTTTGGCTTTGTGCTCACCGATTTGAATCGAGGTCAGTGTATCTTGTTTGACTAATCGATCAGAGATTACCACTGCGTCTTCATACCCCAAGCCGTCAAACGACGCATAGGCAATCAACAGGTTCGTCCCCAATGCCAATTCTCCATGATCAGCTGAGGGTCCATCAATCAGTACGTCACCAACCTGAATTTTTTGACCGGCATCTACTGCCACCACCTGCGAATAACAGGTGCTTTGTGAAGTCCGCTCAAACTTAATAATGTGATAGGTCACCACTCCCTTGTCGTATTCCACGTGTTCACTGCTGTGCTGTGTAAAATACTGCTCGGCGGCCTTGTGTTCACTTTTGTTGAGTTTCAGCACTACTTTGTTGGCATCAGCGTATTCCACTGTCCCGGCAAACGGTGAGACAATCGTCCGATTCATCGCTATGGCCACTGCCTCCTCCATCCCTGTCCCCACGATCGGCGCCACCGGCTTAACCAATGGTACTGCTTGACACTGCATATGCGTCCCCATCAAAGCCCGGTTGGCCTCGTCATGAGCAATAAACGGAATCAGCGCAGCTGAAGTACCAATCACTTGGCGTGGTACGACGTCGATGTACTGCACGTCAGTTACCGGCCCTTCAATAAACTGATTCATGTGGCGCATCGGCACCCACTCATCTTCCAACACACCGTCTTTGCCGATGTTGATACCAGCGTGAGTAATTTTATAATCCTCTTCCTCGTCAGCAGACATATAGACAATGCGGTCGTAATTGATCTTCATCTTGCTGCCTTTTTTCTCTACAGCAAAATACGGCGCCTCCAAAAAACCATATTTATTCACTTGGGTATAAAGAGCTAAATACGTCACCAAGCCGATGTTTGGACCCTCTGGTGAACGAACAGGGTCGACCCGAGAGTATTGTGAAGCGTTAATATCCCGCATGGAGAAAGAAGCGCGCTCACGAGTCACACCGCCCGTACCCATCACCGACAAACGACGCAGGTTATCAATTTCTGACAGTGGATTAGTCTGATCCAAAATGGCTGACAAACGGTTGCGGCGGAAAAACTCAGAGATCGTGGCAATCAGTGGTCGGGCGTTAACCAGTGCCGCCGGAGTCAAGGTTTCATCGGTTTTAGTCAGAGACATTTTCTCGCGGATCGAGCGTTCCAAACGGATTAATCCAATCCGAAAAGCACCCGTCTGCACCAACTCACCCACTCGGCGCACGCGGCGATTACTTAAGTGATCAATGTCATCCACCTTACCATTACCATTTTGCAAATCAATCAAATAGCGGATTGTTGCCACCACATCTTCTGGAGTCAGCACCGTTTGGTCTTCCTTGATGTCGATCTTTAAGCGACGATTGAGTTTGTAACGACCGACTCGGGCCAGATCGTAACGTTTGGAGTCAAAGAAAAGTTGAGAAAGGTACTCACGGGCGGTATCCAAGACAGCTGGTTCACCTGGACGCATCTTCTCATAAATCTCAATCAAGGCCTCAGCTTGATTGGTGGTGGCATCTTTTTTCAAAGTATTTTCCAATAAATTGAACTGATCTTGTTTGGTGACATCTTTAAAAAGTGCCAGCATTTCATCGTTGGTTTCATAACCCAGGGCGCGCAGTAACACCGTCACTGGCATCTTGCGGCGACGGTCAATCTTCACCGTAATCACGTCACGCCGCCCCACCGTCATCTCCAACCATGAACCACGCAGTGGCCGCAGCTCCGCACGGTATAACACTCGGCGGCTATTCGGATCTTCATCGCCCAAGAAAAAGACTCCAGGCGAGCGCACAAGCTGAGTGATGATCGCCCGCTCAATCCCATTAATAATGAAAGTGCCCACACCAGTCATCACCGGCAGATCACCCAAAAACACCTCTTGAGTCTGTTCTTCACCGGTGCGTTTGTTGGTCAGGGTGGCCTGCGCATAGAGCGGTACATCATAGGAAACTGCCTTAGCTTTCGCTTGAGTGGGAGTGTATTTGGGTTCACCTAAACGGTGATTGGCAAAAGAAAGCACCCAGTTTTTACCGGTAAAGTCTTCGATGCCTGTTTCGCCATTCACTTCTTGGAGCGACTCCTTAATTCCCTGACTGAGAAACCATTGGTAACTTTCTCTTTGAAGTTGAATAAGATCGAGAGGGGGTAAGGTTTTGTGCGGCTTGCCCCAATTTTCTCGCTGCAACTGTGACATTGAAAATGCCTTCCCGGTTGATTTCTTACTCTGACGCGCCCCCCAGCCACAACAGACAAAAAGAGACGCACCCTAAAGTGGTCTCTTTGGTTATTTAGGTTATCTTGTGTGATCGACTTGGCTCATTATGCAATCAGATGTGCGCGCTCGTTTACAATAACAGGGGATTGTAACATACCGATCTAACACCTGCAAGTACTACAGTTGGTATTCACATCTTTCCAGTAAAACTTGGCACTCGTGTTCGTCAGCTCGAAAGTCCACTAATAGTGGTATACTTGGGCTATAAACGCCTAAACCCCTCGGGGCATGGCGCGAAAACTACGGAAGATAACATCTCCTCGTCAGGAACTTCCGTAGTTGCATCCCGAAAGGGGTGTAGGGGGAAACCCCACTCTGGCGGGGAGATTTTTATTCTCCCCGAAACTATATGAACAAAATCAAAAAGTTCTTTTGGTTTCTGTTGGGCAGGTGCCCTTACTGTCATACCCCGCTCGTTTTCTGGAAAAGAGGAAAAATCGATTGTCCCAAATGCCCAAGAAGGTGGTACAGCTGAAACTACTGACTTTTCTCTGGGGAATGGTCTGGCTCTCTTTGGGCCGGTGTGCCAAATGTCTTGGAAAACTTAAACCCACCCCATTTAACACACTGACTTGCCAAAAGTGTCAACAAATCTATCCCCTGCCAAGCGAGTATTAGCTTTTTAAACTTTTCGTCAGGAACTTCCGTTATCACCAGTGTGAGCACTCAAGCTGACAATAAACCCAACAAAATTCAAGTAAATTGCGAGCAGCAAGACTTTACTACTGCAGATAGGTCGCTACGTTCTTGTTATGTTCTTCCAGTGTCCGGGCGTAGTGGATTTCACCGGTCCGATCATGGAGATAGTAGAGATAGTCGGTGACAGCAGGATGAAGGGCGGCCTCAATCGCCATCAGACCAGGATTAGCAATCGGCTGAGGCGGCAACCCAGGATATCGATAGGTGTTATAGATCGAGTTGAGAGTCTTGTCCGCGGCCGTCGGCGGCACCCACCAAGAATCTTCCACTCCACTGTAGCCTTTGATGTATTGCAAAGTGGCGTCAGCCTGGAGCGGCATCCCCAGCTCTACTCTATTCCAGAGGATCCCAGCGACTACCGGTAACTCCTCTTCGCCACGCGCCTCCCGCTCCACAATCGAAGCCATCACCAGCGCCTCATCAAAACTATAATCAGAACTGACGATTTCGTCCGCCAAACCTTTCACTACTTTCCGCTCAAAAGTCTGACCCAAAAGTAGGCCAATCTGCTCAGCCGAGGCCTGGCGTGGAATCAGGTATGTGTCGGGAAATAATCGTCCCTCATCACCTGCGGTTAAACTCAAAAACTCATCGGCCGAAAAGACTTCCAGCTCTTGTTCCGCCAAACTCTGGGCAATTTCTTCTCGGCGCCACCCCTCTGGAATAGTTACCCAGATATCATTCGTGCCTTGGGTCAGTTCAAAGGCAATTTCGGCCGTGCTCATATTTGGCGAAAGATCAAAACTACCCGCCTGGATCTTATTATCCAGATTTTCCTTTTTGACAATTACTTGGAACACCAGTGAGTTTTTAATTAAACCAGCCGTTTGGAGGCGACTGCCGATGACGCTCACTGCTTGACCTTTGGGAATGACAAAACGCTCTTTTTCCTGCGTTTGCGGATCAACCGGCCGGGAAAGCGCTAGGAAGAGCGTACCGCTCATCACAAATAGGGTGAGTAACACAAGAGGAACAATGATCCACCATTGTTTTTTGGAGTTTTTCATTGAGTGAATCAGTGTATCATAAAAGGGGTAATAAAGGTCGGAAAAACTCCACTAGCTTCACAGCACGAAAACTTGCTAGACTGAAATGAACAGCGTAAGCATGAAAGGATCCATGAACGAAGATTTTACTCAACCTTCAGCAGAATCAGGCACTCCAACTCAACCAGAAATGTCGAGTGATCAAGAGGGGGCTGTTCAACAGCCAGCAACACAGACTGGAGCAGAACGGAAAACTGAACAGGGTCTATTTCAGGAATTAAAACGGGCAACCAGCCTAGAAGAAATCTTGGTACTTGGCTCGCGGGGCTTACGTTCAGAGAAAAATTCAATACACCCACTTGTCTTGAACGTTATGGCTGAAGCTCTCAATGAAGTTGGTGAACCAGAATTAGCGGCGCAATACTTACTTAAGTCAGAAGATGTCCGATTCTCTAACCAACAAACTGAGGTAAATACTAACCTTTTAAATAGACTTGAGGAGGTTACCGACTTACTCGGCGATAAACTGCCGAAGCAACTTACAGAGCTTATGGCTGCAATAAGAAATCACTGGTAATTTTTTAGTGCGACGCTCACTGTTGTGCTAACCACTCCTCCAAGATTAAAGCCGCGGCGTAGTGGTCAATCGGTTGCTGGGAAATATTTTTCATCCCCCGCTCTTTTAACTTTTGTTCAACCGCTTTAGAGCTTAATGTCTCATCGATAAACTCGATCGGGACGCTAACTACTCCTTCTAACTCTTGGGCAAACTCACGCGTTAAGTCAGCCATCTCGTTTTCAGATAGACCGATCACCACCCGCTCAATTTTTTCATGATTAATAATTGATCGCAGTTGGTCAAATAAATGTTCGTCATTCTCTACTACTGCTAAGGGCTGGGCCAAACTGCCGTGGGAAACAGCCAAGCCCACCCGTCTCGTCCCGTAGTCAATCGCCAAGACCTTCATCATCATTCCCTCACCAGTTGAGCGGTCACTACCCCTCGGAGAAGATAAGTACCCTCCGGCACACAGGTGACCAGTTTCAGCTGACGGATATCGTAATTCTGGGACAAAATGTAGGTATCAGTCGGTTTCACTTCCGTCTTACTGGTCACCACATAGGTGTAGCGCACATTGTCCTGAGTGACATAAATCTTGTCTCCCTTTTCCAGCGTCATGATGTAACTAAAAATCGAAGTATAGCGGCGTGGGTTATTGACACTGGGGTTGTAAAACTGCCGCAAAATCGAGTGACCAAAAATCACCGGCGAGCCAGGCTGACCAGGGAGAGCCGTCCCTGGATAGGCAATCAGGCTGCGACTCAGGTCAGTGCCACCGACCAGGACCTGGGCATCATAAATATTAATTTTAGGAATCTCGATCTTGTAGGAAATAGACTCTTGCTGCTCACTCAACCCAACTGCTTGATCACCAGTAAACCAGTTAGAAAGATCCGTATAGTCCAAAGCCGTATTCAGAATGATCGGACCAGCTTCGTCTTCGACCGGCACTCCAAACTCTACCTCTTCCCCATCGCTGGCGCTGGCTAAAGCCAATGAAGAAGTTTCCAACACTTGTTCTGGTGGAATTGGCGTTTTCAGTTCCACCGCGTTGGCCGTGAAATCTCCCACATAGTAAACCACGATCGGCCAAGTAGCACTGCCTACTAACCCAATCCCCAAGAGCAGTAATACGGTTGGCAAAACGGCCGCTCCCAAGCGAATAGCCCTGGGAATAGCGCGACGAAAATGTTTCTCTTTGTCACGAACTTCTGAGATTTCCTGCCGGTCAGCCACCGTAAAGCGCTCGGCAAGCTTATCGACCTTTTCCTCAATTTTATTCAGCGAAACGCCCTCTATTAGCGCCTGGCGATAAAGCCGGACCAGCTCCTGCCGCTGTTGGTGGGAAGGCCTTGTTTTGGGCATGTTTTTACCGAGTTTGGTTGCTGATTTCCAGTTGTACCCGCTGAGCGTCTTTGGGTACTCTCCTGACAAACAGTCGAGCGATAGCTGGCTTAAGCACGTACTGCGCACTCTCTATTTCACCGCGCTCAGCCAGTTTGCCTGGGAGTTCACGGAGTGGGAGACCGAGGATAGTCTGAATCACTTCTTCCTGATTGAATGGTGGGCGCGCCTTGGCAATCACATTGGCATCCAAAACCACCCGAGTGCTGGCAGTCGCTTCCTGGCGGGTATCTGACAAAAACTCCGGCTCTTCATCAATCAACCGGTAACCCTCTGGAATATCGTCTTTCAACGCCTCTTCTAAAAGCGGCCTGAGATCTGACGATTGATATTTGACTGCCGAGGCCTCGAGGGTTAAATCCAGCGTCACTTGATCGGCTTCATCACCCACTTCACCATCATAATTTTCCTCGATGGCTGCTATCCGGGAGGTCAGCGCGTAATATATCCCATTACCCGACTGGTCATTAAACTTTTGTTGAGCTTCATCTTTGAGTTTATTGGTCAAGGTTCCTAAGACGTTATCTTGATCTTCTTGCGAAATTACTCTTACTTCTCGACTTGAACCACCACTAAAAGCGTCTTTGGCCGTGGCAGAATAGGTACCGATATCAAAACTAGCAATGATTAATTCAGTCCCCTTACCAAGATTGCTCTCAGCCCCAATCGCACTGGCCGTCACCGCCACGTCAGTCTGACCGTAATTTTTAGTTTCACCAGTGCCGCCCTCATTTTCTTCGACTGAGGCCGAGGCCACTGTCACCTCGGTGTCCAGGGTAAAAGCCAAGGTACCAGCACTTAGCCTGGTTCCTTCCGTGAATGTTTTGACGGCCGTAGTTTTATTAAAAAGAGTCACGGTCCCTTTAGCCTGCTCGCCAACCAGTTTAACTCCGGTAGTGGCAGCCGTTTCTCGACCAGTCACCTCCATTGTTTCTAATTCCCCCTTGAGAATTTGGCGAGCCACATTGGAACTGGCAAGAGTGGGATCAATCGTAATTTCCACATCTTTGGCAATTACTTTTTCGGTCAATTGAAGTGAAACTGCCACTTGATAGGACATCACCACCCAGCCAATAAGCATCAAGAGTAAGGCTAAAACGCCACCGATAAATCCACCCAAAATAGTTTTTTTGTGGGGATGATGGTCGTACCAACGATAGAGTTTCTTTAAAAAGACAGGCATTTTTAGGCGTCGGCCAGCCGCACGTGACTTCTCCCCCCGCTCAATCGGTTTTTCCGATACAGCCGGTAAATCACTCCGGGAAATGGGAACACCAAAACTGGTCACTTGGCCCCCTTCCGCTGGAGTAGTAAAGTTATCACCTTGCTCAACCGGCGCATCAACACTCTCAAAGCCAAAATCTTCATTTTCAGTTTGATTGATACTCGTTTCCGGCATGACGTGTTTTCCTTGCAGTCCTTTGGACTGGGCGACGGCGGCACCCCCTTGTTCTACCACTGCATACAATACATCCAAGGCGGCCATGCTTTCTACTACCGGTGCCTGGACAAAAGGATGATTTTCCGACCAGTTGTAGTTGCTGATCTGTTGTTGAGCGTCATCCATCTCTGGCGCGGTCAGCGTCACAGAGGCCAGCATCAACTTGGCGGGCAGGTAAGTGTCTTTCCCTTTGAGTTCACCAGCAAAGCGGGCGAGACCCTCAACGACATCTTGCACAATGTCGCCCGAGCGACCAACCGACAGTTGGTGAACTAACTTACCCTGCTTGAGGAGGTAAATGAAAACCGTATCGTCTTGGAGATACACCAAGACCTGAGAGGCCAGACTGTCTTGGGCCACGATTTGCTGAACGAGAGCATCTGGAATCACCACAAAGCCAACCGGATTCAAGCCAAGGTTTTCAGCCACTGCCTTGATGAAGGGTTTTTTCTGGCTCATCAGGCCAGCATCATCAACCCAGAGTGGATCAAAACCAAAAACCACCTCGCCGATGTTTTCCGAATCCGATCCCAGCTCCTGGAGGGCTTGATCAGCCTGAATTAAACCATCTTCATCATTTTCAAAGGTTTTCAGGCTGGAATTGGAAAGGGTGCGCACCTTCTCCCTCCACTTTCCAGAGTGCTGCCTGAACCGAGTGGTTAACAAACATCAAACACAAAAAAGTGTGTAATGGCGCCTGATCGCCTCCCTTCCCTTTTTGAGAAGACTTGAGCGGAAACTTTGGTAGTTTGATGAGTGGCATAGTTTTTTTAAACCAAACAAACCAGTGTGTACTGGTGCTGGTTGGTTTATTTAAGCAAAATTGAGACCGAAATGAAAGAGGACTGGAATTAAACCAATTCCAGGTAAAGCCTTCTCACTCCAGCAGCGACCGCCTTCTCCTTGGTTATCTTGATCTGACCAACTTCACCAGTATTGGTCACATGGGGTCCGCCACACAACTCTTTGGAAATCCAGTCTTTTTCTGGATCATAACCAATAGTATAAACACTGACTTGATCAGGATATTTTTCGGCAAAAAAGGCTAACGCACCAGCTTTGAGCGCCGCGTCTTTGCGCATTGTTTGTTGAGTGACTGGCAAATCAGCCGCTACCCAATCGTTAATCTGCTTTTCTACTGCTTGTTTTTCACGGTCGGTCAATACCTGCGGATGAGTGAAATCAAAGCGCAACCGCTCACCGGTGATGTTGGAGCCTTGCTGTTCCACGTGCGTACCAAGCACCTGGCGCAGTGCCGCGTGTAGTAAATGAGTGGCCGTGTGGTACTTCACTACGGCTTCCGAAGTATCGGCCAATCCCCCTTTGAATTTGCCAACTGAAGCGGTGCGAGAACGATCAGCGTGCTGGTTTTTCATTTTTTGAAATTCTTGGTGAATATTTCCAGAAACGGTCAGATTTTTGTGTTGTGCTTCTTCGATCGAAAGCTCCAACGGAAAACCATACGTTTCGTACAACGTGAAGGCCAACTGAGCGGTGAGTTTTGCAGAACCGGCTGTTTGTTTAACAAATTCCTGCAAACCTTTTTCCAACGTGCGCAAAAATTTATTTTCTTCCCCTTCAATGGCTTGAGTGACCGATAGCACGTTTCGCATCACCGCTGGATACGCCTCACGATAGGTTTTGCCGACTATTTCAGCGATTTTACCCAAGAACGGCTGAGTAATTCCCAACTGCTTGCCGTACCTGACTGCTCGGCGAATCAGACGACGGACAAAGTACCCTTGGTCTTTATTTGATGGCTGTACTCCGTCGGCAATCAGCATTACCGCCGCGCGCAGATGATCGGCAATGACCCGAAATGAAGCACTATTGGCACTGGTATATTTTTGACCAGCTACTTTCTCAATGTAGTCAATGATCGGCACAAAAAGATCAATTTTAAACACGTCCGGCTCGTCGTGCACTGCGGCCAACATTCGTTCCAACCCGCCACCAAAATCAATATTTTTTTGCGGCAGTGGCTCAAAGCCTTTGTCAGTCTTAAGGTATTGCATAAACACTGAATTACCAATTTCCAAAAATCGGCCGCAGCTGCAGTTGATGTGACACGGCTGATCTTTCCATGCCGAGTGTTCATGAAACTGTTTATCAGCCCCAAAATCCCAAAACACTTCGTTGTCCGGACCGCCTGGTTCGCCTACCGGCATCTGAGCCGGCTCACCGGCGCGCGACCACCAATTAGCCCCACCCTCATAAAAGAAAATTCTGCCGTCCTGCAGCCCCTGAGTGCGGGGTTGGTCGACAATTTTGGTCTCAATATTTTTCTGTTTGAAAAGCTGCTGCCAAATTCCGGCCGTTTCATCATCACGGGGAATACCCAATTTTTCATCACCCCCATAGACAGAAACATACAACCGCGCAGGGTCAAGTCCAAGTTCGTCAATCAAAAAAGTGAAATACCACTCCAACTGTTCCTGTTTGAAATAATCTCCCAGTGACCAATTGCCCAGCATCTCGAAAAAAGTAGTGTGACGATTGTCGCCCACTTCCTCAATGTCTTGGGAACGAAAACATTTTTGCGAGTCAGCAATTCGGGTGCCTTGTGGATGTTTGGCGCCCAATAAATACGGCAGCATCGGCTGCATACCGGAACCGGTAAAAAGCGTAGTGGGATCATTTTCCGGTACCAGCGGCGAGGAAGGCACAATGGCGTGACCGCGATCAGCAAAAAAATCAAGATATTTTTGGCGCAGCAACGTCGAATCAAGCATAATTCCCGATTATACAGGGCAAGTCATACTCCTCGAAACTGTGTATTGGGTTTGCGAATGCGTTTTTTGGTGGCAGTCAGTTCATGGGCTTTCTGCGCAAACGCTTGGATCAAGAGTGTTTTGACCGATTCACCCAAAGAAGCCTCTGTATCCTGAATCACACCTTGTTTTACCAGTTCCGGCCGGGCCTCTTCCCACAGTTCGTTCATGTCATCGACAAAATCTTTCCCTCGGTCGGTCGCCAAAAAATAAACCGCGGCCGCGCCAGCGGTCATCCCGGCCACAAAGCCCAATAAAAAGGGCCCCTGAAAATTACTTTCTTTTACTGCCATCTTTTCTGCTTGTCAGCCAGCCGGTGAAAGACTCAAACACCTTAATGCCGGTCTGAATACCGGTCGCCAACCCCCCTAAGTTTTGCAGTGGAGCCACAATGGTGTTAATTTTAGCCTGGGCTTCATCCAAGGTAGTGTTGATTTTTTGTAGCGTACGCTTCACTTCAGTGAGCACCAAAATAATCTGGACGCCAACGACCGACAAAATAATAGTGAGAATAACCGCCACGATGACTAAGACTATCGGTAAAAGCTGTTCCATACTTCCTCCTTTGTCAGTTAATAGTTTATAGAGATTCTTATCCTAATTAACTATAAACTATTCACTATGAACTTAAAACCTGACAAACACTGTTCGTTGCACGGTCGAAGTTTTTCCCTGTTTATCCTTGGCCTCCACCGTAATGGTAGCAATACCTTCATTCGGCAGGGTAATCTGCGCCTCAAAACTGGTACAGCCTGAGCGTTGACCATCACCACTGTTTCTAGTTCGGTCATCCCGCGCACTCCCACTTGCGGGGAAACGATTGAATCTTCCACGGGCTCGTAAAGCTCAATCTTGGGCGGGGAAATAAAACTGAACCAGCGAATACCGATGTATAAAAATAGCACCAAAAAAATGCCGCCCACCCCACTGGTAGCTAAGCGAATAGGTGATAAAGTGGGCATTTTACGAAAAGCCGGCTTCAAAAATTCCTGAGCTACTAACTTACCCTTAGCACTTTCCTGGAAATCGCGCCGCAGTAGCGCCAGCATCGGCTCGGCATCAAAACCCAACACCCGTGCATACGCCTTAACATACCCTTTGACAAACACTGCCGCCGGTAGATCTTGAAAACGATTTTCTTCTAGGGCAACCAAAAATTGTTCTCTCACTCGGATGGCGTGTGATAACTGCGTGCGAGAAAAGCCGCGTTCCTCTCGTTCCAGCTTTAAAAGCTCGCCCACCGTTTTGGTTTGTTGAACCATCATAGGGATTTATGAAAGCGCTTCATTAACTAGTCGAGCCACCGTCCCGCCGTCGGCTTGACCAGCCAGTTTTTTCATCACTTGGCCGATGACCGGACCAGCGCTTGGATTTTGGAGGCCAGCAATTGTTTCTTGAACCACCTTTTTAATCTCGTCCTCCGACAACTGCGCTGGCAAGAACTGTTCCAAGAGCGCGATTCTGTCTTTGGCTTCTTTGACTAGATCTGCTCGACCGCCTTTTTCATAATCAGTCAAGGCATCCTTCCACTGTTTGATCGAACGAGCGACCAACTGCTGCACGCCAACATCAGTCTGTTCACCATGATCAATCTCAAAGTTGTGAATATCGTTTAACAATAATCTTAAGGTTGTTAAGCTCGCCTGGTCACCTGACTTCAGAGCGGTCTTCATTTGACCAGCGACGGTCTGTTTCAAGGTCATGAAAATCATTGTAGCACGCTATAATATGGCGACCGGGCGATTAGCTCAGCTGGTTAGAGCGCACGATTCACATTCGTGAGGTCGGAGGTTCAAGTCCTCCATCGCCCACTTTCACCAATAAAAACTCTTTTTCAAAAGCGGTCATCATTTGCCAGTTGCCTGTTCCAAAAAAGGTATGATATAAGTATGACATACTCGTGAAAGGAGTTTTTATATGGCAGGAATTAACCAAGGAGAAAAACTCAAATTTCGCTATGGAGAACACTTATGTCCCCATGGGCTTGGTACTCCTTACGATTGTGGACAACTAACACGAACACCGGGGAACACTGCCTTAGACTGCGCACTCAAAGAGGAAACTGGCAAAAGCTGTCCTTTTGATCCAACCATCATCCCTATTCACAGCATGATTGAA
>Ga0209518_1003494_pt1 | contig 13425 bp, 9 predicted proteins | sample RifGroB1_FD_183993 | JGI IMG/M metagenome (GOLD analysis project Ga0209518, IMG submission 183993) | Groundwater microbial communities from Rifle, Colorado, USA - Groundwater B1 (SPAdes) (version 2) | ecosystem: Environmental > Aquatic > Deep subsurface > Groundwater | place: Rifle, Colorado... | reverse complement strand
ATCCGGCCAGTAAGTTACCAAAGGCAACCGGTGGTACTAACCACTCACAAATTAAACTGGAAACCACCGCCGGATCATCCTTGGAGGAGAGACTTTAGGGGGTGACATTTCTATTTTGGAATGACAGGGGCCAATTTAAAGCTGAGGGACAACTTATCAGAATGACAAAAGAAAACTAGCCAGTGCAAGTCGGATATTAACATTGGCAGCAATATGTTGCCTTGCCAGGTTAACAGCCCTTATAAAAAGGGTAATCATTTTTTGTCGGTTGATATCTTTTGAAGAAAGAAGTTTCTGCTCGGCAATAAGTAATACCCGCGTAAGAAGAGTCAATGTCTCCGGTTTTGAAAGCGTAATTTGATCGAGTTTGGCCAATCGTCGCTCCGGTGGGCTAAGTAAAAGATACTCCACCAAGTCAGAGTCCTGTTTAAAATTAGCGTTCTCCGAAACCGTTGTCTTAGATCGAACTTGTACCTCCAAGCAACGAGAAGCCACTGTGGGTAAAAGAAAATCTTTATTAGGCGAGGTGAGAATAATTCGCGTCGAGGGAAATGGCTCTTCCAGCGTTTTTAAAAGAGCATTTTGAGCCTCAAAAGTGGCTAGATTTGCCTCATATATAATGGCCAAAGAGACGGAAGTCGCTAAAGGCTTGCGGGAAAGTTTGCTAACCATTTCCCTTACCTGGGCGATGGTTATCGATGGGGAAGGAACGATCATTTGCAGATCCGGTTGACTCTCCAATCGATCAACCGCCACTCCAAGAAACTCCGAGGCCATTGCTTTTGCCGTCTGTCGTCTTTCTTCTTCGGTCGCACCGGTAATCAGGATGGGAATCATAATTTACAATATAAAGATTACTTGACGTGAGAGGCGAGACTCCTTTTCTCGCTTCTCATTTCTAACTTCTAAATTCCAGTTTGCCAGTCTCATTGCATTGTACCCAAAGCTTCTTTATTATGAAAGTTAAATGCCTGCCCCATTTGACAAAACAATTCTCCTTGGCCCGGATCGTTTCAAGAAACAAAAAAGAGACGATAATGGCGATGAAATACCTCTGCCTGTTCCCGTTCCGGTTCTACCTGCCGAAGATCTTTTGGACCAACCGGTAGAAATTGTAGAAGGACCATCAGTGCCTACCCCCCCTAGCTCTATACCTGCCGTTGCCCCCAAAGAACCATTTGCCAATTTGGACATTACCGTCCCCGATATCGAAATCGGCAACGAGGTTGATAAGCAACCGATAAGACCATCAAATTTTATAAGCCAACTCGTTTCCATGAACGCACTGTCAGAGGAACTCGCGCAGAAAATTCAGCTAGAGAGTGCCACCACCGGTCGATCGATTGACGATATTATTACTGAAAAAAAATTAGTTGATCAAGAAACAATCACCAAAGCCAAAGCCGCCTTTTTTAATGTTCCTTTTATTAAACTCTCGGAAATCGGCATCTCGCCAGAAGCCTTGGCCGCCATTCCAAAAGCCTTGGCCGAAAGATATAAGTTAATTCCTTTTGATATTAAGAAAGACAAAAGAGAACTCTCGGTTGCCATGGCCAATCCCTTGGATCTCCCCGCCATTGAGTTCCTGGAAAAAAAAGTCGGGATGCGAGTCCGGCCATATACCGCCGTACCGATAGAAGTCATCGATGCCATTGCCAATAATTACGCCCAAAACCTTTCCGCCGAGGTAACGGCTGCCTTAAGAGAGACGACTCCCCAAGAAACAAAAACGATTGACATAAAACAACTGGGTGAGGTCATCAGAGAAGCCCCCATTGCCAAGATTGTCTCGACAATACTCGAGTACGCCATTAAATCGCGTGCTTCTGACGTTCATATTGAACCTCAAACAGATAGAGTTCGGGTACGGTATCGGATTGACGGAATTCTGCATGAGAGACTGATTCTCCCTAAAAATGTCCACGAAGCCTTGGTCTCCAGAATCAAAATTCTCGCCGGCATGAAGATTGATGAAAAAAGATTGCCCCAAGACGGTAGATTTAACTTCCGTGCCGCCGGCGAAGAAGTCGATCTTCGAGTTTCCTCCCTACCTACGGTTCTGGGCGAAAAAATTGTTATGCGGCTGCTAAAAAAATCCGGTGGCGTGCCTACCTTGTCTGATCTGGGGATAAGAGGAAAAGCCTTAAAGAATCTTGAAGATGCGATACTGCGTCCACACGGCATCATCCTTATCTGTGGACCGACGGGTTCCGGTAAAACGACCACTCTTTACGCTATCTTATCTAAAATAAACACGACCAGAGTCAATATCGTCACCCTGGAAGATCCGGTAGAATACCAAATCTTTGGAGTAAACCAGGTCCAGGTAAATCCAACCGCCGGTTTAAATTTTGCCTCCGGGTTAAGATCCTTTCTCCGACAAGATCCGAACATCATCATGGTAGGTGAGATAAGAGATACCGAGACATCTGACTTGGCCATACAGGCCTCGCTTACCGGCCACCTCGTCTTCTCCACTCTTCATACCAACGATGCTTCAGGCGCCTTACCGCGGCTCCTTGATTTCGGTATGGAGCCATTTTTGTTGGCTTCATCCATGACCGCCATCGTCGCCCAGCGGGTAGTCCGAAAAATATGCACCAGCTGCAAAACAGAATATGATCCGCCCGACGAGGTCATTGAAAATGCTCATAAAGTTTTGGGGTCCCTGTATCCTTCCGGGAAATCATTTAAATTAATGAGGGGAACAGGGTGCGCCGAATGCAGCGACTCCGGATATCAAGGTCGAGTAGGCATCTTCGAGGTCATTCCGGTTACCGAGGGTGTCGGGAAACTAATCCTGGAAAGGGCATCTGCGGGTGGCATTCAGGGAAAAGCCGTCGAAGAAGGATTAGTTACCATGAAGCAAGATGGGTACTTGAAGGTAATCGAAGGAATCACTACTATAGAAGAAGTACTAAGAGTCGCCCAAGAGTAATTAAAATCGAATTTTTTAAATATTAAAACTGCCCATGGAAATTAAACAGTTACTTTCGCAAGCCATCCAAAAGAGAGCCTCTGACCTTCATTTAGTGACAGGGATCCACCCGACTTTAAGAATAGACGGAACACTTTTCTCTTTGACCGAGCACCCAATTCTGGATGGAGTTTTGATTGAAGGTTTAATAAAAGATGTCACCAATGATGAACAAAGAGAAATATTAACTGTTAATCGCGAACTGGATTTTTCCGTCGGCTTCGGAGACCAAGCGCGATTCAGGGTGAATGCGTACTATCAAAAAAGTTCCCTGGCGGCTTCGTTTAGATGGATCCCCACCGAAATCCCCTCCGTAGATTCCTTAGGCTTGCCGCCTATCTGCCATCAATTGGCTCAGCTTAGGCAAGGATTGATTCTTTTTACCGGACCAACCGGACATGGAAAATCAACATCGATGGCGTCAATTATCGCCGAAATACTTAACAACCGAGGCGTCCACGTCGTAACCATCGAGGACCCCGTCGAGTTTACCTTTATACACTCCAAAGGCATTGTCTCCCAAAGAGAAATGCACGGGGATACCCATTCATGGGCGGTTGCCTTAAGGTCGGTGCTTCGAGAAGATCCGGACGTTGTTTTGGTGGGAGAAATGCGTGATTATGAAACTATCTCCGCCACTTTAACCATTGCCGAAACCGGTCATTTGGTTTTTGCCACGCTTCATACAAACTCCGCCGCCCAGTCAGTTGACCGTATAGTCGATGTCTTTCCTGAGCAGCAACAAGCCCAAGTAAGAATGCAGTTATCCGGTACCCTGGAAGCAATAATTTCTCAAAGATTAATGCCTCAAATAAGCGGAAGGCGCACTTTGGCCTATGAAATTATGCTAGGCACAACAGCTATAAAAACTGTGGTCCGGGAAGGCAAGACTCATCTTATTGATAATATTATTCAAACCTCCTCTGAAGCGGGAATGGCCCCCTTGGAGGTTTCGCTCGCACAACTTATTCGTGACGGGAAAATTACATACGAGACCGGTCGGGAATTTGCCATCAGGCCAGATGAACTAACGCGCTTGGTCAACCGATAGTCTTCCCAACAAGGCTATGACACGTTTTCGATATCAAGCAAGAGACACTAACGGCAAACTATATAAAGGTATTGTCGAGTCACAAGATAAGCATCAGGCTGCACGCATCCTCCGCGAGAAGGACCTTTATCCGGTCGGCTTAAAGGATGAAAGCGGAGGCCCTTTTCAAAAGGCGAATGAAGCCTTAACCAGAAGAGTCAAATTCGGCGACTTAGTCCTCTTCACCCGACAATTATCAACCATGTTTACGGCCGGATTACAGTTAACGGACGCCCTGTCACTGTTGCGCCGCCAACTTTCTAGCCGTTTCGGCGAGGTAATCGCAGATTTACAAACATCGATCGAAGGCGGAAGCTCTTTATCAGACGCCATGGCCAAACATGGAGACGTCTTTACCTCTGTCTATATCGCCCTAGTAAAAACTGGCGAATCGTCAGGGCTTCTTGACGAAGTATTAACCCGTTTGGCCGATAATTTGGAGAAGGAGCAAGAATTTCGGTCAAAGGTAAAAGGGGCGATGATCTATCCCATGATCATCATTGTAGGCATGGTACTCGTAATTATTGTGATGATGGTCTTCGTTATTCCCAAAATGACACAGCTCTACCAAGATTTTGGCGCGACTTTGCCGATGCCAACCCAAATCTTAATTAACTTTTCAAACCTGATAAGTAACTTCTGGTGGCTATGGTTGCTGCTCTCCATGGGCTTTCTTTACGGCTATCAAGCCTATTACAAAACAAACACCGGCCGGCACCACCTGGATAGTTTCTACTTAAGATTGCCTATTTTGGGTGGTCTGAATAAGACCATGATTATGACGGAGTTTACTCGGACCATGAGTCTTCTTATTAGCGCCGGTGTTTCCATGATTGAGGCTTTGAATATTGTCGCTAAGGCAATGGGAAACATCCTTTTTGAAGACGGGGTAAAATCGGCTTCTACCCAAGTGGAAAAGGGGTTCCCCCTCGCTTACGCTTTGGCTCAAACAGAAGTTTTTCCACCCATCGTCACGCAGATGGTTTCAGTGGGAGAGGAAACCGGGAAAGTTGGCGAAGTCCTGGGAAAATTATCGCGGTATTTTGAAAGTGAATCTGAAAATTTAGTCAAGGGTCTGACCTCCGCCATTGAACCGCTGATTATTATTGTTTTAGGTGTCGGTGTCGCCTTTCTTGTAGTGGCAATTATTATGCCTATATATAGCCTAACTTCACAGTTCAGTCCTTGATGTAATTACCGGCTGACACCCCTACGAGACATACGAGACCTCAATCATTCGCAAAAAATTCAGTGAAAGGTACCAAGCAAAAAAAAGTAGACCAATCCCAGTTATTTAGCTTGCAAAATACGCCAAGTTTACCTAAAATGAATAAGTAAACTCTCACATCAGAGAGTGTGCATCGGTTTTAGACACCCATCTTCCAAAAAAGATGAGGAGAAAAAGCCGATATTTTTTGGTCTTAAAAAAATGCCTACAAACGCAAAAAAAGACAGCTATACCGCCAGCGATATTCAGGTTTTGGAAGGACTTGAACCGGTCAGAAAACGACCAGGAATGTATATCGGTTCGACCGACGCTAAGGGCTTTCACCACCTTCTTATTGAAATTGTTGACAACTCCATTGATGAAGCCATCGCCGGCTACGGGAAGCACATCTGGATTGTTATTCATAAAAATGGTGCCGCCTCGATTCGCGACTACGGTCGGGGCATTCCTACCGATAAACACAAGAGCGGTGTCTCGGCCCTCGAATTAACCATGACCAAGCTTCACGCCGGAGGTAAATTTGACGAGAAAGCCTATAAAATTAGCAGTGGGCTTCATGGAGTCGGCGCTTCAGTCACCAATGCTTTATCTAGCCAAATGCGCGTCGCCGTCTTTCGAGATGGAAAGATCTGGGCTCAGACCTATAAAACCGGTGTTCCCGACGGGCCGGTGGAAACCATCAAAAAAACAACCATTGAAAAATGGTACGAAAGCGAAGGGATTCCCCCACAACTGATTAGTGAGGGAGAATCAGGAACGCTAACCTTTTTTAATCCCGATAAGGCCATCTTTGGAGACACCGTCTGGGACCAGGAACGGATTATCCAAATGCTCAGAGAATACGCCTACCTTATTGGTGGTATTTCCATGCATTTCTATGACCGGCGCTCTGATGAAGAAAAACATTTCCATTTTGAGGGTGGCATTAAATCCCTGGTGACTCATATTAATCGCATTAAAAAACCGGTCTCAGAGGTAATTTATATCCACAAGGAAACTGATCATACCGATGTTGAGGCCGCTCTTCAATATACCGATACCTATAACGAAAATTTGGAATCTTTTGTCAATGTCGTCAACACCATTGATGGCGGAACACACGTCACCGGCTTCCGAATGGCTTTAACTAGATCAATTAACGACTACACCAAAAAAATAGGGGCCATTAAAAACGGCGATATGGAGTTAACCGGCGATGATATGCGAGAGGGCCTCACCGCCGTGATTTATGTAAAGATCCCCACACAGCAAATCCAGTTTGAATCACAGACTAAAGCCAAATTAAATAATCCGGAGGTTCAAGGAATGGTCATGACCGTAGTAAAAGAAGGCCTTGATACCTATTTTGAAGAGCATCCCGGTGACGCCCGAGCCATTGTCGAGAAAATTTTGCTCGCCGCTAAGGCTCGTCTAGCCGCCCGGGCAGCCAAAGATGCCGTCCTAAGAAAGGGAGCGCTTGAAGGAATGACGTTGCCCGGAAAGTTAGCGGACTGCCAAGAAAAAGATCCGGCCATTTCAGAACTTTATTTAGTCGAGGGGGATTCCGCCGGCGGTTCAGCCAAACAAGGTAGAGATAGAAAGTTTCAGGCAATTCTACCTTTAAGAGGAAAGATCCTGAACACCGAAAAAGCCCAGCTTGACAAAATTATAGAATACGAGGAGCTAAAGTCACTCATCGTCGCCCTGGGAACCGGCATCGGCGAAACATTGAATATTGAGAAGCTACGATACCACCGGATTATTACCATGACCGACGCTGATGTCGACGGTGAACATATTGAAATCCTAATTTTAACCTTCTTTTACCGGCACCTAAGGCCGATCATTGACGCCGGATACCTTTATATCGCTATGCCTCCGCTTTTTAAAATAACTATTGGTCAAAAGATATTTTATGCCTAATGAGGAGGAAAGAGACACCATTCTTAAGCGTGAAGATCCCGGTGGAAAAGCAAGCATCCAGCGCTACAAAGGTTTGGGAGAAATGAACCCCTCACAACTTTGGGAGACAACCATGAACCCGATCAATCGAGTCTTAAAGCAAGTGATGGTTGCTGACGCCGCGGCGGCTGATGAAGCCTTTACAATTTTGATGGGGGAGGAAGTTCCCCCACGCAAGAAATTCATCCAGACACACGCCAAGATGGCCACACTGGACCTTTAATGAGATGATTTAAGAATTAAGAATTATGATTTAAGAATGACTTTACAGACAATATTAATAACTAGCGGGGGAGCCGGAATCTTAGCCATCGTTTATTCTCTTTGGCAAGTAACGCGCATTATGGCGTTGCCGGCGGGCGATAAAAAGATGCAAGAAATTGCCGGCGCAATCCTAGAAGGAGCCAACGCTTATCTTAAAAGGCAGTATATCGTCATCGCGGTGGTGGCAATTTTGGTTATGGCTATTCTCCTTTTTCTCTATAAAAGCCCCCTTGCCCCCATCTCTTTCTTAATTGGGGCTCTATTTTCGGCGGCTTCAGGAATCGTCGGGATGAGTGTTTCTGTCAGAACAAATGTCCGAACAACAGAAGCTGCCAAAAAGGGTTTGGGGCCGGCACTGGCCTTGGCTTTTAGCGGTGGCTCCATTACCGGACTGATGGTCGCAGGCTTGGCACTTCTATCGGTAAGCATCGTGCTTCTTTTTATTCCGGGTGGCAATGAAAGACTGGCCGCTTTGGGATTCGGAGCCTCACTTATATCTATCTTCGCCCGCATCGGCGGGGGAATCTTCACTAAGGCGGCTGACGTCGGGACCGATATGGTAGGAAAAATAGAAGCAGGCATCCCGGAAGACGATCCGCGAAACCCAGGCGTAATTGCCGACAATGTGGGCGATAACGTCGGTGACTGTGCCGGTATGGCGGCCGATCTATTTGAAACTTACGTGGTCACGATGGTGGCCGCCATTCTGTTGGGCAATCTTGTCCTGCCCCACTTCCCACTCGCCCAAGGCTTTCCCCTGATGATCGGTGCTTTTTCCATTGCTGCTTCAATTGTGGCCACATTCTTTGTGCGGTTAGGGAAATCCAATAGCATTATGGGGGCTTTATATAAAGGACTTGGAGTGGCGGTTGTCTTGTCACTAATGGCTTTTTATCCTCTTACACAGATGTTGATGGCCGATAACCTAATTTATCCGTGGATAAGATTGTACTTAGCAAGTTTAATAGGGCTGGGAGTAACCGTAGCGATGGTTGCCATTACCGAATTTTACACTTCAAAACGCTACGGCAGCGTCCAAACGATTGCCAAAGCCGGTGTCTCCGGCCACGGTACCAATATCATTGCCGGGCTGGCGGTTTCCATGAAATCAACGGCCATCCCGGTCATCGTTATCTGTGCCGCTATCTTGGGAGCATATTCGCTGGCTAATCTCTACGGAGTGGCCATCGCCGCCGCCGCCATGCTCTCTCTAACCGGAATTGTCGTGGCCATTGACGCCTTCGGCCCCATTACCGACAACGCCGGTGGCATCGCCGAAATGGCAGGCCTACCGGAGAAAACCCGCGAAGTTACCGATGCCTTGGATGCCGTCGGCAACACCACAAAAGCGGTAACCAAGGGCTATGCTATCGGCTCGGCCGCCTTGGCCGCTTTAGTCCTTTTTGGAGCCTATACCCAAGAAATTAGCACTAAGACAGGAAACGCTCTCAGTTTCTCTCTATCAGATCCTCTGGTCTTAGTCGGCTTATTTATCGGCGGAGCCATGCCCTACTTTTTTGGAGCGCTACTGATGGAGTCCGTCGGTAAAGCCGCCGGCACGATAGTCGAAGAAATCAGAAGACAGTTCAGAGAAATAAAAGGTATCATGCAAGGCAAAGCCAAGCCAGAATACGGTAAGGCGGTGGAAATTGTGACCGGAGCCGCCATTAGACAAATGGTTATTCCCGCTCTGCTACCGGTGGTAATTCCGATTGTTGTCGGCTACATTTTGGGTCCGGTCGCTCTGGGAGGAGTTCTCGTTGGTTCAATTGTTACCGGTCTATTTGTGGCCGTGAGCATGACCACCGGAGGCGCGGCCTGGGATAACGCGAAAAAATATATCGAGGGCGGAAACCTAGGCGGAAAGGGGAGCCTGGCCCACCAAGCCGCCGTCACCGGAGACACCGTCGGTGATCCCTATAAAGATACCGCCGGCCCCGCAATAAACCCCATGATTAAAGTTGCCAACATCGTCGCCCTTTTGTTAACCGGTTTTATCGTCTAAAAAACATGAAAGTACTAATCACCCACGCCAACGGCTTCATGGGTAGCCACCTCATTGATCTTTTAATCACCAAAACAAATACAAAAATATATGGCTTGTTTTCCCCCAGAACTCCCACTCTCAAAAACTTTAAACATCTTAAGAACTTAAGTTCAAAAGTTACCCTGCGAGAGGCTTCTTGTCTGAACTCCCGCGCACTTCAGCAAGCGGTTAAAGAAATAAAACCGGACATCATCTACCATTTTGAGAGGTTTACCCGGCCGGGACATGCTTGGGACAAGCCAAAAGATGCCTACGATCTAAATGTTTCCGGAACCCAAAACCTATTGGCCTCTCTGGGCGGAAATAATAAAATTCGCGTAATCATCGAGTCTTCTGCCTCAATATACGGAAATGTTTCCCAGGCAGACCTGCCGCTCAAAGAAACTTCTCCGTTTTATTTATCAGAAGTCTCAGGACCATATGAGTGGAGCGTCGCCGCTCAAGAAGCGGTTATTCGAAAATTTATCTTTGAACAAAAGTTAAATATTATAGTCGGTCGGTCCTTTAATATTGAGGGACCTCGTCGGCGGACAGGCTTTGCCACTTCGGATTTTGCTTATCAAATCGCCATGTTGGAATTCCTAAAAGATAAAAAATCAACCATTAAAGTCGGCAATTTGGCCGCCAGACGAGATTGGACCGACGTCCGAGATGCGGTCAAGGCTTATTATCTCCTTTCTCATAAGGGCAAGTCCGGTGAAGTATATAACGTCGGGTCCGGAGTCATTAAGTCAATCAATGATGTTCTAACCACACTACTCAGTTATTCAAACATCACCAACTACCAGATTACCCAGGACCCAAAGCTTGGCCGCCCGGTAGATATCCCCATGCTCCAAGCAGACGATTCTAAACTAAAAAGTACCACCGGCTGGAAACCGACCATCGCTTTCGGTCAAATGATGGAAGATATTTTGGAGGATTGGCGAGAAAGGGTCAAAATAGCTGAATATGACTGAAGAAAATCCAGGCAATCCCATCGGCAAAGTCAACCAGGTAGAGATAACGGCAGAAATTGAGAAGTCGTTTTTGGACTATGCGATGTCGGTAATTGTCCAACGAGCCCTCCCCGATGTTCGAGACGGATTAAAGCCTGTCCATCGGCGAATTTTGTATGCCATGGAGCAGATGTCACTCCATCACAGCGGCAAATATACAAAATCGGCCAAGGTGGTCGGAGAAGTTTTGGGAAAGTATCATCCACACGGAGACATCCCCGTCTATGATGCTCTCGTCCGACTGGCTCAGGACTTCTCGATGCGCTACATGCTGGTGGATGGTCAAGGAAACTTTGGCTCGGTTGATGGTGACAGTCCCGCCGCCATGAGGTACACGGAGGTCAGATTAGCCGCAATTTCCGAGGAAATATTGGCCGATATAAATAAAGAAACTGTTGATACGACCGCAAACTTTGACAACACCCTAAATGAACCTACCTATCTGCCTTCAAAACTGCCGAATCTCTTACTTATGGGCTCAGAGGGTATCGCCGTCGGCTTGGCCACCAAAATTCCACCGCACAATTTAACCGAGGTTATAGACGCGGTCTCATATGCCATTGGGCACGGTAAGGCCATAATCAATAAACACCAAGAGGAATCAACATCAACCGAAACTGTCAAAGATGTCTTTGACATCCCGAAAATAAGCTTTGAAGGCAAAGACACAAAAAAGCTGGATTTAGTCACTCCGACAGAAGTAAGTTTTGAATCCGAGGCAACCGTGGACGACCTCGTTCAATTTATTAAGGGACCCGATTTCCCAACCGGAGGAGCCATTTATGACGCCAATCAAATAAAGGAAGTTTATGCGACCGGCCGGGGCAGAATTGTCATGAGAGGCAAAGCAGAAATTGAAGAGGGTAAAGGAGGAAAGTCACAAATAATTATCTCGGAAATTCCATATCAGGTAAATAAAGCGGAAATGGTAGCCAGAATCGCCCAGCTGGTCAAAGATAAAAAAGTCGAAGGGATATCAGATCTAAGAGACGAATCAGACCGAGAAGGCATCAGAGTAGTGGTAGAGTTAAAACGCGACGCCAGACCCAAATCTGTTTTAAACAACCTTTACAAACATACCGCTCTTCAGACAACATTCCCGGCAAACTTTGTCGCTCTGGTTGACCAGACACCCCAAACATTGACCCTAAAACAGATGATTGTGGAGTTTGTCAAACACCGACAACAAGTAGTTGTCCGCCGGTCAATTTATGACTTAAAGCAAAACCGAGCCAGGGCCCATATACTTGAGGGCTTAAAGATTGCTTTAGACAACCTAGACGCGGTAATAAAAACGATAAAAGAATCCAAAAGCGCCGACGATGCCAAGATCAATCTAATGACAAGATTCAAGCTTTCGGAACTTCAATCAGTAGCCATCTTGGATATGCAGCTAAGGCGTTTGGCCGCACTGGAAAGACAAAAAATTGAAGACGAATATAAAGCGGTGATGAAGGTGATCGCCTTTTTAGAAGATCTACTTAAACATCCTGAAAAAATCTTGGTTGCAGTTGGCGACGAGCTCTCGGAACTGAAACAAAAATATGGCGATGAGCGCCGAACCAAAGTCTACAAATCTCCTATCGGCGAATTTTCCGAAGAAGATCTCGTCCCGCTTGAGGAAACAATCATCACCATCACCGGCACCGGTTATATCAAGCGGCAAAACCCTTCGGTTTTTAAGGCACAACATCGAGGGGGCAAGGGAGTGATGGGCATGGAAACCAAAGAAGAAGACGAAATTGCCCACCTGGTTGCGGGAACGACCCACGATGACCTTTTCTTTTTAACCTCCAAGGGTCGAATTTTTAAGGTAAAAACTTGGGAATTACCGGAAGGGAGCAGACAGTCAAAGGGTCAAGCCTTAGTAAATTTAATTAACACCGAGCAAGACGAAACGGTTCAATCGGTTTTGGCAATCAACCCTAAGCAACACGAAGGCCAGAAATATTTACTACTAGTAACCAGAAAAGGAACGGTTAAAAAGTCCGCTATTGCTGATTATGAAAACATACGTACTTCGGGACTGATTGCGATTAAACTGGAAGCGGGTGACGAGCTGGTCTGGGCAAGGACAACTTCAGGCGAAGATGACATTCTCCTGGCAACCCATGAGGGCAAGTCAATCAAGTTTAAAGAAAAAGATGTCCGGCCAACCGGCAGAGATACGATGGGTGTAAGGGGAATCCTTTTGGGCAAAGAAGACTACGTTATCGGCATGGAGTCATTCCCACCAAAAATGACGGTGCCGGAGGATAAACGGAAGAAAGTTTTTAGAGACATTCTCGTGGTGATGGAGAAGGGAATCGGAAAAAGGACACCGATTGGCCAGTTCCCGGTTCAGAACCGAGGTGGCCAGGGGGTGAAAGTTGCTCAAGTAACGCCAAAGACAGGAAAGGTAGTTGCGCTGCAGATGGTCGATCAGACATATGATGAAGTCGTCTTAACAAGTAGAAACGCCCAAGTAATTAAGCTTCCTTTAAGGAATATTCCCGAGCTTTCGCGAGCCACCCAAGGGGTAATTTTAATGCGTTTCCAAAGTAAAGATGATAGCGTGGCGGCGGTAACCTGTCTTTTACGAGAAGGCGGGGAGGAAGAGACAACGGAGACGGTGAAGAGTAAGTAGGATTAAAGATCTTAGGAATTAGGAGAACAGGATTACAGGATAACAGTCCAGGATTGTTTTTTGAAAAGAAGACAACATCGGAGTAGGACAAGATCGTGTGTTTGAAAAACGAGTTAATTAGTATTTTGCGTTGGTAAAAGTGGACGATTATTCGGTAACAAAGACCTAACTTGGTACGGGAGTTTTTTCCCATAAACTCCTGCAGTCTGGTAAAAGGTAGGGGTGGAGTGTAGAAGATGCAAATTAATTCGTTG
>Ga0209518_1003493_pt1 | contig 13426 bp, 15 predicted proteins | sample RifGroB1_FD_183993 | JGI IMG/M metagenome (GOLD analysis project Ga0209518, IMG submission 183993) | Groundwater microbial communities from Rifle, Colorado, USA - Groundwater B1 (SPAdes) (version 2) | ecosystem: Environmental > Aquatic > Deep subsurface > Groundwater | place: Rifle, Colorado... | reverse complement strand
CGTCTGACGATCCACGGAAGAGGCGTACACGTGCCCGACGGTTTCTTTTTCAAATCTGGAAGAATTATTCGGCCAGAATTGCTTATCTCGCAGTGAATTGTATTGCAAGCGTTCGAACGGATTCATTCCCCATAGAACGCTGATTCCCTGTGTGGGCGGGTCATACCAGCCCGCTGGATATAATTGACTCCGGGCCGACAGCCCTTTCAGGATATCGGCACGAACAGCGGACTCTGTCTTAGTCTCTGGAAATGCGAGCGCTTGAGCAAGAATTTCGGATGTTATTTTGCGTGCTGTTTGTACTGCGGCGATACGGTCAGCAGGTGCCGTCATAGCAGTCCTTTTTCCTCCAGGTATTTTGTAAATCCTTTTTCCTGCAATTCCTTGTCCTTGGAGGTTATATCCTCCGCCATTTTCTTTTTGTATTCGGCGACTTTTGTGCGAATAGCATCATCTCCGGCGCCGATTATCTGCGCGGCCAATATCCCTGCGTTCTTTGCCCCGCCGATGCCGACGGTCGCGACGGGTATGCCCGGCGGCATTTGTACCGTAGAGAAAAGCGAGTCAATGCCTGCGGCCCCCATTTTTCTGCTCAAGAGCGGCACACCAATCACGGGAAGCGCGGTGTGTGCGGCGACGACGCCCGCGAGATGCGCGGCGCCTCCGGCGCCGCAAATGAATACCTTGTATCCGCCCGCTTCGCTTTTCGTGACATACTCGACGACGGCTTCAGGCGTCCGATGAGCGGAAAGTGTGTGCACTTCACTGCCTATTCCGAATTCCTCCAAAACTTTCGCGGCTTCCTGCATGACAGGAAGATCCGAATCCGAACCCATCAATATTCCTATAATTGGTTTATTTGTCATAGAAAGTATTGTACTGCATTTCTAAACAATTGAATGCCCGGACCCTCTTTCGGCATTTCTTTTCCTTTCCGCACATATTCTTCGCGCAAAAGGGTCCAGTGTGGGAGCGCCGTGAAGCGTACCGCCCGCTCGGGATGCGGCATAAGACCCAAGACGCGGCCGCCATGCCCCAAAACACCTGCGATATCCTCAAGCGAGCCATTCGGGTTTGCGGGCAGGTCAAAATGTCTGTACATCTCGCCTTTTGTGTATTTCACCCCTATGGAACTCGCTTTACTAAGTAAAGCGAGTTGAACTGGTGGCGCGTAATACTTCCCTTCGCCGTGAGCAATGGGCAGAGAAAGCGATGTAATGCCGCGGAGCCACGGGCTATCATTCTCCACTTTCAGATCAACCCATCTGCATATATAACGCGGCATATCGTTGGAAATTAGCGCACCGGGAAGAATTCCAGCGCTTGTGAGTATCTGGAAACCGTTGCAAATACCGAGCATCAGAGTATCGCGCGTGAGAAATTCTTGCAATGCGCCTCCAAGATGCGCTTTTACTCTGTTGCCGTATGCTTTCCCCGCACCAGTGTCATCTCCATACGCAAACCCACCTCCAAAAACAATGATGTGTGCTTTCTTCAATAAGTTCGGTCGGGCAATAACATCGTTGAGATGCACGATATCCGCCGTGGCACCCACAGACTCAAAAGCGGCTTTCGTTTCATCCTCGGTATTAAGACCGTATCCCGAAAATAGTATGACGTGCGGTCTTTTCACCCCGTTAGAAATAGTTGGGTTACGTTTCCTTTTCAATTTTTGCTGATTTCTAACTGGGTTCATATATTATTTTTAATCTAATAGCTCCTTTCCCAAGTCGTCAAGAAACACTGCGACGGAATCTTTACGCTCGGGAAAGTCTCTTTCCGTTTTCATACCGTGAGGTAACCCGCTCCCGATAAGCGCGTGAAAAGATTCTACTCTCTGCCATTGTTCAGGATATTTTCCTTTCATGCGGCCGGCATACTCGGCTATCACTTCGTTGACTTTGAACATCGCTTCTTCATCACCCCTCGCCTCCACAGTCGCTATGATTTTGCTCTTCCGCTCTTTGACTGCGCGAGTCATTTCAGTTTCTTTCGGTCTCAATAGTTTATCTAATGACATATCACCATTCTTTAAAATACGAGCGGTAGGCGTCGGTGAGCGACGGGCACGGCACGTCGACACGCGCACCGGGAAGCTCGATGGAGAGATCGGTGCCGCTTGCCTCACCGATACGGGCGTGCGGGATGCCCTTTAGCAATTTTTCGAACGCTTTCTCACATGTCGAGCGGACGGAAACAAGGATGCGACCTTGAGATTCTGAGAAGAGGATGGCATCGGATTGTCTCGCCTTGCCGGGGATCCTAGAGAGATCTACGCGCGCACCCATCTGCCCTGCGATGGATTGTTTCGCGAGCGCGACGCCGAGACCCCCGCGCCCCACACCCAGTATAGAGGCGACGAGCCCCTGCGCATTCGCCTTCACTATAGCGTCGTACACTTTCGCGTTTCTCTTTACGTTCACCTTCGGAGCATGTCCGCCACTCAGACCGAGCATCGCGGCATATTCCGAAGCTCCAAGTTCATCGTTCGTTTCTCCGACAAGATAGAGCACATCCCCTGTGCACTTCCAATCTATCGTCATCGCACGCGCGACATCAGGGATAATTCCAAGTGCGGAAACAAGAAGCGTTGGGAGAGCCGATATATGGACAAATTGGCCATTCTCACCAAATCCGCGAAAGTCATTATGCATTGAATCCTTGCCGGAAATAAAAGGCGTTCCATACGCGACCGCGATGTCATAACACGCCTCGGCCGCTCGTTTCAGTTCGTATAATCGCTCCGAGCTCTCTGAGATAGACCAGCAGAAATTATCCAGAATCGCGAGATGTTCTCGCGACGCACCCGCACAAATTGCGTTTCGCACGGCCGTGTCTATTGCAGTTGCCGCCATCGCGTATGTATCGATAGCCGAATACCACGGACAATATCCGTGCGCGAGAATAATGCCGCGCGATGAGTCGGGTAGCGGCTGGAGCACCGCCGAATCCGCATTCACGCGACCCCTGCCATGCAGGGGCTTCGTCACGGATGTCCCCTGCACTTCAAAGTCATACTGTTCGGAGATGAATGCGGTCGAGCCGACGTTGGGACGAGCCAAAATATCGAGCAGCGTTTTCTTTAAATCAACCTCACGAGATACAGTGAGGTCTGACCTCACTGTATTAGTGAGTTTGGTACGCTGATGTATAATTGGTCGCCCGTCATGCAGGAATTTCAAGCTCATGTCCATGACGGTTTTTCCGCGATAGCGCACGATGCATTTCCCCGATTTCGTAAACATGCCAATACGCGTCGCCTCCACATCGTGGCGGTCCATAATTTTCTTGAATGCCGGCCATTTCCCTTTAGGCACGGCGAGCGTCATGCGCTCCTGCGATTCTGAGATCCATATCTGCCAAGGTTCCAATCCAGAATATTTGAGTGGCACTGTATCCAAATCAACCATGCATCCGCCTGCCTCGCGTGCCATTTCGCCGACCGATCCGGAAAGGCCGCCTGCGCCATTGTCGGTAATGCTGTTGTATAACCCTTTATCTCGTGCTTCGCGCACGATGGCATCCGAAAATTTCTTCTGCGTAATAGGGTCACCGATTTGTACGGCGGTAGCGGGAGATCCTTTAGAAAGCGATTCGGAAGAGAATGTGGCGCCGTGAATGCCATCTAGGCCAACACGGCCGCCGAGCATCACGATATAATCGCCCGGCCGCGCTCTCTTTTCATACATTTTCCTACCAAGAACTGTCCTTGGTAAAAGGCCGATTGTGCCGCCAAAAACAAGTGGCTTGCCGCGGAACGATGGATCGGTAGCGACAAATCCAAGAGGTGTGGGAATTCCGCTTTGATTTCCGCCCGCATTAATTCCGCGCACCACTCCCTCAAGAATGCGGCGCGCAGGCAAGAGTGTTTGCGTTTTCTCTTTGTCACGAAACAATGTGCGTTCATCGTGAGGATCGGCAACACAGAAGCCGTACACGTTGGCGATGGGCTTAGCGCCCAATCCAAAACCCAGGCAATCACGATTCACGCCGACGATAGCCGTGACCGAGCCGCCGAAAGGGTCGAGTGCCGACGGCGCATTGTGCGTCTCCACCTTGTGTGTGACGAGGTACGTATCATCAAAAGCGATAGCGCCGGAATTATCTTTAAATACGGATACACAAAAATCTTTCTTACCCTTTTGTTTCCGGATTTTCTGCGTCGCGCCTTTTATGTATCGGTGATAAATCCCATCACCGACCTCATCCAGTGGATCTGCGAAAATCGTGTGTTTACAGTGCTCCGACCATGTCTGTGCGAGTGCTTCCAGTTCCACGTCAGTCGGGTTCCTATCGAGATTTTTGAAATGGGCGCGAATAACTTTCATTGCGGAAAGTGAAAGCGCAAGAGGACCGCGACGACTGCCGTCAGCGTCCTTGATTCCCTCTTTTCCAATACGCGAAAGCTCTTCATCGGAAACATCGAGATCTACTTCATCGACAGATTTCCGTACACTTTCGAGCTTCACTTTCGGAACAATGATGGGAAATCCTTCTTGAACCTCCGCCGCAGAGTAAATGTTCACGCGTTCAATTAGCTGATTGTGGAGTTCGTGCGCGCAATTTTCAACTTCTTCCCTCGTCAATGTGCCGGACAGAAACAAAAAAGTGGACGAGTACACTGCTTCGTCCGCACGGAATTTGCGCCTCGTGGAATCTTCTATCGTCTCGCGGGCGGTCTTCCCGACATTGTCTGTAACTCCGGGCAGATACCCGATTTCAATAGCGTACGCATAATCCTGTGGGTGCGGGATGCTTTGCGTTGAGTATGTTTCTGTGAGCAAATTGGTGAGCCGACCCGCGGCGCGTTCGATTTCTTTTAAAGAGAGGCGCGTATCTATGGTATACACTGCGGCTGTCGCGACGGCAGAAAGAGAGATGTCGGGAAAAATTGTTTTTAGAGTTCCCAAGTAGTGCCGGGCACGTGCGTCTCCTACCTTCGAGGAGACAGCTATCCGACGTATCATGACCTATGCTACAAGCCACCGATGCAAAAATCAAGCTTGAAAAAATAGAGACTGCCGATACTTAATCACTCGCGCAACGAAGGCATGTCTTCTGATGCTTTCTCGTTTTTATGTATTTGTCACCACATTTGCACACAGAAATTTTGGTTCGCATGGGCTGTGGAGGTTTCATTATCCATTTCATAGGTTTTTGATGAAGCAAGGAATCTACGTTGAAAGAGAGATCGTCGCTTTATAGAGCCAAAATATCGGCTCATTCGGCTCACAATACCACAAAAATGACCCTCACGCAATGGGTTCCAGTGTCGGCCTCCTATTTCCGCATGTTCGACATCGAGTGACGACAAACGCTAAAGGTGGTAGCGTTTCTTTGGGTACCTTTAAGATTAACCGAGGAGAAAGGTGATGAGGAACGCGAGCGTTGCTCGAAAAATCCTCGGTGTGGACTTCGTCACGCCCGAGGAAATGATGTCGGCTCGCCCCGGCATCGTTTATACCAACTCGCAGATGGCGGAGTTTGAACGGACTCTGCCATGTGGCGAAGAACTTGAGTTTCTTCGCGACCAGGAGGCCACTCTCGTCCCCGGGCCGCAGGCGAGAATGTCGCTTCTCGACATCCGTGCGCTCAGGAGCGAGTACTTTTACTGCAAGAACAAGAAAGGGTGGTACTCGCATGTTTGCGAGAAGTTCTCCCGTGAAGATACTGTGGGGGTGAGATGGCTGAAACTCCGCAAGAGGCCAATACCATCCTCGATCGGCAAGAGCTGGGACGAGATGCGGCCGCAATTTTCTGGCACCGAATATGTGCCAAACGTTGCAGAAGTGTCGTGGGTGGATACTTCATATAAGGCCGTCAGGGGAAGTTATTTGTTTTCTGGCATCCTTGTGTGGACATCGAGCTTTGATTCCTGTGATCTTCGAGTCTATCTCGGACATCCCAGTGAAAAAGGTGTCAGCATTAACGCCTTCAATGGACCCCACATCTCCATCGGGTGGGCGTTCGCATGGAAATAAGGACGTTCCTGCCGGAATACTTGAGCTCCGCGCACCTCTTCAGACGCGGAGCTTCTCATTTTTAGTGTTTTGAGGTTCTCGCTAACCCTGCCCCCGCTCCTCACTTTGTTCAAGCCGATCTGCTCAGTCTCGTGAATTTTGCCATCAAGCCCCGCCCACCGGTAGGCAATCCCACAAGGCATATATTATGCTTTTTAGTTTACGAGCGACGTAGAGCGAGAGATCCGAAAGCGAACTTTCGTATTTGAAGCGAGGTGCTCGAAACCAATGCATTGGTTTACCATCTCAACGCTCCTCGGAATGGTCTACTTAATGACTTCAATCGAATAAACGTCAGCGGCAGATTCTTCGTAAGGATGTGCCTCTTTGATAGCCCTCAATACTTCTTTCAGACTCTCTTCTTGGCAAACAGTTTCGATTCGCTCCTCCTCAACCGATTCAAGTCTCCCGACTTCTCCTATTGTGGGACTAGCGCCATTTTCTGGCTTAAAACGCCCTACACCTTTTGAAGTAAAAGTACAGAAAGTATAGTTCCCTATCTTTCCGGCTCCTGCGTTGCCCATTGCCTCACGCAATTTATCTGCATGTTCTGCCGGGACATATACAACTATTTTATATTTTCTCATATGCTCCTCGTACACTGCCTGCCCGATCAAGAAACTCCGCTCTCGTTTGCACACTCGGCCTACTGACCTCAGTACTTCCTCGCTCGACGCTCGGTTGCACATTCGGCCTACTGACCTCAGTACTTCCTCGCTCGACGCTCGGTTGCTGGGGAGTAGGGACTCGAACCCCAATACCCAGGACCAAAACCTGGTGTCCTACCATTAGACGACTCCCCAAACATAGTAAAGATAACAGAGGAACGCCTTCGACAAAAGACTAATCGGTTAACTCTAACGATAACGCTATATTAACGAAATCGGAGATGATGTCGTCCTCCGGAGAAAGATAGGTGACGCTAAGCATTACGATATTTCCATCGTGCTCGAAAACGATGCTGTCGCCACGGTAAAGACCGTCCCATGTGTATGCGAGTGCCTCTTTGTCCGCAAGCGTAATAGACGTGAGCGCTCCTCCAAGTATAAGCTTGAAGTTAGAATAGCTCACATTATTCACCCATTCCGCTATCGTTAGCTTGTCTAAATTATTCTGGAAAATATCGATGGTAATCGAGATCGGTCCTTCGCCATTCTGCGGAACATTGGCCGCCGCTTCCTTGTCAATAAGGGTGATGTTGTAGTGCCACCTCTCCCCATTCCCCACTTCCATTTCATTAAGAATATAGGTGTCGGGATATGTGAACGAAATGCCGTGTTCGACATTGGTGTATGCCACCATGATTTTGGCGGGAATATCGGTCGAATTAAATGTCTCTTCCGGCGACAAGAAAAGGTACGCAGCGGCAGTAAACACGATGGCAACGACTAGTACGAACGCTTTCATCGTATTGTCCATAATATGTAAAGTATACCTTGGAAATGGGATGTATATATACGTAATACACTGACTTATGCCTCGCGTGATGTACTCGTACAAATATCGACTACGGCTAGCTCGAGCGGCAAATGAGGCACGGCGGCATAAGCCATTATGCTGTACGCATCAAGAATTGCGCGCAGGGTGTTCGAGTTGACGCCCGGTTCCTTCGATATTTCTTTCGCGAGTGCAAGGTCCGCTTCCGAAAGCTCTTTCCCTAACGTATCCGCCACTCCCGGCGCATAGCGCAAGAGGAGGACAACGCGCAAACGATGGATAAGAAGCTTAGTAAGCATGCGTGCGTCTACGTTCTCTTCGATGGCTCCTCGTATAGCGTTAAGCGCTTCTTCTGCATTTTTTTTCGCGACAGCGGAAATTATCTTTCTGACAACTTCCCCGCGGGGGGCTCCGGAAACCGCCTCCACTTCTTCGATCTCAATCTTTTTGTTATCGGAGATGGCGAGTACTTTCTGCAAGATGGAGAGTCCGTCGCGGAAAGAACCATCGGCAAGAAGCGCCACAAGTTCAGAAGCAGAGCGTTCGAGAGAATACCCTTCTTTTTTCGCAACACTCTCGATAACATCGGCCAAGACTTCGCGTGTCGGCTGTTTGAAACTGTACACCTCACATCGCGATTGGATGGTGTCGGGGATTTTGTCGCGTTCGGTCGTCGCCAGAACGAACATAGCGTGCGGCGGCGGCTCCTCGAGTGTTTTTAAAAATGCATTCCACGCGCTTCGCGAGAGCATGTGCGCCTCATCTATGATGTAAAACTTGTACGGTGAATCAAAAGGAACGACATGCACGCCTTCGCGCAGTTCGCGGATGTGCTCGACACCGGTGTTGGACGCCGCGTCTATCTCGTAGAGATCTTTGTCGGAGACGCCGAGCTCGCGCGCAAGAATTCGTGCAAATGTTGTCTTTCCCGTTCCGCGACCTCCGGAAAAAAGATACGCGTGCGCGGGTTTCTTATTCTTTATTTCGGCTTTCAGGACCTTTACGATGTGATCTTGTCCGTGCGCGTCATCAAAGGTCTGCGGTCGATAAGCACGATACAGAGTCGTATGTTTATCCCTCTTTAACATGCGGGCAGTATATCCTGAAATCTAGATATCGTCTGCGCTCGCTCGAAAGCGAAGGCGAGCCTTCTCTTCACTCGGCTCGCTTAACGATAACGTTTTCGAGTATCTGCTTAGCTTCGTCTACGCTCTCGGTTTCCATAAGTCGAATGCGCAAGTCCTTGGCGCCGTCCCTGCCTGCGCAGGCAGGCCAACCTGAAATGTATGCCTTGAAATGCTTCTTCATGACAGCGAAACTTGCTGTGCCGGTTAGTAGTTCGTCGAACAAGAGCAGGTGCTCCGTAAGTGCGGCCATTCTTTCAGTCGGCGATGGGGATTCACTGCGTTCCAAAAACAACCATGGATTGCCATAGATAGCACGGCCGAGCATAACTCCATCACAGCTCGTTTCTTTCGCCTTCTCGCGTGCGTCGGCTATGTCGCGCACATCGCCATTACCGACGATAAGAGTCGATGATTTCATTTCGTCACGAATTTCTACCGCACGTTTTATACGCTCCCACCGCGCTGGCACTTCGGACATTTCCTTGCGCGTACGCGCATGAAGAGTGACTGCGGCTGGCTCTTCAGCGAGAAGTTCCGGAAGCCATGTTTCAAGTTCATCTTTCGTGTACCCGATCCGTGTTTTCACAGAAACCGGAAGTCCGGAGCTTTTAGTCGCACGAATTAGTGCCCGTGCAAGCACGGGATTTTTGATAAGCGCCGCACCACATTCTTGGCGCACAACTTCGTTGACGGGACATCCCATATTTATATCGACGCCGTCGAACCCCAAGTCTGCTGCAATGTGTGCGGCTTTTTTCATCCGCTCCGGCACTGAAGTGAAGAGCTGAACAACTATTGGCCGTTCGCTCTCGGAATATATGAGCTTTTTGCGCAATTTCTTCTGTCCCGCTGGAGGAGCCAATACGAGCCCGTCTGCAGAGGTAAACTCCGTGAACATGACGTCTGGCCCGCCTCGCCAAGATAAGTCGCGACGCGTCGAGTCGGGCTTGCCATACTTCGCAATAAGGCGCCGAAAAGCCGCGTCCGTTACATCCTCAAGCGGTGCGAGAGCAAAAAAAGGTTTCGGCAAGGTATTCCAAAAGCTAGTCATGCCAAAAACATAGCACAAAACCTTTCATTCTTGCGTACGAGTCCGCCAGCTGGCGGATTAATCGTATCCCCCATGCCAACTACTACTCTTCTTTAAATTTGTAATATACCTTGTTCCCAAAACGAAGGTCGATATACAAAAGATCTTCTTCCTTTCCGCGCAAAGAGTCCGAGGAAAGCACAAGTTCTAAATTACGCATTGTACTCTCGACGTCTCCCACGAGTGATGCGCGGATAGCAAAACCCCTTGTGAGCAACACGGAAATATCTTCTTCGTTGTCCACGGATATTTTCTGTGCCAAGAAGCCAGCCCGCTCCAAGCTCTCGAGGAACGTACGAGCATTGACGAAATGACCGGGAAGAAACGTTTGGCCTACAGGCGAACCTTCAAAATCCTTAATTTCTCCGGTAAAAGTGTACTTGGTGGCAATGTACGAAGCTTCAGTGGTAGTCGCCTCTCCCGTTTCGGAATAATTCTCAAGCGCCGTGAAAATAAACCCTCCGTCATCCAAGAGATAGCACGCTCCGCTTTCTGAGCACCACGTGGCAAATGGTTGCCGCTCATCCACGGTGACGATAATTGCCTGCGCCAGGAAAGATTCACGCGATATGTCCACAGAGCTAATTCTAGGAAAATACGCTTCTGTGGCACGCGCGAGCGCGGAGCGCGGATAAACAAATATATTCTTTCGCGAGAGAGGCGTATATGCACCTTCTGAAAGTTCCGCCTCCACAAAGCTTTCCACGAGCACTGGTGATATTTCCTTAGCACCGACCACTTCAACGCTGTTGATGGAAAATTGCGGAAGATACGATGCGTAATGAAGTCCCCAAGCCGCGCCGGCGCTCACAAGCACAGCACAGAGCGCGAAAATGGCGCGTTTGCGTCTTCGGCGCGCGCGCAGAGGCACATGTCGTTTTTCAAATAAAGGAAGTTGCCCCTGTGTGCGCGTAGGGGCACTCCTTTTCCCGCGCAAATCAATTACTCTTCCCGATTTTTTCTTTGCCGACATAGCCACGCAATACTTCAGGAACCGTAATTGAACCATCTTTATTCTGATAGTTCTCTACTATTTGTGTAACTATGCGCGGAACAGCGAGCGCGGTGTTGTTGAGAGAATGCACATACCGAAGCGTATCTCCGTCTCGATAACGAATATTTAATCGACGCGTCTGGAAATCATGAAAATATGACGATGAATGTGTTTCGCGATATTTCCCCTCGCTTGGCATCCACACCTCGATGTCATATTTCTTTACCTGTCCGAGTCCCAAATCGGCTCCGCAGTTGATAACCACATGGTACGGCAGTTTCAATTCCTTGAGGAGCTCTTCTGAATTCTTTGTCAGCTCTTCATGGTGCTTTACAGACTCTTCATGGCTCGCCTCGCACAAAACGACTTGCTCGTATTTTAGAAACTCGTGAATACGGAAAATGCCTTTCGTGTCCTTGCCATGGCTCCCCGCTTCGCGACGAAAACATGGAGAGAATGAAAAGAATTTAATTGGCAAATCTTTCTTATCCAAAACCTCATCCATGTAGTACCCCATCGTTGCAACTTCGGCGGTGCCAGCTAGATAATCATCATCCTGCGTCTTGTATAAATCATCTTCACTCTGCGGCAAGTAGCCGGTTCCCATGAAAGATTCGCGTCGTACAAGAGAGGGAACGATTGCCGGAGTGAATCCTTCACGATCCATAAATCGTTCGACAACGAAACGTTCAAGTGCCCACACGAGTCGTGCACCATCGTTCTTCAAAAAGTAACCACGAAATCCGGCAACCTTGGCACCGCGCTCATAATCAGCCATGTCATGCATGAGAAGAAGTTCAGTGTGGCTTTTTATTGGGAAATCCCTGCCTGCCGGCAGGCAGGGAACTTCGGAAAGTTTTGTGTCAAAACCAGATTCTGGGAACCACCGTCGCACCTCTTTATTGTCGGCGTCGGATTCCCCTTCCGAAACGGTCATGTCTGGAACATTCGGCACCTGTAGCATGAGGTCCCTCCATTCTTTCATTATCTCCTGCATTGATTCCTCTTCCAGACGCAGAGTCTCTTTGACGTTTTGCATCCGGCTGATGAGCTCTTTCTTTTCCGCGTCATCCTTTGCTCCGGTTATGGCAACAGATGCATTGTTTTGCTCAGCGCGTTTCTCGTCAATGGAAACCTGCAGTGCGCGCCTCTTGTCGTCAACTTGAAGCAAGCGGTCAATATCAACCTTTATGTGTTTCTTCTTGGCACCCGCAATAACGACGTCTTTGTTGTCGCGAATAAATCGTATGTCCAGCATACGGTACAATATATCACTATGAAGGACAGTTTGGCGACCCTCTCCCCGTCTCAATTTCCACCCCTCCTTTCGGAAATCCCAGACCCTCCGAAAAAACTGTACGCGCGGGGCGCACTGCCCTCATACGAAAAACTCTGGCTTGCGGTCGTCGGAAGCCGCGCGGCAACAAGTTACGGCCGACAGGCCGTGCGTCATCTGATAGAAGGACTGCGAGGATATCCTATTGTCATTGTGAGTGGGTTGGCCTACGGGATGGATGCCGAGGCACATAAGGCCGCTCTTGAGGCGGGGCTCCCGACTGTTGCCGTACCCGGCTCGGGGCTTGATTGGAGCGTGCTCTATCCTCGCGCGAACGTGAATCTTGCGCGAGAGATCATGAAAGCAGGCGGTGCACATCTTTCGGAATTCGAACCAAATATGAAAGCGGCAGACTATACATTCCCGCAGAGAAATCGCATCATGGTGGGTCTTAGCAAAGCGGTACTTGTTATCGAAGCAAAAGAACGTTCCGGTTCGTTGATAACGGCGCGTCTCGCTACGGAATACAATCGCGAACTCCTCGTTGTCCCCGGATCTATTTTCTCCGCCGAAAGCCGCGGCACGCATCAATTCCTAAAACTTGGTGCGACTCCCGTGACAGAACCCGAAGATATTCTGCGCGCGCTCGGTATCGAAACGCAGACACGCGAGATGACTTTACATATCGATCTTTTTGAAAACGAACGACGTGTACTTGAAATTATCGCTTCCCCCGTCTCGCGCGACAAACTTCTTGAGACACTCAAACTTCCCGTTTCAGAAGCAAATATTCTTTTGTCTACGATGGAAATCAAAGGGCTTATCACCGAAGAGCTGGGAGTTATGCGCATACGTTGACTTAATCTTCCACATCCGATATGTTTGCCGAGGCTACATGTTCCATCAGCGGTCTACAACAGAGGATTACCCAATGGCTACACCAATTAAAGTACGTCTTACCGTGCCCATGAGGGCTGGCGCCATCAGGAGACTTGGCGACCTCCTACAGCAGGCGATGGAGGGCCAAAAGGACAACGCGTCACTGTTCCTTAATCTCTACATCGGAGATCCACTGCAGGTTCAGATCTGCAACACCAACGGAAAACCGCTGTTGAAGAAGAAACGGATCTTGCATTGACCTCAAAACAGCGTGTCGATCCAGCGAAGGCCGCACCGCGGCCTTCCTTAATTTTTACATGTGATGATTTGACATGTGTTAGTGTTCTAGGGTATCAATCTCCGTTATGAAGCTTGTAATAGTAGAATCGCCGGCAAAAGCGAAGACGATAGAAAAATACCTTGGTAAGGGGTATTCGGTACGTGCGTCAGTTGGACATATTCGTGATTTGCCCAAAAGCAATAAGGATGCCGTCGACATCAAGGGCGGGTTCGTTCCACGCTATCAAATCGTCAAAGAGAAACAGCACATAATTGATGAGCTACAAAAGATGGCGAAAAAAGCCGACGATGTCATACTCGCAA
>Ga0209518_1003492_pt1 | contig 13430 bp, 21 predicted proteins | sample RifGroB1_FD_183993 | JGI IMG/M metagenome (GOLD analysis project Ga0209518, IMG submission 183993) | Groundwater microbial communities from Rifle, Colorado, USA - Groundwater B1 (SPAdes) (version 2) | ecosystem: Environmental > Aquatic > Deep subsurface > Groundwater | place: Rifle, Colorado... | reverse complement strand
AGGTAAGCGCGCTGCCGGATGCGTTGTGAAGGGTTGCGAAGTAGTAAAGTGCCGCGCTAGGTGCGCTGCTCATCTGCGCGGCACGGATGTTCTTGCCGCCTGCTGCTGCGAAATCTGCCATGGTGATACTCCTTGGGGAGTGTTATCTCCCAATAGGGTTATGCTGCTGGCCAGTGTTCTCTGGCAAAGTCAGCGGGTTATTGATATCGTGGATACTTCTTTCGGACCTCTCGCAACCGTTTCGCCTCACTTCGCAGATGGATTGATGTAAACAGAAACACAAACACCGCGAGGCATGATCCCACAGCTAGCGCCACGGTGAAACCTGCGGCGACATGGAAGATTACCGTGCCAAGCGCGAACGCTAGAAGCGATAATATCCATGGGCATCTGGCTATTCTCTTCCCATAGAAGTCCTCAAACTCCTGATCGGTGATATCTAATATCCATATTCCGTGCTTCATTTGCCCCACCTCTGTCATGCTAGAAGGTTGAAAGTTCGAATCGTGCCGTCTACGTTCCGCAGCATCCGCACGTCACCATTGGGCGCTCTGATCTGGTTCGCCGCCGTGGTCACTCCCGACAGTGCGCCAAGTCCGAGCGTTGCGGGGGCGGTGAGTGCCAGGGTGCCAAGGGAGGCGTATTCGACGCCGGAAAGGGTGCCTAGTGCGAGTGTCGAGGATGCAGTAAGGGATAGGGTGCCAAGGGAGGCATTTACAGGGCTCCCCGCCGCTGCAGGCACAACCGCTGCGACTTCCAGCATTGGCACCTGAGAGGGTGTCATTGTCGCCGCCGACTGCATCCACACATCCAGGTAGATTGACGCCGCAGTGACAGATGACAAGCTCACCGATACGAGAGCAGTTGACGTGCTAGCCAGCCCCGCAGAGTTGCCGGGAATCTCGCTGTCAGGTATTAGCGAATCGTCGGAAGCGTCCCGCACATAGATCTTAAGGTTTGTATTTCCTCCCGCGCCTCGATTCCGTGCCTTGAGTAGGAGACTGCCGAAACTTTCCCCTACGATGCGATGATAGACCGGCGAAGGTGCTGTGACGATGCGGTCCACTACCTGGCCCCGCTCGTACGTTCCAACGGTGTACCCACCCTTGGAGTACCACTCCTGATGATGCGGTCCGTCTGCGGTGTAGTTCTCTATCGCTCCCCATGTCGGCACAAGCGTGTTTACCGGAGCGGTAGTTAACTCCCAATAGGTCGCCCAATTCGCGCCGGTTATGGGCTTGTCGGTAGTCGCGGAAACTTTCGATAGGATGCTGCGGTACCAATTGTTATCCGACCCTTTGAGGACCGTCGCCCCTAATTGCGGAGCTAGGCCGCGAAGGGCTCCCGACGAATCCGAACCAGCCACGACGCAGGCGTTGGTACGCTGCCACGATTCCCACCCTACCCAATCCACGCAACCATAGGCGGGAGTCCCTGTGATGGTCAGCGGTCCGAAATCCAGGCAGCCAGTGGAGGGGGTGCCTGAGAGGTAGATGCTGAACGGACCTTGTAACGGGTTGGTGCTTGAATGCGACAGTTTAAAAACGCCATCACGGTAAAGGCTGAGTACCTGATTCGTCGGGTTGTATTCGAAACGCAGGGTGTAAACCTGCCCCTTCGTCATGGCGGGGTCTATTTGCCCGTAGACTGCCCCGTCATAGAGGTACTGGATCGTCCCGCCTTCGTTCGCCACGCCCATATAGGCGGGTTCGCCGTTATACAGAACTCCGAGGCCGCAAAATCCGCTGATGAATGACGCAGACATGCGAACCTTGAATTCCACCGTGAACGCCTGCCGGTGGTCATAGAGTTGCTTTGAACAGGCCACGCCCCAATGTGCTAACGTGTTGGACGGAGAGCCACCGATACGGAGGAAAGCGCCCCCCATAGCTCCGTCATCCGGCTGCACCGCATACTGTGCGGCATAGAGTGGTCCGTCGAGCGGGAGAGGTTCCCACCTGTCCGCAAGGTTGGTCCCTGTCCACGTCTCCCCTAATGATCCCGTTTGCGCGGTCACACTGGTAGCGAGCGTTTGTACTACGAGTTGAGCAACTGCGCCGACATCGCCCCAGAAGTTCGCAGCGGTCGCTATCAGCGTCCCGCCCGAGTTGAACCGCATCAGCTTGACCCAATAGACGCGGCCAGCGGTCAGACCTGTGATCGGTATCACGCCGTCAGCATCCACCGCCGTGAGGGTAGCTGCAAGCGTTGCAGCGGGGTCGGTGGGATCGGTGAAATACTGCGAGCCTAGATAAACCCTGTCCTCATATCCCGCGACGAAGCCCTCTTGGTCGATTCGCAGATCAAAAGAGGTTGCGGTGATGTTGATAGCGTCGATCAGCCGAAACATTACAGCGCCCCCACGGTGATCGAGGCTAATGTAGCGGTCTGGCTACCGCCATGACCCACAATCAGATGCAAGTGTTTAAACGAGGTATAGGTATTTTCCGTTCCCGTGGAAACGGTGGACCCATCTATCTTCAGCGTGATTCCACCACCTGATACAAACTCCATCCGGATCGTTCGCTGCACCGTAAGGTCGGCTATAGCCCCATTACTAAACACTGTGTTTAGCGTTAATCCAGATGCATCCTTTGTTGATGCTTCGGCGTATGAATAGAACCCACCTTCTTCATCATCGACAAGCGCCAGATACAGCAAGTATGCAGAACGATACGCGGTTGCTAGGCTGTTGGCGTTGTCGTTCGATACCGTCATTTGGAAATGACTACCTACGCCACCGGCCAGAACCACCGGAAACTCTACATAGAAACCGCGAGACATGGTAGTAGCTACACCAATGGCGTCAACGCCATTAAATACTGCATTGCCGCCGCTGAATACCACTGATCCAGAATTGGCGGTGAAGGGTGAAAGCGCGTCGAATGTGGACGAGAAAGAGTTGCCGCCTGTAACCACGCCCGCCAGCGTCCCAAGCGCCAGAGTAGCTGATGCCGTCAACGCCAGTTCGCCCATGGACGCGCTAACCTCCCCGCTGTTCTCCACGCCCGCCAATGTGCCGAGTGCCAGCGTTGCCCCTGCCGTCAGACCTAACGCGCCCATATCGCCATTCTGGACGCCTGAGAGGGTGCCGAGGGAGAGAGTTGAAGATGCGGTGAGGGAGAGGTCGCCGAGGGATGCGGACCCTTCTGAGACTTCCACGCCCGCGAGGGTGCCAAGGGCAAGAGTTGCCGGAGCAGTGAGGGATAGTGCACCCATTGAGCCGATTCTCACGCCAGAGAGCGCAGAGAGTGCCAAGGTTGCCGATGCTGTGAGTGCCAACGTTCCCATTGAATCCGAGACAGCCCCGCTCGCAGCTTCGGTGCCGGTGCTCCACCATCCGATAGCGTATGACGGCACGCCCGCTGCAATATGAGCGTCAATCCGCGCTTGCAGGACTGCGCCAGGGAGTCCCGCGCCGTTGTCGAGCCCCCAAAGCGTGATCCCCTCTCCGGAGAGTGCGCGGCCCAAAACGGATGCGCCGGGCCCCTGTGGTCCGGTCCTCTCAACCTCGACGGTAATTACACTCGTTGTCTCAACTGCAATCTCGATATCAGGCATCAGCCACCACCGTTGATGTGCGCCAGAATTCCACGGAGCCGGAGATATACGGTTCAGCCTTGCCGCTTGGGTTGATGAGGAATAAATCCCATTCACCGGAACTGCGCTGTATCAGTGCGGTATCGGCGCGGAGGAGGCTTACAGTCACTCGACCCTCTGCCGCCACAACTGCAACGGTCAAATCTGCGATCAGCCGTCCGTGAGTGTCGCGTATCTGAGACTCTGCGGAATAGCCGGTCAGGTCCATAGCGACGCCGCCGACAGTGAGGACAAAGCTCTGTTCGAAGTCGGCGCCGATGTAGATATTAAGTTTGTGATTCGCCGGTTCCATAGCTACCCCTGATTAAGTCCCGTTCCGGCCATGATTTGCAATTCTCTGTGCCGCTCGTCCACGTCAATGACGGCGGTGATGTTGTAAACCTTGCCGCCGTAAGACACCCTCATAACCTCTGTGACTCCGGGAATGTAGCGCATGGACATCTTCACCCGCGCCTCACTCTGCGCCGCCTGTGCCGCTATCAGTTCGCGCCCTGAGAGCGGCTGCACCGATGCGGGAATGTCAGGGGCGAAATCGGCCCACGTCTCGACCACGCCGCCGTAATCGTCGCGGGTAGTAGAGAGTTGCTGAATGGTGATCCTGTGGCGGAGTTGACCGGCCCTCATCTCGCCCTCATGCGCAGATCGACGTCAGTTTTCCACGACTTCAGGTAGTCCACGTCCGCCCTGATGCGCTCAATTACGAGTTGGTTGGATTGGAGCATACCCTTTGCTTCTTTGAGGTCGCTCCTGATCCCTGCAAGGTTGTCGTTGGCTACCCATCCGAAAAAAGAAAAGATCAGGCAGAAGATACCCGCTGCGGCTGCGAGCGCCCATCTTGCGTTACTTACAGTCGTTTTCAATTCGGTCACATCCGTGCATGGCTCTATGTGGCTGCTGTTCAAAGTCGTACCTCCCAACGTTCCGGATCAAGTAGTGAGTCGGCAAGGGTTTTCAGTTCGATCACTCCACCGTTGCCGATGGTCAGTGATTCGCGGTTTTCGTAGAGGGTTGCCACGTTCATCAGCATCCAATGGCGGATGCACTGCGGCACGTCCATGACCTCATCGCCGTAGCCAGCCACGAAGCGGATACGCACGGCGCCGGGGTAATCGAGCGTTGACGGCCACACCTTCCCGTATGCAGGCGTCACCCTTCCCGGCGTGCTGTCGAGGTCCACGACGTACTCTGACGCGGCGAGAGTGGTTAACACGTTGTCGGTGGACAGGTATTTGATGTGCGTGATGGATTGCAGCGGCGGGAGGTTGATTTCGAGCGCGGCAAACGGGTTGCGGGCGGTCGAAGTGGGGAAAGCGTCAAGTACCAAGTCCCACGTCTGCGTCAAGAGCGCCCGCCGTAGCTCGACCTCTGCCCGGGCCCGCACTGCCGATATGTACCCCTCGACCAGTTCGGATTCCGTGGTCAGGTCGGCGCGGGTCTGTGCCTCGACATCTGCCATGGTGAGCGGTTCGACTGTGGGGGGCGTGACGAGTTTGAGCGCCATTATTGCCTCTGTAGTTCGCCGGATGTGCAGCCCGAAAAGTTGAGGAAAGGGGTAGCAGGGTTGACGGCGCGGGCGGTTACAGCGTTCGCCGGCAGCGTGTGCCTGATGCCCGATTTCGTCGCCGTGGTCATCATGCGGAAGATGCAGGCGGTCGGGCTGTAGATGCTGTATCGCAGATCATCGGACGCGTTGACGGTCTGCGAGTTGACGGTTAGCGCGACAGACTTTTGACCGGTGGGGGCGAAGTCGTGAATCTTTACCCCTGAGCCGTCCGTGGGGAGTTCCGGTTTCGCCGCAAATGCGAGAGTCGCGGCAAAGATGATGCAGATGAGGATTGACGCCTTTTTCATGCCCGCGCTCCTTTTCCTAGCTAGCCGCCAGGATGCCGACACCTTCCAGCGCTGCGAGAAGTGCGTTGAATTTGGTTGCGAGTGCGTCGAATTCGGCCTTGTCGGGTGCTGCGCCTGCCGCTGCATCCACGTCGGCGATGTGTGCGGCCTGTGTTCCGGCTGCGGTGATCTTGCCGCCCGCATCCACTACCAGTTCATCACCGCCCTGCGCCCTGTAGACTTTTCCGTTGTAAGACATAGTTCCTCCAAAGAGGGGAGGGCATTAACCCTCCCCTGCTGGCTTCGTGTTACGCCTGTGCGGGCGAGATGAGCTGAGTGGATTTCAACAGGCCGGAGTTGGCATCCGGCTTGACGCGGCCACTGTAGCGGATTGCGGTGATCCCCAGGATGACGGCGTTGGCGACGGCGGGCGTGATGTTCGCTTGCAGATACCTTTCCTGCGGCTGAAACACGTCAACCACGATGGCCGATTTAGCCGCCGTCGCGTTTGCGGCGGTCACGGTGTGAACGGTGGTGGTGGCGAGCCGCGCCATGCCACTGGTTGCGTTGGCGGTGTTCTGCTCAACAAAACAGTCGATGGTGCCGTTTTCCAGCACGGTGCCGAGCTCGAAGACGAACATGACGCCGTCATAGTTCGCCATGTCGATGATGTCGCTGGTTCGCTTGGTGGTTCCTGCGGCATAGTAGCCCAGGATTTGATCGACCTTCACATTCTGCAAGAGGTTCATATCTATCTCCTCTGCGCCCCATATTTCAGGGGCGCGTCATGGGTTAGTTGGTTTTGATGCGGGCGAACGCTTCGGAGAGGACCGGCATACCGTCCGTCTCGCTGTCGAAGATGAAACCGACCTGCCCGGTCCTTGCGTAAAGCTCGTTGAGACGCTTGATGCGCAGGTTGAGGGAGTCGGCGATGTAGTACCAGGAGAAGTCGCCGAACATGCCGACATACTGGCCGGTCGTGAAGGTGTTGGGAGCGAATTCGCTCATATTCAGCGGACGCCCCATGAGGATGTCCATCGCGCCGAGAGCTTCGGCCATCTCGAAAATATACTGGCCGTTGCCGTCCTTGAGGGTTGCGATCTTCGCCACGCCGTCACGGTGGAACAGCCACTGCGCCTTGGTCATATACTGCGCCTTGAGGCTGTACTTGATCAGCTTCAGGCCGTCAGCGGTGAAGCCGGTAGCAGCGCCGGAAACGACATCGCGGTCGGTGTTGATGCCCTGCGCGGACGCGGTGAAGACCCCGAGCGGCTGCTTGTTGCCGGTGCCGGTGAGGAATGCCTTTTCTTCGGTGACGCCGCGCTTGTAGGCTGCGCGGTCCATGACGATGGATTCGGGGTTGATCGCGGCGGTGCGCAGGAACTTGTCCGAAACCTTGATGAGCTTCTTGACGGGGTGCGGCTTCAGCTCACGCTTGCCGAACCTGAGAGCCTCGTCTTCGGGAGCCTCTTTGATTTCGTCCGACCACTCGAAATCATCCAGATCGGCATCCAGGGAAGGCCAGCCCATACCCTCTGCGCTGGTGGTGGTGAAGGAGGTAGCCAGTCCGCGCAGGAAGACGGCATCTTTGACCTTGGCGATCAGGGACGCGGTGAAATCCTGCGGAGCGTTGAGGAATCCGCCCTGGACCTCATTGTTTGCCATGAGCGAACGGGACTCCTCGAAGGAGAGCGACTGCGCCCCGTTCAGGATCATCTTGCGGAATGCGACGGTGCGCAGTTCAGCGTCCTTGTCGGGAGCCTTGCCGCGCTGCTCTTCGGTGGTCTGCAGGCTCAAGGATGCGGCGGCGCGCTCTTCCTCGTTCATCTTGGTTTCGCGGTCGATGGACTCGCGCAGGTCGCCCGCTTCCTTCAGGTGCGCGTCCACCTGCCGTTTCTCGTCATCGGTGAGGCTTCTTTTCTCAGTGTCGGCCTTGTCAGCCAGGGAACGGGCCTCAGTGACGGCGCGATTCCTTTTTTCCAGCATTTCGCGGAGTTTTACGGACATGGTTGTTTCTCCTTCGGGCCTATCTCACGATGGTCCTTTTTCGGGGTTATAGTGCGGCGGCTTCGATGTCGATTTTCATCCTGACATTGCTATTATCAACGGTCGGCACTTCTGCCGCCTGTATCTTTTCCAATGACCTCATGGCGCAATCAGTTTCTGCGTAGGCGGGGAAGGTGACAGGCGACACATCCCACAACCGGTCAAACTTGGTAATGGTGCGCGTCCAGTTACCGCTTCCGTCAGGGTCGCGGGTCCACTCTTCGCCGTCTTCCGCGACGGTAAAGCCGAAACTCATCTCCTTTACGTCGCCGCGCTTCATGGATACCTGTAAATCGCGGCTGTAGGTGGTTTCGGGCGGGTCTATCTCTATCGCAAGTCCCGTTGCGTCCTCAGCAACCCTCAGTGTCCCTGCGGACGTGCGCCCCAAGATCAAATTGGGGTCATGATTGAAGAGTGCGCGGACGTCCGAGCTTTTGAGTGCATCGGAAAACGCGCCCGGCTTGATCACTTCGCGGAAACACCCGCAAAGCAGCACCGATGCGGAGTCGAAGACTGCGGCATGACCGCGCATCATCGGAGTCTCGCCCTCCCCTGTCCCATCCATCCGTATTTCGATTGCTACAGCACGACGCTCTTTACTCGGGAGTGCGGGCTTGTTCATTTCTTCACCTCTTTTTTGTCGCCAGTCAGCGGCTTCTGGCCCGCCATTGAAGCGGGGAGCATTCCGGATTGCAGGTACAGCCTTTGCGCCTCTTCCTTGCCGGTCGGGTTCTCGCCCTCGTAGATCCTCACTTGGTCGGGAGTGATTGACGCCATCTCAAAGCGGGCTTTAAGGTAGACGGCTCTTGCTGCTGCGTCACCCCTCATCATGGAGTCCAGATCAAAATCGACCTCCACGTCATCTATCTCAGACGGATAGAGAAGATCCCGTTGCATTGCCTCTTCCCATCGGACAACGATAGGCTGCACCGTGTGGACCTTGAAGGACATAAAAAACTGTTCCGCAGACGCATATGTGGGAGCCTTGTCGCCGTGTCCGATCAGGATCAGCGGCACGTTGAAGATGCGGGCGATATCCTCAACCTGGAATTTCCGTGTTTCGAGATATTGCATCTCGTCGGCGGTCATGCCGAGCTTGACGATATCCATGCCGTCTTCAAGGATAATGGTTTTACCGGAACTGCCGGAGCCTGCGTACTCCCCGCCTGCCCGCAAATCGGACTTCAGCCGACTAAACGCATCGTCATTCAGCTTCTTCGGGTGCTTGATTGCAGCAGGTACTTGCGCGCTGTTTTTCAGCATACTCGCGCCGTGCTCCTCTGCGGCCATTGCCAGACCTACCGCCTCTTGTGCCGCCCGTTTTATCACGCCGAGCCCAACAATGCCATTGACGGAGAAGCCGCGAATGTGCAGCACTTCCTCTGCGCTCAATACCTCGGCTTCACCATTCAGCGGAAAGTAGTGATACCAGAGCTTTGACCCTTCGGGCGGGCAAGGGGAATTGTCCGACATGTAATAGGTCGCACCGGAGGGGGTGATGACGAAGGGGAAAACGTGATCGGGGTGCAACGGGACAAGTTCGTTCTGTTGTCGACCGGGACTGTAAGCAATCTTGGCGTAAGCGTTCCCGCGCAAGAGCCTATGTCCTTCCATCATCTCGAAGAACTCAAAAGGAGACTGCCAGCGGTTCGGTCGCTTACGAATGAGGCGATGAACTCTGTGTTTTTTGAGGATGTGTTTGCTACCGTCTTCGCTGACGTCTTTGACGCTTTTGGATAGCATGGCAACGGTCTGCGCGAGTATGGTCACGCAGGCATAGACAGCGGAAACACGGAGAGCGGTATCAGGGGTGACGTCTTGCCCTGATGCCGTCCGACGCCCGCCCCAAAGTTCAGCCAATGCCGGATCTTTGGCCGAATATGACGCGGAACGTGCTTCAAACATGCGCGAAACGATACCCATTATTTAGCCCTCCACATGGCGAAGAGAGGGGGCAAAACTACGGGCGATATGAGGAGTGAGCCGATAACGATGAATGCGGCGGGAGGGTAAACGCAGTGCAGCCCGTAGCCGAGCGAGGAAACGCCGACTACGAGCTGAACATCTTGCAGGTCGATCAAGGAGAGAACGGATTTTAACTTTTTCAATTTGGCCTATCTCCCGACAGTCCACGAAGTAACCAAGTTACTCACTGGCTACACAGATGATTACTCACTACGCTATTATTGGTTACGTGTCAATGTTTTTCATGAATCGTAAATGGCGGAAAAATATTTTAGATATTTTCACTTTCCCTGTTGACACATCGTAATAGTAATAGTAGTATTGAGTCATCGAAACGATGCAGCACGCAAACGGGGAGGTTAGTATGAAGCGCCACACCATCAAATCTTGGACCGAAAAGTACCGCGCCTGCACCGTTGTCTACAACCCTCGCTTTACCACACAAGAGAAATTGGAACTAACCGCGCTTAAAAACGAGATGGACACGGCATACCCACACGAAGATGGTAGCAAGTGGAGCGACGAAACGACAGAAGTAAGGGTAATCGATGGTAATGGCAATAAGCAAGTAGGACTTATCCCCACAGATAACATGGTTTATGTACTTGAACTTCCATATGCCTACGAACTCGCGGAGGTTAAATAATGAAAACGACTCAGCCCACAATCAAAACCCGAATCACATTAAGCAAATCTGGACATTACACCGTCATTTTAATGGAAGGTACCAGTCAAATTTTCAAGGCGACTAAGATTTACAGCCTTCGTTCTGCTCGCGAATTAGCTGCAACGGAAAAAACCAAGCGGTTGAGTTCTCTTTAACCCCCCCCCCCCCACTGCCGAGCCCGGCGGCTAAACCGGGCGGGAGGATGAGATGGACACAGTAATCATCCACGGCGACGGCATCCACGACGATACCGAAGCCCTGCAAGCCATCATAAACGGCAAAGCCAAGGGAATCCGTCCCGATGGTCGGGCGTCTCTTGACGGTGCCGTCTGCAAGATCACTCAGCCAATCCGGTTAACGGTCGATGAACCTGTGAGCGCAGGAGACGCCCTTTGCATTTGCAAAAAATGCCAATACACATGGACCCCGCGCAAGGAAGCGCCGAAAGCCTGCCCAGAGTGCAAATCGAGGAGTTGGAATAAGGATTAACCAGAGGGGCCGGAGCAATCCGGTTAATGGACTAGCAGGCGTCCCAAGTCGCCGCAATGCCCGCCGACAGCGCGAGGGGCTCCCCTCTGCCGACCGGTTTTACATAGAGCCCGCTCTTTCGCAATCAGAGAAACCTTATCCGCGTGTTCCCCTCCACTTCAAGCGGTCTTACCATCTGCGCCGAAACGCACATGATCGCGGAGATTACGCCGTCTATCTTGTTGTCCGACCTTTCCTTGCGCGGATAGATATTATCCTTGACATCGGTATGCGCCACCACGTTCGACATCATCCACGTCAGCACAGGGTTGCCGTTGTGGTGAAATCGCCCACTCAGCACGGCGCTTTCAATCTCCTTCATCGGCTCGCTGAAGTTTTGCACCGTCGCCCGCATCTCCACCATGTTAAAGTCTTCTTCCAGCATGTGAGTGGCAAACTGTGTCGCTTGGAAGGGGTCGTAAAGTACTTCCTTCACGTCATTGTTTGCCCGAAACTCTTTGAGGTCTATCTCTAAGAGGTCGAAGTCAAGCACATTGCCGGGGGTGGTCTTTATCCATCCATCCCGCACCCATCCCGAGTACTGCGAGTTGGCGCTCTCCTCTATGGCATCTTCCGGCAAGTAGCATGTCAGGAAGAAATAGTAATGACCGTCCCGCACAAACATTTCCCCACGTGCTGCAATGTCGGTCTTACTGGCAAGGTCGAAAGCGACTAGGCACGGTTGGCCGGCGAAGTCTTCGATCTTCAGTGAGGCATCCGCGCACTTGTCCCACGCCCTCATGTTCATCCAGGCGTTATTGGCGTTGATCCAGACGTTGAGCCGCTTGGTCAGGAAATTGTTCTGCGCGGAGCTGACTTGCTGCGCTTTGAGAGCAAGACGGCGTATATCGTCGGCTTTTACCGATATCCCATAGTTAGGGTTGGCTTTCCTCCATGCCTCCTCTGTGGTCCAATCGTCGGCGGGAGAAAGGATATTTCCGTCTGCGTCCTTCTGCTCCTCGTCAATCGTGTAGATGATGCCGAAATAGCTATCATCCTCTGCGAATCCGCCGCGATAGTCCGCGATCACTTCGGGGTGGCGACGCAGGACAGAATTGAGAATCTGCGTAACATAAGTGCGCTGCTCGTAGCAGATCCCGGCGCGGTTGCTGCCTGCCGTGGTGATGTTCCAGATGATGGAGTTATTACGGGAGCCGGTGCCGGTTTCGATAACATCGTAGACATCTCGGCGCTTGTGGGCGTGGAGCTCGTCAAGGACGGCGAAATGGACGTTTAGACCGTCGAGGGTGCCACCTTCGGCGCTGAGGGATTCGAACTTTGAGGAGGAGGAGAGGACGTTGATGTTATGAGCGTTGACGGCGACTCCGAACTTTTTGAGGAAGCCGGGGGATTTGCGGGCCATTGATTGCGCGTCACCGAAAACAATGCGGGCCTGGTCGCGGGTTGTGGCTGCGCTGTAGCACTCGGCCCCTTCTTCGCCGTCAGCGGCTAACATGTAAAGGGCAAGCGCGGAAGTTTTCGTCGATTTTGCGTTCTTCCTGGGCTCTTCTTCATAGACGGTGCGAAAGCGTCTGTTACCGTTGGGAAGGTACCAGCCGAATACGGTGGTGATGATAAACTTCTGCCACGGCTCAAGCTTCAACTTCTCCCGCCGCTTCGCCCATTCCCCCTTGATATGCGGCATGTTCTCGACAAAGCGACAGACGCGCTCAGCCTGGTCTGGTCGCCACACGATAGGCGCGTCAGGCTGATTCGCCCGCTCAAGGTCATCCCGTTGGCGTAGGCAAGCGGCCTTAACCCATTTACAGGCGGGGATTTTGCCGGATATGACGTCATCGGCGTATTTGTCGGCGTCGGCGACGTGGCTCATCAAAAGTCATCCCATTCATCAGCCTTCTTCTTACCCGCGTCGGCCACCTTGGAAGGGACCAGTTGCAGCTCCGAAAGCAGCGTGTGGTGATGCCGCTTGGCTTCCTTGTAAGGCACAGAGAGAGGGTGATTCTTGAGAATGTCGTTGCCGAAACTGTCAACGGTTTTGAAGCATGGCGTCTCGTAGATAATCTGATAATACCGCTCGACATCTTCGGCGGTGATCGCAGCCAGTGCCAGGATGTCAACAAAGGTCGCCGATGCCCTATCTCCCATCAGATCGACAAAGCGGTTGAAGTGATAAACCGCCCGCTCGTTCAAGTGAGAGGGCGGAACCGGCTTCTCTTTCAGCGGCTCCGGACCGTCCACGTTGTCGCGGCACGGCTGATGCGTACCGTTCAGGATCTTCCAGTCTTTCGGGAGCTTCTTCTTGCCAGCGCCAGTTCTAGCGCCTCCTTGGCCTGCCATAAAACCTCCCTCTGCCTCACGGCGATGGTTGAGTTCGTAGCTAAACTCTCACATTTTTAATCATGTGAGCTTTAAACAAAAAATCTCCCGCAAGGCGCTTCTTAACCTCTTCGGCCGCAACAATATCGGGATTCTGATCACCGTAAACATAATATTCAAAAGTGATGGTGGTTAGTTGACTTTCTACCATAGCGTTGAATGTTGCCCTGAAAGTTCTCATATCGCCCCCCTTTGAAACTGCGTTAAAATCTTATTATAAGCACATCGTTATCGTCGGTATCCCATGTTATCCCTCCGCATTCTCCGATACAGTCACAGCCTTCAACTGTAACCGTTGCAGATTGCGGTAACCCCATAAGCGAACCGACAAGTTGTCCGACCGTCAGTTGTTTATCAGCCCATTTCTCAATTCTTGGCATTAATGTACTCCTTTTGAAACTGCGCTAGGGTACTCTCAAAACGGGAATTTTGAAATAGCATTCGCGTAAGTGTGGTA
>Ga0209518_1003491_pt1 | contig 13435 bp, 28 predicted proteins | sample RifGroB1_FD_183993 | JGI IMG/M metagenome (GOLD analysis project Ga0209518, IMG submission 183993) | Groundwater microbial communities from Rifle, Colorado, USA - Groundwater B1 (SPAdes) (version 2) | ecosystem: Environmental > Aquatic > Deep subsurface > Groundwater | place: Rifle, Colorado... | reverse complement strand
CCATAAATCAATGCTGGTATTTTTTAATAAGTGAGTGATCGGCGCGACATCCGCGGCCACTCCTCTGGGATGAATCGGCTGAATGAAAAAATTAAAGCGATGCCTTTGATGTTTTACTATTTCATTGACAATATTGCCGATTGCCCAACCTACGACATCGGGACTTATTAAAATATTCATAAATCGTTTTTTACCATTTTTATTATCATTTGATTAAAGGTTGTTTTTGATTTCCAATTTAATTCTTTTCTGATTTTTGAAATATCGCCTCTTAAATGATTGACTTCCGCCGGCCTTTTATATTTATTATCTATTTTAATATATTTTTTGTAATTTAAACCGGCTATTCTAAACGCTTTTTCCGCGAATTCCCGCACTGAATGCGTTTCGCCTGTCGCAACCACATAATCCCCGCCTTTTTGCAAGATTTTATAAAAAGCTTCAATATAATCCGGCGCGTATCCCCAATCTCTTTCAGCATTCAGATTCCCCAATTCCAGATATTGCCGTTCGCCTCTTTTTATTTCTCCGATTGCTTTGGTTATTTTTCGCGTTAGAAATTCCTCACCTCGTCTTTCCGATTCGTGATTGAAAGCGATTGCCGCGCCGATATGCATTCCGTAGCTTTCCCGATAATTTATCGCCGTCCAATGCGCGAATAATTTAGAAATTCCGTAAGGACTTCTCGGCTTAAACGGCGTATTTTCGTTTTGCGGAGCGGGCGAATTGCCAAACATTTCCGAAGATGACGCTTGAAAAATTTTGGTTTTCGGACTAACTTGCCGGACTGCTTCCAATAATCGTAAAACGCCCAATCCAGTCACTTCCGCCGTCAATTCCGGCTGTTCCCAGCTTAATTTCACAAAAGATTGAGCCGCGAAATTATATATTTCATTGTATTTATTTTTAGCTAAATTTATTAAAGAAATAAAATCCGTTAAATCCCCTTCCACATAATTGACATTGTTGATCTTTTCTCCATTGCTTCTTTTCCTTCGGATCATTCCGTCAACCTCATATCCTTTTTTTAGAAGATATAAAGCCATATAATATCCGTCTTGGCCGGTGATTCCGGTAATTAGAGCTTTTTTTCTCATAACCAATTTGAAAAGCCCATTTCTTCGGGCTTCATATTTTTAATTCTTCCTATAATAAATTCAGGATGATTGACATCTTTCAGATATTTATTTTTCAGCCGTCCGTATAATTGTTTTTTAAAAACATCCAAGGCCTTATCGGCCGTATCGCCCCAGCTCCAATCGCCAGTCGCTCTTTGCCAAGCTTTGCTGAATCGCCAAAACGCTTCTTTGGCTTTCTCTTCCGTGCGGAAAAAATAATCGTAATTATATATATCAATGCCGGTTTGGTATATGGGGTTTATCTGCTTGCCGCGCCACACGCCGTATTCATCTTGTTTTTCTTTTAGAATCGGAAAACACCAATCAGTTTTTCTTTCGTCATTGATGCCCCAAGCTATTTCATCTTTATATTTCATATTGACGATTATCGGCAAATTGGCTTTTTGATACCCTTTATTTTTATTTAAAACAGTAAATTTTTTAACGCATCCCAGTTTAAAATTCATTTGAATCATTGTCTCCAATTCTTTCCGCAAAGCGTAAAGATCCTTTTCGTGAATTAAATAATCTATGTCCATTTTTATCGCTATATCGCCCGTACATCGTTCATATCCTTTCTGAATATGTTTAGGCAATTCAGACCAATGCCATTCATACGGCCAATCATCTTTGCCGTCTATGATAATCACCTCATCGGCAAAAGCATTATAACATTCCAAGGCTTCGCGCCAAGCGTACTGCCAATAATCTCCATCCCCGCCTTGACAATTCATCGCGGTAAAAATACTGATTTTCATTTTTTTGGTTTTAATATAATATAATCATCTCTTGCTTCTTTTTCGTATGGTTCGTTTTTTAAAACCTCCCAATGCTTAAAGCCTATGTCTGAATTTCTTGGCCGTTCGCCCCTTAAGTATTTAAGCGTTCCGTTAACCCATAAAGACAAATGTGTCGGATCAGCCAAGGCCAATCCTAAACTTCTTTCCGCATTCGGCACTACTATTTCCATTTGTCCGTCCGGTTTTAAAATCCGCCAGCATTCATTAAAAACGCTTTGCCACAATTCCCGTCTGATATGCTCTAAAAAGTTATGGCATTCTATAAAATCAATCTCATTGTCTTCAAAAGGAATTGCGTTGCCCGCGTCCCAAATTGTATTCCACCCATAAAAAATATTATCTAAACCGATTGTATCCTCTATTCGCCGCGCGCCGCAACCAAGCGATATTCTCATATTTTTTTAGAACACCTTATCGAACAATATTTACCTATATGATTTTTAATTCTATATTGTTTTAAATAAAACTCAGTCCCGCAAATTATACAATTTCTATATATTCCTTTACGACGGGCAAAATTATGCAATTTTGGATGTTCTTTGGCAGTAATAATCTTTAAATTTTCTATTCGATTATCAATCTTGATGCCATTTATATGGTGTATATGTTCTGATTTTTTTAATTTTCTTTTCAAATATTTTTCCATTACATACCTATGTTCATATATTTTCTTTCTATCTTTTTGAATAAATTTATATCCCAATGTTTTATGAATATATCCACCCTTATATTGATGCGATTTTTCTTCAAGTTTTCCATACATTCCATTTTGTTTACCTTTTTTTGAACACGACTTACACCGTACGCTTCGATAATCTTTCAAAGCGATATTACAACTTTTACAATTTCCGCGCTTTAATAATTGATCCTGTAACATTGTGGTTTATACTTTTAGCCATTCTCATTCTATCCTGAACATAAAACGATGTCAATAGAGAATTACCATATCTTAAATTATGTTCAAGGATTTCAAATCCTGCATTTTTTAATAATTTTTCCGCTCCATTCGGAGTATACCGTAAAAAATCCGATTCTATTGGTTGATGAATACAATACACAAAAGGGAAACTTATATATAAAAATCCATTTTGTTTAATTAACCAGCCTAAATGATTAACAGCTATATTCGGCCATAATATATATTCCATCACTTCCAAACAAAAAACAATATCTGCTCTTTCCCCAAAATAATTCCTTTCAGTCAATTCATCGCCATTGTCATTTTCCGTTTGCATTAAATCATATTCCGGCAAATCCAAAATACGATAATCCTTAACATCCCAGCTTTTCACTCTGTCTTTTACGGGTTTGGCCAGTCCGCCGACATCAAAAACTATATCGGCTTTTATGTCCAATGTTTTTAGGTATGATTCGAGTTGATCACGAAAATAAGACATAGAATAAAAGAGATAAGGATATTACAGCTAACCAAGTAATAGCAAAAAGCGATAAAATAAGAGTGATTTTATTCCAAAAATCATTTAACTCTTGAAATAATATTGACATATTCTTCCGTCATACGACTTAATGAATAATCTTTTAATTCTCTTAATTCTCTCATCGCTCCGGTTTCATTTGTCATTATCCGGCATTGACAGGCCATCGCCTCAAGCACGCTGTTGCTGCACGCGTCGAATAAATAAGGCGCGTAAAATATTTCGGCTTGTTTCAATTCCCGCGCCATCTGTTCCGGTGTTTCCATAATTCCCCCATAGCTGATTGAGTCCCGCATTTCCTCCGGAAAGTCAAAATGATATTGAATCATCTCATCGCTGAAATTCCCGACAATCCGCAATTTTATCTTTTTATCTTTTAACCATTCTTCAATAAAATGATAATAAACTTGCGTCCAATTCTTGCTTTCATCACGATTATATCGTGAAAATAAATAAAGATTGGGAATAATATTTTTATCTTTATCATTAAAAATATCCAAATCCGCGCCATTGTGGATCACTTCGCCATCGCCAATAAAATCCTTTAATAAATTTCTTGCCCATTGGCTCTGATAAATAATCTTATCAGCCATTGACGCGTATTTCCGCAATCTTGACCAGCCCGTTCCTCTGTTGCGCGAATCTTTTGGGATATTATCAACTCGCAAGATTATTTTTTTATTCAAGGCTTTAGCCTTTTCCACATTCTCTTTTACCACCATTGTGGAACCGGATATAAAATAAATATCGCAATCTTCAATCGTTTCCGCAATTTGGATATCTTTATATTTTAATAATCCTTTTTTTAGATTCCGTAAAAAAGTCCAGCCTCCTCCCAGACTTTGTTGACTGTCATTAGCCGGAAATAGTTTGATCATACTTATTTATAAATTCAAAAAATCTTTTAAGGTTGTCCCATTCTTTTAATTTTTCTATTTCCCAAGAATGAAACCAAAAATGAAAATACTCGCTCCCGTATAATCTCTTGGCTATATCCAGCCAATGTTCGCCTTTATATTCGATTCTGGGATAGGCGTGAATGGTCGTATGCATCTCCATTGGATTGATCGGTATTTCTGTTTGCAGCACCTTGGTCGTTCGTGCGTACCGGTAGCCCGCCTCTATCGCCAATTCTTTTGTTTCTTCGGAATAACGGCCGCGCGGATAACATAACCATTCCACCTTTTTATTTAAAACTGTTTCAATGGCTTTTTTACTTTGTTTTAATTCGTATTCCGCTTGTTCTCTTCCGCACGGCCGCAAATGCTTATGGGTGATTGTATGGCTTCCTATCCCAAATCCCATTTCTGATAATTTGATAATTTGTTCTATGCATTGCCGGCCGTTGGCTTCAATGAAGAAAATCGCCGGCAAATTATATTCTTTCAGCAAATCGGCCGCCTTATAATTCAATTCCGAATAATCATCCACGCTGATTAACCGCATATTTTTAAAATTAAGGGCGATTTATCCGTCGCCCGGCGGATTAAAGAAGTAAAAGCATTTTGTGCAGATATACTGATGATCAAGAATACCTTTAAAGTGATACATTACCCATTGGGCTTTTTTTACTTCTTCATAAAGATATGTCAGAAAACTCCCGCATTTAGGGCAAGGGTTTATCATTGGACACCTCCTCTATTATGTCGTTGATTGTTAATAATTGCGCCTCCCACGCTTCTTTTTGCGCTCTTGATTGGGTTAGCTGTTGAGCTATATTATTCTGGTCTTTTTTAATGATTAACAAACGATTGAGATGTCTGATGTCCACTTCGGCCATTACGATTCTTTCTTCGATTGTTTCTTTCATTTTATAATAAATTTGTTTTTTTCTTTCCATTGTTATCATAAAAATCTTATATTTATATCTTGCGAGGGAGCGAAAGTAAGAATCAAAGCGTCCGCGACATCCGGACTTTTAATTCCCCTTTTCAGCAAATCTTCCTTCGGTTCTATTTTTAATTTTGACGATGAATCTTCTTTATATTTAATCGCGTTTAATTGATAAAAATCTTTATTATTTTCTAAGCTGTTATTCAGAACCCAATTCCGACACTCCCAAGTCATCTCCGCTTTTTGATTGATATATTTATCTGAATCTTGCGCTTTCTCGCCGACCTTAATCGGACTGACTGATAATCCTAATTCTTTTAATCTGTCGGAAACTCCGCCGCCTACGCCCGTGTCATCGATGAATACATCTTGCGGTTTTATGTCTAAATCCCGAATGAATCCTTTAATTAAAGCTACCTGCGTCATTAGATCCGCGCTTTGATTTTTATTCAACACTTTGGCGTAATTATCACATCGCAAAACGAAAACGCTGTAATCTCCGCCCCGTCCTATATCCACGCCCAATCTTTTTTTGCCTTTCGGTTCTGTTTGTTTTTTTACGCTTTGTTCTATTTGGGCTGTTGATAATAAAATCCAATAACCGCGCTCATCTATCTGGTCTTCCTCTGGGAACTTGCACTCATATAAAATATCAAAAAAAGCCCGTTTTCTCATTTCATCAATAAAAGATTGTCTGAATCTTCCCTCGTTCACCGCTTTTTGATAATCTATGAAAACGCTTTTGTAGGCCGGATCGTAAAAATTCTCTTTGAAATGTTTTCTGTCTTGAGCGTAAAACGGATTGCCGATTTCTAATAAAAAGTTATCAGGATTATCGCCCAGCATACGAGTAATGCCCGCGTATAGATCATCCGGTATCAGCGATGATTCGTCCAGTACGATATTCGGCGCGCCGAATCCCATTACCGCGCTTAACAAATTCTTCCGGTTTTTGACATCCGCCGATAAAGTGAAAATTTCTCCGCCGCTTTTAAAAGTTAATCTTTTTTTGCTCCGCTCGCGTTTCAAGCGATCAAGCGGCATATCAATATCAAGCTGGCTTAAAAATATCGGATTATCAAAAATATGCTGAATGACATAATTCATTATTATTTGCGCCTGTTCTTGGCGCGGGGCGACAATCGCCCATTTCTCTCCCATAACGGTCGCTCGGATCAATACTCCGATTGACACCGTCATACTCTTGCCGTAACGGGTCGGACAGATGACGCAAACTCTATGAGGTCTCCGGAGCAGGATTATTTCCAGAATCTCCTGCTGGCCCCCCGTCAGTATCAGCGGCTCCTGTTGATCGTTCTTGAAGAGGCGGCTCAAGTTGTGCAGTGTGGTCATAGTTTTTTCCGGAAGCCATTAAAATTACGCCTTTCACCTCGCTTAGAGCGTCATCGTATTTCTTATCAAAACCGAATTCTTGTTTTGGTTTAAAATCGGGATCGCGCCGTTCCAAATACCATTGAGAAATGCTAACATCACCCTCGTCAATCTTCTGTTTAATATTCTTTTTTGCTTTGATTTTTGGGCTGTCTTTTAACGCTTCAAATTTCTCAACTAAATCGGGACGGGTTTTTAAAACTTTATAAAACCACGCTTCGCTTATATCAGCCAAAAAACACGCTTCCCGATTACTTAATCCGTCAGCCAAAGAATGTTCAAGAGAGTATAGATGTTCCGATGAAAAATTAAATACTTCTTGTTTTTTTTCTGTTTCCATAAACCGCGTTAATTATGCAAAAAATATGAAGAATAAGGCCAGGGAAAATAAAAATAGCGTATCCCATAAAAACAAAAAGAAGCCATAAAAGGCCTCGTCCGATTTGTCGTTTATAAAGCTGTCCGGCTCCCGGAATTATCAAAGATAATACGCCGGCGATTCCCGGATTCCAGTTTATGGTTTCGGTTGTTTTTTGAAAGTTATCCACAGATATTTATATTTCTTATTTTAATTCTATACCCTTTTTTTCTTTTTGTCAAGTTATGGCGTAAACGCGCGATCTTGACTTAAATAAAAATCTATGCTAAGCTGATTATGGAATAAAAATTTATGCCTAATTCATTGTGTACGGCCATTAAAAATAGAACGCTGATAATCGCCAAATATCGGGGCAGAAATGCCGTACACACCGATAGGAGGCAGTTATCAGCGTTTTGTGTTTAATTTATGAAAGATCAAGGTTTTATTATAATCTGGCGAAAAATATTGGAAAATTCATTTTGCAAAGATAATTCAGAAAAACTTGGTTTTTGGATTATTTTATTGCTTTCAGCCTCGCATAAACCAAATGATTTTTTTTTAGGACAACAAAAAATTTCTTTAAATCGCGGACAATTTCTCACTGGACGCAAGAAACTAAGCCAAATTACTAATGTTTCTGAAACGCAATGCGAACGGTATCTAACTTGTTTGGAAAACGAACAACAAATTGGACAACAAAAAACTTCAAAATACCGCATAATTACTATACATAAATATAATGATTATCAAAAGCTGGACAAGAGTTTGGACAGCAGACGGACAGCAGACGGACAGCAGACGGACAGCAGACGGACACAATCAATCAATGTAATCAATGATAATCAATTGAGTGATATTGTCGCTGACGCGACAAAAGAAAATTTTAATGGATTGATTGAAATTGAATCGTGGATTAAAAATAAACAAAGGCACATTCAAATTATAGGATTCTGGGCTCAATTAGAAAAAACCTCCTTGGAAAATAAAGAGCAGGCGCGTAATTTTCTAAATAGAAATTTAAAAATTGCCGCGCAATTAACCGGATATTCCAATGAAAGAATTAAAAAAACGCGCGATATGCTAAAAAATAAAGATTTAAGTTATACGCTGGAAACAATCGCTCGTCATATTGACGCGACAAAAGAAATGAAAAAAGAGCCAAAACGCTATGAAGAAATTATTATAAACGGAATCACAAAAATGAAACCAATCTATGAATAATCAAGAAATTGAAGCGCTTAAAAAAGAAAACGAAAAGAAGCAGATAATGCTTAATTATCAGGGTGTGGATCGCTATGCCACATTTCAAGAGCATAAAAAAAATATTGATTCCGCTCCGGCTATTAAAACTTATGCCTCAAAATTTCCGGCCTTGGAGTATATGACGCAAGGATTTATTAAAAAAACCTTATGGGTTGTGTCGGCTCTTCCCGGAACGGGTAAAACCACTTTTTTACGCACGCTCAATATTCATTTTTCCGACCAAGGCGTAAATTGTCTATGGCTAAGTTATGAGGAGGGAGCCGAAAACTTTATCGCTAAATTTCCAAAAATACCATTGGGCGGTATGCCCCTTGAACACTTGTCGCGAAACATTCAATGGATTGAAGATAAAATTATTGAAGCTAAAATGAAAGATAATTGTGAGATTGTCTTCATAGATCATCTGCATTATATTATTCCGCCAAATACGGGAATGAATACCTCAATGCTCATTGGCGAGGTGGCGCGCGCGCTTGTTCAATATGCTCAAAAACACGATGTCTTGATTTTTTTAGTGGCGCACACATCTATAATCAAATCCGAGCGAACTCCGACTTTCAGCGATATTCGGGATTCATCTCTAATTGCCGCCGAAGCGTCCGGAATAATAATTTTATACAGAAAAATGAACGACGGCATAATGGAAAAAGAAACCACAATCAGCTTGCAAAAAAATCGGCGCAAAGGCGATGTTGGAAGTTTTAAGTGTTTATATCAAAACGGATTATTGATGGAAATTACAGATTCGGCTTCTGAAAAGCCGCTGCCGGATTTTTAAAAATATGGATAATGAATTTCAAGAAATTCTAAAAATGATGAAGAGTTTAAAAAACTCCGACCCGCGAGGATTCAAAGAAATGAAATTGGAACTGCAACAAGCCGGACTGGACTTGTTAAAGGCGCGGAAAAACTTAGAAATGCCGCGAGACGAAGAATTAGAAAAAATGATAAAAGAGATTATATGATGAAAAAACTTTTCTGGATATTATTCAAAATAAATTGGGTGCCGCAAAAGGCGATCCGCGCCTTGCGCCGATTCATAGAAAAGAAAGAAATAAAAAAATTGACACCTAAAAGAAATCGCGTTATAATAAAAACATTAGCCTTAGGAACTAAGAAGCGGACATACTCCTAAGGCGTGTCCGCTTTTTGTATAAATTTATGAAATGCATTAAATTAACGCAAAGGAAATATGCGACAGTAGACGATGAAGACTTTGCGTATTTGAATCAATGGAAATGGTTTTATCACGACGGATATGTTTTAAGAAACTTAAAGAGAATAAAAGGAAAAAATCAAAAAAAGATTTCTATGCACCGCCTTATCGCGCAAACGCCAAACGATATGTATACCGATCATATAAATGGAAATGGATTGGATAACCGCCGAAATAATTTAAGAATTTGTACCAATCAACAAAATGGAATGAATAGAAAGGTAAACATAAACAATACATCTGGGTATAAAGGTGTTTCTTGGCATAAAAAGGGTAAAAAATGGCAAGTACAAATAAAGGCTGAAAAATTTTTATATCTTGGATTATTCAAATCAAAAATTCAAGCGGCCAAAGCCTATAATCAAAAAGCGTTGAAATTATTTGGAGAGTATGCGAATTTAAATGAATTATGAAATTTGACGGTTTAAAAGAAATCGCGGAAAAGGGCGGCCTGATAATCCACCGGTATTTCATCCGCGAATACACGCGCCGGAAATATATCTATTCCGATGAGCCGGATATTTGCGACCAAAAATTGATAAAAGTAGAAAAAATAAAATACAAAAGATATTTTTATTTCGCGCGGACAAAAGAAATGCCGCCGCACAAAAATTTTAAAATCACCGGACAGGATTTTAAAGAATTAAAAAAAAGCGGAGCGATTGAGGAGTTTTAGACTTGACAAAAAAAAATAAAAAGCGGTATAATATCATAAATATATGATGCACCCGAAAAATCAAAAAAGAAACGCGGAGATTATTCGTTTACGGCAGAAAAACCCCACAAAATGGAGTTATCGGCTATTGGGAGAAGTATTCGGATTGCCCCATACGAGTATAATCTACATCTGGCAGACCTACGGTCTAAAAAAGTTATCCACAGTCGGCGGAAGTAGGTATACATTCAAAAACAGGAAATCAAAAAATAGCCGTATTCATTGATTATTGATGGATATTGACAAGGTATAAAAAGTACGCTATACTGTATTCAGATGAAAAAAAGCTACCTGCGAGCAACGAGAGTGCAAATCGCATATACAAGCTAAGGCGCGATTTAAGCCCTACGAACCCTCGGATAGCCCATTCATCGGAAAAGGCTAAAATTAGCCAAAGAGAAAAAAAACTTAAAATACATATACGCCAAATTAAACTTACAGGTAAATATACGCCACTTATGACAGAAAACCTTATTTCGGCCACCCCGCAAAGCGAAAAAAGGGCATCGTGGTGGGAGGGATTGAAAAAAAATAAAAAAACTTGTTTTGGGTGCAAGTCCAAACAAACTTATCGCAACCCAATGGCTAAATGCAAAGAATGTGAAAATAATTTTTGCTTTGACTGCATAATCGCCGGTTGCATCAACAATAAAATGAAAAGCAACGAAGAAGTCAGAGATATTTGCGAAAACTGTTTTGAGAAATACGAATATCATTCTTTGTTAAATTAAAAACTAAAAACAAAAATATGCATTATTCTTTTAAAACGGCGAAGCAAAAAAAAGACAAAGAGTTAAAAGACAAAATTAAACAGATAAATTCCGCTATTGACGATCTGATAATCAAAGGCCGAACAGATACCAAGCATTATCAATCGCTTATCCGTATTCATAAACAATTATTTTATGACTTTGCGAATTAAACATATTGCCCGCGAGCGGGACGGCATCAGAATTAAAAAATATGTGGCGGATAATCGCGCGATATGGAATCTTGAATACGAAGCCGAAAAAGCAATTAAACTATGCGAGGAAATCCGCAATGAGTGGTTGAGCGATGTCGTGCCTAATATGCGTAAATATTATGAATAGCCAAATAAAGAAAAACTTAATTGCCAAGTCTAAGATTGAATGCGATTCGGATAATCCGCAAAAGATGAGGGACGCCAGGCCGGCCACCTTAGCCAGCTTGTTTAATGTTTTAGGCGGATCGTGCATCGGATGCCAAGGATATATCTCTTATCCAGTAATGGAATTTTACGGATTCGCGGTTGAGAAATTTCAATGCCGCGAATGCCAGCAAAAAGAAAATACGAATCAAGAAAGAAAATATGGGGAAGTAAGACGGGACGACGAGGCTTTTTCAGAAGAAATGGTTTATTCCAAAAGACAAAATCAAGAAGTATTATTTGAATATAATTTAAAATAATTTATGAATAATTGCGCTATATGCGGACAACCGCTCAATTTCATTAAGGCGGGCGTAAGCAAGACGACCGGACGGCCATACAACGGTTTCTACGCTTGCGCCGATAAAAACCATCGGCAACCAAGAGCAACCGCGCCGCAAACGCCCGTCCAGCAATTCAATCAATCGCTTGATCAAAATACCGAAGACACTAAATGGGCAAAAATCAACAAAGAGAAAGAGGAGAATATTCGCTGGTGCAATGCGCTCAATAATGCCACTTTGCTTATCGCCCATAATCCGGTACAAGGAGCGACCGATCAAGATATAATCACCCGCCTGTATATGATAGCCGTTAAGATTGATAAATTATCGCAAGATATTCCGACAGTACCTCAAAGCATTCCGGCGAGCGCGGCTGTTCCTCCCGTCCATAGAGCTTTAGCGCAAAATAATGAAGAACCAGTTGATCTGGATTCTATCCCCTTTTAATTATGGATTTTTATGGAACAATCGCGGGGGGAATCGCTTTTTTGAAAGAATGTCCCGACCAAGATAAAATAATAGGGATTGAAATCGTCAAGGGCAAAAGAAGCGTTGACCAAAATAAATTATATTGGAAATACTTAACGATAATCTCGGAACAGACGGGCAATTCAATCAATAGTTTGCATCAATGCTTTAAAAGAGAATTTTTACCGCCGCGATTCAATCAGATAATGATAAAAGATAGGATATTCCAACACAAGACGCCGGGTTCAACCACCCAATTAAATAAAAAAGAATTTATTGATTATATTGACGCAATCGCCTCTTTAACCGATATTCCAATCCCAAATTCAGAACAGCCGGAATTATTAAAAGTTAAATATTAAAACCTTATGACCGCTAAAACACCCGCGCAAAAAGCCGTCCAAAAAGAACGAAGCAATGCCAAAAAGAAAAGAAGCATAATCAAACAGATCGCCAAGAGCGGATCGCCCGCTCATCAAGAATTACTAAGAAAGCAATTAGACAAATTATGAGTCAATCCGCTAAACTTTGTTAATTGGCGGGGGAGTTGGGGATTACGGGCGCGGCCAATTCGCGAATGGCACGGACTAATCCCGAACGCCTCCCCGCCAGCGAATAAAATGCTTTATGACTGATATTTTAAAAAATAATAAAATTGATAAAGACGATTTTTTGGATATTATATCGAGACCGATTATTAAATATACAATGATTTTGATGAAAGAATGCGGGAAAGAAATCAATGAAGATGAGGCAAAATCTTTAATTTCCAACATTGGGGTGTATTTCATAAAAGAAAAAACATCAACTGAAAAATCTCTATGAAAAAACCGGAACTGACAATCTTATCATTAAGATTAGCTAAAAAGAGCGGTGGACAAACATCTTTTCCATTGAAAACTCCAAAAGGAATTAAAGCGAGTTTAGTTTTAACGATTATCAATGAATCTTCAAAGAATAAAATTATAAGTTTAATTTTAAATAAAGGCAATTTTGAAATTTATGAAAAAACCGGAACTAACAAAAGAAGAAGATGAAGTATATTTAAAAATAATTGCTCGCGGTACAATGGAAGATATGTTTAATTTTGGCTATATAGTCGGTTGCGAGCGATTGATCACGGAAATGTTGGAAGATCTAGGAATCAAATATTAAAATATGAAAAATGAAAACGATGATTTAATGAAAATATCAATGGAAACTATTGATGAATTAAAATTTGTTGACAAAGATATTAAGGATGAATTTTTAAATAAAAATTATATAGTGGGTACGGCGATTCAAATTCAATTAGCAAGAGTAATCAGAGAATTGACAATGGAATTAAGAAGTCAAAAGATTAACAGTTAAATATGAAAAAAAAGATAATCAGAATTGAGGC
>Ga0209518_1003488_pt1 | contig 13441 bp, 24 predicted proteins | sample RifGroB1_FD_183993 | JGI IMG/M metagenome (GOLD analysis project Ga0209518, IMG submission 183993) | Groundwater microbial communities from Rifle, Colorado, USA - Groundwater B1 (SPAdes) (version 2) | ecosystem: Environmental > Aquatic > Deep subsurface > Groundwater | place: Rifle, Colorado... | reverse complement strand
AACACCAGGAACAACCTGAAGAATTAAATAATACTTTTGATTTTGACGATGATATTTTAAGTAAATTCGATAATATAGAAATCAACAATAACAGCCGTATTTCTGCCGATGATGAAGAATTTTGCAAAGGCAAAGAAAAGGAATATAAGGAGTTTATTGAATTTTCGAATAATTATATTCAATATTTAGAAGTTAATAAATTTAAAAACCCATTGTATAATAGTCAATGCTTAATTGATGAGATGGAGACACAAAGGCAAAATAAAATGGGTGTATTTGTTAATTCTATAGTAAATTATTTTGGGAATAAATACAAAGTAACATTAACAAGTGAGCCAATTTATAAAAAATATTCTATCGAAATTAACTATAATAATATTGTTTCAGAAGTTATTGAGCAATTAGGAGGTTATAACTTTACAGATAAAGCAGAAAAAGAAATTAAGGATAAATTTAAAAATGTCGTTAATAATGATAAAATTAGTATAAAAAATAACAAAATATCTATTGATGGGTTTTTCTATATTGATTCATTCGATGTTAAATATAAAACATATTCAGTAAGTTATAATAGCAATAGAGACTTCCATAAACTCTTTAAAGCAATATCACATTTTTTATATGGGAGCAACGAAAGCTATTTTAGTAATCTATATGACACAATAACACAAAAGAAAAATGATGATGTATTTAAAACTCATGAAATAGCAAATAATGGAATCAAAACATTGAAATTATTTAAAAATGGAAGAATAGATTTAGAATTTAGTAGTTCTGAGTATGCAAGAAAATTTGTAAAAGAATATTGCGGATATATGGGTAAAGTAGCATAGATGTATAACAGCAAGTCATAAACCAAACTAAGATAAAATTGGAGGTTGTAAACATGTTAGATATATTAAGTCAATTCGATAATATAAAAATTGAGAACACGAACAGAATAGATGAAGATGATAAAAATTTTTGTGAGAAATTTAATAAAATTTATGCAGATACTTTAGAATGTTACAGAAACACATTGAATAGCTTAATATCATTATATAACAAACAAATAATATTAGTAAAAGAAAGTTATGAGTTAAGTGTTTCAATGTATGGAGATTTTAGCATAAACGGAGTTATTAACAATATTATAGAAATAAAGGGAAAGTTTATAAATAAGATTTGCTATTACTTTAGTAATAAATACAATGTTACAATAGACAGTAATAAAATATTTAAAAAATATAAGGATATAGAAGTCCCATATGAAAAGAAAGAAAATAAGGATAAGACATTGAATCTAAACTTAATAGAATATGTTTATATAGACTATAATATGATCATTGATGAAATATTCATTCAGTTAAATGGATTTAGTTTTTGGGAAAAGGCAGTAGATGAGATAAAACAAAAAGCAAAGACACCGTTACATTATTATGAATATAGAAATTACTGGAATTATGAAGTAAAAGGAAAGACGATTAAATTTAGAACAAGTATTAAAGATATTCAGCCAGCTTTATACTTTTATGATTCTAATGAAACTAGAATAATTAATTGTTATTCATATAATAAGATTAAGGATTTTAAGTATTATGAGAATGGCAATACAGATATTAAATTTATAAATGCTACATATGCTCTGGAATTTGCTAAAAAGTATTTAGGTTATATTGAAATGTCAGCAGAGGAAAGGGAGCAGTATAAAAAGAAGTGTAGTAGTTGGTAACAATAATAATATAACAATAAAGGAGTTTTAGTTGATGAAATATTTGATTAAGAATATAACAATACCGCAAGAAAAAAGAAAAGAAATTAATGATAAAATTTTATACTTGATTGAAAATAATTTATGCGAACAATATAATATTTCTAAAGAACATATTTTTGGAATGTTTACAGGTAACGGCGGTTTGCATGGATTAAATTATAAAGATTTTGATAATTATTATAAATTTAGTGAAGCGAAAAAAGAAATAGAAATGGGAGCATTTTACACGCCTCATGCAATATGTAAATTTATGGTTAATTGTATTAAACCTTCTAAAATGGACTTAATAATCGATATTACAGCAGGTATGGGAAATTTTGCTAATTATCTACCTGTAGAAGAAAATATATATCTTAACGAATTAGATATTAAAGCGGTTAAAATTGCTAAATATTTATATTCAAAAGCTAATATAACAGCCGAAGATATTAGACACTTCAATACTGATACAAAATTTGATATAGTTTTCGGCAATCCCCCTTTTGGATTAAAATGGGAAATGGGTAAAGAGGAATATTTATCACAATTATACTATTGTATTAAATCAAGTCAGATGCTTAAACCAGGAGGTTTAATGATTTTAATTATTCCTAATTCATTTCTGAAAGATGATTTTTCAGATGGTGGAATGATAAAGGAGGTTAATAAACATTTTAATTTTATTTGTCAATTTGATCTTCCTGTCGATAGTTTTAAGCATGTCGGAGTAAATTATTTTGAAACTAAAATAATGATATTCCAGAAGAAAAGCGAACACCTAGAGGAAAAGCAATATAATACAAGTAAAATAGCAATAACAGGCATATCAGAACAACAGGCAGATACTATCTATAATACATACGTTAAACCAGTCCAAGAACAGAAGGATAAAATCAAAAGTAAATTATTTTTTGAAAATCTCCATTCTTCCGATACTATAGAGAATCAGGAGTTTGCTTTTAAAGTTAAAAAGTTACTTTATGATATTAAGCGGAATCCTAAAGTCAATAATAGTTATGGTAAATGCTATGAGTATGTAAATAAATATTATACACAGAAAATTCCAGAAGGTATGAAGTGGGAAGAATGGCAAAAGATAAGAATAACTAAAAATAAGGTTATTGGGTATTTGAGCAGAGCATTGAAGAAGCAAAATGAAGTTGAACAGGATAAAATTATGTTGGTTAAGACAAATTATGGTTTGAAATTAAAAGGATATTCCAGAAAGAATAAATTATATTTGTCAAAATTAAATAATATTAAAGAAATGTGTTTTAATGATATGGTATTACAAAATAATTATCCTTTTTCAGACAAGACATATCAAAAATTAGTAGAAAAGAAATCACAAGGATATAACAAGCAATCACAGTTATTTAAAGATATGACCGAAGATAATACTATTAAATCATTCCTTGATGATTTGGTTATTACTGACCATGACAACGAAGAAGAAATAAGATTAAATGATATTCAAAAAATAGACACTAATAAAATACTTCAAAAACAATATGGATTTTTACAATGGAGCCAGGGATCTGGCAAGAGCTTGTCAGGAATTTCCAATTCATTATATAGACTTAAAAATACTAATATTAGAAATGTATTTATAGTAAGTACAGCTATAGCTATTAACAACACTTGGGACGTAATACTTGCAAATTATAAATATGATTATATTAGAATTAATAGCTTATCTGATATAGATAATATACAACATGGTCAAATGGTTTTAATTACTTTGAATATACTTTGTAAATATCAGAAGCAAATTAAGAAGTATATTAAAAAACAATCTCAAAAAGTCATGTTAATATTAGATGAATCTGATTCTATTAGTAGTCCTAATTCAAAGCGTACAAAGGCAGTATTAGACTGTTTCAGACGAGTTAAATATAAAACCCTTATGACGGGTACTAGCACACGTAATAACATTTCTGAGGTCGCTACACAGCTTGAATTATTATATAATAATTCTATTAATATGCTTAGTGAATCAAAATACATTTATCAGGAAGATAAAAAGACAAAAGAATTACAAGAGAAATTAAATGATAGATATATGAAACCTATTCCAGCATATCACAAAGGATATAGATTATTTTCCGAATCTCATTTGCCTGAGAAAATAACAATATTTGGGATAGGTCAGCGTACACAGGATATCTATAATGCTGATATACTAAAGACATTGATAGACAAATCGATAATCACTAAGACATTCGAGGAAGTGACAGGCCGAAAACTATATGAAATTATTCAAGAAACTTGCTATTTCAATGAAGTAGAAAGAGAATTATATAGAAAAGTTATTGAAGAATTTTATGAAATGAAATATCTTTTTAATAGTACGGGTAATTTAAGGAAAGACAGGATGTTAGAAATACTTAATCAGCTAATATTAATGTTAAAAGTATGTGTTATTCCGAATAGTTTTAAAGAATACAAAAGTACACAGCAACCTAATAAGATTAAAAAATTATTATCAATGTTGAAAAAGTTTGATAATGAAAAGGTTGCTATAGGATGCAGACATATAAAAACAGTTGAAATTTATACTAATGCTATTAGACAACAATTCCCTGGAAGACCCGTATTTATTATTACTGGTGATAAAGTAAGTTTAAATAAACGTAAAGAGATAGTAAAACAAATACAAAATACAACTAATGGAATACTAATATCAACGCAACAAAGTCTTTCTAGTAGTATGAACATAGGATTTATTAATAAAGTAATAATACCTGAGTTATTTTATAATGATAGTGCAATGTCTCAATACTATTTTAGATTTATTCGTTATACTTCTACAGAGTGGAAACAAGTTTACTTTCTGACATATGAGAATAGTATTGAAAGTAATTTGCTAACACTAATACTTGCAAAAGAAAAACTTAATCTTTTTATGAAAAATCAAAATATTGAGGACGATGAGTTATATGAGAAATATGGAGTTGATTTTAATTTACTTGATATGTTGATGAGCAAAGAAAAAGATTCTGAGGGTAAAGTTAGAATAAGATGGGGAGAACAACAAATTATTTAAAAATTTAATAGGGTAGTGTATAATTAATATATTACCCTATTTTTAAAAGGAGAAACCATGAATCAAGCAGAATTAATACAATTAATGGAGCAATGGCAACAAACTAATCCTGCCATATATAAAGCTAATATAAAGGTTATATGCGACAGTAAAGGGATTAAACCAAAACAATTAGCTGAAGATTTACAAATACCATATAATACAGCTAGAAGCTACACATATGCAGTACATACAGCAAGAATTGAGTTTTTAACTGCATTAAAATTAGCCGAATATTTAGGTGTAAAAGTTGAAGAATTTATGAAAAGAATTTGAAAAGTATATTGACAGTATACTTTAAGTGTGGTAAATTAATTATATTAGTATTCTAAAAAGGAGTTGAGCAAATGACACCGCAAGAAAAAAGATTATTAGAAAAATATCTTGATAATATCCGTAGTTTACTTGATAAAGTACCCAATACTGAAATTGAAGGAACTACAGAATATAAAATTATTGTAGAATTAGAAAAAATAAATCAGGAATTTGATATTAATTATATTGGGAAATATTTGTAAGGAATTGAGTAAATGGCAATTAAAAGCAAAGAATCTGATAAATGGTTAGCAATAATTGACGGAACGGTAATGGTTGATCTAATAAATGACCAGTGGAAACCAGTAGAATTTAATTCTGAAGAAGAAGCAGAAAAGGCAGAACGAAAATATAATGAATTTTGGGAAAAATAAATCATAATAAGTCATGGAATTGATGTTAATATTTAGGAGGTTATAAATCATGCTAGACTTCAATACTATCACCCAAATAGACGAATTTACCAAAAAACAATTATCATCATTCTTCAGAAAGAAAGATTCAGAATTTTTCAAAGGACAATGGCAATTAGAAAAAGAAGGTGACTATTCTTATAGAAGCACAGAATATATTGTCAATCTTGTGAATGGTAAAAAATTGTCAGTTGTATTTCACAAAAGTACGATATATAAAAATGTACCCAAGAGCCGTTTAAGAGATACAAAGAAAACTAAATATCAAATATGGGTTGAAATTAGTTTAGTTAATGATCTCACGGTACATAGCAATATGGAATATATGTATAAGTCAGTTACAGGTGAAAGTAGAGAGAATAGGGATAAAATTGAAGCACAGGAAAATAAGATTAAAGAGTTTGCCAGTAGAGTTTTAGGTATTAAAAATATAAATTGGAATTATTAAGTTTTAGCCAAATAAAGATTTAAAGTTTCTATAATAAATATTTTAAGGAGGAATTTTTAAATGAATAAAACTGATAAGGTATTAAAAGAGATTAAACAATTAACAGGTATGGAAATTGTAAATAAAAGTTTTGACGGAATACCATTATTTGATATACCATTTAAACAGCCATTTAAATTTAATGTAAGGATAAGTTATAATTCTATTAGAGGAATGAGTAGTTTTGAATTGCATTTTCCATCTTTTTATGTAAAATCCGATGAAGTAATAGAATTTTCTAACACTATTAGTCAAATCGCTTTTATTATCAATCAACTTAATTTTGCTTTAAGGCAAGATTATAGTGAAGAATGGGTAAAGCAATACTAAACAGTTGATATGTTTTGTATCTATCTTACACTAGCACCTTTTAAACACTTAGTAAGGTAGTATAGAGAACATAATAATTAAAGGGAGAGTGTCAATTATGACTAACAAAATCAAATTCATTAATGTAGAATCAATTTTTGACAAACTTACAAGAAATACAAATCAAATAACCGAAAGTAAAATCGAAACTATTATTTCTAATATGGAATCTTCACAGGAATTTAAAAATTTATTTTTCTTTTCTGATGAAGATGACCATATGTATTATTATCAAGAAACAGACGAACAGAAGATTAAAGAATTTATAAGTCAACACATAGATATATCTAATCTTTCAGATTCAGATTTTGAAGATTATGGGCAATCTTTATGTGACTGGTACAGTGGTGGATTTATTCAGATTGGTGTATTGCAAATTGAAGAAAATGATTTGTACACCATGTTGAGAGATGAATATTTACACGATTCTGTTTATGTTAAGAAACTGGTTAAGTCCGGTAAAAGTTTTTTTGTTAAAATAGATAAATTAAAGGAACAATGTTTAAATAATTTGGTCGATGTGGCAATATCAGAAATAAAAATAGCACTCAAAGGATATAAATTTGAAAATTAAATTTAAATTTTTTCTTGACATTTATATTATTATTCTGTATAATTAATATAATAATAAATTAAAAGGAGATCATTACATAATGAAAAACATATTTTCTTTTGATTGTGAAACTAACGGTTTATACGGCGAATGTTTTGCGGTTGGTGTAGTTGTATTATCGCCACTAAACGGATTAATCATTGATAGTTTTTCAGGAATATCTCAAATTGAAGATGTTGACAATTTATGGGTAAAAGAAAATGTTTTACCTGCTCTTGATAGATTGAAAAAATATCCTACACTTAAACAAATGAGAAATGCGTTTTGGGATTTCTGGATAAAACATAGAGGGACAGGAGAAAAATCTTTGTGTATTGCAATTGCAGATTTTGGTTCACCCGTTGAATCTGGATTCTTCCGGCAATGTGTGATGGATGATTTAGAAAGCCGTCAATGGAATGCACCTTATCCACTTCATGAAGTAGAAACTTTACTAATTGCAAAAGGTGTTGAACCAGACACCGATAGAATTAAATATTCAGAAATTAAACCTGATGCAGTTAAAAAACATAATCCCGTAGACGATGCTTATGTATCTGGATTATGTTGGATTAAAGCAATGGAGGTAAAATAATATGTCTTCAAATTTTGACAAAGCAAGTAAAGAACAATTTGGTAAAAAAGATCGTGATATTAGTATATTTGAGTATTATCCTTCTGAGCCAATAGTAAAGATTAAAAGCAAGATAATTAAAAATAATATGTATTCAAATGGAATTGACAATGCTTATTTTGTAGATATTTATGTGGGAGAAAAAGATGGGAGCAATGGGATATTTAGCAGGGTAAAAGTGAATAGTAGGAGTAAGAAAGATGCAGTAAAATATCTTTTGAAACATTGGAATATTATGATCAATTAAGGTATTTATAATGATATTTGAAAGGAGTATGTGAAAATGATTGGTAAAAAAGTAAAGGTTATTAATTAGTATAATAAATGGAATTTTGGTAAAACTGGGGTAATTATTAGTGAGCGAGAATTCAATCATTATGGTATTCCTACATATAAAGCATATATTGTAAAACTTGATGATTGCCCAAGTCAACCAGAATTTTACGAAAATGAATTAGAATTATTGAGTTAAGATAAAGATTATATCTTTATACTTCGGTTTATGGTCATTCGATAAAACTATAAAATAAACAAAAAGGAGATATTAATATGAATTATGGAGATATTAAAAAGAAATTGGTATTAAACAATTTACGTGATATACTTGATGGATTAAATAAGTCAGAAAGTTGTGATGATAAGGATACAATAATATTTAATCAATTGAAACATGCTGTGATTATTGCAATGGAGAAAATAGATACTATTAAAACCGGATACTAATAAATTAGAAAAGGAGGATATAAAAAATGAAATTTAAACCTTTAGAATGGATATCTGGAAGAAATGATTATAGTATGGATGGAAAATTACAACGTGCTAGAGCAGAAGTTGAATTAAAATTAAAAAATGGCGATTATAAGATTTACAAAACATACAATATCAGCAGAGGAGCAATACCTGAGACACAGGAAAGATGGTTTTTACTTATTTTAGATGATGGAAATGTAAAATTACAAGAAGAAGTTGAATCTTTAGAATTTGGCAAAATGTTTTCCGAACATGAGTATCAAAAATATATGAATGAATATTATGAAGGGTTACAAAAGTTTTTAGTTTAAAAATTAAAATCGTTGACTTTTATTTTAGTATTGTGTTATAATTAAATAAGTAGAAAATTTAAATTTATAGGAGGCAGATGTAATGAAATACACAACATTAGAAAATTTAAAAAATAATTTTCCATATGAACCTTATGAATTGCAATCATCCGTTATTTATGACAAACCAAAATATGAAGAATCAAAAATAAAAGTTTCTGGTAGTATGTTGCACGATACAGAAAGAATTAAAAAATATCTTGATGGAATATATCAGGATATGCCAAAATCAAAAATCAATTTATCTATACATAATAAGTTAGTATCCAATATTGATAAATTAATTTTTGCCACTGATGGTTCATATCTTTTAAATCCGCTTGTTTACGATGAAAATAATGAATCTTTTCATTTTCAACTTTCATATTATGATTATGACAATGTTGAGAAATATGGAATCAATTGGAGGGAGTCAACCAATGAAGATTTTGTTAATTATATGTTGGAAACTTTCGGAGGATTAATATTTCGTGTATTTTATCTTGATGTTCCTTGGTGTAGTACATTACAATTTGAAAGTAACAGCCTAACAGGTAAAGTAATCAAAACATGGTGCAAAGAAAATAAGAATGAAGAATCAAAACAGATTATGGAAGATTATTTTTCTAATGGTAAAACTTTAGGTAAATTTGTTCGTTATTTTGTTAAGAAAAAAGGTAAAAAAATTGTAATATATAGAGATTTAGAAATGAGTCCAAGGGTGATATAATTAATAAATCGAAGGAGGAATACATAAATGAATAAAATATTTAAAGATGTATATTCTAAATCATCTAAAGATGAATTGATTGAACAAATATTTAAGGTAAAAAATGAAAATTGCTCGCATATATCATTTTTAAATCATCTTGAAGCAGGAACTGCTATGGTGAAATTGATAGACATTAGGGATTTACTTGACCAAATGGATAAAATTGATGAAGCAAAAGAATTAAATAAAGTTATTGAATATATTTCTCAACATATTTGTAGATATAGAAAATAATTGTGATAAAAGTAATTATCAAGGGTTTGTACCAAATATCGATCTCGCAAATCCTTGATATTACTGACTTTGTAAATCCCAAAATTTGAATAAATGTAAAATTTTGTTATGTTTTTAATATAAGAGTTAATAGGAGGAATACATTATGAGAAAGTATTTGTTTTGGATTAAAGAAGAAGGAAAAAAAATGAAAGAGGTTATTATAGAAGCAAAAAATTGGGACAATGCTTGGGAGATTGTAAGAAGGAATAAAAACATTTGGGTAATAAATTCTATGCCGATTTTTCTTAATTAAATTATAAAACCCCTTGTATTTATTTTAGTATTGTGATATAATTAGTTAATAGAAAATTAGAGGAGGAATATTAAATGAAAAAATGTATTTGTATTAAAGATTGGAAAGATTATAAAATTGGTGAAGAAACTACATATTCTATAGGCAACACAACATGGTTTTTAGGTGGTCAATATTTCATCTTTTGAATTTAAAGAGCATTTTAAACCACTTTAGAAAAAATAAGGAGGTATGTCACATGATACCGAAAAATGTATTAGATTACGCAAAGGGAGTTTCACAGTTAAAGAAAGACACTGGAATTAATTTGCTAAGTTTTGATTGGAGTGAACCAATGTTAGAAACTGAAAATAGCTGTGTATATTTTTTAACTTGGGACGAAGTAAAAGAAGAATATATACTTGAACCAGGAGCAAGGCAGGATGAAAATTGTGATGAAATAAATAATAAAAGACAAAAGGAGGAATAGTATTATGTTAAAAGATTTTTATTATTCGGAGAAATATGAACAAAGTTATCAACGTAATAAGCAGAATAACAATGAAAATATTTTTATTAGAGAAATTTTTATAAATGGTAAACATAAAAGATTTTCTGAGCAAGTAGATATAGGAAAAGAAAGCTCCATATTATGGGATGATGTAATTTATGTTGGTAGTGCAGATGATAGTAATTGCAAATATACTAGGATTAAATAACCTACCTGATAATTCCTAACAATTAAAATTAACCTGTAATATTAACTTAGTGGCCTGGGCAACCACAAAAAGTTAATACTATTAAAATATCAAAACCTATTAGCATAAGTGATTCATGTGTATCTCCTAAGTTTGTTATCTTTGCCTATTTGATTTGATATAAGTAGGCAAAGGTGATTTAACTAATGGAGAAGAATATAATTACTGGAGGTAATATTATAATGAAAAATACATATTGGAACAACAATGGTAAACATCAACAGGAGATTGAAAAGTTAAATTTACTCATGCCAGACTTTGAATATACTGACAATCAATACATGAATCTATTCATAACAGTGTCACATGTTTACTACAGGGTATATAATGACGGTGATTCAATCTTTGATTCTGAAGATAGAGTAAAAAAATATGTTAAACCATTTGAGAAAGAAATTGATTTTGAGGCATATAAAGATTACAAAGGTAAAGAACTTGAGCAATTGATTGACAGGGTTATTGAATTTATTGGAGATAAGGATTTAAATTATACTGAGTATTCCGTATATGTTAACCATGATACCAAACAGTTATCTATGGTTGAGAAGGAAGGATTTAGAAAATTAACAAGTGGAACCGCTGAGTATTTGAACACTTGGGTTAATTCATTTATTAGTATGGATTATAAATGTTGTGGAGAAAGGAGAATTAACCAATGACTGACCAACAAAAATTTGAAGCATTTACTAAAGAACTATCAGAACTAAGCAATAAATATGGCATAACAATTACATCCGTAGGTGGTGTAAGAATTTTTGAGGAAGGTGAATTGTTAGAAGTAAAATATAGTAGTGATAGTATAAGTGGAGATTTGTTTCCGTATATGAAATAATATTACATAAATTAGGAGGAGATACAAAAAATGAGCAAAGTTTCAATGACCGTAAAACAAATTGTAGAATTAGGACTATGGGATAAAGTTGCTGAGTATTTAGGTATTAATATTTACGCATTAAATGAAGGTCAAATATCTGATAATGAAGTATTGGAATTTGACACTGAGTTTAAGAAATCAAAAAAGGATTTACCGAATAAATTTACTAGTGAATGTTTTGTTCTCAGAAATACAGACGGAGAATTCTGCTATGGTGAATGTTCTGGTAAAGGTATGTATTTTGATGAAGCGGAAAAATGGAACAGCGAAGAAGACGTAAGTAGATTTATATGGCATAATAAAGAGTATGATAATGATGAATGGAAAATATATAGAGTTATTATTGATTATAAGATTGTAGAAAAATAAGAAGGAGATTATCAATTATGATTTCTTGGTATTGGTTATTTCCTGCATTTACATGTGGTATAGCCGTAGGTGCATGGTTACAAACATTGTGTAAATAACTTTGATCCAAAGACAGAATAAATCTAATTTAAGAAGAAAGGGATTAGAATTATGGAAGAGAATCTTAAAATTGCAATTGATAATATTAGAGAAGTAATAAAAAATACTTCAGAATATACAACAACAATGAATTATTTAAAAGAATCTTGTGATAATCTTGTAATAGTGCTTAAAGTGGTTTATAAGGTGGAATATTAAGTTAAAATAAAAGGACAGATTTATTCAATGTTAAAAACTGGAGATTGAGAAAAGAAAGAATACATGATTAAATTAAATAATAAATTAGAAATATAAATATGGAGGGGTACATAATGCAAACTATTAAAAATCTTAGTCAACTAAAAAAGGAATTACAAATAGGTAAAAAATTTATAGTTATTGATCATCAAAAATCTGAATTAATAGGTCAAATTAGAGAAATAAATAAAGTTCAAACAAATGCTTTATATGTGGTTATTGCTGATAAACCTGAACACGAATGGTCAAATTGTAATGGAGGTAAAGGCTCACGCATGGAATATGATAAAGTTAGTCATTATCAATTTAATGAAGAATCTATTAAATGGTTTAAATTACCCATAGGAAGTGATAATAATCAATTAATAATGGAATTTAAATTGCTATAAATAATTTTGCATTTATAAATTCAATAAATTAAACTGAGGTGAGAATCATAAATGGCAGGATTATTTGTTGTAACATTTATAGTAATATTAAGTTATTTATGCGAAGCAAAATAATTAATTTAAGAATCTTAAATTTATGTTGTATAAAATATATTCATTTAAAATCAAGTAAAAATATCTTTACAAAAGTATTGACTATCTTTACCGCATCTGATATACTAATTATAGACACATAGTAAGTAGTCAAGAAAACAGGTGACAAAATGAAAATATCAGATTATATCTTGGAGGTTTTAAATTCTCAAGAACGACAAAAAAGTTGGTTAGCTGAAAAGATTGGAATTAGTAAACAAGCAATAAACTACAAGTTTAAAAACAATAGTTTCACAGCGGAGGAATTAATAGATGTGTCTGAAGTGTTGAATATTGATCTTAAAGAATTTAAAGAAAAATATAGGAGGAATTGAAAATGTCAGACAATAGTTTAACTCAAAATCTTATGGATGAAGTATACGACAAATGGCAAACTGAAGAATGCAGATCAATGGATAGATTAGAGGTTGTAAATACATTCTTTACTGATAAACACAAAGCAGCAATTCAATTTGGCAATATGAATTATCAAGTTAACAATGGTGGATGGTCACGATGGCATGACAATGGTTATAGTGAAGATTTAGCTGATTTAATTGAATATGTTAAAAAAGGCACTATACAGGGTATTAAGCA
>Ga0209518_1003485_pt1 | contig 13449 bp, 16 predicted proteins | sample RifGroB1_FD_183993 | JGI IMG/M metagenome (GOLD analysis project Ga0209518, IMG submission 183993) | Groundwater microbial communities from Rifle, Colorado, USA - Groundwater B1 (SPAdes) (version 2) | ecosystem: Environmental > Aquatic > Deep subsurface > Groundwater | place: Rifle, Colorado... | reverse complement strand
CACGCTTTTAGAAGCTAGGCGAATAGAAAGAAAGATAAAGAATTGGAAAAGAAAGGATTATATTGAGAAAATATTAAATGACGGCTATATTAAAACCAAGCCTTAATTAAAGCCCTCGTCGTTCAACGGATAGGACGTGAGCTTCCGGAGCTTAAGATAGGGGTTCGATTCCTCTCGAGGGCGCAAAATAAAACATCGGACTTTATGTCCGGTGTTTTGTTTTCTCGCGGGGAATCAAACAAGAGCTGGATAGTGGTAAAATAGACTTATGCTTTTGGATATTGTTGTTCTGCCGCCGGCGAAATTAAGGCGGAAAATCAGCGACGAGTTAAAAAAAGCCACGGCGGGCCACTCCAGCGTTTTTGTGGTTGATGACACAAAACTTATCCCTCACTTGAGTTTATGGCATATGAGAACTTCCAAAAAGATGATTGATGGCTTGATGAAAGAACTTGCAAAAATAGTCAGGACTCAAAAACCGATTAGAATAGAATCCGCGGGATTTACAACCTGTAAAAAGCCAAAAGAGTGCGTTGAATTCAAGGTTAAAAACAGTAAGGCATTGGCCTCACTTCAGCAAAAAGTTTTTCTAAAAACCTACTCGTTTAAAACCGGAATGATGCCGCCGTATAAACCGCTTGGAGTTCCGACCGGTCGGGTTCTTAAAGAAGCCAAAAAATACGGCCGGTCGCTGGAGTTTCACCCGCATTTCACCATGGGTTTATTGAAGCGCAAGGAAGACGCTCTGGAGGTTGTGAAAACAATGAGGAGGGTGGAGTTTAACTTTTTTACGAAAGAAATCTATATTTGCGAAGTTGATTATTGGTGGCAAGTGACAAAAATAATCAAGAAAATCAGATTTGGTAATATGGCTTGACTTTATCGCTTTACTTTGCTAAAGTAACAAAATGGACTGGAACATTAAGGAAAACAAACGGTTAATTCGGGCTATTTTGACTCTTAAGACAGCCGATGAGACCAGGCGGTTTTTGCGCGACCTTTTGACCGAAAAAGAAATAGGAGAATTCGCCAATCGGCTGAAGGCCGCGGAGATGCTCGTCGCGAAAAAATCTTATTCGGCAATAGGCGAGGCAACCGGCTTGAGTTCGACAACAATCGCCCGGGTTGCCAAGTGGCTCTACGGAAAAGAAGGCGGCTATAAGACGATTATAGACCGGCTCCATCACAACTCTCTCCAAGTGGGGAGAGAGTTGTTTTGATGCATTTTTAAACTTCGCATGAAACCAGCTCCCTCCCTGATTGGGAGGTTTTTTTGTTCTTTCACAACAAGGAGATGCGAGTATGAAGATACGTTTCGTGGATTTCGAGATGGACGAATCAGTGGTGGCACCGGTCATTTACGATGAAGTGCCCCACCAGGCCACCAACCGCGGCGTCGTGCTGCCGCCGGAAGTCAGAGTGGAGATCGGGTGTTTCCTGTCCCGTTTCAACAACTTTCTGACCGTCGAGCGACCACCCTACTACAGAATTGATGCGTACTTTGACGAGAATTCCTTGTGGATTCTCGAACTCAACGCGTCGTTCGTGGATGGCTGGGGCGTGGCGTTGAATTTGGCTCGGGCCGCCGGAATCGCAATCGATCCGAAGGCGCTGGTTTTTCCGAACCAGTTCGCCGTAAGAGATGCGGTTTACCGTCCGGAGCTCGAGCTGTTCGTCCGCGAGTTGGCGGTCTTGGGGCTGACCGGCCGCAGCATTCTCGGGCCGGATAGGAACGACGGAGAGCTCACCTACGTCTACGGGAGAGTCGGTTCGAAGGATCAACTCTGTACCCTGCCGTACGACGGTCTCCGGTTGGATGACAAGCTCAACCTAGGACTCTTCGCCCGGCAGTGGGATGGTGAGTTAGTACGGGTGCCGCGTCACTACGTCAGCCGTTTTGAAGACTGGGAAGAAGTGCCCCAAGAGACCGTTCTCAAGTTCTGTGACAAAGGAAGCGCGGAATGCGAGCGGGCGGGCCAGAGCGTTATCTTCGGTAAGCCCAACGGGAAAGCCCGATTCCTCAAGCGGTGTTACAGGGAAGAACGTCTCATCGCTCAGGATTTCGTGAAGCCTGCCCGGCAAGGCAGCAGCAGCTGTCAGCTCGTCATTCTCGCGATCGGTGATGAACCAGTCGCTGGTTACGTGCAGTATAGCTGGGGATGGAGGAGAATCATCAACGATGATTCTACTCATGGTCCCCTCCGTATTAGCTGAGGAGTAGGGAGCGCGCATCAGCGCGCTCCCGCTCCCTAAATTATCAGAATATGAAAACTATAATTTTCGATATCGATGGGACACTTACCAATATGTGGCCGATAGAAAAATCGGTGCTTTTGTATATGACTGGCGGAAAGTTTGGAAAAGCTATGGAAAAAATTAGGTTGTCCGGTACTTCTGATACTTACAAAATTTTTCGGAAGGCGTCCGGTAGGAAAATCGGCAAAGAGGACTATTTCAAGCTCTACAACAAATCTTTCTCTGTCCTCCTTAGAAAAAACAAACTGCCGGCACCCGGAAGATATTCCTTAGTCAACTGGGTAATTGATAACAGAAGCAGATATCGTTTTCTCTATGTAACAGGCGGGCAAAAATTAGAAACGCAATACGTGCTCGGCTGTCTCGGTATGGCAGGGGTTTTTGATATAGATAACTCAATTGATAGGACGACTTGCCGGTTTTCAAAAAAGACAGGCATTCCTTTTAGAAAGATACAATCCGGTTCTAATGGTTGTGTGTTGATGTCCGATAATAGAACTGATCGTGAAGGTGCGGCTTTGGTTAGAATACCCTTTCTACTGGTGAGGCCGGCAACTGGCGGCTGGAAGGCTAATCTTGCTAAAATGATTGCAAGCACAACCAAAGCAAACACTATGACTATTAGAAAAAACGTTCCGCTTTCGCCTCTTTCCACTTTTCGGATAGGGGGGCGGGTCGAGTATTTTTGCGAGGTTCGCCGCCTGGAAGAATTATCCGAGGCCGTTCGGTTTGCCCGCGCCAAGAAAATCCCCTATCGGATTTTAGGCGGCGGTTCGAACGTCGTTTTCCCGGACGGCAAACTGAAAGGACTTTTGATAAAGGTATCGGTTGGCGGAATAAAAAGAGAAAAAAATCGCATCACAGCCGGCGCCGCCGTTCCGTTAACGGACGTGATTAAAACATCAATCCGGGCGGGCCTGAAGGGTTTGGAGACGCTCTCGGGCATTCCCGGGACTATCGGCGGGGCGGTCGTGGGGAATGCCGGCGCTTACGGCCACTCTATTTCCGAGGTGGTGGAGAGGGTTAAAATTTGGGATGGCAAAAAAACGAGGGAACTTAGCAAAAAAGAATGCCAATTCGGTTATCGGGAGAGTATTTTAAAACACAAGCCTTACGTTGTTTTGGGAACGACGCTGAAATTCAGGAAGGGGGGCGCCAAAAAACTCGGGAAAATATCGAAGGAAATCATAAAAACCCGGGAAAGAAAATATAAGCCGGGAATCAAATGTCCGGGCAGTTTTTTCAAGAATATCTTAGCGAAAGACGTCTCCAAAAAAACTCTTTCTAAAATAGACAAATCCAGAATCATCGAGGGGAAAATTCCGGCCGGCTATCTTTTGGAAGCAGTGGGCGCGAAAGGCATGCGGAGTGGCGGGATATACATTGCCGATTTTCACGGCAATCTTTTCGTAAACAGCGGCAGAGGCAAAGCGGAAGACGTAAAAAAACTATCCCGGATTTTGAAAAATAAGGTTTGGCGGAGATTCGGTGTCCGGCTTGAGGAAGAGGTGAGGTATTTCTGACTTGATTCTGGAAAGTGATTTGTTATACTAACTCTTAGTCCTTCAGGTTTGGGGACGCTTCCAATCCACCCACCCCCACCACAGGAGGTGTCCGATGCGGATGCATCGCCACCCCACCGCTCGGGCTACGGCCGCGCCAACGAAGAAGAGGCAGCGTGACGTCGCCCTGAAGGCCGCCGAGAAGCCCGCGAAGACCGCCGCCCACCGGCACCTCGAGGGCTTCACCTGACGACGGCGGCGGAACCACCCGGGTCAATCGGCCCACCCCCTGAAGCGATAAGCTGAAGGAAACGGGCCGACCAACCCCGCGCACCGAGCCCCCAGAGAACGTATCTCTGGGGGCTCTGCACTTTCATAAAGGCAGTAGGATAGAGTATTTTATATATATGCCCGGTAAGGAGGAATTATTGAAGAAACTCGAGAAGGAGATGGAAGATGATTTTTCGCTTCCGCTCCGTGAGTCAAATTTGGTTTTTGGCGAAGGGGATATCGATTCGGAGGTGATGTTTATCGGCGAAGGCCCGGGTTTTTACGAAGACAAAGCAAAACGGCCGTTCGTGGGGCGTGCCGGCCAGCTTTTAGACCGGCTCATCACTGGCATCGGTTGGAAGCGCGAGAGCGTTTACATCACGAATATTATAAAGCGCCGGCCGCCGGGCAACCGCGACCCTAACCCTGAAGAAATCGAAAGCTACAAACCTTACCTTACTCGTCAAATCGAGATAATTGCTCCGAAAGTGATTGTGGCTCTCGGCCGCTTCGCGATGAATTACTTTCTGCCCACGGCAAAAATTTCCCGTGACAACGGCAAGGCGTTCCGGTTGGGCAAACGCTGTATAGTCCCGCTTTTTCACCCGGCCGCCGCTCTCCGCTCAACTCAGGTTTTAAAAGAGCTTACGGAAGAGTTCGCCAAGCTTCCCCGGAAAATTGAAGAGTGCGAATCTTTGCCGGCGGAACCGGAGAAAGAAGAACCGGAAAACCAGAAAAGCTTATTTTGAGCTATAATTAAATAATGAATTCCGCGCCGGTTTATCTAATCGAGAAATTCTTTTACAGAATTCGGACGTTCGTAGAGCACTGGTATGTGGTAAGCTTCAGAAAATACTCCGATTTTGTTTTGAATCTTCTTTCCAAGATAGATTATTATCTTGCCTGGGAAATTACCCTGAAATATCTTTTCCACCCGCTTTACAAGGATTACACGCTTTTGGGCTACGTTTTGGGCTTCATTTTCCGTTCGGTGCGGCTTCTCGTCGCAAGCGCTGTTTACCTCATTTTGTTTTTAATAATCATCGGACTGTATATTTTCTGGCTCCTTATTCCGCCGGTCATAATCTATCTGATTTTTACCTAAAATGACTTTATATTTTAAAGAGCCGAGGTTGGAACTTACGAGAATGGGTGAATTTCTTACCCGGCTCGTCGCTTATTCTTCGTATATCGGCCTCACCGCCGGCGTAATACTTCTCTTTTTTTCCGACTTGTCTTCCCTCCGGTGGTTTGCGGTTTTGGCCGCTCTGTTTCTTATCGACAGAATCCTTCACCTCGGCGAAGCCGAAAGGTCAATCCGCGACTTGGACGCGGCGGGAGAGGAAAAAATCAACCTGGCCGAGGTCTTGACGCCCGCCGCCTACAAAATCATCAATCACGCTTTCCGGAAATCGCTGATGGTAGGTCAGAATTTTTATCTTCTTATCTTCAAGGAACTTATCATGCGCCGGGACGTGAGAGAGGCCTTGAAACGCCTGAGTGTTCCGTTCGGTGAATGCCTCGATAGAGCCGAGGAACACCTTGAGGAGTCCGAGCGGCCCGGCCGGCCGGAACTTTTGAACGCGATTGAGAAATTAATCGTGGAATCTTACGGGAATGCGATGAGAACCGATGAAGAATTCATCGAGCCGAGAAATATTTTCGTAGCGCTTTCCCGGACAGGGGATAAAAAAATCGGCGAGCTTCTTGAGCTTTTCAACCTGACCGAAAAAGATTTGGAAGAGGCGGTGATTTTCGGAAGGTATGGCCGGCTCCTTGCCCGCGTTCATCGCCTGCCGGCGGTTTTGGGCGGTTTTGCCTACCACCCTTCCCATCTCAGAAAGAGGATTGTCAACCGCGCCTGGACTTCCCGGCCGACACCCACTCTCGATAATTTCAGCACCGACCTTACCGCTCTTGCCCGGGCCGAAAAAGTCGGGTTTCTCGTCGGCCACGAAAAAGACTTCGATTCGGTGCTGAGTATTATTTCCCGGCCGGGCAAACCGAACGTTCTTCTTGTAGGCGAGCCCGGTGTCGGAAAATCGACCTTAATTCATCACCTTGCTTTCCGGATGATTAAAGACGAAGTGCCGCCGGTCCTTTTCGATAAACGGCTGATTTCCCTGGAACTCGGCAGTTTGCTCGCCGACGCTCCGGTCGAAATTTTGGCCGCCCGGCTTCGGAAAATAACGGAGGAAATAACCCTTGCCGGCAACATTGTTATTTCTATTTCCAACATCCACGATTTGTTTCGGACGGCCGAGAAAGACGCCTTGAGCGCGATAGATATTCTCCTGCCGGTAATAAAGAACGCCGAGATACCCGTAATCGGCGAAACCTATCCGAAAGAGTTCAAGCGTTATATCGAAGCGCGTTCGGATTTTCTGGAACAATTCGAGGTTGTCGAAGTGACCGAAATAACCAAAGAAGAGGCGTTGCGATTCCTCGTCTATATGAGTCTTATCCTGGAGAGGGAATTTAAAATCGTGATTACTTTGAGAGCGGTGAGCAAAGCAGTGGAGTTGGCAAGCCGGTATTTCCGGAAAAAACCCCTGCCGGGGTCGGCTGTCGACATTTTGAAACAAGCTCTGGTCCGGGCCGGCGAACAAAAACTGAAAACCCTGGAGGAAAACCTCGTTGTGGAGGTGGCCGAAGAACAAAGCAAGATACCGATAGAAAAAGCCGGAACGGAAGAAACAGCAAAGTTGCTCGACTTGGAAAACATCATTCACAAAAGACTGGTTAACCAGGAAACAGCGGTTCGGGCGGTTTCTCAGGCGCTTCGGGAGTACCGGAGCGGTCTTTCCCGTCGTGGCGGGCCGATCGCCGTTTTTCTTTTCGTGGGGCCGACCGGTGTCGGTAAAACGGAACTTGCCAAAATTCTGACTCATACCATGTTTGGTTCCAAAGAATTAATGGAGCGCTTCGATATGTCCGAGTATCAAGATAAAACGAGTGTTTTCCGCCTCATCGGCAATCCGGACGGCTCGCGCACCGGCTCCTTAACGGACGCGATTCTCAAAAAACCCTACAGCTTGATACTCCTCGACGAATTCGAAAAATCCCATCCGGATATCTTGAATATCTTTCTCCAAGTTTTCGACGACGGGCGGCTGACCGACAGTCTGGGTCGGACCGCGAATTTTGAAAATACCATTATCATTGCCACCTCGAATGCTCATTCCAATTTCATCAAGGAAGAAGTCGAAAAAGGGAAATCAATCGGGGAAATCAGCGAGGAGTTAAAGAAAAAACTCACCGAATATTTCAAGCCCGAACTCCTGAACCGTTTTTCCGATGTCATTGTTTTCCGGAACCTCACGGTGGAAGAAATTAAAGTGATTGCCGGCATCTTGATCGGGGAATTGACGGGACTTTTACAAGAAACTCACGGCATCGCGCTCAAGGTTGACGAAGCCGCGACGAGAAAAATAGCCGAACTCGGCTGGAGCCCCGTTTACGGCGCGAGGCCTCTGCGGCAGGTTATTTCGGAGAAAGTAAAAAGCCCGCTCGCCGAAAAGATTCTCAAGAAAGAAGTGGCGCGGGGCAACGAGATTTTAGTTACCTTGGAAGGAGACCGTTTTGAGTTTAAGCTGATTTTATAAAACCATGAAATTCAAGATTTTATCCGGCCTTCGCGTCAATAAAGTCGTCAGGTACTTCATCATTTCCGACCTTTTCTTCGTGGCCGGCTGGGGTTTTATTAACCCGATCCTCGCGATTTTCATCGTGGATGAAATAGCCGGCGCTACGGTTGAAACCGTGGGTATCGCCGCCGCCGTTTATTGGATTTTGAAAGCCATATTCCAGATGCCGATTGGCGTCTATCTCGATAAAAACGAAGGCGAGAAAGACGACTTTTACACTCTTGTTCTGGGTCTGGTTTTAGCTTCAATTACCGCTCTATTTTTCATTTTCATCGACAAGGTCTGGCAGTTGTTCGTTCTCCAAGCATTTCACGCTCTTGCTTTTGCTCTCTATACCCCGGCCTGGAACTCGATTTTCACCCGTCACCTCGATAAGAATCACTATGCCTTTGATTGGTCGCTCGACAGCACCATTGTCGCTCTTGCGGCGGGTGTCTCCGGCGCTTTAGGCGGCTGGGCGGCTCAAACATTCGGTTTCGATATCATCTTTATCTGCGCTTCGGTTCTCACTATGGTTGCGGCAATTGTCACTTTTCTTTCACCGGAAATAGTTTTTCCGAAGCCTCCCTCGAATCAAACTCTTCCTCCCCGAGACCACAGGCCGCATCTTTTTGGCAGCTGAAAATTCATGATTTCCAACGCCGAAGTCGCCAAAGTTTTAAGGGAAATAGGCGAATATCTGGAAATGCAGGGCGTGGCGTTTAAGCCGCGAGCTTACGAGAAAGCCGCCGATGCGGTAGCCGGTTCGGGAGAACAGGTTTCGGAAATTTACGAAAAAGGCGGCCTCAAAACCCTCGAAGAAATTCCCGGAGTCGGCGCCTCCATCGCCGAAAAAATAGAAGAACTCTTGAAAACCGGCCGGCTGAAGTACTACGAGGAGCTGAAGAAAAAAACGCCGGTTGATTTGGGTAATCTCGTTCAAATCGAGGGACTGGGGCCGAAAAACATAAAAAAACTTTATGAGAACCTTAAAATCAAAAATTTGGATGATTTGGAAAAAGCAGCTCGAGCCGGAAAAATAAGACGCCTTGAAAGCTTCGGTGAAAAATCGGAGGAGAGAATTTTAAAAGGAATAGAATTTTTGAAAAAATCCGGCGGCCGGGCGGTTTTGGGTTTTATTATGCCTGTCGTAAGGAATATTGAAGAACGTCTGAAATCGCTCGGAGAGGTGGAAAAAGTAGCGGTTTGCGGTTCAATCCGGCGGATGCAGGAGACAATCGGCGACATAGATATTCTGGTGACGTCCAAGAAGCCCCGATCTGTGATAGATTATTTTGCGGCGATGCCCGAAGTCGAACACGTTTACGGAAAAGGGGAAACGAAGACAATGGTCCGCTTGAAAATCGGGCTGGACGCCGACTTGAGGGTAGTGGAGCCGGTTTCATACGGCGCGGCGGTTCAATATTTCACCGGCAGCAAGGAGCATAACATCGCTTTGAGAGAAATCGCGATTAAAAAAGGGTATAAACTCAATGAGTACGGGCTTTTCTCCTCCGGCGGAGGGGACAGAATGATTGCCGGCCGGGACGAAAAGGAAATTTACGAAAAGCTGGGACTTATGTGGATGCCGCCTGAGCTTCGGACTGATTCCGGTGAAATTGAAGCGGCGAAAACCGGTAAACTGCCTAAACTTATAGAATACGGCTCGCTCCAGGGAGATCTTCAGATTCAAACCGACTGGACCGACGGGAAAAATTCCATTGAGGAAATGGCCCGCGCCGCTGTCTCGCTTGGCCTGGAATACATTGCGATCACCGACCACACTGAGCGTTTGGCGATGACCGGCGGACTGGACAAGAAGAAAATCGTCAAGCAGTGGGCGGAGATAGATAAAATTCAAAGAAAACTCGGTGGGAGAATAAAAATTTTAAAAGGAACCGAGTGCGATATTTTAAAGGACGGCTCGCTCGACCTGCCTGATAAAGTTCTTGCAAAGCTCGACGTGGTTGGGGTCGCCATCCATTCGCGTTTCAATTTGAGCCGGCGTGACCAGACTGAGCGGATTAAAAAAGCCATCTCGAACAAACACGTTCATATTTTTTTTCATCCAACCGGCCGGATAATCGGGCGGCGCGAAGCTTATGAAATTAACATGGATGAAATTACTGAAACCGCGAAAAAAACCGGTACGGTTTTGGAAATAGACGCGTTTCCCGCCCGGCTGGACCTGAAAGACGAACACATAAGAAAGTGCGTGGCAGCCGGCGTTAAAATGTCCATCGATTCCGACGCTCACTCGGTCAGCCACTTCCAATATTTGGAATTCGGCATTGCCCAAGCAAGGAGAGGTTGGGCCGAAAGAAATGATATAATTAACGCCTGGCCGCTCGAGAAAATGAGAAAGTTTTTGAAAAGATGAAGGAGCTTTCAGCCGGAATAATAATTTACAGGCGGACTCAGGACGGTCCGAAGTTTTTACTTCTCTACCACGGCGGGCGGTATTGGAATTTCCCGAAGGGGAAAATTGACAACTCTGCCGGGCGGGAGACGACCTTCAGAGCCGCCTTGAGGGAGGTAAGGGAAGAAACCGGCATTTTGCCCCGGGATCTGCTGCTCAACAACCGCTTTAAAAGCTATGATAAGTACGTTTTTACCCAGAAAGGCAAGAAGATTTTTAAAACGGTCGTTTATTATCTTGCCGAAACGGTAAAACGGGACGTAAAAATCTCGGACGAGCATTCCGGTTTCGGCTGGTTTTTGTATAAGGACGCTTCTCGGATGCTTCTTTACGGCAATTTGAAAAACAACATAAAAAAGGCTTATGAAGCAGTTCAGGGAAAAAGTTTATCGCATCACAAAAAGGATACCCCGCGGTAGGGTCTCGACTTATGCCGCCGTTGCCCGGGCGATCGGTTCGCCTCGGGCCTTTCGCGCCGTCGGCAGCGCTTTGAATAAAAACCCTTATGCGCCGCAGGTCCCTTGCCACCGGGTCGTCCGCTCCGACGGCCGGATAGGCGGTTTTGCCTCCGGTTCGAAAAGAAAAACCACCCTCCTTAAGAAGGAGGGAGTTGAAGTAAAGAAGAGGAAGATTAATTTAAAGAAATTCGGTTTCAGGTTTTAGAAGATTGTTTCCACATATACCAGAACCACGTTCGGTAACTTTCTGCCAGGTTCTTGCTTTTTATGATGAAGAAAACGGTTTTCTCGCTGAGCTTTTTGATTTCCAAACCGGTATAGGTAATGAAGTAATCTCCGAAAACCTGAATCAGGGAATTAGTGGAATATTCTTTCGGCAGGAATTTGTATTGGAGTTCGCCCGGAAACCTTTTTGGAAAATCAGGGTCCTGGGCCTTGATTTCATAATCGAAAAGCTGGAAAAACTTTATTTTTTTGCGGTTTGCTTCCTTAAAAAAAGCATTGCGATTTGCCTCGAGTTTCGGCTCGAACCAGCCGCCTTTGGCACCTACGGCATAACTATCGGCCCCAACCCTGATTACGTCCCGCCAGATATTTTTTTGCCCCTCAAGTCCCCGGTAAATATATGCCTCCTCCGGCGCTAACCGCTCACTGAATTTCTTTTTAAGTCCCGGCAGCGCCGCGAGTAATTTGTTTTGTTTTTCGGCAATAACTTCGGTGAGCTTGTCGGGGTCAACGGCATTGTATTTGTTTTCAGTAGTGGAAAAAATTTGAAAACAGAGGCCCTTGTCAATGAGCCGCTGAATGACGTCGTAAGCGTTGCGGCGGTGTATTCCGGCGGCAAGAGCAATACCGCTTACGGAGGACTCGCCTTTTTCGACAAGCGTTTCATAAATCTTTGCTTCGTTGGGGGAGAGCCCAAGCTCTTCAAGCATGCTTTGATACATAAGTATAGTGGTGGTATTTACCACCCTAAGGTGGTATTGGCCACTCCTTGCTATAAGAGTAATGGTTTGAGTAGCACCTGTCAACATCAACATCGGAGGACAAGATGGCTAAGGCGTTTTTCGTCCTACTCTGCGTGCTGGGGTATTCTCCGGTCTTCGCCCAAGACCACCCCGATTACCAGTTCCGGGCCCTCCTGCATAAGCAGATTGGAATTACCGAAAGCGGTGGTTTGGCGTTCTGGGCGGTGGCGCCAGACGTCACAAAGACCAATCCTCGGCAATTTCTTCTTGTGGGCGGCCCGCTCTTCAAAGGGAGCGGCGGCTGGCTGGAACTGATGGGCGGTTCGTTCGTAAAGACGGATGGTACGGTTGACGCCGCTTTTAACATGAGGGCAAGTCGGATCGGGACTCGCTTTCTTTTCTACACGGAGGCGATGTACGTTTTCCCGAAAAAGCGCCTAATCGTGCCGTTTTCCGTAACTCGCCGGGTGAAGTTGGGCGCCCTAAACCTCGGTTTCGGTCTGGAATCAGAGGTAACGCTGGATGTCGGTGCTACCTCCTGGCGGTTTGGGCCTCGCATCGTAGTGCCGATTCTCAAGAAGGCCTCTCTCGCCACCGTTTATCAGTGGCATAGTAGACAGCCGCTCCTCCGCCAGTACCTGCTCCTGAACTTCTAAGGAGCGGTGTCTGAACAGCAAACCCCGCCGGTCATAGCGATCGGCGGGGCCGCTTTTAAGGTAATTATTTAACGAACTCTACTATCTTTTTGAAAGTTTCCGGTTCGTTCTGGGCAAGATTAGACAGTATTTTCCGGTCGATTTTGACGCCTTTTTTCTTCAGGGCGTTTACGAATTTGCCGTAGGTCAGCCCTTCGGCCCGTACGGCGGCGTTGATCTGCGTATTCCAAAGGGCGCGGAAAACCCGCTTCTTTTCCTTCCGGCCGCGGAAAGCGTGGGTCCAGGCGTGGAGAAGCGCTTCTTTGGCGGCTCTTTCTTTCGACTTGCGGCCCCAGCGGAAACCCTTGGTGTATTTCAGTACCCGTTTTCTTTTTTTGTTGGCAATTTTGCCCCGTTTTACTCTTGCCATGTTTAAAGGTATTTAATGCTTTTCCCGGAGATATTCAACCCCCGCTTTTTTCTCCTTCTCAACATCTGAACGCTGCTCTTATTGATTCGGGAGTGACCCAATCCCATCGCCCGGCGTTTTATCTTTCCGGTCTTCGTAATCTTTATTCTGTTTCTCACGCTTTGTTTCGTCATCTTTTTATTTTCTGTCGATCTGCATTATGAAGCCCTTGCCGCCCCACTTTGGTTCCATCGTGACCTTGTACGGAACCTTGATTAGTTTCAGGAAGTCGCTCAACTTTTCCAACCCCCAGCTCTTGTTGCCTTTTTCCCGGCCTCGGAGGAAAAGATTCAGTCCCACCTTATGGCCTTCCCCAAGAAATTCGTCTATCTTTCTCGCCTTGACTTGGAGGTCGTAGATGGCGGCCCGGGGCGTGACTCTTACCTGTTTCAGTTCTTTGCGCTTTTCTCCCTGTCTTTGTTTTTTTTCTTCCTTTTCTTTTTGGTAGCGGAATTTGTCGAAACTGATTATTTTCGCGACCGGGGGTTTGGCGTGAGGCGCAACCTCGATGAGGTCAAGCCCTTTTTCTGCGGCAAGTCGAAGAGCTTCTTCGGTTTTCAGGACGCCGAGGCCTTCTCCCTTCTCGTCGACGACTCTTAACTCCTTAGCGGATATTTCTTTGTTTATTCTGTAATTTATGAGACTTAGTATAATCGGTTTTTGGGAAACATTGCAAGTCCGGCAGGATTTTCCGGGGTTGTACTGGGCGGGCCCGGACCACTTTGCTATACTAATGCTGTTATCGAAAACATATGGCTTTTCCGAAGAAACCGGTAATAAAATTCGTAAGGTACGTTCTCGGCTTTTTTGAACTTTTCCTGGGGCTGCGGCTTATTCTTCGTCTGC
>Ga0209518_1003482_pt1 | contig 13455 bp, 10 predicted proteins | sample RifGroB1_FD_183993 | JGI IMG/M metagenome (GOLD analysis project Ga0209518, IMG submission 183993) | Groundwater microbial communities from Rifle, Colorado, USA - Groundwater B1 (SPAdes) (version 2) | ecosystem: Environmental > Aquatic > Deep subsurface > Groundwater | place: Rifle, Colorado... | reverse complement strand
CCGGTGGCCGCACCCAAGGACCCATGAAGAGGCCGCTAAATTGACCTAATTAACCTAATTTCTAAACAATTTCCCGAAAACGGTGAATTTAGGTATTGACATCCAGAATTATCCGGTGTAAAACAGGAGCATGACCACTATCCGGCACCTGGACGATACAATTACCACCCACATTCAAAGTCTCAAAGAAGTGCTCATCCTCCTGGGCGCCCGCCAGGTAGGCAAAACGACTCTCCTCCAGAGGCTTTTTCCTCACGCTCAATACGCGACCGTAGATAATGAACACGTCCGCCACATCTTGGACCGCTACGATATTACGGCCTACCGCGAGCTCGTCCCCCAAGGAACAACCCTGCTTATTTTAGATGAAGTTCATTTGCTTAAGGACCCCGGCAGAGCAGTAAAGATCTTCTACGACCAAATGCCCAGCGTCCGGCTCATAGTGACCGGATCCTCCGCTTTTTGGATCAAAAATAGGGCCACCGAAAGCCTCGCCGGCCGCAAAATAGACTATCATCTCTTCCCCTTAACTATGAGTGAGTATCTCGTCCAGACAGGAAGCGCTGGAGATTTATTTTATCCGGTTCTGCGGCATCTGACCACCGGCGTGCGTTTTCCCAAAGAGCGCATCTATCCCTTTGACGCTTCATCCCTTACAAATGCTGCCTTGCGCTTCGGGCTGTATCCTGCCGTAATACAACACCCGCAAAAAGAGATATATTTAAAAAATCTCATAGACAGCGTAGTTTTCCGGGATTTGTTGGAATTATCACTTCTGGAAAACCGACCGGCCGCCCGAAACCTTCTCCGGCTCCTGGCTTTTCAGGTAGGAAACCTGGTCAACATCAGCGAGCTGGCAAGCAAACTTTCTATCGACGCCAAAACCGTCCGCCGGTATCTGACCCTTTTTGAACAAAGCTTCATCGTCTTTACCCTCCCGCCATATACCAAAAATGGGAGAAAAGAAATCGGAAAAATGGCCAAAGTCTACTTTTTTGACTGCGGCCTGCGAAACGCTCTCATCGACGATTTCCAGCCCATGGAGTCCCGGGCAGACCAGGGAGCGCTCTTCGAAAACTTAGTCATATCCGAAGTATATAAATCCAACATCTACGCTGGCCTTGGCTATACGCTTCATTTCTGGCGGACAACCGACGGGTCGGAAGTGGATCTGGTGCTGACCAAAGGCGATACGATCACGGGAATCGAGATTAAATCCTCAAACCGCCGCCCAAATCGGGCCTTTCTCCATCGCTATCCCTCCGCCACCCTAACCACCGTCACGCCCAGTAATTACCTATAAGCCCCGGTTTACCCAATACTTCTTCCCGTCCGAAACAATCTCCACGTCACCATCCAGGTCCGTTCTTAGTATCTTGATCCCTTCATCACTTAGTATCTTCAAAATCTCCGCCGCCGGATGGCCATAACTGTTCCGCTTTCCCACCGAAATGATTGCAAGGCGAGGCCCTGTAGCCTCGAGCCACTCCTTGGTCATCCCGTATTTGCTACCGTGGTGCGGCACTTTCAATACCTCCACAGGCGTCGTCGGCGCAATTGTCCCCGCATCCCCCGTCAGCAAAGCATCAAAATCCCCAAAACTTAGCTTGCCCACTATCGAATAGTCGTTGATTTCTTCACTTTGCAGATCTTTCTTAGGCCATAGTATCTTGAATCGTAAATCGTGAATCATAAATCTTATCTCATCTCCCGCATACACCTTGCGGCCAACATTCAACCCCATAAGCTCCCTAAATCCGTCAGTATTGTTCTCCACATCAGACCTCTCAAACCGCAGCACAGTATACCGCTTAAGTACCTCAATTAACCCATTTAGATGATCCGCCTGCGGATGCGTCAAAAGCACCACCTCAATCCGGCGGTCATAAAAGGGCATGTGCCGGGCCAGGCACTCCAACACCGCCTTATTCGGCCCTCCATCTATTAACATCTGGGTTGTTTTGTAAGTCACCAATATGGCATCTCCCTGACCCACGTCACATACCACCAGGTGCAACTTATTGTCTGGCAAGGCCAGGACCGCTAACCAGATCGTGATTGCCGCCAAGGCCAAAGTCTTGAATATCATAAATTCTAAATACTAATTTCTAAATCCTAAATAATTTTCAAAATTTGAATTTCAAAAATTTGGATTTGTTTAGTGTTTAGTGCTTAGAATTTTGATCAAAAGGAACAGCACCACATAATATACCCCCACCCACAACCAGGACATTTTACCTACCTCCCAGCTACTAATTGGCCAACTGGCCACACTACTCACTACCCACAACTGGCCCCTCAACAAAGGCCAAGCCAGCCAATTAATCGGTCCCCACACCAACCCCACAGCCGTAATCTGCATAATCAAAGGCACTGTCCACAACAAGGCTGCGTTCACCAAAGGACTAATCACGCTCAAGTTGCCAAAATGATGCAAAATTAAAGGCGTGGTCATGGCTTGGGCCGCCAGAGTCGTCCCCAGGTCACCTTTCGGTGCCAGCCACACCAATCCCCACGTCGCCGCAAAGGACAGCTGAAAGCCTATGTCAGAAATCAATTTGGGATTCCAAGCCAGCATCATTCCTCCCGTAATCACTAGCAACCACTTAGCATCTCTCTCCCGCCCCAGGATCAACCCCACCATAGCCAGAATGCTCATAATTCCCGCACGTATAATCGACGGCTGCATTCCAGCTATAATCATGTATATAATCACCCCTATTATGGTCACTCCCAGGGCCCACCGCCTGGACAACCATATCAAACCCACACTTAATATCCAACCGGTCATCAGGGTCACGTTGTATCCCGACGCCGCCACAATATGTAACAGCCCTACCCGCCGGTAGGCCTCCCGCGTCTGATAGCTTAAGTTCCCGCTTCCGCCCCATAGCATGCCCGCCGCCAGTGTCCCGGCATCACCATGCAACCAGTTTTCGGTCCGCATTACCGCCCAATTCCGCCAGTTTTCCCCATTTAGCACTTGCAACCAGAGAGTGATAACTACCATACACTAACCATATCCTTTATCTGGTCATATAGCTTCTCACCCACTATCTTTTTCTCGACCAGGTCTGATACGTTTTGATAGGGACGGCCAGCCATAATCTTCCCCGCCGTCACCGGCCCTATTCCCGGCAACCCCTCCAACTCTCCCTGACTTGCGGAATTTATATTGATGCGGTTATCCTGAACGCTAGACGCTGATTTGCTAGGAATATATAATTTCTGCCCGTCGCTGACCTTGGCTGCCCTATTTAGATACTTTTCTATATAATTTGTATCGGCGCCTACGGTCAAGCCTTCGGCGACCCGCAGTGCATCCTCTATCCTACTTCCCACTGGTAACTTATACACTCCCGGCCTGACCACCTCTCCACTCACATCCACTACTAGTTCCGCTGAAACTGTAGCCGAAAACACCTGCACATCCGGCTGCGTCATGTCCACCTTGCTCCAAAACACCCCTGACCCTATCAAAGCAGCTCCTACAAGTACACCCAAGACCGCCCAGCGATGGGCTTCTATCCAACTCTTCAGGTCAAACATACAAAGTTAATAATCTTTCCTGGCACGTAAATAGTGCGATACTTGGCCCCGCCTATGAATTTCTTCACTTTATCACTCAAAGCCGCCCTCTGCTCAATATCAACTCCATCCTCTACCCTATCCCGAACCTTACCGTTGACTTGAACCACAATCACCCTTTGCTTCTCCACTGCCAGCTTAGGGTCATATTCTGGCCATTTCTGCTTATGCACACTGTCCGTATGTCCCAACTTATGCCACAGCTCCTCTGCCGTAAATGGAGCCATGGGAGCCAATCCCAAAATAAACTTTTCCACCACGTCTTTTCCTACCTCATCTGGGTGGCTTTGCCACCAATTTATATACTCCATAGCCGCTGCTACCATGGTGTTGAACTTCAGAGCCTCAATATCCGCACCGATTTTAGCCACCAAGCGAGCTATCCTCGCCTTCGCCTCACTTGTGCTTCGTGCTTCGTGCTTAGCGCTTAGCGCTAATACCCATACTCTCTTTAAAAACCGATACACTCCCTCCACCGCCGTATCGCTCCACGCTACCATTTGGCCAAAAGGCCCCATGAACATTTCATACATTCGTAACGTATCCGCCCCATATTTACGCACAATCTCATCCGGGTTAATCACGTTGCCAAATGACTTACTCATTTTCCGCCCGTCAGCACCCAAAACTATGCCATGCGTCCGTCTCTTCATATACGGCTCCGCCGTTGGCACTACCCCAATCTCATGCAAGAATCTGTAAATAAACCGCGAATACAGCAAATGCAGGGTAATATGCTCTGCCCCCCCCTGATACATATCCACCGGCAACCAATGTTTCATCTTCTCCTTCGAAGCCAGTTCTCGCTCGTTTTTGTTGTCCAAATACCGGATGAAATACCAATTCGACCCGGCCCAGTTTGGCATTGTATCCGTCTCCCTTCGTGCGGGTCCACCGCACTCAGGGCAAGCTGCTTTCACCCAATCTGCAGCCTTAGCTAACGGAGACTCACCTGTCCCGGATGGCTCATACTTCTTCAAATACGGCAGCTCTACCGGCAATTGGTCTTCCGGCACAGCCACTGGTCCGCATTTAGGACAGTGCACAATTGGAATCGGCTCACCCCAATAATGCTGCCGGCTAAACACCCAATCGTGCAGGTTGTATCGAATTATCCTCTTTCCCCACCCTTTCCTCTCCAAATAATCCATCATTTTAGAAATGGCCGTCTGTATCTCTAGCCCATCTAGAAACCCTGAATTAATCATCTTGTCTCCATCCACCACCTTCACTATCGGCAAGTCAAAGGCCTTGGCAAACTCAAAATCCCGCTTGTCATGCCCGGGTACCCCTACCACTGCCCCAGTACCTACCGTCATCAGTACAAAATCCGCCACCCAAATCGGCAGTTTCTGCCCGTTCAATTGATTTACGGCATACAATCCCGTAAACACCCCGGTCTTTTTCTTCCCTTGGGAAATCCGCTCCAACTCACTTTTATTCTCAGCTTTTTGCGCATACTCCAGCACCTTCCTATCCTTTACCGTCTGCAGAATAGGATGCCCCGGAGCTACCACCACAAATGTCGCCCCAAAATTCGTATCTGGACGAGTAGTCGAGACCACAATCTTCTCATTCGTTCCCACAACTGGATAGGTAATATCTATCCACTCTTTCCTGCCAATCCAATTTACCTGCTGCATCTTTACGTCCTCGGAATAATCGACTGTTTCCAGTCCTTCGAGCAATTTGTCAGCATAAGCCGTGATCTTTAACAGCCATTGTTTCTGAGGCCGCCGCTGGGTAGGACTCCCACACCTCTCATGCGTCCCGTTGGCTAGCACCTCTTCATCGGCCAAGTTGGTCTTGCAAGCCGGACACCAATTTACCGACACTTCTGCCTGATAAGCCAGTCCTTTTTTAAACAGCTGGATAAAAATCCACTGCGTCCACTTATAGTACTGTGGGTTCGTGGTGTCTATCTCTCGGCTCCAATCAAAAGACAGGCCCAAAGCCTGGCATTGTTTCTTAAAAGTAGCTATATTTTCAGGTACAACTTGGGAAGGATGTACTCCCATCTTCAGGGCATAGTTTTCTGCTGGCAGGCCAAAAGCATCCCAACCCATAGGATACAAAACATTGTATCCCTCCATCCTCTTCTTGCGAGCATAGGCGTCCATAGCCGACCACGATCGAGCATGACCCACATGCAGACCCGCCCCCGACGGGTAAGGAAACTCCACCAATAAATAAAACTTTTGCTTCTTATCCCCATCTAGTGCCCGATGCAACCCTTCATTCTCCCATTCTTTGATCCACTTCTCCTCGTCTACCATAGGCAAATTATACACTCTTTCCACGCCCGATCCATTGGATCGAGAAGTCGTTATTTCATACCCATTAGAAGTTACCCTCACACCATCACATAGACCAAATTCATTTTTTTTATTTCTGTTGGTCGTTTTAACAGACTGCCAATTGCCATCGACTTATTGACAAAAATCTTGATGTAAACTAAATTTCATAGTATAATTCATATAATCAAGGCTGATTATATTTACCGCATATGGAAGTTATCAACATCGTCCTGCAAAATTTCTCCGCCCATTTAGCGTCCCAAAACGCGTCTGAAAGTACCGTCAAAAACTATTTGGCTGACATTAACGTCTTCTTCCGTTATCTGAAAAATCGCGAGCAACCAGTTTCCCTACTCACTCTCCCCCATCTGCTCTCCCCCGAAAACATTTCTCATTATCACCATTATCTAATTTCTAATTTCCCGTCCTCTACCGTCAAACGCCGCGTTTCATCTCTCAACAAATTCGTCTCCTTTATTCGTGCATCCCACCCCTCTCCAACTTCTAGCGTCTATCCTCCAGCGTCCGTCACCCCCACCCCCATATCCCCCCCTCCCCCCGCTCCGGTTGCAAAACCCCGCTTTAACTATCCTTTCGCATTGTTTGTATTACTTACCATATTCATATCTATCATCGGCGGCTTTATCGCCAGCAAGCTTTCTCCCCGGGCCCCCATCGGCCTAGTTGACCCTTCCACCACCCATCTGTTACCATAAACGCACAAGGTCTCTCCTTGTGCGCTATGCCTGCCAAAAATACTATCAAGGCTTACACCGAACACGGCCACTACCACATTTATAATAGAGGCGTCGACAAACGAGACATTTTTCTAGACGATCACGACTACCAGACTTTCCTCTCTCTTCTCAAAACTTATCTCTCACCACCTATCAAGACGGATCCCCTTCCCCTCTCCCCTTTCAAATCCGAACGACCCTACCGCATCAAGCGCCGCAACGATATGAACCTGCAGGGAGAAATTCAACTTCTAGCCTACTGCCTGATGCCCAATCACTTTCACCTCCTGATCCGCCAAAACACCTCTCACGGGATAGTTAAGCTCATGCGTCGGGTCTGCACCAGCTACGCTACCTATTTCAACACCAAATACGAACGTTCCGGCACCCTTTTCGAAGGAGTGTATAAAGCCATCCTGATCACGGAAGAACCCTATTTTCTGCACCTTTCCCGCTACATCCACCTCAACCCCGTCAAAACCACCAAGCTCGGGCTACTGTCTACTTCCCAATCGCCCGTTAACTACCCTTACTCCAGTTATCATTGGTATCTGGAACCAAATCCTCCGCCGTGGTTAAATACCTCTTTAATCCTGGCCTACTTCCAAAAAAACACCACTAAACTACCCAACCACCACACTTCCTACTCAGGATTTGTAGAAGACTATAAACTAAATTTCGAATCCTTCGTTGAAAACCTGACTCTAGAGTAAACGCACAGGGAGAGACCTTGTGCGCACAGGGAGAGACCTTGTGCGTTTAGCCATCTTGACTAACCTAACTTACTGCTGTTTAATAGAGTTAACCATGAAACGTGCCGGTTTCTACATCACCACTATCGGGGTTTTTCTCCTCCCCTTCTTCTTCTTGCCCATCACTTCTGAATTTTACGACTTTAATAAACAGGCCCTGGTCATCTTTCTCGCCCTGGCCAGCCTGCTGATTTTAACCGCTTCATTTGTAGCCGAACGCCAGGTCACCTTCACTTTCTCCCCCTTCGGTCTGCCCGTTTTGGCCCTGCTCGTCTCGTTAGGCCTGTCCACTTTTTTGCGCTCCCCCAACCGGGCCGACGCCCTCCTAGATCCGGCCCAAACCGGTACCTTTTTGGCTCTGACAGTTATGTTTTTCACCGTCACTAACTTCATCCGCTCCAAAACCCAGCTGGACGTCTTTACCACCGTCCTTAATCTGGCAGCCGCCGCCTTAGGCCTGGTCACCATCCTCTGGTTCTCCGGTCTGGCTCTAAAGATTCCTCTAATTTCTAATATCCAATTTCTAAATTCCGCCACCTGGTCTCCCACCGGCTCCCCCTTGGCCACTCTCACTTTGTTTCTTGCCTTCATCCCCTTCCTGGTCTTTCAGCTTCTGCGCGAAAAGACCCTCCATCTTAAGTCTGGAATTTTGGCCGTCAGTTTCGCCCTCGTCCTGGTCGCTTCCGGCCTGATCTCTTACCGCCTGTTTCTCTCCCCCGACGTCTCTACCCGCCCCATGTTTCTCCCTCACCGCGTCAGCTGGGCTATTGCCCTGGAAGCCCTCAAAATCTCCCCCATCTTGGGCACTGGTCCCGGAACATATTTGGCCGATTTCACCCAATTCCGCCCCGTCTCTTACAATCTCACTCCCAACTGGGCCGTGCGTTTCACCACCGCTTCCAACTTCTACCTTCAACTTTTTTCTACCCTCGGTCTCGTAGGTCTCACCGCCTACCTCTGGCTCATTTACCGCACCACCATAACATACAGAAAGTCTGCCAACTTTCATCTCCTCCCCATCCTGGTCATCTTTGCCACCCAACTCTTCCTACCGGCATATTTTATTCAAATAGTTTTCCTTTTCCTATTTCTCATCCTAGCCGTAGCCTCTCTTAAACTTTCCGGCTCCTCGCTTATCCAAGAGTCCACCATCGACCTCGTCGCTGCCAGTTCCAAGTCATCCTTCCTCCCCATCATCTCTCTAATTTTGGCCATCGTCATCTCTATTCCCACCGGCTACTTCTTCATCCGTTCATATCAAGCCGAGGTCTTGTTCCAAAAAGCCCTCACCGCCGCCACCAAAAATGACGGCAAAACCACCTACGACACTCTCATCAAAGCCATTTCTACTAATCCCTCCCGCGACACTTACCGCGTGGTCTATTCCCAAACCAACCTTCTCCTGGCCAATGCCTTGGCCTCCAATCAAAACCTCACCGACACCGACCGCAACACCATCACCCAGCTGGTTCAGCAGGCCATCCGCGAGGCCAAAAACGCCGTGGCCCTCAATCCTACCAAAGTTACGAATTTGGAAAACCTGGCCGGAGTTTACCGGAATCTCCTCAATTTCGCCCAGGGCGCCGACGCCTGGACCATCGCCTCCTACCGCCAGGCCATTGCTCTCGACCCCACCAACCCGAACTTAAGAATCGCTTTAGGCGGCGTATATTACGCCCAGAAGAACTGGGATGAAGCCACCCGCTTGTTCCAAAGCGCCATCGACCTCAAACCCGACCTGGCCAACGCCCATTACAATCTGGCCGCCGCTTACCGCGAAAGAGCCGACTACCCCAAGGCCGTCGCCTCCCTGGAAACCGTCCTCACTTTACTAGACAAATCCTCCGCCGATTACACCAAAGCCTCGTCCGAATTGGAAGAGCTGCGCAAAAAAGTCGGCACTCCAACTTCCAGCGTCCAGCCTCCAACCTCCGCCCTTACCCAACCAGAGCCCTTACCCACTCCCAAAGTTAACCCTCCCCTCCAGCTCGACCAATCTCTCTCCCCCGAAGCCCCCGCCACCCCCTCAAGTAACCCTTGATGATAAAATCTAAGCACTAAATACTAAGCTCTAAATTGTTTAGGATTTAAAAATTAGGATTTAGAATTTCGTATTAGGGCCGTTAGCATAGTAGTAGTGCGCCGCATTCGCATTGCGGATACGGGGGTGCGATTCCCCCACGGTCCACAATCTGATAAAATCCTAAACACTAAGCTCTAAACTCTAAACAAATTCAAAATTTTGAAAATTTAAAATTTAGAAAATTATTTAGGACTTAGAAATTAGGATTTAGAATTTCGTATTAGGGCCCGTGGTATAGCGGTAACACATCACTATGGCATAGTGAGGTCAGGGGTTCGATTCCCCTCGGGTCCACCAAAAAAGGCGCCTTGAGCAATCAAGTAGCGCCTCTTTTTTGTCCAAATCCCTTTTTAATTGGTTCTGGAAGCCTTGAAACAGTCCCGGCACAGCACCGGTTTGTCGCCCCGAGGTTCAAAAGGAACGGTATCCTGTTTCCCACATTTGCTGCAGGTAATCGGGAAATCGCGCCTTTGGCCCATGGTGGCGGCCTTCTTGGCTTGACGGCAATCTGGACACCGCATTGGAGGGTTGGTAAAACCTTTGTCTTGGTAAAACTGTTGCTCCCCTGCCGTCCAGGTAAATTGCTTTCCGCAATCTTTGCAAGTTAATGTTTGATCTGACACTTAAATCACCTCCTTCGAGATTCCTACATAATTCGTACTTCTCCGAAAAGGAGGTCTACGAGAATTAGGACTATGCCTCATTATACACTATATGTAAGGAGGTCAAGGTGCCAGCTCTTTTTTGAACTGATTGCGGCGCAGAACGCCGGCAGGGAGACGGGAGAGATATTCGGAGTGGTAGACAAACAGTTCGGCGGGGGTGGCTCCGGTAGTGGTGCGCTGCAGGGTAACGCCGGTTAGGGCAGCTACCGATCCGTCAATGACCAGCGGAGTGGCCGAATCACCGGTCTTGAATGTGCCGTCGGTTAAGAATAATCCTTGGATATTGTTCACTGTGGGATTGATGGAGATATCACCTTTGGCAATGACGACTAACAGGCCCTGGCTGCCCAGAGTAATGTTGCTGGTGATGGTCACTGGTCCTTCGGACAAAATAACCACCACGTTGTCCCCTACTGGACCGCCGAGACTGGTGCCGGAGGCACCGACTTGCCAGTAGCCGGTAGTTAATAAGCCGGAATAGGCTTGGGGGGTCACCTTGTTACCCACTCTCCTCTTGAATTCGGCATACGAATTATCAGCCAGGGCGGCGGAAGAAATGGTGGATACCACGTCCCAGCTCTTGGGGTCCCCTGCCGGGGAACAAGTAGTTCCTCCGCAGCTGACCACGGCCGGAACTCCGGTCTTGTCTACCAGCGTGCCACCATTAGCATCCGCATCACTTCTGACATTACCCGCGGCATTGGCTCCCCCATCTTTGACCTGCCACCAGCCGGTAGTGCCGGGCGGTGGTGGCGGGGGCGGAGGGGGTGGAGGCGTTCCACCAGGTCCACCGGGGGGACACACTCCGCAATCTGCAGAGCATGTACTACAATCTTCTCCCAGATTTGCTTGACAATTCTCATTGCCACAAGCTGAAATTGGGGAACATATGGCTCCGGCATACCGGCCGGAACAAGAGTTGGGGATGGTTCCTGCCGGGCAAAGGATGCCATAATCGTACCCGCTTTTGATACCACACTGCGCTGGATTTTTACTTGAACACTCTTGGGGATTGTCCGCTGGCTCAGGATTGCCTCCACAGTCCACGCACTTGTAGTACTGATTCAAACAATCGTTGTACGCGCCCCAAGTTCCACACAGTACGTCTGTTGTCTTGCTGGGATGACACAGACCGGTGGTACAGGTGGTGTTTTTTACACACAGAGAGGAGCTCTCATTGGTCACTCCGCTCGGCAGAGTACAATTGGGGGGATCTTTGACGTATTTAATTAAGGGGTCAGTTCCGGGTACATAGTAATCACACTTGACGATGTTGTTTCCACACGAAGAACTTTTTGTTGAGTCACAGGTATAGGGGGGGGTTCCGCTGGTGTTAATGTCACACTGACGAGTAGCGTCAGTGATGCAAGAATTTATGCACTGTTGGACGCAGGTGGGAAGGCAAGTGCCGCCGGTAGAGCTGGGGTTGGTACAAGACTGACCGGAGGGGCAGGTTTTGCAATATGGGTTGCAAGTTCCGCCCGTGGAACTTAATGAAGAGCAGCCGTTGGGGCATGACGAACTGCAATAGGTGCAGGCTGGGGTTGCACTACACCAGTTATTGCAATCGTTTCTTCCTCCACCGAATCCGCAATATGTGGGGCAGCTGTTGTCGCAGGGAGGGGGATTGCATGTTCCCCCACTGGATGATTGAGACGAACAACCGTAAGTGCAACTATTACTGCAATATGGCCGACAGGTTGATGTGCCAGAATAACACCCGTTTAAACATGAAGAAGGACAAGATGGCGGGGGTGGAGAATATACACATACACAAACAGAGCCCTGCGTTTTGCACGTACCACCACTACACGTACCTCCACATTCACCAAATCTGTTAATACTGCAAGCTGCGGACGCGGGTTGAGCAAACAGAGAGCCTGTTGCCCAAAGAACTCCCACTGAAATTACTAAAATTACTACTTTGCGGGCAAGTTGTAGCATGGTCTATCTTCTACATTAACAAAATCGGGCGTAATTTGCATATAGTTTTTGATCTTGGGCCAAATATTCTCCTTGGTACCAATTAAAAGCAAATCATCCTTGCAAAAAGCTCTCTCCCACTCCTGCGGCGTATATTGGCTCTTGACCAGAATCGTGGTATTTGTTTGATCCCTGGGGTTTGGCCCCACCAAGGTCGTTTGGGGATATTCTTTTAATTTCAAGTTAATTGTCTTTGGGCCAACTTTTACATCAAGAGTGTCTGAATTGGGAAACCACTTGAGTACTTGCCCGTTGACGGCGTACGCGTTATTAATGGGGATAACTTTAATCGCTGTCAGTTTACTAGTGCCTTGCCACCACCCAAAAGCCCCAAGTGCTGCCAGAATAACTCCCGTCACAATTAATTTTCTCACCATTTTAAGTTACCACACCACGAAATGCTGGTCAACCAATCGAGTTTATGGGGGCTTTTCTTCCGTCTAGAAGTTTAAATGCTTCACTTAGAGCAATCATGTCACCGGCTTGAGCTGCAGCGGCTATTTTATCATAAATTTCAGCAAGTCCTTGACTTTGTATAATTTTTCTTCGTCTCAGAGCTTCTGCATTAGTGGTTGTGGAAGAAGGATTATAATACAAGGTAACATCGATTGAGAACGAAGGTTGCAGTGCGTCGCTGATTCGACCGTGGTAATCTGTCGCATTCAGATACCAAGTATCTAAAGCTATGAATTTCACTAGTGTGCCATCTGGAGTCACGAATTTTACTATAAATCCAGGTACGATCCCTCCTAACTCTGGCATGTTTATCCTTACTCCTCCGCCTATATTTTGCGGTCCAGCTCCAATTTCAAGGTCTGTGCTAGTATAGGTGGTTCCCCAGTCTACTACGCCCTCGGCGGTTTGAGAGGCTAGAATTGCTTTTAGTTGCTCGTCGGTGACTAGTGGGAAGTCAGCGTAAGTTTTGGCGTTTTTGATATCGATGTTTGGAATAACGACTGGGGCTTCGGCGTTGATGGAATGGACTTGATCGCCGATGGTGACGTAACCGGTTGAGAGATCCATGGTAATTTGCGCATCGGGAAGTTTTCCGACTACCCAGTCTTGCTCTCCCGGAAGCTGAAGGTCGCGGTCATTAAGAATGTTGTAATTACCGTCTGCGGTTCTTTCGATCATTACCGGTTGTCCGTCCGGGCCAATTCCCATGAAATACTGACTGCCCTCAATTATTTCCCGGATTCCGATGACAACGATTTTACTTTGTTCTTCTCCGTAAACATAGATTCCGGGAGAGGACTCCCTTTGATTAAGAGGCAGTTCTTGGACAGCCTCAAGTGAGCCGGAGACAAAATAAGACGGACCGCCAAGCCCTGCCTGGACGGTAATCCCTGT
>Ga0209518_1003480_pt1 | contig 13457 bp, 12 predicted proteins | sample RifGroB1_FD_183993 | JGI IMG/M metagenome (GOLD analysis project Ga0209518, IMG submission 183993) | Groundwater microbial communities from Rifle, Colorado, USA - Groundwater B1 (SPAdes) (version 2) | ecosystem: Environmental > Aquatic > Deep subsurface > Groundwater | place: Rifle, Colorado... | reverse complement strand
CTCCGAATTTCTTCGCTTCTTTTGGCTCAAGAAACACGGAATAAGGATCGCCCAGCGATTTAACAACGCCTTCCGCCGCGCCGTAAACCATTTTTTGAGCGTCCAGTTTCCCTGAGTCATGATATTTGCTTTCCACGCTCTTCCAGACATTCCACAATATGCCAAAATCAACTCCGCGCGGCATATTCGGGTCGCCGAGTGTCGCGGTTGGCGTGGAAACTTCCACTGTGACGGTTTTTTCCAGCAAGTCGCCGATGATGTTCGCGCCGTCCGGATATTGTTTCAGGTCAAGGTCGTTGATTGTCTTGATTTCCCGCCAGTCAAAATTATTGGCACGGAACGCTTCCAGGGACGAGATCCACCTTTTTTCTTTGCCGTTTTTACCTATATAATATATTTTCGGATCGCCCGGTTTGGCGACGAGAGTGACAAAAGGATATCCGGCCAACTCATTAACCGATACTTCTTTTATATCGGGCCATTTGAGAGAGTAAGAGTTAAAAACTTCCGCGCTCCGTATCCAGTATCTTTTGCCGTTCTCCACGAGAAACACCCTACTGTCATTGGGCGCGCGCAAAAGAACCGGCGCGGCCATAGCCGGTGCGGACATTGAAAACGCTATGGCTACCCCTAATATTAAGCCGAGAAAATATTTTTTCATTTAAAACAATTTTTGGCTGGACGGAAGCCGGCTTTTTTCGCGTCTTCTTCCGTTTGGAAATAAATTTTATTTTCTTCCTTGATGTTGTTTTTGCAAGTTGTCAAATAATACGCCTCCCCGTTTTTGCTGGCCACTAAACTACCTATTTGGGCCAATATGTTCTTTGTTTTGACGGGTTGAGAGCTTGCTGTCGGAGCGGTGGTGGACGCGGTTGGCGCGCTATTTTCCGGCGGTTCTGTGATGGTCACTTGCGGCGGCTCTTTGATGAAGTTTTGCGTATAAACTATGCCCAAGCCGAAAAATATAAGCGCTTTTTCTTAATCCACTCTTTTGCGCCGATGAATGTTGACTTTATCTCCATAATTGTGCTAAATTACAGTATAACTTATAATATATAAATATCAATATATAAAAATCATTCCGCAATTTTGCATTTTGATTTTTGCATTTTGATTTTAGCGAAGCGCATATGGCAACTACTAAATCGGCCGGTTCGACCCGACTGGGGCGCGATTCGGCCGCTAAACGACTCGGTGTTAAAAAATTCAGCGGAGAGCAAGTGGCTCCCGGTAATATCATTATCCGCCAGCGCGGGAGCAAATATTACGCCGGTAAAAACGTCAGAATCGGCGGTGATGACACTATTTTAAGTCTTGCCAACGGCAAGGTGAAATTCACCGACAAAACAGTCAAGAATTTCAACGGACTCTCAAGAAAAGTGAAAGTGGTGAATGTTGTTTAAGATTCTCTTTCTATCGTCAATTTAATCTCTGTTTCAAGTCCGTGCTCTAATTTAATTTTTATTTTATGTTCGCCCAGCGTCTTGATGGGATGTTCAAGCGCAATGTTTGATTTGACGATATGGAACCCTTTCTCTTCCAGAAGCGAGATGATCTTAGCCTGACTCACCGAGCCGAATGCGTCTCCCCTCTCACCCATCTTAAGAGTTGTTTTGAGCGCTAAGCTGTTTAATTTCTTAGCGAGCTCCCTTAATTGCGCGAGCTCTTTTTCTTTTTTCTTTTGATCGGAATCTTTTTGCCGTTCCAGCACGCTTGTCGCTTCTTCCGTGGCGGCGATCGCCAACCCCTTTTTAAACAAAAAATTGCGCGCGTATCCATCGGGAACGTTTTTTATCTCCCCTTTTTTCCCCAGCGTCGGCACGTCTTTTTGAAGTATTATTTTCATCCGAGGTCGGGCTTCCGCCCGCTGATTCCTAACTATCTCATTGCTATTTGTCTTTGCGATGAGGTAGTAGAGTTATTAAATATTCTCGTTGTTGCCTGCCCGCCATAAGCCTAACACCGAGTAATGCCGCTTTTTCCGAGTGATAGCATATCCGTATCGTTGGGCATGCTTCCCTGACAGGCATTGGCAGGCGGGGAAACCCGACCTCGCCACATAGAGCTTCCGAGTCAAATTTAACATCCAATATACAGAAATGGTTGGCGAGGAGAAAGGATTTTCTGTTATTTATTTTATGTTTTTAATTATCTCCAACGCCTTATCAAGTTGCGGGTCTTTGTTTTTCTCTTTATCTTCGACAGTCATTTCCACCGCGACATCAGGCTCGATGCCGGCATCCTGAATTGACTTGCCCGAAGGCGTCAACCAGCGCGCCACGGTCACTTTAAGCGAAGTGCTTTGCGGCAAATTAATTACTTCCTGCACCGAACCTTTGCCGAATGTTTTTTGGCCGACGAGAGTGATGTTTCTTGCGTCTTTCAACGCGCCGGCCAAGATTTCGCTCGCCGAAGCCGAGCCCTCGTTTATCAATACAACTACCGGAGTTTTGTCAAAATAACGGTACCCCTCCGAGCGGAATTCATTGCGCTTGGCGCCGTTGCCAAAATCTTCAATTGCCACCAACTCGCCTTTGGGCGTGAAATAGCTCGCCATTTCTATCGCCGAGTCCAAAAACCCTCCCGGGTTATCGCGCAAATCAAGAACGATTTTCTTCGCTCCGCTCGCGATAATCTCTCGCGCCGCTTTTCTGAATTCGGCGTCTATGTCGCCGATGAAACTGTATATTTTAATATACGCGATATCGCCGTCTTTTTTCTCCCACTCAACGATCGGTATCTTGATGATATCTCTTTTTATTTTGAATTCTTTCGCTTCGGAAAATTCATCGCGGAATATCGTCAGCGTGACTTCCGTTTCTTTTTCCCCGCGGATTTTTCTCACCGCTTCTTCAAGAGAGAGATCCTGCGTGAAAGTGTCGTCAATTTTGAGTATTTTATCGCCCGAAAACAAGCCCGCTTTTTCCGCCGGCGATCCTTTGAGCGGAGCGATGATCGTCAGCACTTCTTTCTTGAACCCGATTTCCGCGCCGATGCCGCTGAATGAGCCGGAGATGTCGTCTTCCAGCATCTTTGACTCTTCCGGCGTGAAGAATGAAGTGTATGGATCGCCCGCGGACTTGACCATCCCTTCCACCGCGCCGTAAACCATTTTTTGGCGATCAATTTCTTTCCGCCCGACGTATTTTTGTTCCAGCTGGTGCCAGGCATCCCAGAATATATTAAAATCAACATCTTCGGTCTGGCTAGCGGTGTTTTTGACGCCTTGGACTTTATAAAGAGACGGGGCAGAGCTCTCGCCCATATAGAAACCGATCACGAATACGGTAAAAATAAGCACCGCTCTTAAGATGAATTTTGATGAAGATTTAAGCATAATGTAAGAACCTATCTTAATAATAACTCCAGTCGCGATGCGTGTCCATTCCGCGTCGGGGCAAGGAGCCGACGACGAAAATGTAGTTTGTTCTACATTGAGGAGGAGCGACGCAGTATCCGACGCGGAATGGCCGCATCCCTTCTGGTTCTGGCGATTTTCTTCCATCGCTTTGTTGCTCCTCGCCATAGTAGTGTCAACTACTCTCTCCTCGTCGCGCCTCGCGCTGAAAGAAAATCGCTCAAGAACGCGGCCCGGAGTTCTTATTAAGATAGGTTCTAGTTCTGAAGTGATATTTTAGCAAATATAAAAATCCGCTTTTTATGTGAGCCCGGGTCATTTTGTTTGAAAAAATGCCGGCAAGACCGCCTTTGCGGGAAGCTTTGCCGTGTCTATGGCGCATCACCGCTTTCGGATAATAAAAAACTTTGTACCCATTCTCCCAGAAACGGCGCGCCCAGTCAACATCTTCAAAGTACATAAAAAAGCGCTCATCCATCAGCCCGACTTTCTTCACCGCTTCTTTAGTCGTTAAAATGGCCGTGCCCATCAGCCAGTCAACCGGTTGCGGCGCGTCGGCCGTAGTGATGTTTTTGTCTTTCATTAGGAAATAATCAATATGCCCGCGCCACCAAGGCAATTTTCCCAGAAAAGTTCTCCGCAAAACGATAGTCAGCGGAGTGTAAAACCGGAAAGCGGATTGTTGGATTTTTTCATCTAATCCCAAAAGGCGCGGGCCGATGAGCCCGATATTTTTTTGGCTGGCTTCATCTCGCGTAAATTCAACCAGCTTATCAACCGAGTCGGTGAGCGCTTCCATATCGGCGTTCAGTATCAAATAATATTCTCCGCGCGCGGCGCGCAGGCCGGCATTGACCGCTTTGGAATAGCCGGTGTTTTTTTTAAGTTCGATTAAATTGATATCGTCCTCCGCTAATGACGCTAACGCCTCCGCTGTTGAGCCGTCGCTGGCTACGTCAACCACGATAACTTCATATCCGGTTTTTTTGATCGTTTCTTTCAGCGAAGCGACGCAGTTTTTCAATAATCCCGGCGTCTTATAATTTACTATAATAATGGAAAGCATTTATTGAAATATATTCCTGATTTTTTCTTTGATGGCGTCGTAGTTTTCCATTCCGGCTTTGGGGTAAAGAACATAGGCGCCGTTGATGTGATCGGATTTAAGCAGGTTATCGTCGGAATCGTTCAGAATAAACCTGGTGATTTTATCGTTTTGGGCCAGTCCGCCATATTTAATGAGGTTGAGCATGCTGATGAAATCTATATCCGTGTCCAGGCCCTTTGAGAGCGAGTCTAAAATCGCGTTCAATTTTACCGGATTGGACAATATTTTCAGACTAAGCGCTTTGCCGGCAATCGCCATCAAAATATCCTGCTGCCTTCTGGAGCGGTCAAAGTCGCTGGTAGAGTAGCGCGAGCGCGCGTAGTAGAGGGCGGTTTGGCTGTTCATATGGTTCATGCCCTTGGGGACGCGGAACTCCCAGCCCCACTGCGATGTTTCAGTGAACTCGCGCGGTACGTAAACGTCGATACCGCCGATTGTGTCGATCAGGCTGATAAACGATTCAAAGTCAACCGCGACGACGTAATCTATGTTTACGCCGGTTGCTTTTTCAACCGCCTGGCGGCTCGCGTTCAAGCCATCGCGATCCCTTCCCTTGCCATGAGCGTAGGCGAAATTTATTTTTTCCATTTTGCCCAGCCCGGGAATACGGACATAAAGATCGCGCGGTATGGATATCATCGCCGCTTTATCGTCGGCAGTATCAATGCTCAAAAGCATTATCGTATCGGTCAAAAGGCCGCCGTTTTCCAAATCGTCTTTTCCCCGCAGGCCGAGCATCAGTATGTCCGTACGGTTTTTTTCCTGATAATTGTCTATGTGCACCGTGCGTTTCCACAAGCGGTTATTGATCAAGGAAAAAGTTTTTTCAACTTTCGCGAAGAGAAAGCTGAATACAATAAAAAAAACAACTGCCGCCGAAATCGCGACTCTTTTTTTCCAAGACCATCTTTTGTTTGTTTTAAACTCCATGTTATCTAAACCACTTCTCCATTTCGGCGCGCGAAACTTTTTTATGTTTTATTATATATCGTCTCTTTTTCAGCATGCGCGGTAGAAGAAAGATTATTTTTAGAATAGCTGATAAAGTATATTGTTCAAATAATAAAATATAAACAAGCAGTTTTATTTCGCGCGGAGCGTAAGACACTAAATCTTTGAGCGCCGACAGGCAAAGATCGTTTTTAATGAAAGTGAAATGTAGATTTTGCCAGTCAAGCATTCTTTTGCGAGCCGGAACGGTTCTGCGCAGGCGGATGAAGTCAAGCGGACTATGGCTTAAGCGTTTGGTGGTGGAGCGGTCGTGATAAGCGACAACTTCCGGCGAATAAAAGCTTTTCCAGCCGAAAAGTCGCATCCGCCACCCCAGGTCTATATCGTCGGCATACCAGAAATAATCCTCATCGTGCGCCTGGCCGAAAACTTCGCAGTCTTTGAGCGCTTCCCTTCTCCAAAATGGCACCGCGCCTTCGTAGGAAAACACTTCTCCCGCCCGGCTGTATTGCCCCATATCTTTCTCTCCGTGTCCGCGGTTAACTACGCGACGCGATTTAAAAATCTCAAAACCGGTCGTGTCAATGATGTTCGTCGGCTCGCCATTCTCCAGCTTATATATTTTGGCTTGCAGGGCGCCGATTGTTCTGTCGCGCTCCATCGCTTCAACCGCTTTCGCGACGAAGTTTTTATCTAGTACGACATCAACGCAAAGTCCCAGAATATACTCCCCTTTCGTCATTTCCAGACAGCGGTTTTGCGCCGGGCCGAAGCCGATATTATCAGGGCGCTCAATCAGCCTGAATTCCGGGAATTCTTTTTTTATAATCTCTTTCGTGTGATCGTCGGAATTGTTGTCCCAGACGGTCAGCTCAAGATTTTCGTATGTCTGATTTTTGACCGACCGCAGGCAATCTCTGACGTATTTTTCTCCGTTGCGCACGACCAGATTAACTGATACGAGTGGATGGCTTGTCATTTAGCGCGAATATCGTTCCGACGAATATCATTAGTAATAAAAATGCCCGCTCATCAAAAATGGCGACATCGGTCATATTGTACCACAAAATCCAGATGAGATAAAGAAGAGCGTTGAGTCCGAAAAACCACGCGGTAAATTCACTATTTTTAAATAACCGCCGACTTTTTTTTAGGATTTCATAAATAATCAGCATTGCCGCCGAGAATCCCAAAATCCCCAATTCGGCGAAAAAATTAAGATAGAGATTGTGCGCCGAAGCGCCCGCCTTGATGGCGGTCGGGTTTTGTTCCAGTATGGTTGGAAAGTTTCCGATGCCGACGCCCAAGATCGGATTGCGCGCTATTGAAGCGAGCGTTTCTTTCCAGATGTAAATACGGCCGCTGTTTGAGACTTCGTTGGTGTCAATTATGGATTTTATCCTTTCCGAGAAAACTTTATCGCCGGCGGATCCGCCGGTCATGGCGAATTGAGCGGAATTGAATACCAGAGAGGACAAAGGCAGAAATGCCAGAAACAGTATCAACGGCAAACCGGCGGAAATCGCGGCGCGCCGGCTGATTTCTTTTTTGAAAAACAGATAGCCGAGGATTAGCGCTGGAAAAAGCGCGCTCGCCCAGATGCCTCTCGTGCCGGTCAGTATCAGGGCCATCACCGCGAATACTATTAAAGCGAAGATCGCCACCTTTTTTATTTTTTCTTTGTCAGATCTATTAAAAAATAATGAAGTCGCGAAACCGATAATCATTAAAAGATAAATCGGGAAGGAGTGCGTGTCGGGGAAAGATGAAAACATGCGCAAATGAATGGTATTGTTGTAATAAGCAAACCAGGTATTGGCGACGATCGCGATGTTGGCCCAAGCGGTGCCGTAGAGCGTTTTTTCAACTTTTAACGCCCAAAAATCAGAGAAGTTATCAACGCTCATATAATAAGCCGATGCCAGTTGGACGAATCCGATGAAAACAATCAGCGCCCCGGATAAGAGCGCGTTGAAGGCGATTTTGTTCAAGTTGTTTTTATTCGCGACGGCTCGCGCGACAAAAAACAGCATTCCCAGATTCATAAAATATATTATTCTTTTCACGCCGATCAGAATGTCGTCCGCTTTCACCAAAGAAAGCACTGATACCAAAAGCAAAACAACGCAAAGAAATTCAACGCGCCAATTTTTATAGGCGAAAACAATGGCGGCGCGGATGTTTTTTTTCACTTCTTTTAAAATATCGGAGAGCGCGTTCAGTGTTTTGGCTAAAACATCGTATTGCCAGACCCATTTGATGAAAATAATCAACACGATAAAACGCCAAACATTAAAGGAGTCAAAGTTTGATGTGAATGGCAGAGCGGTGAACAAAGGAATACAGCGCGCGATTAAAAAAACGGACTCTTCAATGGAGTTTTTTAAGGCGAAGATTACAAGCAGTCCTCCGGAAAGCAAGAGCGTTTCCCGCGGCAGAATGTCAAATATGACAAAAAGAATAACGGCCAGTTGAGCGGCGAAGGCTATATTAAGTTCGGTGAAGTATTTTTTCATTTTTGAATATCTCTGTCATTCCCGACTCGATCGGGAATCCAGAGGAGTCTTTAAAGCACTGGATTCCCGCTTTCGCGGGAATGACAGAAAAAACGGGGAATTAAAGCCATTAAAACAACAATAACCCCAATAATACTCAAAAACGCGCCCAATTTCAAGGACGGCGGGGCGGTGAATTTAAGCGTCACGTCGGAATGGCCTTCAGGCACGAGAATAGCTTGAAAAAGATAATTAGCTCTCAACACGCGTTCGGCGCGCCCGTTCACTTTCGCTTGCCAGCCGGGGTAGTATGTTTGTCCGATAAAGAGTAGGGCGGGTTTGTTTGAAGCGACTTCCAGCTGGATTTCGTTGGGGTTTTTGCCTTCCAATATTACAATCTCATCACTTGGACGTGAAATGTCCAACTTGGACGTTTCACGTCCAAGTGGCGGTGGCGCATCTTGCTCCAATATGATTATTGAGCGGAGATCATGTCGGCCCAAAAGAGACAGCGCTTCTTTGTCGTTATTAGCGAGGGCAAATCGGTCGGCCAAAAAAGCGCGCGGGAAATAGCTGTCGTTGACGCACAAGTTTTCAACTTTGCGCAGTTCATTCTCCCGCGTTTTTATGTATTGGCACGGTAAATATTTAATGCCGGCTAAGTCAATCAGGTCTGGGTTTTTCACCATCGCGTCTTCGTAAAGCGCCTGTCGCTTGAGCGCCAATGGATTGTATCCGCCGAAATCGTATATTTGAAAAACTTGGGCGAGATTTCTTTCCAGTTCAGGCACGCGGTACAATTTAAAACGGTCAAGCGGCGACAGTTGGCTGTATTCGTGAAGCGTGTTTTTTACGATCCATGGTTTTTCAAATGTGGTTTTCGGATCTTTTTTGGCATAGAGCAATTCACTGGACACCGCCTGTGGCAAAATCTCAAAGATTAATAGTGCGATCGCGGCTAAGGCGATTATTTTAAAGTATCTGGGGATTATTTTTTTTAGCGAGTTTAGGCCAAGCGCCGCGAGTAAAATAATCGCGAAATCAAAAATAAGCATCATATTGGACGGCGCGCGCATTTTATTAAAAAACGGCAAAAGATAAAAATATTGGTGCAAAAATCCGTAACGGCCGAGCGAATACAAAAGCGCGACCATAGCCAGTGTGATTAAAAAAAATATAATATATCTCTTTGTCATTCCCGCGTAAGCGGGAATCCAGTATGAAATTATACCCAGCAGAGTAAATATGATTATTATTTTTCCTAGAAACAGATCATTCTGCGTTCTGTCCCACGGGCCTTGGTATTCTCCTTCCGAGACGTTCTGATGGTTGGGAATAATTATGCTCCATAAACTTTTTGGATTAAGCGACTCGGTTTGAGCCATTTCAAGCGGAATGCCGGCTCTTTGCGATTGTTTGGTCAGCTCAAAAGTCGGCAGAAGTTGAACGGCCGATATCAAAAAAGTCATTCCCACGATAACCGCCCAAAGCCCAATATGCGAGGTTGGGCTTCCGCCCGCTGATTCCCAGCTGTCTCCGTAGCTATTTGTCTTTGGTTTGAAGTTGCTAAATTGCTTAACGTTCTCGTTGTTGGAAACACGACCTCGCCATATATGCGAATACATAGAAACAAAGAGGTTAAAGATAAGGTATAGTCCTAGAGCGAACAGCGCGAAAACGGCCATTTGAAAATGTCCGGCTAGAATCATTACGCCGGCCGCCGTTCCGGCAAGAACGGCCCAGCGCCAGCTGTGCTTGTCTAAAGCGCGCATCGCCAAAAAGAAGACGATTGGCAGCCATGCGGCGGTGTTTTGCATCCCAAGATGAGAAGCGTGGCCGATCATAAAACCGGAGAACATATAAGCGACGCCGGCGAAAATCCCCGCGAACGAGTTTTGAGTTAAATATCGCGCGAGCAGGAACATTCCAAAGCCGGCCAGCGCGTAGTGAAGCGCCAGTTGCCAGAATATTATTTTCTGGCTGAAAACAGCCAATAGGCCGATCACTAGATTAGCCGGATAGAAAACAGCCACTTGCAAGTCGGCGATTTGCGGAAAGCCGCTGAATATATAAGGAGTCCAGAGAGGCGAGAATCCGTCGCGCCAAGATGATGAGGAGAAGATGAGATTTGTCAGATGTACTTCGCGCGCGTCCCATTGCAAAGTGCCGGCATCGTCAAAAAGTGCCGGCCGAAAAAGAAATATCGCCAATGTAAAAAAGATCGCGAATATGCCGGGATACAAAAAAGTTTTACTTTTTAACCACTTCATCAATTATATTGAGCAAGCGATTAATATGCGCTGGCCAATTGAATTTTTCAAGACGAGACGATTGTTTTTTAACTATGGCCGCGGCCTCGTCTTTATTTTTTATAATTCGCTCCATTTGCGCGGCGATGTTTTTGGGATTGTTAGCATCGACGACAAAATATCCTTCGCCGCCGAAGAGCTCGCGCGAGATTTCATTATCTTTGACGATAGCCGGTCGGCCGCAGGCGAGCGCTTCCAGCAGAGGCAGGCCGAGCGCTTCTTTGTCTGAAACATACACTAAAGCGAGCGTTTCGTTCATTAAATAAAGAACATCCTCGTGTTTTAAGTAAGCTGTATAAATAATGGCTTTATGGCCGATAATTTGATTAGAGCGCTTTATCAGATCAGCCAAGACGGGCGGGCTGTATTTGTCGGCGCAGGCGATTAAATATTGAGTATCGGGATATCGGGTGGCGATCTGGGCGAATGCTTCAACCGATTCTTTGATGTGGCGCCGCGGAAACGCTTGTCCCAGAGAAAGTAAAAAATCTGTTTTAATGCCAATCCTTTTTTTAATTTCATTGATTTGTCGCGAATATTTTTCGTCGCGCGGTAGAATGGAAAACATGCCGCTCAAGCCCCAGGGATTCACCGCGACGCGCTTATCAGGAAGATTGTAAAATTGCTTAAGTTCTTTTTTTGAAAAATCGGAAATGGTAACTATTTTTTCAGCCCGAAGTGCCGCCCACCAACAGAATAAGCGGTAAGACAAGCGATAGCGGAACGGTAATCCGCCGTAACGCGCTTCCCAATAAACATCGTTGGTTAGAAGTACGATTGCTTTTCCCATGAAAAAAGCCGGCAGCATATATGATGGGAAGAAAAAGCAGTCAAGCCGGTCGCGCCAATAAGCAATCGGAATAACGATATGATAGAAAATATTAAAACTGGTCGGAATCAATCCGCCGGTCAATATTTTTTTCTCAAAAACAGGATATGATAAGAAACTATCTTTCGGTATTTCTTTTTTGAAATACAAAACAAACCGGTATTTTTTTTCAATTCCCGGCGCGTGAGCGATAGTTTCCAAAAGCTGGGCCAGCGTGTGCCCTACTCCGAACCGATGCCCTTCCAATTGTTCGCACTCTATGCCGACGCGAATCATAATAAGTCTATTTTACCATATTTACCGCGATAAAAATCAGAAATTCCACTCATAATCGCCCGCGCGATATGTTTAGATTCCCGGCTTCTAAACATCATGAGTTTAATGGATTGTTTAGTGTAGTGATAGGCGCTCCAGATATATATCAACATTTTCACCGGCGCCGGAGCGTGCATTTTAGCTAAAATGAGAGCGTTGCGTATGTTGTAGTAATGGATAACCGGCGTACCCATTTTGGACGCCGAGCGCGAAACTTTGTGCCAAATATGAGCGGCCGGCGCGACCATTGTTTTGTAGCCGGCTTTTTGCGCTCTCAGAGACCATTCTATATCCTCATGATACATAAAAAAATCTTCGCAAAGCAAACCGATTTTTTCAACCGCCTCTCTTTTGATAAGCAAAGCGCATCCGGTAATGTATTCCGTGTCTTTTATTTCTGTGTCGTCAGGATTTCCGTCAATGGCGCCGTCTTGAGCATGTCGTCCCCCGCCTGTCCAGCTGAAAATCCCTCCGTTGTACCAGACGCGGTTTTTCTCCGCGAAGTAATATATTTTAGCGCCGATAATGCCGATGCTTTTGTCCGATTCAGCCGCTTTTATCATTTGACTCAAAAAATCGGGAGCGACGATCGTGTCGTTGTTGAGTAAAATCACATAGCGCGCTCCGCCGTCCAGCGCCGTTTTGATTCCGCCATTATTTCCGCCGGCAAAGCCGAGATTGCGCGGCATGGCCAGAATTTTCACCGCCGGGAAATTTTTATGAACCTCATTTAAAACAAAAGACGCGTCGGATGACGCGTTGTCCACCAATATTATTTCGTAATCGGGATAAGTAATCTTTTTAAGCGAATTCAAGCATTCCAGCGTGTCCTCAGCGCCGTTGTAATTTACTATAATTATGCTTGCTTTTTGATTCATCAGGTATCATTGGATTTCAACTATCTCGTATTCCAAAATGCCGGCCGGCGTTTTCACGGTGACGGCATCACCGACTTTTTTATCTAAAAGAGAGTTGCCCAGCGGAGAGAGATTGGAGATTTTCCCTTCGTCCGGGTTGGCTTCTTCCGATCCGGTGATTATGAATGTCGCGGTTTTGCCTTTTAATTTTACGATGACCGTTGAGCCGATTTGCACCACGCCTTTTTTGCGGTTTTTTGATATTATTACAGCGGTGCGCAAAACTTCTTCCAATTCCGCGATTTTTCTTTCGTTGAGCTCTTGCGCCTCTTTCGCCTCCATATATTCGGCGTTTTCGGACAGGTCGCCGAGCTTTTTAGCCTCCTCAATTCTTTGCGATATTTCTTGCCTTTTATCAGTTTTCAAAAAACGCGTTTCTTCTTTTAATTTTTCAAGACCTTCTTCTGAAATGTAAGTGTTGGACTCCATGGCCATATGTTAATAATTATAGTTGAGTATTATATTGGCAGTGCCAAAATAAGTCAAATCAACCATTTAATATATCTTAAATTATACCACGGCTTAAAGTTTTTTAGAAATGCCGAGTTTTTCAATCAATCGATTCAGAAGTTCTTTCATGGCGGCCATCTGACTATGGTCATGGATTGAAATTGGTATAAGTTCTTTGTTAAGAGGAGTGAGAGTTTTTATAATTTCGGAAACCCGCTCTTCACTGGCCGTATCGGTTCGTGAAACTATGATGTATTCCGGTTTATTCAAAAGAAGTTTGTTGTGCGCGCCGAGTTCCCGGCGGATCGTTTGATAATCGGCAAGCGGATCTTTGGAGTCGGCGTCAATAAAGTGAAATAAGACGCGTGTTCGTTCAATATGGCGCAAGAATTTAATGCCCAATCCTTTGCCGGAAGACGCGCCTTCTATCAAGCCGGGAATGTCGGCGATAATCAGGCCGTAATACGATCCCAAGTGCGGTTCCAGCGTGGTGAAAGAATAATTAGCCACCTTGCTTTGGGCGTTTGTAATTTCGTTCAAAAAGCTTGATTTGCCTATATTGGGGAATCCGATGAGGCCGATATCGGCGATGAGTTTAAGCTCAAGCTCCAGAGAGCATTGTTCGCCTTCCAGTCCGCGCTGGAATTCTTTGGGCGATGTGTTGGTTGGCGAGCGAAAATGGAAATTGCCTTTTCCGCCTTTTCCGCCGCGCCCCGCCAAAACGC
>Ga0209518_1003478_pt1 | contig 13458 bp, 23 predicted proteins | sample RifGroB1_FD_183993 | JGI IMG/M metagenome (GOLD analysis project Ga0209518, IMG submission 183993) | Groundwater microbial communities from Rifle, Colorado, USA - Groundwater B1 (SPAdes) (version 2) | ecosystem: Environmental > Aquatic > Deep subsurface > Groundwater | place: Rifle, Colorado... | reverse complement strand
GGACCAGCGAGGAGAACTCGGCTAGGATCTCGCCATCGCGATCCACGGCGACCGCGCCCAGCTCGATCACCCGGGCGTCTGGATCGCTGGCCAAGCCCGTCGTCTCGGTGTCGATGACGATGAAGGGGTAAGGGTGGAGGGTCACGCCCATCTCCGTGAGGTGATCAACTGGACGAGGGCCACGCGATTCGACTCCCGCGCGTATTCAGCCTGGACGACGGCGCGCTCGGCGTCGGAGACCAGCGGAGAGTTCCACCAGGCCGCCGCCGCGCGCCACGCATCATCGAGGTCCACATCTGTGGCCTCGATCGTGTCCACGCGCAGGAGGATGTCCGCAGATCCTACCGGCTTGCATTTCAGGAAGAACTGGTTGGCCCCGTCGAAGGTGGCGTAGATGCGCTCCGAGGGCACGCCGAGTCGGCGCAAGTCCTCGAAGAGCCCCAGCGCCTTGCGGAAGGCCGGTTCGGTGGGGCACGGGGGCGGTGCCACGGTGCCCTCGACAGTTTCCCAGGCGCGCTTCACGAGATCCCCCCGGCCACCCTGAACCACTGCGCTGACAACGCCTCCGCGATGGTCCAGGGCGCGCGTCCCTCTTTCACCGCGACGCGGCAGGCCGTCGAAGTTAGGGTCACCAGCGCGGAGCGACCCCCACGGAGCGCGATCTCTGCGGCGCCCGGCTCTACGATGAGGGCGACGGCAGACGGGATGTCGATGGCGATGAGCATGGACTACCTTCTACCCTGTACGGGGTAGACATGCAAGGGCCCGGTGGATAGAAAGTTGATCATGTCGACGCGCAACCACGGTCTCCACTCGCGCCCCGCATGCCAGTGGCTCGCGGACGAGCTGCGTCGGTGGGTTCCGCTCGGCACGACCGAGGTCAGGGTTGAGGGTTGCTCTACATGGGGCGAGGCCCTGTTCACCGCGCGACCTGGGATGGTCTTGCGCGTCACCCTGCTCCCCTCCGGCGCTTGCCTACTGCTCCGCTGCCCTGAACGCCGAGATGGCCGAGTGCGAGCCGAGCCTGCGTGAGATAGGCTGATGCCGTGCCCGACATCCCGTCCGCAGCCGCTCTCAAGCCCCTGCCCTCCCGTAGAGAGGTGCTCGATGGGATCGCAGTCCTGAGCGACTGCGCGGCGCCAGGGGCGGACCGTCTCGCGGCGCGCGAGACGCTGGAGGACTTCGCTAACGGTGTTGAGAGCCGCGCCGCCATGCGCGAGCTGCTCACGCAGATCGCGGCCTTCCTCGCGCGGGGGGTACCGATCCTGGAGCGCGTCGAGCGGGTCCTAGCGCCCAGCAACATGCCCGACCGCGTGCGCGCGTTCTTCAACGCGCAGACCGTCGCGGTGATCCTCGCGGTGCTGACCGCACTCGGGATCGTGCAGTCCAAGGACGTGATCGAGGTGGAACCGCCCGAAACAACAACGAGGCCCGAATGACCACGCACCAGATCGACGACGCCGACTGCTACCTGACGAACACCGAGGTACGCGACATGGCCGCAGCCGCTGGTTCGGCGCGGAGGCCAGAGGATCCGCTCACCGCTTGGGATGCGGCGCGAGTGGTGATCGGGGTCGCCGCGATCACTCTCGGTCTCGCCGTGCTCCTCTTCTGGCCCATCTGACCAGGACGGGCACGGCCAGCGCGAGGCCGGCGGCGAGCAGGACGAGCGCGGTCTCTTCCATGACCCGTGGGGGGTGCAAGAATCGTACCTACGGCCGTACCTGCGTTTTCGCAGGTTGTTGCACCGGGCGCGCAGAACTTGCAGAAACGTTGTCGCAACGCCTCGTGCGTCCAGCCGCGTGAACCGCGTTCAGGGCCAGCGACTCGTCAGGGGCCGCCAGATACCAGACGGGACGCTCATCGGCGTCGCGCCAGGCCGACACCTCCCAGCCCACGGAGCCGCAACGGCACCGGAAGCGCGGGATGACGGTGCGCATCTCGGGGATCTCGTACTCGACGAGGAAGGCGGGCTTCATCGTGGGCTCTGAGCTGGCAGACCCCAATCCAGTCGATACCACACGTCCGCCCGCGCTCCCGACTTCGCGATCCGCGTCCAGCCGGCCCGTGCGAAGCACTCACCGGGCTCTGCCGTGCGCGACCTCCTGGCACTGGTGGCCGACGACCCGACGCCGGAGATCAGCCCGTCGGTGATCGGGCCCGCGGCGTCGAGATGTAGTGCAGCGCGTACCTCGGGCATGTCGAGGGCGGCCACGGCGGCGCGGATTAGGTCCGAGGCGATGGGCAGGGCGCCGGGTGCCCCCGTTGCTGCCCCCTCCCGCCGGAAATGCGTACACTCCAGGCACCGGAGACCATCCTTTCGGGCCGTGCCAGGCCGCGGATCCTCCCACTTCGGCCGCCACCAGACGAACAGTCCCTCCCCGCGCTCCGCCTGCGCGTGGAGCACCGCCGAGTAGCCGGGTCTGGTCCACTGCGGGTGGCCGGGCGTCTGCCGCGTGTAATGGCGGTCGGCCATGGCTCGGCACCGCGCGTCGCCTTTCGTGGTGACCACCCAGATCATCGCCGCTCCGGCGCGAGGCGCCACCACCCGCTGCGACGCTTGCCGTAGCGGGGTTGGCCCGTGCTGACGAGCTTGCCGATGTTGGAGATCGCGTTGGCCTCCGCCCAGAGGAACGACTTGACCCGCTGGAGCGAGCGCCGAGTGCTCGCGGACTCGGCGTCGCCCAGCTCGATCGCGAGTTGGGCGGCCAGTCGCCGGATCTCGTCGGCCCGCTTCGCGATCATGGCGCAGGCCGAGCGGTCCTCGCCGGGCCATGGGGCACAGTAGTCGGAGGGGCGGCCCCCGCGAGGGTTCGAGTTCAGCGGGCGCTCGCAGACCTTGCAGGAGCGCGCGGGTTGGGGGTCGAGCGCGAGGGCGCGCGCTGGGAAGGCGTCGTCGGGCACCATCTCAGGCCGATCTGCACGGTTCATCGAGGATCCCCCGACTCGGCGTCCTGCTTGATGGCGTCATGCAGCATGTACGCGAGCGCCGCGGCGATGCGATGACAGTGGACCAGCGGTGTGCGCGGGTTCTCCCGCGTCGCCACAATGGGGGCGATGTTTCCCAGCTCATGGGCAACGTTGTCCCAGGCTTCAGCAGGGGGCCGGTTTGGCGCTTGCCGTAGTTGGGAACCAACGGCACCTGGTGGAGCGCGCGCCCGATCCCGTGACCCGCGTAGTCGCGAACGACGCCCAGCCCGTTTCGCCGCGCGACGGCCTCCACCGCAGCGCCAATGTCGCCCACGCGGGTGCCTGGTCGTGCCTGTGCGATACCCGCTGCAAGCGCGGCCTCAGTATCCTCGCAGATCGGCCACCGCCTCCCATCCGCCCCCGCGGTGAAGGCCGCGTCGACGAAGTAGCCATCCAGAACCAACCCGCAGTCGACGGAGACGATGTCGTCGGTGCGGAACGCGCGCGCTGTGGGCAGCCCGTGCACGACCTCGTCGTCTACGGATATGCAGGTCGCGTTCGGGTAGCCGAAGTAGCCCTTGAAGGCAGGCCGCGCGCCCCGACAGAGGATCTCCTCCTCGGCGAGTGCGTCCAACTCCCGCGCGGTCACGCCGGGTTCCAACCGGGCGCGCACAGCGGCGAGCACCTGAGCCAGCGCCGCACCAGCTCGCCGCAGGATGGGGTAGTCCGACTCGGGGATCGTTTCCGTCACCGTCCAGCCCGCCCTATCGCCTCGTACTGCCTGCGGAGACTCTCCTCGGCAACGGGGCAGGATTCGCGGTGGGGGAACCCCGGGGCGGGGTCGCAATCGCACTGCGGCCCATCATTCAGCAGCCCCGGCGTGTCCAGGCGCGCCAGAACGACGGCCTTATGCTCAGCAACACCGGCGGCTTCCTCCCGAGCTGAACGGATCTGCTCGCTCAGCGCCGCGATCTTCTTGTCGGCGTGGGCCTCGATCCACTCGCGAACAGCGGCAGCGTACTTGTCGCCACACCCGAGCGCTGCGAAGAACCGTAGCGGTGCCGATGTCTTCAGTGCGTCGTGGCAATGGAGCCTCTGGCCCTCGGGGATCTGCAAAACTGAGAACACCACGCTGGCCCGCCCGCTCTCGATCTCCATGCAGCGCACTTCGATCTCCTTGGTCGACAACTGGCGCAACGCTTTGGCCTCCGCACGCCTCAGGCGGTCCCCCAAGGACGCCCAGGAACCAGAGCCGTTCAGGCTGACCTGGGGTTCGGACGGGACTGCAACTTGGACACGGAATACCGGGTGCTGGCACTCACCTACGAAGAGCCGCCAGTGCTCAGCCGTGCGCAGCAGGCTGAGGATGTGCTGTGCTCGCGCGCGGCACGCCGCCGCCTCGGCTTCGACCAGCGCGTGCTCGGTGGCGAACAGGGGGTGTTGTGCTTCCATGGCCACACTCTACCCCGTGCGGGGTAGAAGCGCAAGCCCGCCGCACTTGCACCACTTTGTCCCGCGGCGTTCAGTGGTTGTTCAGTACAGGGCACTTGCGCATTCTGCCCACTACCCGCGCCCGATCCGGGTCGATGGCCCCTCGTGCCAGCCGGTGTTGTCCAGGTTGTAGAGCCGGATCTTCCGCATGCCGCGGTAGGATTCCCTTCGAGCCTCGGGCAGATCGACGCGCAGGGGCGCCTTGCACTTCGCGCAGCGCCCGACGAACGCGACGACTCGGTTGGTTTCCTCGCTCATGCTGGCTCGTTCATGCTGGCTCGCTGCTCACGCGCGCAGCGTACCACGCGCCCGCAAGAACGGCGAAGCCTCGCGCGGGCTCCCGCCCGTATAGGGGAGGATGCACATAGATAATGGGTATTATCATCTGTGCATAGGATGGACCCCCCTCCTGGGGTTCGCCGTTCCTGCGGCCTGCCCGCTCCACCCGAACAGGGGCCCGGGAGCGCGCCTGCGTGTTGCACGCTCCCACTTTCGGCGGATAGACTTCCGCCATGGTCGAACTTCTCAACTGGTGCGCGCACGCCGATTGGTGGACCGTCGGCCGCGTCGAGGCCGTCTTGTTCCTGCTGGCGCTGGGCACCGCAGCGGGATGGAGTGCGGGTGTCGTGGGTGCTCCGATGGCGATCCAGGGCTACATGGCGGGGGCCCGCGCGTTGCTTCGACGGCGCTGGGAGCGGGGTTGGAACTCGGCGATCAGGACGCTGACCGACGAGGAGCAACGCGCGGTGGACGACGACATGCGCCGCGCCAACGAGGAGACCGCCGACTGGCACACCTCCTGGACGCTCACCAACGACGCCGAAACGGCCCTCCACGCCTGCGGCCACGCGACCCGCGTGCCCCCGTCCTACCGCTCTCTTCCTGTCGAGCCCCTCTACTGCGCGGGGTGCGACGCCGAGGCGCCCTGGTTGAAGGACACTGCAGGCTACATCCCGACGTTCGACGGTGCGATCCCGTTCGCGACTGCCCTGCCCCGCCGCGGCGGGTTCATTTCGACCTGATCCTCGCGATGTCCCGAATGGCCCCCGAGAGCTTGCTCACGGAGAACACGCGGCGCACCTACGAGAGCTGTCGGCGACAACTCGACATGACCGCCGACTCGGCCGAGACGTTCGTGCTGTCCACCGAGGCCGCGTTGGAGGGCGTCCCGTTGGGCACCGCCATGCCGATCCGCGCCGCTGCGGTGCGCACGCTCGTGGACCGCTTTGGCCTGAGCCGTGCCGAGGCCAACGACGCGCTCCCCACGCTGGCGCACCACAAGCCGGCCAAGGTGCGCTTCGCGCTAAGTCCCGACCAGCTTGAAGCCTACTACCAGGCGGTGGAGGCGCGGGAGGACGACCAGGTACGATGGGCGCTGCTCCTGCTGCCCCAGGCCGGGCTTCGCCCCGACGAGCTGTGCTCACTCCAGTCGAAGCACGTCCGCCCGGTGGGTGGTGGGTGCCATCTTGAAGTACACGGCAAGTCGAAGCAGGGGCGCCTGGTGCCCGTGTTCGGCGCGGTCGCGCAGTGGTTGATCCGACGGGCCGGAGAGGATCCGGAGGAGTTCATTTTCCGAGGCAAGATCGGAGCAATGTCTGCTCAGGTGCTCAACGCGGCGGTGACTGGGTACACCAACCGCGGGAAGCGGTACCCTGGGATCGCGGACGCCGTCGGCGAACCTCGATTGACCCCCTACGTGCTCCGGCACACCTACGGCACCGAGCTGCGACGGCGCGGGGTGCCGCTGGACGTGATCGCCGGGCTCATGGGCCACGAGAGCCTGGACACGACCCGCATCTACGCCAGAATCGGCGGCGTCGAGTTCGACGATGCCGCGCGGAAGGTCGCGCGGACTTAGCTGGGCTTAGCCCTCGGTGTTGATCCGCTGGAACAAATCGCGAAGGCAGCTCGCGCACAGCGGCGTGAGTTGGACGCCCTCCGGGTGCTCCGCGCTGGCCGGCACGCGCAAGAGGACGGGATCGCCCGCGACACCCAACCCCCAACCCTCCTCGCGCAGCGCCTTGTGGATGCACGACAACCCCTTCAGCCTCTTGGGTGGGAGGAAGAGGTAGGCGTCGCAGTGGCGGCCGTCCAGGCCATGGCACCGGATCGCCAGGGGCGCTCCCTCGGGGACGGGGGACTCGATCAGCACGCAACTACGGTACCCCGAGCGCGGTTGATCTTCAACCCTCGTGAGGGTTACGTTCGGGGGCATGACCGATACCCCCCCGCCTCGCATCTGGGTTCGCGCGGCCGACGACGAGGACGCCGAGTGGCACCTGCGCGGCGACGACGGCAGGAGCGCACGATGCGGCGCTGCCATTCCCGACGCACCTTCCATGGTGCACAGTGCAAACTGGACGCCTCCCGCAGACGATTTCATCTGCACGACCTGCGTGCCCCCCGGGGTAGACTGCCCAAACTGCGGGACGCGTTTCAAGATACCCGTCGCCGATGCCTTGAACGGCATCCTGGAGAGCCTGGAGAAGAACAAGGACGGCGCCTATATGTCCGGGTATCGCGAAGCCATCCACTATTGGGGCCCGAAAATCGTGCTCGTCGTAGGCGGCGCCTTTTTCACCCTCGGGCTCGGCGTGGGGTGGTTGCTGCGATGACACCTTTCCGTCGGCGGGTGCTCGCCTTTATCGTTGAGACTTGCGCGGGTAGGGATCCGGAGGGCACCCCAACAGGCACCGCAGCGCGGCTTCACACTACAGCGCGCACTCACGGTTGGCCACCCGGTACGAGCGATACCGCCGTCAATCACTTCATCCCAAGATCGAACCCCGCGATCCGGTGGTTGATTGTCAACGGTTACATATTGGAAACCCTCGCCCGTCGGGACGACCGCGCGAACCCCCGAGAGTACACCGCCTACTACCAGCCAACCATGAAGGCGACACTATGATATGGTTGTACGACGCCTTCATGGAGGCCGAGGACGCCTGCACCCGCTGGGCCTGGGGGCTGTCGCGCTTTCTTCAGAAGGCGACGGGTTGGAACACCTACGTGCTCGCGTGGGTCGCACTGGTCTCCTCACGGGTCGTAGCGTGCCTCTTCACATACCGCGAAGGCGCTTGGGTCGCAGGCTTGGACATGGGTAGCGTCGTGGCGTCGTTTTTCTGGACCCCTCACGCGCTGGCTCTCATCATGGCAGCCCGCCGCGCTGACGCTGCGCGCGGGATCTCGCCCCTGCCGCCCTGGCTCGGATCCAACATCCAAGGAACGCGAGTTTTGATGTTCTGGTTCTCGGGCATGACACTGCCCATTGCGGTCGCGGCACTCCCTACTCCAAATGGAATCCTCGGGGGCGTAGACTGGTTAGCGTCGGTTCCAGCGATCTGGCTCGTGTTCGCCTTCGCGTCGGCCCCGAACCTGCCTCCCGCCGAGCGCCGCTTTGCCGTCTTCGACCGGCTGTTCCTCACCAGCAGGCAGGCGGAGGCTGCGTAGATGCCCGAGGACGACGCGATCATTGCCCGGCTGATGAAGGTGGCACAGCGCCAAAAGGACCCCTACGCCCCTTTCGACCCCGTGCCCACCGAGGCGGAGGCCATCGCGGCGACGGCTCAGCTCGCGGAGATCCAGCGCATCCGCGACGAGCGCCACGCCCGAGATCAGGACCGCGCCCTCGCGGTCGAGCGCCAACAGCATGAGGAACGCGTGCACGAGGCTCAGCTCCGGCTGGATGTGCTGAAGGCCGAGCAGGAGTGGGCGCGCATCGAGGTGGAGCGCGCCGGTGTCGTGGTCCGCGCGATCGAGGCCGCCGCGAAACTCCCGGATCGGGTACAGCGCCAGGAACTGGTCGACCGCCTGATCGCGGGTAGCGAGGCCCTGATCCCGGCCGCCAGGCGGATCGAGGTGAAGGAGTGATCTGTCCCGACTGGCTCCTCCTGCTGATCGGTGGCCCCGCTGCCTGTGCCTTCGCCATTGCGCGAGCCGAGCGCGAGAGGAAGGAGCGCGAGTGCAAACCCGCCCCACCGCGGCCCTGATCGAGCTGTCGAGCTGCTCCGACCCCGCGACCCTCCAGAACCTCGTGGCCCGCGAGGCGCTGGTCAAGACGACGCTGGCGCTGCGACGCGCGATCAAGGCGGAGAAGTGGCCCAAACCCCACCAGGTACCCGCCATCGCGTTCTGCGCGCTCGCGCGAGACCGGTGCCTGATCGCGGATGAACCGGGCGTGGGGAAAGAACAGCCAGTGGACGCGCCCGTACTCACACCTACCGGGTGGCAGTGCATTGGGCATCTTCGCGTCGGCGACACCGTGATCGGATCGGACGGGAAACCCACGCGGGTAACGGGCGTTTACCCCCAAGGGGTGAAACCCGTGTACCGCGTGATCTTCAGTGATCGGTCCGCAGTCGAAGCCGGAGGGGAGCACCTGTGGTTGGTTCGGCACTGGCGAGGTGGGAAGTCCGAAGAGCGCCTGCTGTTAACCACTACCGAGATTCGGCTTCGTCCCGTGCTGCATGACAGACCCCACCCCTGTGGGGGCACAACAGCGTTAGATTTGTCGAAAACCAAGCTATACATGCCCATGCTGTCGAACCCAGCGCAACTCGTGAGTCCCGGCGGTGAACGACCCATCGGGGGGTATACAATAGGCCAGTTGATCGCCAACGGTGATCTGGCTCATGGCCATGCAGCGATAGTCTCGGCCGTACCTGACTGGTTCCACGTACAATCGCGGTTGATTGCTGAGGGCGCGGACATCCGCACGACTCGTGAGTACAACAATGTCGTTCACGCGAATCTATGCGGAATATCGCGGCATTTGCGCGGCCTTGGTGTGGCTGTTAAGAGCATAAACAAGCGCATCCCCCCCGTTTACCTATGTGCTCCTGTCGAGGTTAGGATTGCACTCCTGCATGGCCTGATGGACGCGGATGGATCCTGTTCTAAGACGGGCAACAGGCTGACCTACCACACCAGTAGCATGGGGCTCGCTATGGACGTGCGCGCGCTCGTAGAGTGCCTCGGCGGCACGGCACGGGTTAGTAGCTATGACAGATCGCACGAGGGGGGCAAAGGCACAGATCATGTAGTGCGAATCCGCCTGCCAGCGAACGTCTCACCGTTCTCGCTCCCGAGGAAGGCCGGCAGGTACACCCCGTGCAGCAGTACACATCCTTGTCGGAGAGTGGTGAACGTGGAGTATACCCGAGACGCCGATTGCGTATGTATCTCGGTGGCAGCACCTGACGGCATCTACGTCGCAGCTCACGCGGTGCTGACACACAACACCCAGCCAGCCCTCCTCCGGATCTTGCTGATGGGCCACCTGCCCGCGCTGGTGATCTCCCCGCCCAATGTGCTCCTGAACTGGAAGCAGGAGGCCCAGTGGTGGCTACCAGGTGTCCCAGTCTACCGACTGGACAAGGTGAGTCGCGCAGTCCCACCTCACGGGTGGCCCGGCGTCGTCGTCACGACATGGGATCTCGTGCGCCACCATGTCCCCGCGCTGCTCCGAATGCGCCCCCGAATCGTGATCGCCGACGAGTGCCACTACGCGCTCACGCCGGGCACATTGCGATCCGATGCCTTCGAGGCTGTCGCGCGGCATGCGCCGCATCTGCTCTTGCTTTCGGGCACGCCGCTGGTAAACCGCCCGAAGGATCTGTGGCGGCTGCTCAACCTGCTCGACCCTGCGGCCTGGCCCGAGGCCACGCTTGAAGGCTTCAAGGTCATGTCCGATGATGCGTTCGACTCTGGTCATCAGGATCGGCTCACGCGGAGAATCCGCTCCTACATGCTGCGCCGCCGCAAGCAGGAAGCATTGACCGATCTGAAGGCCAAGACGATGCGCGTGGTGCGCGTTCAACTCGCGGAGGGGGACATGGCGCAGTACCGCGGGGTCGAGCAGGGCTTCGCGGTGTGGCTTGACGCGAAGATCCGAAACGACACGGACCCTGCCGACTTCGAGAGCGACGAGGACTACGAGGAGGAAGTCGAAGCCCGCAAGAAGCGAGCCCTCAGCAGCGAGAACCTGGTGAAGATGGGCCACCTGCGCCGCCTCGTGGGCCAGTTGAAGGCGCCACTGGCCGCCGCGTGGCTCGTCGAGGCCGCCCGCGCCCGCGAGCCGGTAGTCGCCTTCGCGGACCAGCCGCGAGTGCTGGCGCGTATCGGCGAGATCCTGGACCGGCACGGGATCCGCTGGGGAGCCATCGACGGCGCCACTACGAAGACGCGCAGGTTCAGCCGGGTCAAGGAGTTCCAGTCGGGGCAGCTAGACGTGCTCCTCTGCACGCAGGCCGCCCGAGAAGGGATCACGCTGCACCGCGCCCGCCACGTCCTCCGCGTGGAGCGATGGTGGACGGACGCGAGCGAGGGGCAGGCCGCCGACCGCGTTCACCGAATCGGTCAGCTCCGCGACGTGACGATCTGGACGATGATCGCAGCAGACACCATCGACGAGCGAATGGACCGGGTGGTCGCGCGGAAGCGACGAGTCACGGCGCGGACGGTGGACGCGCGTGTTCGACTACCCGGGGCATGACAGTTCCGCTGCGATGGCTTCCTTCCTTTCCTCCAGCCCCGGCATCCACAGCATGGTGACGCGCTCCTTCAAGTGCGGGTGCTGCCCACCGAGCAGGCCGTTCAGCACCACCTCGTAGCGGCTGTGGTAGTCCAGGTCCTGGACCCGTGCCGCGTCGCCGTCGAGCCACTGCCCGGCGTCCACCGGGCACAGGAAGATCTGGTTGAATTCGCGCGTGGCCACCTCCGGGCAGTGGAGGATCGCGTAGGCGCAATCGTCGAGGCTCGTGCGGTCGGTGACGAAGCCGCCCTGGGCGCTGGCGCCACGCTCCCAGGCGATCTTCGCGTCGGCGAGCCTCTGCTGGAAGGGGGAACGGACGGTTGGAACGCCCTGTTGCCACCCGGCCATGGCCATGCTGGCGACCTGATCGACAGTGAACCATCCGATGTCCAGGTGGGCCTGATAGGCGGCGCCATCCGCCCGGTCCACGTCGTAGGGTCGCCCCTCGCCGGTCTCGGGGTCGACGAAGCCCATCTCCTTCGCGACGGAGCGCGAGCCGACGGAGCAGATCGGCAGGCCGGCGAGCGGGCCTTCTGGGGAGACCAACCAGCGGGCTAAAGTTGACTTTCCGGTGCCGGAAGACCCGGCGAATGCGACTCTCATTACAGTTACTCCTGCTGGATCCATTTCACCATGCGCTCGGAAGACCATGCGTGGACCGGGCTGTGCAGTACCGACTCACAAGTGAATCTGGTGTCTTCACCGCCATCTTCTGAATGAACGCGCAAGTCTGATTCTGACGCTGCGTAGATTCGCGTTCACTCACCATCTGCTGGAGGAGCCAGGGGAGATGGAAGTTCATGTCCGCTCCGGTGCGAGGATCTTCCGCCACGCGGTGACGATCTCGGCGTGCACCTCGTGGTCGTCGTGGGCTATCGCGTCCAAAACGTGGCCGAAACCGCCGCGGTCGCTCAGATCGTGCAGCAACGACGCGATCCGACGGTCGGTCATGTCGTCGGGGTCGAGGGCCCAGCGGTCGAAGTACACTTCGATCTCCCACGCGTAGGGAGGTGTGAACAGGCCGTCACGGAGCATGTTCTTGTGCCTCCGATTCACAGACCGCGTCCATGATCCGCTTCCCCTTCGTCCAGACCTGCGAAGTCTTCAGGTTGCGGAACAGCCACGCCATCCTCCACGCCGGCTGTTCCAGGAGTGCAGCGACCCCACTGGCCAGCGTCCGTTCGGCCATCTCCGCGAGTGGAGTCTGTTCCTCGGACAACGGGAGCAGGTGGGCATTCCGGTAGAGCGTGTCCTGGTAGACACGCCACATCTCGGCCTCTTCACCCGTGATCTCAGCGGTGGCCTCGTTCCCCCCGGAGCAGTGGTGCAGCCAGACTGTCTCGGGCTTCACCCACCCGAGATCGAGTCGAGAGGGTGAGTGCCCGTTGAACATCGTGCTCAGGTGCTTGATTTCCGGCTGACCGACGAACAGGTGAGTGAGCAGCACTTCGCGGTCGTCGTTCTCGTCGGGCCCGACGTGCTCGATCTGGATGCGGGTCCCGTCCCGCCAGGCGTAGAAGTGGGGGTCGTGCCCGCCGTGCCGGCGCCCCTTGCGTGGGGGTTTCGTGTAGAGGCAAAATCCTCCGAAGAAGCTGTTGTATACCGCGGTGATTGCGCCGAACTCCCACGTCAAGCGCGTGATATTCTGGACCTCGTCTGGGGCCCGGGTCGGGCGCTCGTCGGTGTTCTTCGTGCAACCACACTCCATCGCGGGGTCGGGATGGTCACCCTCCGGCCAATGCGAGGAGAAGCACAGAGTCGGGCCGTCGCACTGGTGAAAGAACTCGTGACGTTCGATGGTTAGATTCATGTCAGGGTGCGCTCCTTGATCCGGATGGGATGCTCGGGGTCGTAGGGAATGCCGTTCTTTCGGAGCCACCGACGGTAGGCCGGAGACACACGCCCCAAGAAGTAGCCGGAGCCGCTGGCCGTCCACACCACGCGGCCTTCGACTCGGACGAGTGGAGAAGTTTCGATCCGTCCATCGAAAGGCACACCCTGCACCTCAACCGGAGGGTTTGGGAACCCACTCACAATACCGGCTCCCGCGAGTTCCGGTGGGATATACAGCGTATCTGCTGAGTGGACCGCCCAATCACGCAGGGTGGCTTTAATCGTTGGATAGTTCATCAAGGCTCCAAGTCGTAGACGGTGACATTAAAGTCCACCGCGAGGTGCTCCTGCACCAGCGGCTCCACCTCTTCCCATGTTCCACCCGCGAGCCCGCAGCCGATCCTGGGCATGGCGATGGCGAGTGGGGCAACGATCGCGTGGGCCCACAGCGCCGCGTCGCGCAGGGCCGTGTCGAGCCAGCGCAGGTCCAGGGGCTTCGGGTTGCCCGGCCCGCGTACTCCATGCTGGGCGAACAGGTGGACGATGTAGGCGCCGGGTCAGGCCGCAGCCGTCCTCGTGGTGGGTGATTCGACGTGGGCTCATGGTGTCCTCCGAAGGCCCAGCAGCGGGGGCATCGCCGCCCGCACCAGCATCTCTCGCGCCCATGTCGCCAGCGGGATGGTGCCACGGGC
>Ga0209518_1003475_pt1 | contig 13470 bp, 10 predicted proteins | sample RifGroB1_FD_183993 | JGI IMG/M metagenome (GOLD analysis project Ga0209518, IMG submission 183993) | Groundwater microbial communities from Rifle, Colorado, USA - Groundwater B1 (SPAdes) (version 2) | ecosystem: Environmental > Aquatic > Deep subsurface > Groundwater | place: Rifle, Colorado... | reverse complement strand
AGAGGATAAGTTATGGACGGAACACGGCAATCCCGCAGAAGGAATCTCAAGGCTTGCTCCCAAACAGCAACCCGCTTACGTTTACGACTCCTATTTGGGTCTTAAATCCTCGGTTGATAACGTTCTCGGAGTCCACTCAACCACTCGTGGAGAGCGTCAGGGTAAGGAAACTCTGGGAGGCCGACAAATCCTAAGAGAGGCGGACTTCGGCAGGATTGATCTTTTAGTCCGAGGACTCGAACAGGTGGCCGATGAACTCTATAAAGCCTGGGTCCACATGATGAAAGTTTACTTCACCCAAGCCCACTACGAAAGAATACTAGGAAAAGAAGGCGCACAGGAGGTCATTGAATATTCAAGGGATTCGATAGAGGATGGGATTGAGATTTCAGTCAAAGAAGGCTCTACCCTTCCGGTGGATAAAGTTTCCCAAAGAGCTGAAGCGCTGGAGTTGGCTCAGATGGGACAGATCGACCCCATAACTTTATTTGAGAAACTGGACTGGCCCGACCCAAGGGAGAGTGCCAAAAGATTCTTCTTATGGAAAACTAAACCAATGGCCCTTTTCCCTGAACTTGCGGAACAGTTAGGCGAGGAAGGCAAGGAAGAAAAACACAACTACACCACGATCATTAAGTTTGAACTCCTGCCCCCGCAGGTCCAACAACAGCTTCTAGCCGAGCATTTGAATATCACCGCCCCAATTCAGGACCCGGCTTCGGTTGCTCAGGAAGAAATCGTGAGACTGGACTCAGGCGAAAACGTCCCTCCCTACCAGCAAGCAGATGAAGCCCACCTTACGGTTCATGACGCTTACATGAAAGGGCCTAAGTTTGAAGTCTTAACCCCGGTAATTCAAGGACTTCACCAGGCACACTTTCAGCAGGAGTTACAAATCGTTCAGGAGGGAGGACAAGGTGAAGCTGCTGCTGGCAATCAAGCGCAAACTCCAAACTTACCAGAAGGAAGTAGCGGAGAATAAAAAATATCCTTTCTTCAATAAGAAGAATACTCCTAAACAATGGGCGGGAAAAGTAGTAAAGGAGTTCCAAAATAGAGGGCCGTTTGAAGGTTTGGCTGGAATTTATAATCCTTACATGATGAATCCCTATATTCAACCGGTTGCAGAGCGGGTTGTAAGTAAAGCAAGAGTTAAAAATTATAAAATGGGCAGACCGAATAAATTAGTAAATGAAATTTTAGGGCAGACTGACGCTGTTTATAGACGTTTAAAAGAGGCTAATATTCCTGGTAAAGATTATGGTCCAGAAGTTTATCCGCAATAAATATGCCCTTTGTTTCTGAAAACCAAAGAAAATTCATGTATGCTCGACATCCTGATATTGCAAAGCGTTGGAGTAAGGAACAGGGAAAACTCCCCGCCATTAAACGCAAGCTCTCAAAGTATAAAAAGCCTGACGGTTATAGGTAAATCCTTTGGACTTGACTTGACAGCCTTTTGAAAATCCACGATCATTTATCTCGGTTATTAACAACCCCCGAAAATCGGGGGTTTTTTAGAGGCTCAAATCTCTCGTTGTCGCAACCAACGCTAAAAGTGCGGAGGAGGTTATATGCCAGATGATGCCAATTTTGGCGATCTCGGTGGAACCGAAATAGATGCACCCGAATCTTCTGCCCCGCCAGCAGTAAAAGGGGAAGATCAGGAAGTCCAAGCGGAGCCTGATAACAATATTCCTTTTCACGAGCATCCTCGGTGGAAGGAAGTTTACGGACAAGCTCAACTTGTCCCGCAGCTTAAAAAAGAATTGGAGGAATTGCGGTCACAGTTCAAACAGGGACCACCTCCCCAGACAGACGGGCAGCCTACACAATGGACGCCCAAAACCTGGGATGAGGTTCTTCAAAGAGCGGTGATGGCGATGGAATCCCGGATTGCCCAAGCGCAGGAGCAGCAATCAGCGCAGGTTCAAGAAGAGGACCGCCAGTTGGAGTCTGCCTTAGTAAGTCTTAGGACTGAAAAAGGGGAATTTGATGAACGGAAACTTCTGGAAACTGCTTATAAGTACGGCATTTCCGATTTAGGAAAAGCCTACGAGATTATGCAAATGTCGGGCGAAGCCGAGAAGAGAGGCGAGAAAATGGCCCTTAAAAAGACCAAAGCCTCGACTATCGGTTCTTCCAAAAAAACAGAGGGTGGAGCCAAGCAACAGACTCCTTACAAGGCTCTTCAGAGTACGAGTTTGGATGAAATAGTTGCTGACGCAGCCGAAGCAATACGAGGCTGATTATTGAAAATTTAACTTTATAAATTGGAGGTGAAAAAATGACATTCGATGCGTATGTTCAATCTATTACACAGGACAAAATCGTGCCAAAAGTGGTCGATAATATTTTAAACTCTAACGTCTTAGCTTTGAGGATTCTCGGCAAGCAGAAACCCTGGAGTGGTGAATCGTTGAAATTCCCGATCAAGTACCAAAAGTCAACAACCGGAGGTTCTTTTTCAGGTCTTGATACTTTCTCAACCGCCAAAGTCAATACTCGCCAGACTCTGAGCTTTGATCCTAGAGGCTATTACCAGTCAGTAGTTCTTTCGGGAATGGATGTTGATGTCAACGCTACCCCGGAGGGAGTGCTGAATTTGGTTAAAGTAGAAATGGAGTCAGCCCAACAGGACATGATTGATTCCATCGGTGGTTTGCTTTACGGGGACGGGACCGGAAATTCCAATAAGGAATTTTTAGGACTGGATGCAATAGTTGATGACGGAACTTCCGTCACCACTTACGGTGGCCTTTTAAGGTCAACTTATTCTCCGGTTCTTGATGGTACAAGGACAGCTTCAGGAGGCACTTTAACAACTGACCTTCTGGGTGCTTTGTATGACAACTGTACCCGTGGAAGCAAGAAACCAACTTTGAGCGTAACCACAGAGGCGGTCTGGACTATCTATGAAGCTCTACTTCAGCCGACAGTCGCAGCCAATTACCAAGCCATGAATGGTTACAAACAAGTCACCCGAAATGGAGTAGCGGAAAACCGGGGAGCCTTACAAGGCGAGATCGGCTTTGACGCTTTATTCCACAGGGGAGTCCCGGTTGTTGCAGACGAAAAATGCACAGCCCAGACCTGGTGGATGCTGAACGAGGAATACCTGACTTTCTACGGGTTGAAATCCCATAAATATTCGCCAATAAGTATGGCTTCGTCCACTATTGACGGTGTTTATAACGATGCACCCAAGACTTCAGGCTTCTCATGGACGGGTTTGAAAGAACCAGTCAACCAGTATGCGGAGATCGGCCAGATCATTCTGGAAGGAAACTTAGTTTCCCCGGCTCCCCGCTTAATGGGTCGTTTAACAGGAATAACGGGTTAACCGTTCACTCTGCCCCAGAAGAACCTGGGGTGGGGATGAGCGATTAAACGCTCACACTTGACGTGAATTAGCAGTCATTACTCCAGATTGCTAAGAATATACAGGAGTGGAAAGGGGGTGAATAAAAAATGGCTAAAGCAAGTAATTATATTTCGGCTCTTAGATTCGGGCATAAAATTTATCCTGAAGATATTGCCGGAATGATAGGGTTGCCTTATGTCGGCAACGTCTATTACATTGATCCTTCCGGGGGAAGCGATAGTGCCGGTGGAAAAACTTTTAACACCGCTTTTGCAACTGTAGCTAAGTATTACGATACGGCTACTGCGAGCAATCACGATGTCGGTATTATTGCCCCTTCAGGCGGGACTGGAAGAACATCAGAAACTACAGCTATTACATGGGCAAAGAGATTTACCCATTTAATCGGTAGTGCAGCACCAGTTGCACAGAATATTCGTGCAGGATTAGATTTTGCAACAGGTGGTTCGCTTGTTGTTTCTGAACATGGTTGTCTTTTCAAGAATCTTACCTTTACCAGTTCAGCAGACATTGATGAAACTGTGTCAATAACAGGTCATCGTAACTCTTGGCAGAATTGTGATTTTAAGGGAACATCAAACGCTACTTCGGCAGACTCTACTCCCTGGAGAGCTTTGAACCTTAATGGAGCAGAGGAAAACTATTTTTCTGGTTGTACTTTTGGAGCAGACACAATGACAAGAGGGGTTGCAAATACGACAATAGAACTTGAGGGTGGAACAAAAAGATGTGTATTTGACGGTTGTCGGTTTACGATGCACGCAGATACAGCAGGAACACAAACTCATGTTCTTATAACTGGTACTTCAGGAGTTGACCGATGGACTGAGTTTAGAGATTGTGTGTTTTATGCGTTCTCAACCAATAATGGTCAGGCAGTTACAGGTTGTATGGATTTGTCAGCACAAACTGCAACCGGTCATATCCTAGTAACAGGACTACCATTTTTGAGTACAGGTATTACTGATTGGGAAGCAACGGCAAGCGGCAGGATACAAATGCAAGCATTTAATACTGCGACCAATACTATTGGTATAGCAATCAATCCAACAGTTTAGTCCAGCAGTTACTTAATGCTGGATATTATTAAAAATTAACTTATAAATTTTTAGGGAGGTGAAAAATAATGAGTAACATAGTTTCTTTAGCATCAACGGATATTTGGACAGAGAGTTCAATCCAACAGCATCCTTTGGGAGCCAAAGGTGAAACCGGGGATGGACGTATCTTTAGGTATGGAAAAACAGCAGAAGCCATAACAATTGGTTATCTGGCTGTAGCTCCGTCTATTGATACTGCAACCATAACCCAGGCAGTAACTTCAACGGCAGCCATAGGGACAAAAAAGATTACCTTCACTCACGGGGCTTCGACTTCAACAGCCAATGAGTATGCCGAAGGATGGGCAACCATTTCTTTCGGTACGGGTATCGGCCAGACTCTGAAGATTGCAAGCCATTTGGCTTTCACTTCAGGTGGAACAAGTAGCGTACTCAATCTTGAGGACCCGCTTTTAGTGGCCTTAGATACAACGAGTAAACTTGATCTAACCCACAATCCGTACAACGGAGTTCAGATGACAACATCTGCAACCACCGTTCCGGCAGGAGTAGCGTTAAGATCGTTTACTTCCGCTTATTACGGATGGTTCCAGACAAGAGGAGTAGTCGGATTGTTCGCTGATGCAACAATCGCAGCAGGTTATGAATTTGTCGCAGATGGATCGGTTTCAGGAGGAATTGACGTAACTGGGACAGATGCTCAGCAGATTAAACTTGGAAATGCAATTCAGGCAGGAGCGCAGAATTACGCTCATGCGGTATTTTTAATGATCGACTAATTGTCGGACACTCTAGGGAGAAACTGCTTATCTCCCTAGCAGTCTGCCAGTTAGGCAGGAAGAAAGGAAGGAAGTATGGCACAGTACGAAACCATACCGTTTACAAACATTTCGGACACGAATTTCACCTTTCAATACGGTGGAGAGGAATATTCGATAAAGTCAGGTCAGACTAAATATTGGCCTTCTTTTATTTGTGTCCACGGGGCAAAACATTTAATTGATCGGGAGATCATCAGGAAAGGCAAGATAAGCGACCTGAATAACCTCGAAGAGAGAGGAAAACTTCAGGAGAAGATTTTAAACTCCGTAGGGGTTATTCAAAAAGACGAACCTCAACTGGTTCACCCTGAAGTCGATAAGGAACTTCGGCAGATCGGGCAGAATATTGAGGAGGAATTTCCCGATTTGAACAAACTCGATAAGGGTTCTATGCCTGAACGTCCTTTAGTTGATTTGAAGAGGGGTGAATTGTTCGCTAAAGTGAAGCAGCTAGGAATAAAAGTTAAAGCCACCATTTCAAATGATGAGCTTAGACGGATTATCCAAGCAGCCTAAATGGACACTAATAAAACACCGAAAATGCAGGGTACTATGGAACCCCGCATGAAACAAATGATGGGTCAAATGCGGCCCATGCGACCCATGATGCAGGGACCTAATATGATGGATGCAATTAAAAGAAAGTTGAGGAAATAATATGGCGATCCCTACAGGCGCAGGAGATAGAAACCACCAGTCTTTCGTTGAAAGCGGAACAGGAGTAACAGCCCGTAGGGTTCATGTTACAGGCGGGACTCTGGCATCCCTTTCAGGAACTACTAACACTCACGTTACTGGTGGAACGATTGACGCTCTTACTGCAGTTGTAGGGACGGTAAACGTAATTGCAGTTTTAGGTACTCTCACTTCAGTCCAAACCCTCGGAACAGTCCAAGCTGGAACGCTCGATATGCTAAAGGCGGGGACTATAAGCAAGGTTGCTTCGGGAACTATAGATACTCTAGGAACTTTGCAAGCGGGTACTGTAGATATGCTAAAAGCCGGAACACTAGACATAGTGAAGGCTGGAACTTTAGATATGCTCCATGCGGGAACTATAGATTCCGTTTCCACTTTGGCAGCAGGAACTCTCAATCAACTTCAGGCAGGTACGGTTGACATGGTAAAGGCAGGTACTTTAGACATGGTTAAAGCCGGTACAGTATCTATGTTGGTTGCGGGAACAGTTGATACCAACAAAATGCTCCAAGCCGGAACTCTAGACATGGTAAAAGACGGTACAATTTCCATGCTTAAAGCGGGGACTATTGATAAACTCGTTGCTGGAACTCTGACTACCCTTTCTATGCTTCAGGCGGGAACATTAGATATGGTCAAGGCCGGTACGGTAGATAAAGTAGCTTCAGGAACGATAGATAGGGTAGGCACTCTTACGGCAGTTTCAGGAACAGTAAGTGTTGATTTAGCGACTCTCATTTCAGGAGAGGATCAGACTAACGATGTAATGAAGGTTGAGCAGCAATATAGCGGAACTCATATTGCAGCAGCAGGAACTTCAACTATTAAAACAGCAGCAGGAATATTACATCTTTTGACTGTAAATACCGCAGGGGCAACAGGAACGATCACTTTAACTAATGGTACGGCAGGAGAAGGGGGTACGATAGCAGTAGCCTCGGGTAATGCCCAAACGACTCTGGGGTATAACGTGAAGTTTACGACTGGATTATCCTGCATAATAGCAGCGGGAACAGCACCGGATATCACGATTGCATATAGGTAAAAATTATTAAGTTTTTTTATAGCCAGTAGCAGTAGAGAAAACTACTGAAGCTGGCATTTTTTAGAATATGGCTGAACTTTACAACACAGATTTATTTAATGATGCTAATTTAGTTGCTTATTACAGGTTAAATGATAATTTCGATAGTAAAAGCACTAATCATTTTACAACAGTCAATGGTTCCCCAACATGGGTATCAGGTAAATATTTTAATGCGGTAAGTTTAGGAGAAAGTAATACTAATAATTATTTATTTGCCAATACTAATTTAGGTATAGACGGGACAGCTATTACAATTGCCGCTTGGGTAAAGTTGACGACAGAAATAACATCAGGAACATATATTTTTTTTGGTCAATTTAGTGCTACAACCAAAAGACAATTTTCCATTCAATATGAATACAATGGGGGTACTCCCAGACTGAATTGGGCTTTTGATCCTGTAGGTATTGCTGGAGTTTATAGATATAAAACTATAACTCTCGGAACTTCTACATGGTATCATCTGGCTTTAACTTATGACAATACGACAATGACTCCTTATTATAATGCTGTTGCTCAAACAACTGGAACTCCATCAGGAAATGGAAATACTGGTACAACAAGTCATGTGACGATTGGTTGTAATCCCTGGAGTTCCAATGGTAATGCTCCAGCTTCAGCTATGATTGACGATTTTTGTATTTTTAATGACGCTTTAACTTCAGATGAAATTGGTACTTTGGCAACAACAACTCAAATAAGAAGATTAGCAACTACAGCAAGAACAAGCGCAGCAGCCAGATCAGCAGCTTCAGCCAGATCAGCAGCTTCAGCAAGGAGTGTTGCAGCATGAGCTGGCCTACTGGCACTTCATCAGGCTCAGAAACTTTAACCTCGGCAGATGAAATTATTGAATCCCACATAAATTCACTTCGGGAATCTGCTTATGCCAAAGCTACAGTCGGGACTACTTCCAACTGCCAATACGTTTGTGACGGCACAGCCGATGATGTGCAAATTCAGGCCGCTTTAGATGCAGTAAATACCGCTGGTGGAGGAGTAGTTTTTATCAAAAACGGAACATACAATATCGCAAAAGCTGGACTTCCTATGACAATTGGTTCTAATACTGTTTTAATCGGTGAAAGCTGGGCTACTATTCTTCTTCTTCCTGATTTGACTTCCGGTTCTGGCGGTGAAGAAAGTATGTTTATGAATAAAGCCCTGACTACGGGCAATAGTAATATTTATGTCGGTAATATGAAGGTAAGCATGGGTGCGCCTTATGAATCAGCTACGGGTATGAATACCTGGTATGGCGGGATTGTTTTTCGGGGTTGTCAAAACTCCATGATTGATAGGGTTTGGCTGGTGAATGGTTCATTTGGATTTATGGCTAATACGACTTATTCAAACACTTCATCCTGTCTTACTCTGGGTACGAATAAATTTAACACAGTGCAGAATTGTCTTTTGGATAATGTAGCTTCAAGCTGTCAGATGAGTCAGGGAACGGATTTGAGGTGGATCAATAATAAAGTAAATAAGGCATGGGATGATGCTTTGATCGTATCAGGAAGCGTTGACGGTTTGGTTCTTCGGGATTCCACTTTCGGTATGGGACCGCCTACAGCTGATAAAGGATCAAATAATGCCGCCTTTTTTATCTTAAATGACGGGGCTACTGGTTTGGAGCTTAACGGGATGCGGAATATTCTTATAGACCATTGTACCTTCAAAGACAATAGTGGTTATGTTCCTTCAAGTCCTAATGGTACGGGAATTGCCATTAACACAGCCAAAGATATTACGATCAAAAATTGTTTTATTTATGATAACGGAGCTGATGGCATCAATAATGCTGGAGGAACAACTACCCAGAATATAACTATTGAAGGCTGTACGATCAGGGATAATGGTGACAAGGGAATTGATTTTGTTTCTACTGCTGGAAACAACTGTAAAAATGTAAGAATTGAAGGGAACAGGATTTACAACAATGATGGAGGCTATGGGGTTTATTTTACTAATCAAACTAATAATAATTACGATGGAATAACAATCAGTAATAATGACGTTTATGACGATCAGGATACTCCGACTCAAGTAGTAGGCATCTATTTTCTTTCCAGCGGTTCAGGAATAAACACCAGAAATATTCAAATAGAGAATAATAATATTCACGATACGGCTACGCCTATACTTGCAACAACTTCCGGTGGAGCTACTTTTTCCGCTTTACGGGTTAGGAATAATTTAGGCTTTATAACCGAAGCCACCGGTACGGGAACAATTGCCAATGGAGCCACTTCAGCGACAATTACTCACGGCCTTTCATGGACTCCCACTTTAAGCGAGATCACTATAACCGGAGGGGAAAACCCGACTGCTGATGTGGGTACGATTTGGGTTGATACCATAGGGGCGACCACCTTCAAAGTTAATTCTGAAGTTGACCCAGGTGCAAGCGGTTTTGACTTTGGTTGGAAAGTAACCATATTAAGAACGACTCTTTGAGTTGATTAGACAAATCCCTTTTTCTAATTTACTCTTTCACTGAAAGGAAGCATGAAAATAGATATTGGCTCCGGTAATTCCCCAAAACAAGGCTTCGCATCGGTAGATAAATACTGTCAGGCAGATTATGAAGCCGATTTTATACATCTTCCCTTCCCCGATAACTCAATTCAGGAAGTCTATACTTCCCACACTTTAGAACATTTAGGAAAGAACGAAGTTTCTATCGCCTTAAAAGAAATCTACAGGGTATTAGAACCGAAAGGAATATTTACAATAATTGTTCCCGATTTGGAATGGTGTATCAGGGCGTGGCTGAAAGCACCTGATAAAAGAGGGTTTTTCATGGATGCGATATTTGGAAATCAGGAACACGCAGGGGAATTTCATAAGACGGGATTTACCAAAGACTCATTAAAAAAGTTAGTTGAGGATGCAGGTCTTAAAGTAATTAGATCGGAATACATTAGTGACCATGCTGTTCAATCAATAATAATCGAAGGGGAAAAATGGAAAGAGTAATATTCGACCACTTATTTACCGAGGACGAGATAAACAACCTCCCTAAACACTCCGCAGAGTACGAACACTGGCAACGCTATAAATGGGTGGCGGGAAAATTCGAGAATAAGAAGGTTTTGGATATTTCATGCGGAACGGGTTATGGGAGCGAACTTCTAGCTTTAAACGGAAACGAAGTCATAGGAATTGACATTTCAGCCGAAGCAGTAGAGTACGCCCAAAAACACTTCAAAAAAGCTACCTTCCACGTAGGTAATGCTGAGGATTTATCAGTTTATTCTGACAACTCAATAGACGGAGTGGTTTCATTTGAAACAATCGAACACTTAAACCATCCGGAGAAGTTTATCAGTGAAGTAAGGAGAGTGCTAAAAAGAGGGGGGAAGTTTTACGGGTCAGTTCCCCGTGAGTTAGACAATCCCCAATTTAGAGAACATAATATTTTTCATAAAAATTTCTATGGCTTTCTACCGGATGTAATTCAGCTTCTTTCACAATTTATGGATATCAGGGTCATTTCGCAGGAACATGACATCCTAGACCACTACAGCGAACCACAGACCCGTTACTTCGTATTTGAGGCAATTAAGAGGGAAAACCCCGTATCTGTAGTCATTCCCACTTATAACTCTCAAGACGTATTCGAGAGATGCTATCAGGGCTTTCTAAAAGCCGGTTATCCTTACATTTTGACAGCTATTGATAATTCTTCAAAAGACAAGACTTATTTAAAGAGGCCGGGAGTAAACGTAGTTTACAACGATAAGAACTTTAAATTCACCCATGCGGTCAATCAGGGACTCGAACTAAATAAGGAAGATTACGTTCTTTTGATAAATCCCGACTGTTCAGGGTTTTTAGAACAGGGTTGGCTTTCTAAAATGGTCAAAGACTTGCAAGATAAAAAAGCGGGAGTGGCGGGAGCTATCTTAAAGTTTCCTGACGGGACGATCCAGCACGCAGGGGCTTACGGTCACGGGTCACACACAGGCTATAAAGAGAAAGATAAAGGACAATTTGATATGGTAAGCGAGGTTGAGTGGGTGACGGGGGCGTGTCTTCCGCCTTCTGAAAACATTGAAACGGAAAAAGGAATAAAGAATATAAATGATATAAGAATTGGAAATAAAGTATTATCTCATGATGGAAAATATCATAAAGTTACACAAATTTTCCAAAGAGATTATTCAGATGATCTAATAAAAGTAAAAGTTCAACGATTTGGAACTACTAAATTAACAGGAGAACATCCTGTTTTTGTAATTAATAAAGAAAGTAATTTGCCTATATGGGTAGAAGCTAAAAATCTAAAGAAAAATGATGTAATTTTATATCCAATCAATTCAGAAAAAAAAGAATTAATTAATATTAAATTTTCTAATGTAAAATCCCGATTCAAAAAAGCTAAAAAAATGCTTGATGAAATAAAAATAGATAAAGATTTACTTACTTTATTAGGATATTACATATCCGAAGGAAGTATTGACAGATGGAGAGTAGAGTTTACCTTAAATTTAAAAGAAGAAAATATTGCTTTAGAGATAGGACGAATACTAAAAGAAAAGTTTAATCTGAATATTTCTAAAAAAAAGAGATTAGAGAATCATCGTCTTGATGTGAGATGTTATTCAGTAAATTTAATTAAATTTTTATCAAATTTATGTGGGATAGGTGCTGTGAATAAATTTATTCCTGAGTTCTTAATGGGAATCTCTCCAGAATTGCAAAAATATCTAATTAAATCACTTTGGGAAGGTGATGGAAGTATTGACAATAAATATAAAACTGCTACTTATGCTACTATTTCAAAAAAATTAATTTATCAAATAAAACAATTATTAATTCGTCAGGAAATAGCACCATGTTTTCAAATTAAAAGAGAAAAAGAAATTAATAGGATTAATCATAAAAGAGCTTATTTTCTTAAAATATCTGATTATTCAGGTTTTAAGAAAATAACAGAAATAATGAAAAGAAAAATCACAATGAGAGTGAATCATCGAAAAACTTTTACTTTAAATAATAACTATATTTACCTTCCAATAACGTCAATAGAAAAAATTAAATACAAAGGAAAAGTTTACAATTTAGAAGTTAAAGATACTCATACTTATATATCTAATTCTTTATGTCTCCATAATTGTATGCTTATTAAAAAAGAAGTGATTGAAAAAGTGGGGAAGTGGGATGAAGAAAAATTCCCTCACTATGAATCAGACCGGGAATGGTGTCGTAAAGTCAAAGAAGCGGATTACTCGATTATCAGATCAACGGCTAAACTTTCCCACTTAGAAGGGCGAAGCTCAAGCGAACCTGTAAAGAAACACGAGGGAAAACTTCGCATCTTATGGCACTCAAACTCGGCTTGGACTCCTACAGGGTACGGGGTTCAGACCAACAATTTTACCGAAGCACTTCATAAAGAGGGCTATCCTGTCGCTATTTCTTCTTACTATGGATTAGAGGGAGGCATACTTAAAATGGAAGGAATACCCTGTTACCCAAAAATGATGTCCACTTGGGGAGAGGATTCGATCGTTCACCATTCTAAAGACTTTCAAGCGGATGTCGTTATTACGTTAATGGATATTTGGCCTTTACAGACTTCGTTTAAGGATCAGGTAAGGTGGATCGCAATTACTCCGGTGGATCATGATGAAGTCCCTCCTCCTGTCCTTGTGAGAGCGAGAGAGGCGTGGAAAGTAGTCGCTTATTCAAGACACGGGCAGGAGGCTTTTAAGAGAAAAGGAATTGAGGCAACCTATATCCCTCATTGTGTAGATACTAAAGTATTCAAACCCCTAGACAAAAAAGAATCACGAAAGACCTTTGCTATCCCTGAAGATTGTTACCTAGTGGGGATGGTCGCTCAGAACAAGAGTTCTTCACCTTCAAGAAAAAGTTTTCAGCAAGCCCTGGAAGCGTTCAGGGATTTTGCCAAAGACAAGCCTGAAGTAAGACTCTACCTTCATACGATCATGGACACTTCCCAAACAGGAATGAATATTATGGAATATTGCAACTTTTTAGGAATAGGGGAGAAGATTATCTGGACACTACCTTATAACTACTTGTATAAATTCGGACCTGAAGATTTGGCTAAACTCTATTCCAGTTTTGACGTTTTGTTAAATCCGGCAACAGGGGAGGGATTCGGGGTTCCCATCATCGAATCTCAGGCTTGCGGCACTCCTGTAGTCGTAGGGGACTGGACTTCAATGAGTGAGCTTTGCGGATCAGGCGAGAAAGTTGATTGGAGTGAGAAGTGGTTTACTCCGCTTGCTGCTTACCAGTTTTTCCCCAAAGTGGGTTCGATTGTAAAAGCATTGGAGAAAATCTACATAGGGCCTAAATATGATATGAAAGTAAAAGCAGTTGAGTTTGCAAAACAGTACGATGTTGATAAAGTAGTCAAAGATTACTTTGTTCCTTTTTTGG
>Ga0209518_1003472_pt1 | contig 13474 bp, 18 predicted proteins | sample RifGroB1_FD_183993 | JGI IMG/M metagenome (GOLD analysis project Ga0209518, IMG submission 183993) | Groundwater microbial communities from Rifle, Colorado, USA - Groundwater B1 (SPAdes) (version 2) | ecosystem: Environmental > Aquatic > Deep subsurface > Groundwater | place: Rifle, Colorado... | reverse complement strand
ATTAAATGATAAATCAATAGCTTTATCAACCACTACTTGCAATCTATGTTTAGCAATTTCAATATTGTATTTATTTACTCCGAATATCTGGTCAGGATCGACCACCTCTCCAAAATGTAGGTCGCTAATACATAAAGTAGGTACTCCAATCATCCCATCATTAAAACTTGACTCTTTACTTAGCCATTCTGGGATGATATGATTGGAATCTTTTAAATTTAGAATAAATCTCTTTATATATTCAGCAGAAACACTATTTTTATTTGCTTCCACTAATTCTTTTCTTAAGTCCTGGATTTGTGATTTAAGGATAAGTGTTTCGTTACCATTTTCTGATTGTACTTTAAAAATTTCTTTGTACTGGGGATTGTTTTTAGCCCGTCTCAAGTGGTTGCGTACTGTTGTCCTTGGGAGGTTTAATTCCCTAGCTGTTGCTCTGGCGTTTTTGTCCAGTTTCAGGAATGTTTCAACAATCAATTCTTGGATCTCTTGTGATTCTGTAGTCAAAATTTCTTCTCCCTTAATTATGACTTAACAAATTTAGCATACCAACATTTATCACAGCTACGACAACGGAATCCTAATTCATCATCACTAAACCTAAAATGCCTCGACACATAAGCCCCACTATCTTCGTTACAATATGGGCATTTTAAATCATAAATAATATCTAAATTCGCACCTGGTGCTTTATTGTGCTGGTACTTTTCTCCTTGCCAGATGTATCTGTAGTCTTCATTCCGTTTAGGACATTAATCATTCATACACATATAAGAATATGCCCCCTTGTCGAAATGATAATGTGAGGTTTTCTGAATATGGCCACTATCACAAATTGGGCATTTTAAACTTTCCACATTCCTCTCCTTTAATTGTGACTTAACTTTAAATACGGTCTACCCAAACTGAAATTCTTGGGTATGGTAAATAATAATCGATAGTTTTCCATTTCCCATGATATTTATATGGGATAGCTATATCACCATAACATTCCCATTTATCAACCGATGAAAATCCTTCATTTATTTTGTTATTTATCCATTCATTTGCCTGATTTTGCAAGTCTTCCCATTTAACGCCTCTTCCCAGAAAAGATCTGAAATGTGATGTTGCAGTGCCTTTTTGCGTTTTCATCTTCTTCCTTAATTATGCCTTATTGTTTCCCTAAACAACCGTTGTGTTGATGGTGATTTTTACATACGATTATTTGGTGTCTCATGTTATCTGCTTCTGAAATATCGTCACCAACTGGTATATTGTGGTGAAGGATTAATTGCTTTCTGGGAAATGGCTTGCCACAAACCTCGCAATGCGTATAACCGAATTCATCCATTTGAAGGTCTAGTAACATCTTCCTATTTGTTTTGTGATTACACCTTGCTTTAGCTGTTTTACCTCTCATGGACTTCGGCGTTAATTGAGCACCAAACACATCGTATTTTATCTTGCAATCATCTGAGCAATAAAAGCGATTTTCTCCATCTTGATGTCCCATTAATGAAGAAATTCTATTCTTTACATCGACATTTATAACTGGGTGATACTCTCCACAATGAGAACACTTACATAATAATTCCCCGTCTTTACCACACATCGGACTTTCTTCTATTGTTAATTTGTCTTTATATGTTTCATATTTAGCTATTTTTTTATTATATTCTTTCTTCTTTTCTAAAATATGATCTATATTGTTTCCATAATATTCTTTAACTTTTTCTTTGTTATCAAGATAATATTGTTTAATTTCTTCTTTGTGATCTTGATTATATTTCTTTCTATATTCTTTACGGCGAGCTAAACTATTTTTAGCATAATCAGACTTCGCTCTTTTTCTACATATTTTACATTCAGACCTAATTCCATCTTTATATTTAGAAAAGAAACTCAATTCTTTTTCTTCTCCACATTTCTTACAAACTTTTGTTCCCATCTTAATACCTCCGCAGTATCTTCCGATAAATAAAATAGTGGAAATCGATTCGGAATATCGACTTGTCAGGAGCTACCCTATCCACTAAAATTTATTCTTTCTCTAATAGTTGCATCATTTTCTCAGGTGAGGAAATTACATTCCCGGAGCCGGTGCCTTCGGCAATACTGGCCAATAAACCTTCCGATGTTGTATAATTAACTGGGATAAATGGCTTAGAATAAACACCACCCAATGGATTTCTTCCCATAATCAATCTTTCTTCGTCTACCGCTGAAACTGACGTTTGAATATTCTTCACTCTCTCATTCAACTTGGCTTCTCGATCTTCCGGTACGCAGTCATCATATTTAACAAACAAATGAGGACTATATCTTGAGATCAATTCTTGATTTAATTTCTCTTGGTTTCTTGCAAGGCGTGGGGCAATCGTTTGTTTGTAATAGAGGTAGAGACCGCCATCGATATTAGCTCGGTTACTATCATCGGAAAACAACGATAATACAACACCATAAGCATTAAGGATGTTCTCTTTGACGAGCTTCCTTCCCCCGAGATATGACATTTCCTTAGGGGAAATGCCGAGGGGGCGATAATGCACACCGTTATCTAATAATGCGAGCTTACCCGCATTTTTCGCTCCACTAAATGCTCCTTTGATTTCTTCGCGGAGTCTTAGATATTCATGTTCCCCAAGATCCCCATCCGTTTCAAACAATCCTGACAATGTTCCACTGTTCTCAAATAATTTAGTCTCGAATTCATTAATTGAATTATTTAGTTGAAAGTCTTCTGCAATTGCATTAAATGGGGCGTACCCATAATATTGAGATCGCGGGTTGGAGAATTTAAAATGGATCACATTTTTTTTATCAAGAGGTATTTCCTCTCCGCCTTTTGTATAAATGTACCCTTTGATAAAATCTTTTTTGTCAGGTAGGATCTTACAATTTTGAGGAGGTATTTGCCATATCTCACGAGGAATGCCAAACTTATCATTAACTAGGTACAGAAAGGTATTCCCTGTCAGTTCAAGACCCAGTTGGATTGACTCCTTCAACTCAAAGGATGTAGTATAATAATTCGTTTTCTTCATTAAGTCAAGATATGGATGGGACAAAATCTCTTCGAATTCCATGCCCTTTCTTACAGGTTCCATATCATACAAGAATGGATCTTCTCGAATTGCCTTATCTTGCGCTCTTGTTATCTTCTTGGTTGCAAAACCTTTCACCTTCTGAGATGAACTACCCTTGGCCACATATAAACGGAGAGGCACATTAGCAACAGATACTGCGTTTTTAGAGGCCGCTACATACACCCAACTCTTGTACGCATTTATCATAGCATAAAAATCTTCATCACTATGTAATTCTCTACCATATTGCCATGGATATAGATACGGCAAAGCTCCTTTCCTCTTCCCCCCAGCCGCCTTTAACTGTACTTCATATGAAAATGGATTAGCCATATGTTATCCTTCGATTGTATTTGGTGTAATTAAAGTATTTGGTGTATTATTAATTCTATTTTTTGCTATGTTAAAATAGGTTAAATCTTTTTCTATTCCTATAAATTTACGGTTTAAGTTTTTACATGCTACGCCTGTTGTACCTGAACCCATTGTGAAATCTAATACAGTTCCGTCTTCATTGGTGTAAGTTTTAATCAAGTATTCCATTAAAGCTACTGGTTTTTGAGTAGGGTGTAGGCCACGTTCCCTATTGTCAGAATTTGAGAATTTTAGGATATTTTTAGGATAATTCTCAAATTCAATTATTCTTTCTAATTTATGAGAATCTCTTTTTAGTTGATGCCCGTTTTCATATTTTTGGGGTCTTGACCACTTCTTATCAACTTTTATCAAATCTTGGGGGTTATACATCATTCTTCTATCGCCAAGCTGAACATAATGACCTATTGGGGCCTCACTAAAAACGCAAATATTTTCTGAAAATTTAATAGGCATATTTTTAGCATGAGTAAAATTACATCCCTTAGATTTTTCCCACACCCAATCATATTTGTACTGTTTGATATTACTCATCCGTAAGACAGAGCTAAACGGTTCACTACCGAACAACAAAATAGCACCATTAGGTTTAATAACCCGCTTTAACTGCTCCCACATAGCCTCAACCGGGATAACTGAATCCCATTTACAAGCAGTAGTCCCGTAAGGAGGATCTGTGATAACAGCATCTACACTCCCGTCAGGAATATCTTTCATAACTTCTAAACAATCACCGTGATATAGATTTATCATTTATGATTCTCACATATCGCTACATATTGATTAAACCTATTACGAACAAAATCTTCGTGCATTATTTTCTCATTCCAAATTTTACTTTCAATATCATAATATTCGCAAACAACAAATATCTTATCCTGATTGTAATCTAAAGATCCACCACCATATTCATTCTGGCAGAAGTCCCGGACATAAAAGTTTATTCCTTCATACACAAACATTAAACCTTTAGGAAATTCTATTTCTAATCTTTTTGAGAAGAAATAAAAGTTATCTTCTTTGTTATTAATAAATAGGTTATATTTGCCGATGATATAATTAATGAATATGTTAATTAAACTTAATTTATTGTTGTATTTTGAAGTTTCTTTTGGGATTGGCATTATTTTTTAATCCATTCAATAAATTTTTCAATCATTGATAATTTCTTTGGATATTTATATTTAATTACTACATCACCATATAGTTCTTCTGTCTCGATCCCAGATTTATCTTCTTTTTCGACAGAATTCCCGTCTTTGTCTTCTTTAAGCCTCATAATATATCCAATTTCTTCATCAGCAGTAACACAAAATGGAACTTCTTTACCATTTAAAAATGCTTTATAAATATATCTATTAGCTAATTTATTATAACTTTTATCTGTGGGTTCAAGTGATTTTCTCATAATTCTCCATTTTCAATCGATCATCCTTATGTGTGGCACGGCTGGGGAGTAAAATGTTTGGACTAAAGCAGCGAAATAATCAGGACTTCTCTGTATCTTTTTAAATACTGTCTTTTTATCTGACACTTTTATCTTTCCTGAATTTTGATCTTCAAAATATTCAAATGCCAACATTTCTTCTCTAAGTTCGGGGATATCAGGAAGCATTGCTGATTCATCACGTTTAAGCCAATCAGCCACCAGCCAATAAAGCTCGTCACGAACCAACCCGAATTTGCCTAGATCACACTTCTTACTACTAGGAGAACTCACATACACCTTTCTGACATTGATATGTTTTCTTACCATTTCCTTATGGCACACTGGACACTTGAATATAGAATCATCAAGGTATGTTTTACCTGTACTTTCACATTCAATATTTTCACATTTCCAATATCCTTGCCTTGATACTTTAGGAGGAATAGCTGCGCCAATTCCATCTGCTTCCACATTACATTGGTAACTATCTGTTTCTGCGCATATTTTTGCAATTTTGTCAGATGATACATCAAGGTCCAGCCCACGCCACCGCGAAAAACCTTCTACGTAATTACCATACTTCTTACAGACACAGCACCAGTCGGCACCTTGATCCGCGACATCTACTCCGAGCGTAGCATTAATACCCTTCGTTGCATCTTTCCCATATTGAGCGGTATATAATTTCCACCTTGATACAGCATTATCAATCCATACTTCATTTATCAATGAGTTCGCATTTGTAGCGGGATACTGGCCCAATACAATAGTCTGAAATGGCGGATATGTTATTCTACGCCATCCACCTTCAAGAGGCGGATATAGTTTACCAGAACTTGAAGTTGCTACAACACCTACCAAGAATTCAGGGACTTCAAAGCAATCAATACCTCTGTCATCCGCATTTTCAACCGGCGAGCTCCATTCGATTATGCGTTGAACGGTTTTATCTCGATCTACGGCCCCAGGAATTACGCTTCTTCCAGTCACTATATTGGGGTGGTTAAAAGCACTAAGAATTAAAGTATTTGCTTTATCAGTCTTAGTCATCTGATAACAAGCACCAGCTTTCTGTCTGGGGTTCAAAGTGCATAACATTTTATTGTTATCACCTGATAAACACCCCTCCAATGCTGTAAAAATCTCATCGGGACATCCATTTGCTTCGTCCGCTAATACGAGCATGGCTGGAGCATGAGCCCCGCTGAATTTGGCAATACGTTCATCTGGCGAACCAGAAGTAGGAATTGATTTTCCAATGATAAAATGCTTACTATTTATGGATTCATCTTTACTCGCTTTCTCAGAAATCTTAAGAGTTGTTACTTGGTGTTTTCCTTCAAATAAATGTTTGTTTTTATAATAAACATTTAAAACTTCTGCAAATGCCTTTTCTTTTAGGTTACTTTCTGGTGGAGATGCAACCATTATTACTTGAGATTCGGGGAAACAAAGGTAGAACCAAATCGCCAAATGACCCAGCAACCAGGTTTTGCCAACTCCATTCGCTGATTGGGCAATCGTTATTTTGTTCTTATTTACTGATTCACAAACCTTAATTAAATCTTCATAAATCTCTTTAACGCAGAGAACGTCTTTGAAGAAATTTACGGGGTCTTGCTGATATTTAATAAAATCATCTTGGAATAGAGATCTTTCAATCTCTTCATACCCAAAAACATTTATTAAATTTTCAATCGCTTGGTCATCTAAATTTGTCATTAATATTCTTTGTTTCCTAAACAACCTTTATGCTTATGGTGCGACTTACATACGATTATATAATGAGCAGCGTTATCATATTCATTTGGGTCGTCACCTATTGGCACATTATGATGAAAATATAGTTCTTCTGACGGAAAAGGCTCACCACATTTATCGCAAAAATTGTACCAATATTCGTCGAATTGGAGACCTAATAGAATTTATCTTACTCTTTGCTGGTTACACCTGAATTCGTTATTACTTGTTTTAAATCCCTTCGGGTATTTACTCCTATAAAATATAGGAGTAAATTGCTTGCATTCATCACTACAATAAAGCCTACCTTCTGAATAATTACTCTTCCCTTCTAATGATAATACGCGATTTTTTGCTTGTAAATTTGTTACTGGACGATACTTCCCACAATATGTACATTTACACCAAAGTTCATCATCTTCTACACAAATCGGCAATTCTTCGACTGTAAGCCTATGTGCATAAGTAGAGTATTTAGCTATAGATCTACTCCATTTTAAATGTTTCTATTTTTGTTTCTCAGGATTTTCGCTTCTTCTCTTTTTACCCTGTTCTGAAATCTTTTCTTTATTATTTTTATAGTTTGAATTATTTCTATCATTAACCGCTTCTTTATTTTCCCAATAATATACTCTTTGCTTTTCTAAAATCCTATCTTTGTTGTCTCCCCTAAATTGTTTATCACATTCAATACAATTAGATCTTTTACCAAATTTGCCTCTTTTATTACTGCCAAATTCCTCTAATTTCTTAATTTCACCACATTTAGTACATCTCCTATGCCCTTCTTCCAATTCTTCTTTCTCTTTATACGGCCCATGCTGGCATTCTCTACAATGATTATGTTTTACGTCATCTTTATATTTATTGTTTAAGAATTCATCAATTGTTTTTAACTGCTTACATTTTCGGCACTTCTTGCGTCCATCTTTTTCCAAGAACTCAAATTTTTCCTTATATTTATTCAAACACCTATTACATGTAACTGATTAAATTGTTTCAGAAAATTTATCTGCATCAACATCTCCGCAAAATGATTTCCCATTAATAATCAAATGTGTTTTCTTAATTCTATTAACCTTAATCTCTTCCATCTTATACCTCCGATACGGTATACCGAAATTCAATAAGTGGAAATCAGCTCGGATACTGACTTGTCGGATGGCCGTCCTATCCACTACACCATACACCAACTAAACTATACCCTACATATAATTAACAACCAAATAAATCCCATTCTTTATAACAACCTCACACCACAACGCTTCCTCTGCTGTCTTATGACCACCAACGCATTCACACAATCTCTCAGTCCTATCCTCCGTACAGAAGAATGACCTAAAATAATCCCCAATCTTACAAGTGGAAATAATATAATCCATCATTTCTTTTGACCTATACGTTTAGCCATCCCTACTCGAATATTTTCTTGAATTTCAGGCGGCAACAAAGCGCAAAACTGTTTAAAATCAACTGGCAGTGTCCGTTCTGAATCCTTATCAAACATCCCTAGCGTTTTAGACAATGCATCCAATGCTACCGTCTTGCCAATCAATTTATATCCCTTCATATTCCCACGCCTGTCATAAACAATCTCTTGAATTGCCGCTGCGTGTTCTCTGTCAAGTTTATGAATCGGGATTAGCTTCCCTTCTTCATCATAATAATTTGCAAAATTACTGTATCCAACATGTGCGTATTCAGCAAGGACTCTTTCTTGGGTAATTTGTAATTTTTTAGTGATTTTCTTCTGGAGGCGTTCAATTTCTTTCTGAACAAGCCTATTGGCAAGGAGCCTTGCCCCAAATACTTGAGCGTTCCAAGGCGGATACCCTACTGCTCTTGCGGCTTTTTCACCGCTATAGGTACTTACGTATTCAGCGCAAAATCTTTGAACTCTAACAGGTAAATCTTCGTCTTCTTTGATTGTTGATAGTTCTTTCAGTGCGGAATTATATTCATCAACACTAAAATCAGCATTTTGTACTAATTCAAGCGAATCTTGCATAAATCGTTCTTTTTCTTCTGAGTTCATACAAATTCTTCTATTATTTCATCTAAATATTCAATAAATTCAGTAATTTGATCGTTTTTTATCGCAATTATCGCCTCTGATTCAGGAAAAAATTCAATAAAATCATCATTATTACTCAATTCATCTTGTAGTGAATATTTAACTTCTTTTAGTCTTTCTATTATTTCTTGCATTTTAGTTTATTTTTGACTCCTTTATTCTTAAATTTCCTTATCGGCATAATTAAGTAAAAACTTTAATTATTTTATTCAATATCATCTTTGTTCTTCCAGTACTTGTTGATCTGACTTAATGCTTTGTCGTCTTTTTGTTTATATTTCTGTATTTTACTATATCTATCCCTCAATTCTTTTGTTTTCTTACTATCTTGTTTGTGATTGCGTTTTTTGCCTTTACTGAATAAATCATCTTCGTTGAATTTTGTTGTGATCATTTCCTTTCCATTGGTATTTAGTTTTAACTGCGTTACAGCATAATATAATCACGTTTATCAATTTGTCAAGTGATTATCTTTACTTATCGGCGCGGAACCTAATTAACTTTAACAATTTTATTTAGCACAACAATGAATATAAAACAGTTGAAACAAAATGATTGAAAATAGTAGCACACGATGCGTAGCATCGTCACTTGGTTGCTACGCAACCAACGCTATGTGATAGTGTTAAATTATACTTGCGTTTGGTGTTGTATTACTTGTTAAATTATGCGTGTTACGATTTTGAATTTCGTGCTATTCGCTATATGCTTTTTTATGTAAATAAAAAGCATGCTCGTAGAATAAAGTATAAAAGACTTACTACATTTAAAATTTATTGTATATGGTAGTAATCATTATCTACAGCTGAAATGCAGTTGTTTTCTATAGTCTCCAGATAATTTTTGTAAAAGTTTACTCTGCCACTTGACAAATTTAACTATAGTTCTTACTATATGAGTCTACAGCAGTTAACCACAATAAACAGATAAGGGAGAGAATGTGGAAGAATTAAAAATTAGTAAAAGGCCAAAAATTTTATGTTGCCCGACAGAATTACTTTTCAACCCAAACATCCCAGAAAGTGCCAAGTCCCTGTTTGGCATATTTTATCTTTACAAGAATAAAGAAAGTTGTTGGGCCAATAATGCTTTTCTAGGACTAATGGCTTGTCAAGAAGAGAGAACTGTAACTAGAAATATAAAAATATTAAATGATTGGGGATATATAAAAATATTAAATCAAGGAAAAACTAATAAAAGGCGTATTAAAATTAATAATTATGAATACATATACAGTGAAATTTCTGATTTTATTTATAATAATCGGAGAAATCCTGATAAACTCGGGATGAAAAAAATAAAGGAAATGTTCATCGATGCTAGAAATAAAAGTTTAGAGGAGAAAATAAATGAGTTCTAAAAGTCGCCACTTTGGATATGAAATATATTGTGCTGAACCAGATGATGAATTTACTTATGATAATTGGAGATTTGTTGACACAAACGAATCTATCTACAAACACAATCGAAAATGCCCTAAGTGCCAGCAGAACGAAACGGAACATGGAGATGACCCATGTATCCAAAATCTTCCCGGCGTTCGCTATGGGTGCTGTTCTCACGGGAAAGGGCAAGGATATATCATGTTTGAGAATGGGACAATTATCCGTGGTAAATTTAAGGTAGAAACCTCAAAATATATAAAATCTAATATTTTAAAATTAGAATGGTGGGATAATATCAGGAAAGCAATAAATAATTGTGATAGGTATTTTGAGAAAAAAACAATAGAACCTTACGAAGAAGAATTTTATAAACTACTGGATGCTATACTTGAGACAGATGAAAACACTTGGTCATTTATGCCACCTGGTTATGAGGAATCATTTCACAACCCATTTGCGATGGATTCATTTTTAGGTAATTTATATCACTCGATGATTGATGATCGAGAAATTTGTTTTATTTCACATGAAAATTATAATCCTAAAATTTTATTTTTGAATATGTATTCCGATAAGGATAGGATTGAAGAATTTATCAGGAAAGATTATTCTGCTCATTTTAGTGCAAATGAAATTAAGGCAAGAATTAAAGAAAAGTTAGGTAATTCTTTTAAAGTTAAAGATTTTGAAATCCATCATGACGTTGATCGGTTTATCCAAGAATTGAAAATTAGATCAGTTGAACATTTGAAACTGATAAAGGAGAACGAAGAATGGATGGAATCACTAAAATAACTAATATCCCAAATTCATCTTACACAATCAATTCTAAGCGACTTTCAACTGGAACCATAGTCAGGTATGCCCGGAACCCTGAATCGCGCTAATTCAGCCGTTATTGGCCTTATAATTTTAAAATTAAGAAGGAGAACAGATTGAGATTTATATTTTTCGATGAACCGGACGAATATGGAGATAATATAAGAGTAAAATTAACTGAAGAGAAAGCGATAGAAAGACAACACCAAAGGGGATTATTTTATAATTACGCTTATAAAAATGACGAAGAGGCGTTAGAAGATTTTATAGCAAATAATTGGGCATGGATAGAAGGAGAGTAAATGAACAAACAACTTTTAAAATATACGCAAGATACTATTGATTGCTGGGTTGAATCATGGGGAATTGAAAATACCTATGTGGCCTTTTCGGGGGGGGCGGATTCGACGGTACTGTTGGATATCGCAAGAAGATTATACCCAGAGATGAAAGCTGTATTTAATAATACAGGGTTAGAATTGCCAGAAATTGTTAGATTTGTAAAAACATTTGATAACGTAGACACTCTTTATCCTAAAATCCCTTTTCATAAAGTAATCGAAAAATATGGATGGCCAGTTGTTTCTAAAGAACAATCACAGTTCTTATCTGAGATAAGAACGACCAAATCTGAAAAACTTTTAAATATAAGATTAAACGGAAATAAATACAATAGAGGGAAAGTCAGTGACAAATGGAAATTTTTAATTGCCGCCCCTTTTAAAATCAGCCATCAATGTTGTAATAAACTTAAAAAAGAACCAGCTAAAAGATATGAGAAAGAAACAGGAAGGCATCCTGTCCTTGGTATAATGGCCGAAGAGTCTGCCTTGAGGAAGCAAGCACACTCATGCAATGTTTACGATTCAAAGAGGCCTATTAGCAAGCCATTACTCCATTGGACTAAAGATGATATTTGGAATTATATAAGAGAAAATGATGTAAAATATTGCGAAGTTTATGATAAGGGATGGGATAGAACAGGTTGCATATTTTGTCTTTATGGGATACACAGGGAATCACCAAATAGGTTGGAAAAATTACATGAACTGCACCCTAAACTATATGATTTTGTCATTAATAAATTAGGTGCAAAAGAAATTCTTGATTATATTAAATGTAAATATTAAGGATAATAATGTTTAATTACTTATGCAGAAAATGTAATTTAATCTTTTCATCATCACAAGGAACAGTTTCAAATATATGTCCGTGTGGTGGCGATGCAGTGAGGGTAGAATAATGGAAAAGAATTACAATTTACCAGATGATAAAATTATACTTTCTAAACTCAAAGAAATTGATTTAAGAGATGAAGATAAAATTCATTTGTTTTATGAAGGATTATTAAAACAAGTTTCTGGATTTTATTGTGGGTTGACTTTAAGAGGAATTTTATTTGAACTTAATCTTATAAAAGAAAATGGTAAACCTACAGCATACGGATATAGGTGTATTTATTATGCTTATATGAAATTAACCGGGAATAATATAGAAAGAGAATATCAATATGATAAATATCTAAGCCCGTTTGAGGGTGTGAAATTTACGAAAACGATAAGTGAATGTTTTGTGACCGGTGAAGTATTAGAGGAAGAATTAAAAAGAAATAATTAATTAAAATTAATAGAAATGCCGATAAGGACAGAAAGTTCCTTATTAACCTTTACAGCAGAGGTGAAAATGGCAAAGAAAATAGTAAAGCTAACAACCAAACAAATAGAAGAAGTCCCAAAAGAAGTTAAAAAATCCTTCTCGCTGAAACTAAGGCCACAGGATTTAAGAGAATTTTACCCTTTAACAAAAACACAAGAACACTTTTATGATATCTACGAAACTTCAGAATTTACAGCTTTGCATGGTGTAGCAGGGACAGGCAAAACATTTATCGCTTTGTATAAAGCATTAGAGGACGTCCTTTCTAAATCAATCTACAAAAAGATTATAATTATTAGGTCTTGTGTCCAATCGAGAGACATGGGATACCTCCCTGGTGACGAAAAAGATAAAATGGACAGGTACGCTCTTCCGTATAAACAAATCTGTTCTCGTCTTTTCGAGAACAAAGAAGCATACACACTCCTTGAAGAGAACAATTTAATTGAATTTATGTCAACCTCTTTTCTAAGAGGAACATCTTACAACAATTCAATAATTCTCTTGGATGAATTTCAGAATTGTAACTATGAAGAATTAGCAACTGTTATTACAAGGGTAGGTGATAATTCAAAAATCATCTTCTGTGGCGATATTAGACAAACTGATTTAAGGAAAGCAAATGATCCTTCTGGATTAAGAAAATTTTTCCAGATAGCTTCTTCAGTAAATGCCTTTAACAGAATTGAATTCGGGATTGAGGATATTTGTAGGTCGGATCTTGTTAAGGAATGGATTATTGCTGAATTGGACTGGAAGGAGAAATGATGGAAGGAGTTAAACATATTAATAAAATTAGAAAATATTGTGATTACGTTGAAGAGCATTTACTTAATGTAGAAAGATCATGGTTTATTCTTCAATCCACTTGTAAAGATATGCCCATAATTTATGATGATTACTGCTATTGGTATATTGATGCAATGGT
>Ga0209518_1003470_pt1 | contig 13476 bp, 30 predicted proteins | sample RifGroB1_FD_183993 | JGI IMG/M metagenome (GOLD analysis project Ga0209518, IMG submission 183993) | Groundwater microbial communities from Rifle, Colorado, USA - Groundwater B1 (SPAdes) (version 2) | ecosystem: Environmental > Aquatic > Deep subsurface > Groundwater | place: Rifle, Colorado... | reverse complement strand
CCAACACGGCCGTAACAGGGTCCAATCAGGTCCAACTTGGGGATTCGGCCACCACCACCTATGTTTACGGGACGGTGCAAAACCGATCGGACGAGCGGGATAAAGAGGACATCCAAGATACCGCGCTCGGGCTGGAGTTCATCATAAAGCTTCGACCAGTGGATTACCGGTGGGACTACCGGGAGGACTATGAAGGTGGTGTTCGAGATGGCAGCAAAAAGCGTAGCCGGATGCATCACGGGCTCATAGCCCAGGAAGTCAAAGCCGTCACTGATGCACTCGGCATTGATTTCGGTGGGTATCAAGACCACTCAATAGGTGGTGGGGCCGATGTATTAAGCATCGGGTATGATGAGCTGATTGCTCCCCTGATCCGGGCAATTCAAGAGCTTGCCGCCGAGGTTGCCGCCCTCAAAGCGAAATAAGTAGATGAGCCTGTTTCATCACCTGCCATAATAACCAATCCTCACCCCCATACCGCACCAAACGGGCTACTTGAGAATGCCGCGCTCGATGCGTTCCACCCACTCCAACTCCGACCCGTGGGCTGCTTCCCACGACTCCCGCCCGTCATGAACCGCAACCCCCCTTCCCCCCGTTCTGTGATGTTTTTCGCAGAGCGGAAGCAAGGGGGCTTTTTTTCGTTTCTTACTGGTGGCCAGGCGTCGGACGTGGTGGAGTTCGACAAACGGATTTCCACAGATGATGCAGCCTATTTGCGCCACCGATCCACGGTAGGCTTTTTCCGCCTTGGTCATCCGCACCGCCTGATATAGTTTTTCGCCCCCTTGAGAATGTGAGTGCCGCACCTGTAGACACGCTGGAGGGGGAGATTGTGGGCCGTTTGAGCCCCGCAGAAGGGGCAGTGTGATAGGTAGTTCATTCGTCCATCATCCCCGGTTGTGGAAGGTAGAGGCCTAGATTTGAAACACAGAACCTGTCAATCTTGTCCATGTATTCGGACATTTCGGCCGTATTGAGAACAGTCGTTGACAATCTACACCGCTGCACTTCCCCGGCAATCTCGACCGTGCTTGTCGGCAGGAACTTCGCCTTAAACCATTCGTGCATCTGGTCGGCGCTGTAGGCTTGCCCTGTTGAATCCATGACGTGAAGGCGGATGCAGTCAACCCACTTCCAGTAAATGGAGTTCTGAGCCAGACTGCGCTTGCTCTTCGCCTCCCGAAACGTCACTTCACAGACCGGTTCGAGCGGCAACCCTCGCAGGATCTCCATCGCCCGCTGCCGCTGCGCCTCACCGATGATTTTGACCGTGTGGGGTTTCATTCAACGATTCCGGTCCCGTCACAGGCATGGCACACACTGCCAGCTTTGCCAGCATCAGCGAACAGCAGTTCACGAAGAACTTTCAGCCGCCACGATATCTGACCTTGCGGGATACCCATGTCGGAACACAGCATGTGAGCCTCAGTCAACCACGGTGCGCACGAAGCCGCCTTGACACACTCCTCCGCAAACAGCAGGGCGCTGGTGTAGGTCACAACATCCCGCCGCTCGTCGGGCCACTCGAAAAACTCCTCTGCCTTCGCCTTGATTTCATCCCTGGTCATCACTGTCCTCCATCGCCTCCTTGCACTCGGCCAAAAACGCCTCCTGGTCCACAGCCTTGTAGCTGCCGGGAATCTGCCCCCATTTGTCCAAGAAGCTCATGACCTCATACTTTCCAGAGAACACCCGACTGAACATCTCCCGCGAATATTCCGCCGCCTCTTCGCCGCCCGCCCCCATGAAGTAAAAACACCGGCGGATGGCCTCGGACTGCTCGGCATAGAGGGCGTTTCGCATCATGGTCAAACCGTCGAAGAACTGCTTTTTCCCGACATAATCATGGCAGGCACGGTTGCCGAAATTGGCCAGCGCGTCGACAAACGCCATGGCATCGCCGTAGGCTTTCGCCTGGTTGACGACGTTTTGCGTTGCCTCTTGGACAAGACTTCTCTTTTTCATTCTATCCCCCTTCGCAATACTTCCCTCGCTAGAGAACAAACAACACATCCGACGTGTCGGGTTTTCGCGTCATGGGTATGCGCTTCGATTAGAGCCTGTGCAATCACCCGAGTCGGGGCGCCATCGAAAATTTCCACAACGGGGAAGTGGGGGTGGATGTTCATATCCTCGAAACACAGAAGGGGGTGAACGTCTTCGTACCCTTCCGGGAGCTCAAAAACGACGGTTATTTTCCGGTTCACCGGTCACTCCTTGCACGATATGCCGCCGGGTGGGCGGGGTAATGATTGTTATGGCACTACCAAGCACCACTGCTGCATTGTTCGGTGATAGTGTCCACCATATAACCCTGGTCTACCCCTTCAAAACACGTGAAAATGCGGTCTCCGCTTTCGTCGCGGCGCATGACATGTAACCCGCTTTCCGCCGCAAACAGCCAGAGCCTTGGCGGTATGTCCTTGGCCGCCTTTTTGAGTTTGCGTATGAATGCTCTCTCTTCTGCTGTTAGTTCAAAATCAGCCATAACAATTAGCTCCAGGCGGACTGATGAACCGGCTGCGCTCTCCGAGAAGGTCCGTGCTTCTCATCGTTTAGAGCGCAGCCGCTGAGCATGGGTCGTTAGCCTAGATCGTCATAGCAATTCTTGCAGTGCATGTCAGGTTCGTACTCGGACGAATACCAAATAACCCCACGATGTCCTCGCGCTCTACACCAAAAGGCGGTCCACAAGCTAACTCCCTCAGCGGGTTTTGCCAACAGGTATTTCCACCAACTTACAGTAACCCAGTGCATGACTCCTCCAAAAAGGAAAAATCGCCTAACAATTAAACCAAGCGGACGGCCCACCCGTCTGCTGTCTCGTTAAAAGTTCGTGGTGCTCGATCATCGCAGCTCCGCCGCTTATCGTGGGTCGTTAGCCACCAAAGGCAGCGATTCGCGACCCGAGAATCTCGGAGTATTGCCACATCACGTCGTTTTGCTCCTTCAGCCGCTCCTGCTCTGATTGGTCGAGCGTATCGAAAATCGGGGACGTGCCGATAAAATTGCTCAGGTCCGTGGCCCGTTTGTCGAGTTCTTCTTTTTCACTCACTACACTCTGCTGGTGTGGTTGCAGAAGCGGTGGCGTTGGACGCGGTCCGCTGCAGCCGTGAAGCTCTTCATATGAATCAAGCCGCTCCACGAAATTGCAAACATCAACGAGTGCAAACGCCATCCCGATTGGGATTGTCACAGTTTTTCCGTCTATGTTCGCGGCATTGTCTGCCAGTTCCAGAAGCCTATCGCGGTAACACTCCACGGCCTTGGTCACGGCGGCTTTGCGCTCCGGGTAGATTCGCGCTTTCATTTCCTTCAACCTCGGATCCGATGCCGCCTCTTTTTTGCAGGCAGGGCAGAAACCGGCACTGCCATTTCCGACCATGAAACATCCGTGTTCTCGGCAAATCATATACTCTCCATTTTGATACCCCTAATTGGGTCGGCGTCCGCTGAATGACCGGCGTTCCACACTTCGGGCAGAAGGCTCAATCACCCCGGCATCCCCAGTGATTTTCTCCCCGCAACATTCGGCTTCGTACAGGCCGAGAAACGCCTTGATGATTTTCATCTTTTCACCTCAGAACGGCCCGCAGATATCTAAGACAGGAACATCGGAATGACGTAAATCTCCTTGCTCCCACATTCGATTTTCACCGCGTCATGTTTATCTGGGACATGGATTCTTGCGTCTTCGTTCATATAGCGAACACCCGTGAGAAGATCAGGGTTTATGCCGATCCCGACTTCGCACGCCCTGTAAAACCTGGAAAGGACCGAAGAAACGTTCCCGATGAAGTTGGACGTGAAAGACAGATCGAATTGTTTCGCCTCCTTTGAAGCCACAACCATGGAGATGTCTGGGAATTCATCGGTAGTATCCGACTTTATGAGCCACACCTGATTTGTCATTCTCCGAATAGGGTACCAAAGCCCAGGCGATAGGACTGGTTTTTCAAACAACTTCGGCATGGGAACCCGGTGAAGGACGTGGCCGTTTGTCCCCAGAAGGTGGTCTTCGGTTGCGTAGACACACTGAAAGGCTTCGCGATATTTATGCCCAACCGCAGACGCGACAAACGCCACGTCCTTAAAAATCATGTGTGATATCATGTGTTTTTTGTTGTTCCCAAACCGGTAAATGTTGTGCAGCTTCTCCATTGAATCCTCCCTCAAAACGGCCCGCAGCTGGGGCACTCGTCGAACTCGTTGAACGCTTGGCCGCAGTTGAGACAACCAGCGGACGCAGGCGCGGCCCGCTTGTCGGCGGCGAGTTTTTCCAAGCGGTCTGCCAAGATTCCCAGCCGCTTACCATTGAGAATCAGGTAGTTTCGCACCCCGGAGACTTCTTTGCCGTCTTTGCCGGTGAAGGCGGTCATTTCCTCCACCTTGTTTAGCGCGGCGGTCTTGTCATCACCGAAGAGGCGATGCAAAGCGTCTTTGACCCTCTGGTGGTCGGCGGTGAACTCGGCGTGTTGCGGCGGAGCTTGTCCGGTAGTCCCGGGCGGTGGTGTCCCTTGGCCGGCAGGAGCAAACCGCTGGTATTTGCTCCCCCCTCCATCCATCATCCCCAGGTAAACGTCCGCCGCAACCCCAAGCGCCTTCATGGCGACACTGAGCGCATCGGTGACGGCCATCTTGTAGGCTTCATCGGATGTAAAGAGACCGTTCTTTTCCGCCTCGATGAACATGGAGCCGCCGATGCCAGGAATCGGCTCCGACCACACATCCCCTTGCCTGGTGGACAGGGAGACCATGGCGAAGGCGACAGACTGATCATGCGCCCCAGGCTCCAGCCACAGCCGATCAATGGTGTACTTCCACCCGATGCCGACCGGGCCAAAGGTTTCCGTCATGACCTGAAAGCGCCACTGAGGGGAAATGTCCGTCTTGCCCTTGAGCCGCCCGCCCATGATCGGTTTGAGCGCGGTTGCCGGTGGTGTTCTGAGTTTGTCCCAGTATTGAGTATTCACGATCCCCCCTTACTTAATTACCAGGCGTTCGCCCGATTCAATGTGCCAGCCGTCGACCGTTGCGCCCTCTTTCAAATCCTTGAGGATGCCCGCTTTGTCGATCTTGGTGGTTTGGACGATGGTGACATACTTCGACGGGGTGGCCTCTTCGCTGTCGGCAACGGCTCGGGGCGGGTTCTTCTGGATTTTGAACGAGTGGACCCCGTAGGTCAGTTCGCTGCGCTCAGCGGCCTTCATGGCGCGGTAGAGATACCCACGCAGCCAGTCGGCGCGATTCTCTGCCTGCTTGCGCATGGCAGCAATGCGGGCCTCTTCTTTTTTGCATCGTTCGGCGAAGGACTCCGCCTCCTCCACCACGGCGGCGAGATTCCCGGCTTTGGCTTCCAGGGCCAGGGATAGGCGGTCAAGTTCGGCCTCGACCTCTTCCGTCCATTCTTCCCGGCTCAGGGCTTCTTTGATCCCGGTGGCGATCTCATACAATTTCATTATCTTCTCCCTTCGGTCGGCAATCCTCACAGACCTCAAACCCCGTGGGCTCGTGCTGTGATGGGATCAGTTTGAGGCAATACAAACAGCGGGCGACGTGGCGCGTGTAGCCGTAGCGGTCGGGCTCGTATTGAGGGCGCATCAGAACACCTCCCCATCCTTGGGTTCGACCTTCGTCGGAAGGTGGGCGTAAACCATTACATCCCCCGCCTTGGTCTCGTCGAATGAGTGGAATTCCTTCTCGGCGTTCATGGCAGTGATTGATACCATGCCGCTTTCGTGGACATTGAACATGACCCACTTCCCCCCGAGTTGTTCCTTGACCTCCTTCGCCAGTTCTCTAAGAACGGCTGCGATATCAACCATCAGCATGGGGACCCTCCCGCTTTGCGACCTTGGCAAACAGGTCGATATAGTGGCCGTACTCTTCGATTTCCTCGGCGGTGTAACTCTCTTTCTTCCCAATACTGCAAAAATGCTCTTGCCACCACGCGATTGACTTTTCGTGGCATCCGATTTTGATGAAACCATGTCGCGAGTTGGTCAGTGAATGCTTTGACCCAACAATGAAGAGGGGGGGTTTTTCCCAAGCGTCACCGGACACCTGAGCGTTACCGTACACCCGAGCGTTACCGGACACCTGAGCGTCACCGGACACCTGAGCGTTACCGTACACCCGAGCGTTACCGTACACCTGAGCGTTACCGTACACCCAAGCGTCACCGGACACCCGAGCGTTACCGTACACCCGAGCGTCACCGGACACCTGAGCGTTACCGGACACCCGAGCGTCACCGTACACCTGAGCGTTACCGTACACCCAAGCGTCACCGGACACCTGAGCGTTACCGTACACCCAAGCGTCACCGGACACCTGAGCGTTACCGAATACGATTGCTGATTCACCGACAAGACAGCTTTTGTCGATCTTTACGCTGTTTTGCACCCAACCACCCCCGTTCTTGTGTTGGTGCCAACCACTTTTGTCTTGCGGGCCAATAACCTCTTGCAGTTCATCGAACGTCATCATCATCCTCCCCGTCAGTATGGGCATCATCGGCCCGGTTGCATTCATCTTCCCATTCGGCATTTCGCCACCAGGTTGAAGGATGGCAGGTCTCGCAATCATCCGCGCCGCACATTCTGTCCTTGCAGCGGTAAGGGCGCTTTTTCATGGTCAATACTCCAGGTCAACGTGGAATTCGTGACCACACTCCGGGCACACAACCCAGACATTTCGGCTGCGTTCCGTTCTGGTCTCACAAGGTTCAAGGTGCCGACCGTCCCAGAAATCCGAGTCGTCAAGAAGATCGACATCCTTCCCGCAGCCGGGGCAATTGCAGTCAAGCGAGATACGCCATGTGGCGGTTGTCATTTTTCCCTCCCCGCCCAGCACAGCGCTACCAGAATCCCCACCCCCGCGAGGTTCGGGATGGGAAACCACGCCCCGTCACTCCCCGCGAGGGCGATGCCGATGAGGCCCGCCGAGGCGAGGAAACAGGCGTAGCAAAAGCCGAGCGCCGCCGGGTCATCGCCTCTTTGTAAATTGCGCTTTCTGCCCATAATCTCCAGCTCCCTTCGGTTTCATAGTCCAGCAGTTCAGTGGCTTGCCAGAGGCGGTAGAACTCATTTATCCAACTCACGGTCAGCCTCGTCCATGCGCTTGCTACAGTCGTCGCAGGCAACCCAGAATCCGCAGTCCGGGCAGTCCGGGATGTTCCTGGCGATCCGCCAGGAGCGCGCCAGGGTGATGAAGATTCCGAGCATAATTTCCATGGCTTCCCCTACGGTTTAGAGAAACACTCAACACACCCTTCTTTACCGTCACCCCGCCAGAACTCTCCACCGTAGACAATCGACCCGTCGAGGTAGACGGACACCTGATGTTCCCGACAGATCGGGCAGACCCAGCGGTCAACGGTAAGTTCCTTTGGTGGGTGGTCAAGAAAAAGTTCCTTCGTTTTGCTGCTGGTCCTTTTGACCATTGCCCCCTCCTTGTCCTTTATGAAAGGTTGCTCGTCTCTCCGAGCCGTCACGCCTGCATCTGGGGGCGTTCCCACGGGCGCACACACGGTACGTCCAACATGGCCCCGGGGGGCGGAACCCCACGGATCGTGTTTCCCGTGGCGTCTGGTGAAAGCATAGGGGAGGCCCCTGCCCCTGTCAACAACATTTTTTCGCCTTTCGTTCTTTTTTTATTCTTGACTCTTTCCGGCCAGTCCGCTAGAGTTTTCTGCAAAGGAGGGCATCTATGCCGAAACTAACGAGACTGAAAAACATGCCAGAGGCCCAGATTATCAGCCAGCGTGAGCTGGCGAAGCGGGCCAAGATCACTACGCGCACAGCCTGGAACGCAGTCCATGGGCTGAGCGTATCACCTGAAACCCTGGCCAAAATTGCCACAGCTCTCGGGGTCAAACCTGAGAAGCTGCTTTAAGGGGGAGTATGGACACGGAGAGAATGAGGTTGTGCGCCCCTCTGCTGCCTGAGCCATGGGACAAGGGTGTTGTCGAGTGCCTGGACGAGATTGAGCGTCTGCGGGAGAGGATCGAAGAACTCGAAAACCAAGAGGATAGATTCAGCGACCTCATGGAAAAGACTTCTTACCGCATTGATGATATGTCGGGAGAAGTGGATAAGTTAGAGTCTGACTGCCTCACCCTGGCCCTTCGCCTCTGCGGTGAGGACGAGAACACTTTCGCCCCCGAAACCCGCGAGGTCATGAACCGCTGGCGCCAGAGAGCCGTTGATTACATGAACGGGGTGAAAGAATGACCAAATACGGCGCCAGCAAGACCACCGTGGACGGTCACAAGTTCGACTCCAAACGCGAGGCTCTGCGCTACTGCGAGCTGAAACTTCTGGAGAAAGCGGGGCAGATAACAGGGTTGCAGATGCAAATCCCATTCGAGCTCGCCCCAGCCGTTAAAATTAACGAGCGGAAAAAGCCGGCGCTGCGTTACTACGCGGATTTCATTTATTTTCAGAACGGTCAGATGATAATCGAGGATGTAAAAGGCCACTTAACCGACGTGTACCGCATCAAGCGGCACCTCATGGCGGTCAAGGGGTTGACGATTACCGAGGTTTAGGGCGGAAATTACAGTGAGGGAGATTTGAACATGTTCAATGCCGATTTCTACCCAACACCACGGGGGCTGGCCTCCCGCATGGTCTGGAAGCTCAAGACCTCTCCCCACCGAATCCTGGAGCCGTCCGCCGGCAAGGGTGATCTCGTCACCGCTCTTAAGGATCGCTTTGACTCCCGCGGGCATGGGAACGCCTTGGAACTTGCGGTGATCGAATCCGATCCGACCTTGCAGGCGACGCTGAGGGGGCAAAAGCTGCGCTTGATCGACAGCGACTTCCTCGCCTACTCCGGCCAGGATAAATTCGACGCTATTGTCATGAACCCGCCATTTTCTGCCGGCGATAAACATCTTCTCAAGGCTATTGAGGTGCTCTACCGCGGGGAAATCGTCTGCCTGCTCAACGCCGAGACCTTGAAAAACCCTTACACATCAACCCGCCAGCTACTGCTGCGCAAAATCGAAGAGTTAGGGGGCGAAGTCGAATACCACCAGGGCGCCTTCGAGGCTGCAGAACGAAAGAGCTCCGTTGAGGTGGCGTTGGTCTATATCCGCATCGAGCGCCAGGTGGAGGACGATCTTTTTTTTGGCTGCGACGACCATGCCGCCAGGAGCTACGACCAGGTGGAGGAAAAGCACGAGGTTTCGACCGGGAGAACCATCGAAGAACTGGTACTGGATTACAACGAGCGAGTTCGCATTGGTACCGAAGTCGTTTTGACCTACTACCGCCATCATCGGAAAATCGGCCAGTATCTGGGGCTGAACGGCGAAGCGAACCGGTATGAGTTCAACACCAAGGACCTCACCGGGAAGATGCAGGCGAGCATCAACGAGATGTTGATGGCCATCCGAAACGACTTCTGGCGGCGCACTCTGTCGGTTGATGAGGTGCAAAAACGCTTGACTGCGAAGAAACGCGAAGAGTTCAACGAGGCCATGGGGCAGCAGGCATTCATGGATTTCACCGAATTGAACATTCGGCAGTTTGTGCTGAACCTGATTGGTTCGTATGAACAGACCATGATCGACGCCGTGCTGGACATTTTCGACCTGTTCACCCAGCGCCACGCCTACGAAGGTGGGGCCTACGAGAAGAATATTCATTATTTCAACGGCTGGAAGACCAACAAGGCGTTCAAGGTCGGCAAGCGCGTCATCTTTCCGATTCGGGCCAGTTACGGCAACCCGTTCGTTTCGTATGGCCGGTTGCAACTGGACTACCAGGCGCGGAACCGGATCAACGACATCGACCTGGTGGTGAGCTACCTGGACGGGATGGAGAAATGCACGACGCTGGTCGATGCCATTGAGTCCGCCTTCAAAGCGGGGGAGAAGTCTGGAGAAAGCACCCATTTTAAGTTCATCTGCTACCTCAAGGGGACGCTGCACCTCACATTCAAAAACATGGATATCCTTCGTCGGTTCAACGTGGTCGCCTGCCGCGGTAAAGGGTGGTTGCCGAACGCCTACGGGACAAAGGGGTATGGGCAAATGACCGGGGTGGAGAAAATGGTAGTCGATGCTTTCGAGGGAGAGCGGGTTTACAGCCAGAATCTTAACCGCCCCTTGTTTGCGCCAGGGCAGAAACTGCAGCTTACAGGATAACAGCCAACCCCCTCCCCACCATCCACACAGGGGACGACGGGAGGGCAGAGGCAGGGCCGCTGCATGGTGCAGAGGCTAACGGCCGGCCCCGGGCCTACCGGGGCAAAACTTAGAGGGAGGGGATATGAAAGGTGTTTGGTGTCTGCTGTGTGTGGTGGTATCGATTATCGTGGTTGTTATGATTGTTGATATGTCGGTCAGCGTGACACAAAAAACAATCGCTGATGTCTGCCGAAATCTTGGCATATTCAGCATCGGCCAGGACGTTTACATGTGCTGCCCGATGGAGGAGGAGAAGTGACCGACCATCAAACCCCATGCCGACTCTGCGGAACCCCGGTTGTCTCCCCCGAGCCGATTCTGGACCCAGTGCATGATTCGTGCGCCAGGGTGAGACGGGCGACGGCGATTGAGATCCGCGACATGATTTTGTTCACCGCGGGCCCGGTCACGGCCGCCTTTATTCTCGACCCCATTTTCGACCGGTTCAAGATTACCTTCAAGGAGAAAAAATGAAAAAGTGTGACGAGTGTAAATGGGCGAAATGGGTTAAGACCGCCGCTGGTCGTTTGCATCCATCTGGCGACGGGCGATGTCTTTACCCGTGGGAGATGCCACCACTTCCAGCGGCGTTTTACTGGGGATTCAACCGTCCGCCTGTACCCAATGGAGGGTGGATCAACCGCAGAACAGGACTTGATGATCATTGCATTTATTGGCAACGGGGGGAGTCTGAGAAATGAGCGAAAAGCAAACCACCTACGGGCTCAAGCACGACCAAGGGAAACAATCTTTTTATTTCATGCCTCTTGCCATGTTGGAACCTCTCGCTGATGTTTTTCTCGCTGGGGTCAAAAAGGGCTACCCCCCCTTCAACTGCCTTTTGCCTTTCCAAGACGGCGACAGACGCCTTTACGATGCCATGATGCGCCACGCTGCAGCCAGCCAGATTGATCCCCTGTCGATCAACCACGAAGACGGCGGGGTGTTTAATCTAGCCCAGGTTGCTTTTTGTGCGCTGACAAGACTTCACAACGCGCTGAACGCCCGAGCCGGCACTCCGGAATGGCTGGCGGCGCAGATTGCCGAGCAAAGGAAGAAGACGCCATAACGGCCAAGGGTTTGCGGGCAGGGGGTCTTGGCCCGCGATGCTGCCACTTTTCGAGGCGCTGCTAGGTTGGACTGACCGCTAACCCGATTGTTAGTTTGCAGGTATCCTACAGGGTGGAGGGTTGATAATGGTTATACATTTTGATACGGGTAAAGGTTATCTAGGGGTGATAAGTGGTCGTCACACGATATGTGCGTGCGGGAAAACGTTCCAAGATAATTTTATTCCTGACAAAAAAAGGTACACAAAAAGTTGGAACATGGTCACTTGCAAAAATTGCCTTATAAAATATGGGACAAACTAACGAACAGGGGTATCTTGCGGGGGATTTTGGCAACCACGAAGCGCACAGGGTCGCCCGTCCAGTGATCCGATTGGTAGTTTATCTTATCATCAATGTGAGGAGTAATGGATTTCGTTGATTTAGACGAGTACAAGAAAGAAACAATATTTAAAATAATTGAAAAGAATTCTAGACTGAACACTTTTTCTTTTTTGGAGATTTCCGAGTTATACAGACAGTGGTCGAACGAAGTTGGGTCCGCATCGTGGCTGATGTATTCAGACAGAGGGATTGATGCTTTTATCCGGTGGGCCACTACCGCGCCTTGCGACGCACTGTAAACTAACATGGGGATAGACGGCATTTCTACATATGCCAATGCCGTATAATTTGTTCAGTGTTGCACTCAACAACAGGAGGTTAAATGTCCATCCAGGCGTCCGGCGTCAACCTACTCCCCCAGGATTTCCCATTACCCCCCGACATGCACTGCCCGCAGTTGCCCGGGGAAATGAACTTGCATCGGTCGAGTTGCTGCATCAAGCAACGCAAGGGAGGACCCTGCTCAACCACCAAATGCCACGAAGGGTGGGCGGTCTCTGGACGCACCGAAGTCGAGAAGAAGAAACCCCAGGAGCGGGCCAAGAAGGGCCAAGAGCCCATGTGCGAGTCGTGCGGAAAGGTGAAAGCCCTACCCCCTGAAAAACTCTCCGAGCGCGGCGCATCTCGCCCCCTCTGCTCCGCCTGCATCAGCTCGGAGAAAAAGGCGGCAGAAGAAGCCAGAAAGGCGGAGGAACTGGCGAGATATTGCGGATATGACCCCAACCGGGCGGCGTTCGTAGCCTCAATTCTGCTTTGCGAGGCGGAAATGGGGATGCTCAAAGAAAAGCCTCAGAGCTACCGTTACCGGGTATGGAAGGACGCTCACGACCACGCCCTCAAGATCGTCAAAGCCTACGATAAGAAAATCAACATGGAGCAGGGTTACGCCATGGCGGCAAAGGTGGTGGATTTCGTCAACGATGAGATGGCAAAGGTGAACCCGTGAAAAAATCCTACATGGTCTGCCCGGACGGCAAGCCGATTTTCACCCCTCGCTACAGGCATGACGACGTGGGTAAAGCCATGGAAGAGGCCGTGGTGATTGCCAGGAGGGGCAAGGAGCGGGTGCTGGTGGTGGAGGTGATCGGCTGTGTCGAGCCACTGGAGGGCGGCGGGATAATTGCGAGGCAGGCGGAATAAGGAGAAATTATGCTGAAGGTGGGGCAGAAACTGTATTGGGTGCCATACGTGAGATGGGCGCCGGGAGAACAGGAAGTAATCGTTGAGAAAGTGGGTAGAAAATGGGCGACACTCGTCGGGTTTCGGCACAGAATCGACATTAAGACTTTGCTGGCCGATGGGGGAGAATATTCTTGTCCAGGGTCTTGCTATCTCGACCGGGAGGGATTTCTTTCTGAGCGCGAAGCAAAGAAAGCATGGGATCTGTTGGGGGAAAAGATGAGGTATTCGTCTCCAGGGGGAATTGGCGCCGAGGCAATCCGCCAGGCCATGAAGCTGCTCGGGTTTGACGAAACGAAGGAAGAATAATGCCAAATAAATCGGTATAAATTGAAGGGAGGCCGGGATGATTGATTTGCAAGCGTTTTGTGGTGGGGAGGATAGGCCAAAGAGCATTTGCACCCCATGGACAAGGGACGGGTACACCATGGCGACAGATGGGGTAATTCTCGTTCGTATGCCAGCCGTAGATGGGGTGGCAAAAAACCCAGACGCGCCCAATGTTCCCGCTGAATGGTTTGAATTCGAGGTGCCGAAATGGTTCGACATCCCGCCGATTTCCACTCTCACCGCGGAGTGCGAGGAGTGCGTAGGGACCGGCTGGGTCATCCCGAAAACCGCATACAACGAATACGACGAGCA
>Ga0209518_1003467_pt1 | contig 13478 bp, 16 predicted proteins | sample RifGroB1_FD_183993 | JGI IMG/M metagenome (GOLD analysis project Ga0209518, IMG submission 183993) | Groundwater microbial communities from Rifle, Colorado, USA - Groundwater B1 (SPAdes) (version 2) | ecosystem: Environmental > Aquatic > Deep subsurface > Groundwater | place: Rifle, Colorado... | reverse complement strand
CATTTGCTGCAGGGACTAATGCTGCTTCAGCAGTTACTATAATATAGGTAACTAATCCTGGGACGGCTGTAAACGGCTCTTCAGCATCTAATGTAAATACACCTGTGGTTGTTGTAAATGATGTAATTAAACGAGGCTGAAATGCCACTGCGCCAGTTAATGGAATTAATATACATCCTTTAAAATAATCACTAGCTTTTGCTGAATGTCCAGTATCTGCAGGAACTGTTGCAGAAGATGTTGTAAATGTACCAGTACCAACTATAATACCAGAAGAAATAGCTTCTAGTCTTTCTAATACAGAACCATCTATATCTGCAACTACATTTGTAGAAGCAAAAGCATTATTATTCGTATCTTCACCTATAGATTCAGAAGTATGTCTTAATACTTCTGCTATAGAAACACCATCCCCAGCTACAACTCTTGTTGGGAATGTAGTTATACCTGTAGTCCCAGCTAACATATCTGCAAAATCTTCTAGTGTTTGCTCTAAATTATCTTTTGCTGTTCCCCCAGGATTTGCGGTAACACTCCATGCTGCACCAGCACTTGATAAATAATTTGCAAGTCCCTGTAACATATTTTCTACATCTGTTCTTGCAGAACCTTGAATTGTTGCTGAAAAAGCATCAGAAGAAAATCTAAGTAATAATCTTCTAAGTTTTGCTTGTATAGATGTGGTTGTTATATCAGCTAATGTATCAGCAGTAGCGGTATCATCTCTTTGCCCAATATTTGTTAATAGAGAATCATCTGGGTCTGCAGGAGTTGCACCAATTCTTTCCAAAATTGCTTTAGCCTGTGCAACTATAGAATCATTTCCAGGCGCAAGATTCATTGCGGGAATAGTATCTGTTTTATTCCCAATAACATGCGAAGTTGTTGTATTTGCCGAAGAATCAGCAGCAGGAACTAAAGGATATTTGAAGTGAATTATAACATAATCTACTAATCCTGGAACTGCTGTAAATGGAAGTTCAGAATCTAACGTAAATACACCACCAGCATTAGCAAAATCAACTATAGTTCTTGCTTGACCTAACATCGCCCCAGACAAAGGTATAATTAAGTCTCCGTTAAAATAATCATTTGCTTCTAATCTTCCTGTATCGGCAGGAACTGTTGTAGAAGATGTAGTAAATGTTCCTTTAACCGCTATAAGAGATTGCCATAATGTTCCCCCAGTCCCATCTTCTTCAAATCCTGTTGCTGTACCAGCATCAGTTATTCCGTGTGCATTTATAATCGCTGCCAATCTTTGTATAACAGCAGCATCTCTATTCCCTGTTGTTGTGGTAATACTTGCATCAGCAGAACTATTATTTACTAAAGCATCCCATAAATCAGGATCACCATCTAGTTCAAATTCACCACCACCAGCAGCATTTACACTTAATGCAGTTTCTATAGCTCTTAGTCTAGCAATAACAGATGCACTACCAGCAGTTACTAATGCCGCATCAGATTTATTTCCAATAACGTGTGCTGAAGTAGAATTACTTGTTGCATCGGCTGATGGAACTAATGGATATTGGAAATAAAGTAATACATATTCATCTCCTACCGCAGGTGCAGATGTAAATGGATTCTGAGGATCAATTGTAAATATTCCACCAGCATTTGTAAAATCTACTATAACTCTAGGTTGAAATGCCACGACTCCAGTAGTGGGAAGTATAATTACACCATTCCAATAATTATCCCCTTCTAATCTTCCTGTATCGGCAGGAACAGTTGCGCTAGATGTAGTAAATGTTCCACTTCCTAAAATAGAAGTAGAAAGTAATTGATCAATTGCTCCAGAACCAATATAATACTTCCAATTATCAAAATCAACTACTGCTGTCTGTGCATCGGCAGTTCCACCAGATTCAGCGTAAAGATATGCACTCGTTGTTGAAGACATATCCCCAGTTGCATCTTCATATTGTGTAAGTTTTATCCATTGTTGATTTGGAAATTGAGTGAGAGAATAAAATATATTCCAAACATTGTTATAACGCTCTATTTTGAATGCAACTGCGTTATCAGTTATTGCCGCAGTAATAGTAGATTGTGGAACTCCCATAAATTCTGCTCTAGCCACTATTCTATCTACAGCATTACTTACTTCTCTGGCAACTAAAATATAATTAGCAGGATCATCAACATCACTAGCAGAAATTCTTAATCCCGCATAAGTTGATGTAGCTTGTCCAGCGTTTAGTGTTACATCTGCATCTACAACGACAGAATAATATTTTGAATAAAAAGGTTCATCACGTTTTAGTGCATAAGCTGATTGTGTTGGTGTAGCATCTGGATCAACAGAAACTCTTGCTTGTCCAGCAGTAGTTGTATTTATGTTAGCGGTTCCACCTTCAGCACCAGCAGCAGAACCATCAGAATTTGCTATATATCCAATATCCCAACGTTCATTATTTCCATCTGCATCAGCAAAATCAAAATCATCATAATCAGCTAATACCCAACGTTGTAATTCTTTTGAAAGTTCTGGTTCAAATGTTACATTAGCTATTAATCTTGATGTTTCTAAAATTGTTTGTTCAACAAGAATTACAGCAGCACTAGCCGCCGTTGTGTAATTATTTGCTAGATTACTTGAAAATGTTATTTGTGTTGGGGAGTCAATACTTAAAACAGTAAGCCATTCTGTATCTGGTGTAGAATCATACAATCTTACTTGTTGCCCAACTTGGAATAAAGCAGCATTAGCAACAACAATAACAGCCTGTCCAGAAGATGCATTTGCAGTTAATGTTGTAGCTGTATCAGTATCATTATATATACTTCCACCACTGAAAGTAACAATAATTTGATCCCCTGGTTGCCAGTTATCTTCTAGTGGTGTATAGGAAATATAAATAAATCCAGCACTTTCAGAAGCAGCAGAAGAAGCTACTATTTCTGTAGTAGTCCCATTTCTTACTCTATTAATTGTATAATTACCAGGGACAATTTCCCCAGTAGTAGGAATACCCTGTTCGGCGGTTCCTTTTAATTCTAGTCCAAAAGTATAAGTATTATTTAAATAAGCAGTATGAGGTTGAGATTTAGAAAACTGTTCTGTAGTTCCAATTAATTGTTGAACTTGTAAAGAAAGTTTTCTTAATTTACTTTGTAAACTACCATCAGCACCATCATCTGTAGCAGGTTCGGTTCCAAACCCGATACCATCCAATAGGCTATACTCGTAAAAAAATCTTATATCGTCAAATCTAAATGTTATGGTATCTGTTAAGTTTCTAAAAGATATTTGATCAATTAATTCTGGATTCCATGCTGTAGCACCCTCTGCAATTGGCCCAGATCTACTTTCTGTATTTAGAAAACCTCCACCAGTTAATGCCGATGTAGAACCAGAATATAAATCAATTATAAAATCTGTAGTTTTATTTTGAGCAACAGTAAATTGCCATTCTTTGTACAGAGTGGCATCACTTGCATCTGCAAGACGCACACGGATAGTTTGATTTCCTGTAGAAGCAACACCTTTGAAAACAACATAACGAATTCGTCCAGTATTACTACCAACTGGGAAACCAAAAAAATTATTTGAAATAGAACGTGTAAGAGTCCCAGTTCCACCAGCGACAATAACTTCAACCGATTTACGACCTTTAACTGCATTTGCGGTAGTTGTTAATGTTCTCGTTCCGTTAGTTACAGTCCAAACAGCTTGTACTGCTGTATCATCAGTATAACTTTCAAAATCATCAAATATCCTAGTTATTGTTCCCCTAGCTACAGCGTCTAAACCCGCAATAGAGGATACGGGACTAAAAACTTCTTTCCATTCCCATTGTGGCATAATTATTTACCTCTTGTTATTTCCCGAAATCTTTCCATCGCTGTTTTAGGATATTTTTGTGTATCCTCATGTTTTTCTGGTTCTTCTATATATTGTTTTTTTTCTGGTTTTGGTGGAAATTCAAAATCTCTACTTGGTAATATTGTAGTGTTCGGGATTATTTCTCTTGGATCTACGATAAACGGAGACGGAGTTGATTGTTTTTTTACTTGATAGGTAATTGGTTGGAATAATTTTCTATTTTTACTGTGAGTATGAAATTTGGTAACATTATGTTTTACTAAATTTAATGCCTCTTCATTTCTTTTTGATTGTCTATATCTATTCCATGCCATTTCCCAGACTTTTTCACTATCATTTTCAAAGTCTGGATTTTGGATAAAAACTAAATAAATATTTTTTACTATTGCGTTCATTTCTATTTATATTATATCATAAAAATTATTATTTGTCAAAGTTTTCTAATATCTTTTTAACATCTTCTTTTTTCTTTTCTCTTTTTTTACTTACTGGGAGACTATTAATATCTATATCTCCGAAATCTTCATGGAAAATATTTACTATTTCTTTCATTATTTTTATTTTTAGTGGGATACCTATATTTTCGTTGTTTATTTTTGCGCTACTTTGTGCTATTTCTCTTAAAAGAATAATATCTTTTATGTCTAATTCAACATCTATCTCATTTATATTGTTTTCTTCGCATTCTAAATAACCCTTACTTATCTTATATATTAATTCTAAAGAAGTAATTACAGAAGAATCTCCACTTCTTGATTTAAGAGATTCTTCTGTAACCAGACTAAAATATTCTTCTTCATCTTCTGCGAGATCAAATAAACTTAATGTAATTTTATCATCTATATAAAGTAATTCATTCTTTGTTAATATCATTATGCTAATTGTCCATAATGTACGCCACGAATTACGCCATAAACTCTTGGTGTTTCACCAGAATTTACATTTATAAAATTTATATTACTTTTAATATGTATATTATCTTCCCAAAAATCAGTTCCAGCACGAACAAATCTCCCTATAGTAGAACTTGCAGTTTGGTCTTCAATAATATAAATATCACCAGTAGTATGAAGGGTATATCCTCTAATTTGGACTAATCCCTTACGTCTATAACTTTCAGAAGCATGTGCTGTCCCTCTCCATGCACAATTTATAGCTGTAGAACCATCAAAATAATCTGTTGGGACACTTTGTTCTAGTATTTCTATTTGAAAAGCATCTGCATAAAAATTTGTATTATGTTGTGCGGATGTAACAACATATATTCTATATGTAGCGGGGTCTCTAGTAGCTAAATCTATAGAGGCGTAAGAACGTTGCCAAGAAGCAGCTAATGTAATCGTATTCCCATTTGCTATTGTCGTACCAGAAGAATCAGCAATAACTATCCTTGCACCGTTTCCACTTCCAGCATTATCATTTAGATATACAGAAACAACTAAATATTTTCTTCTACTAACATTTCTCCCCATAGTAGGGGTAGTAATATAAAACCCTTCTCCAGTAGCAGCATTATCTGGATTAACTAATATAGAATTTGTCCCATTTCTTGCAACTGTTGTAGACTGAGATATAGCAGAACCAACTAAAGTATATCCAGTTGGAGGATTCCCAGTCTCAAAAGACGGGTTGGTTGCGATATTTTGGGATGGTCTAGTAGTATCAATTGTAACTAGATTTTGTGCAGTTCCAGCAGTTGTTAGTGTGACATCAACTGGTATTGCTTTTGAATAAAGATGTAGTGCGTCTCTTGGTGTTGGATCAATTTCCCAAGATTCATATGCTTCTATGTTATCATTTACCATTATCTATATCCCTTTACCACTTTTTACCATAGCTATTGCCAATCCTATTATTGCGGCTAAAGTGGCAAAAACTATAGAAATAATAATTGTTAATTTCCCATTGTTAGAAGAAACTTCTTTTTCTATTTCATTTATTTTTTCGTCTGTTTTATCTAATTTATTATGTAGAACTTTTGCATCTTCTTTTACATGCCGTAAATCATTTGTTTCTATTTTATCTAATTTATTTTCTATTCTATTTATGCTTTCTGTTTGTAATGTCGTTATTTTTTCTAATTCATTGAATTTAGAATTGATTAGATCATTTGTTTCTATCTTTTCTAATTTCTTTTCGAGGCGGTCAATTGTTTCTTGTATCATAATAGGCCGTTTCCTTTTATCTTATTATATTATCTTCCCAATATAAATAATCTTACAGAAGATAATGCTGTAGATAAATCTGTAGTCGCCGTTACTTCTCCAAGAACAACTTGAAAAGCTGTACCGATACCAGAAACTTCTATTCCTGTATTGGTTGCATTTGCTACGATACTATTATCAGCAGTTGCTACTATATCACCATCAGCCGTTGCTGCTATATTAACTAAATATACTCTTAGGGTAAAATTTGTATAATCATATTTTATTAAATATCCAGCATTAGATTTCGCTCTTAAATAATAAATTGAATCTAACCCTAGTGTTGCAGAAGTTAATGGTTCTCCACCAGAATCATATGAGGTATCAAATGCAACATCTACAGTTCTATAACGAAGATCCCCTATTACGCCAGTATTTACACTTGTTATTGTTAATGCCATATTTATACCCCCAAAACAATAATTCTTACTGAAGCTAAATCTGTTGACATATCATTAGTAGATGTAACTTCACTTAATACGGCTTGAAAAGCAGTACCAGTTCCAGATACTTCTACTCCAGTTCCAGCAACATTTTTTACTATAGTATTATTTGCCCCAGCAACGATAGATGAAGCAGCTATACCTATTCTATATGCATGTAAAAGAGAATCAGAATAGCTATATGCTATTTCATATCCAATAGCAGCGTCTGCCATTACTAATCTAATACTATCCCATCCTAACATTGCTGCTGTTAAAGATTCACCGCCAGATAAATATGAACTATCAAATGCAACATCAGCGATAAGATATCTTAAGTCTCCACTTACACCTTCAAAACGTTTTGTTATTGTTAATGCCATTTTTTTATTTCTCCTTATTTTATTTGTAATTGTTTAAATTTTATTTTATTATCTAGTTTATTAAAATTTAATATGACGGGAGAGACATAATGTAGTTAGATTATCGTAATCTAAATTATCCTTATTTCCCTCAAAGGCCGCTGGCAGCTTTTTTGCTTTGCCAGCGGCCTTCTTGTCATTCTAAATTATTTATTTTTATAATTAATTTAAGTCAATTATTTTTGCTTGGCGGTTTACACCATAGCAGCGAAGTTCACCCATTGTATAGAATAAACCACGTACTACTAATGCATTAGCGGCAAAGTAATCTCTATTTTCGTAAAATTGTGTGGGTTGCGCTATAGCAACTTCAAGATAATCAGTATCAAGTACATATACGTTTGTACCTAATACGGTATCATCTGATGCAACGCTATGTGCTACATCTGCATCGGGAAGGATTGGGATACCCTGATAAGTAGCAACCACTAACCCAGTAGCAGTACCTTCAAATGTTTTTTCACTACCAACACCAACTTGAATAAACTTTTCTCCAAAATATCTCTGTTGAGTGTTAAGTAATCTTTCTAGTCTATAATATTGATCATGTCCTAAAAGTATTAGTTTTGGTTCCCCACCATTAATACGTATATTTTGTATAGCGGTATCAATTAGGTTTAGTGATAAATCACGTCCAGTACCAGCATTTGCTTGTACAGAAGCAGCAGCGTTCCAATCACCAGCAGCAGTACGTCCACCAAAAGTATAATCATAAGCACGAATACCCCCACCAGTAACAAAAGTTCCACCAGTTACACCGCCATATCTTACACCATCAAACGATACAATATCATCTATAGATGTAAAACCAGCACGACTATAAATAGCAGCAAGATCTCCATTAGCAAAGGTTGTACCTGTTGCGACTGTTACTATTCCAGTAGCTGTATCTACCCCAGAAACAGCAGAACCTGTTGTTCTAATCCAAGTTCCAGAAGTATCACTTAAATCCCATTGAGAAACAGCATCCCCAATTTTATAATGATGGGCTATAGATGCAGGAACAGTAAAGGTAGTTGCAGCGCCATCAGAACATAAATAAGCTCCGCCAGCAAGTAATTCTTCATTTACTTCTTTAATATGGTCTAGTTGGCTATTTTCCATTTCCATTGCAAGAACATCACCAGCACCACCTTCTAGTCCAGCAGTGAAAATAGATTTCACACTAACACCAAAGCTAGTACCGACTATTCTTGGCAAACTAGAAACTGTTTGTATATTGCTTACATCAATAGTAGGTAATGATCCAGTTTCGGTTATTGGGCGAGAACGGCCACCAGTTGTAGATCCTGTACCTGCTGGCCCTCTATCGGTTCTTACACGCCAACCAACTGTATTTCCCCATGTAGATCTTTGTATTGCATTAAAGAAACGAACTTGGTTGTTTAATGCTTGCCAAATTTTTCTTCCAAATGTAGAAGTAAAAATATTGGTGCTTGTATCAACCGTAAAATAGCTCTGTTTCATCAAATATTCAGGGCCGAGAACGCTATTCGCGTTAGCTCCTCTACGGGATTGTTGAATGAATTCAACTAGACTTGGATTTGTTGCAGACATTTTGTTATTTCTCCTTTATATATAATAACTAATTTTTTAAGAAATTAGCGTTTAATAAGTCCTTTAGATTCTATCCAAAGATTAGTTAAATCACCCCAAGATGAATTTTTAACCATTTCATCGGTAATACCATCAACGGATACATTTTCGCTTTTTACAATTGGTGTAGTCTCTTTTGTATTTCCATTGGTAGAGACACCTAAAGACAGAGGGGTTAGTTGAGGGCCAACTAATCCTTTTTCTTCTCTAACACCAGATTTCCTTAACAATATTTCAAATCTTTCAATTTTTTTATCTGTAGATTTTTGGACATTTACCATTTTTTCATCTAGTAATCTGGAAATCATAGCTTCAAGAGCTGCCATATCTAAAGGTGCTGGATTACCCTCTGTTTCTTCTACAGGGTAATCTTCCACTTTTTCCATTACTGGGGCAAGAGGAACAACAGGTTCAGGATGGGGCATTCCTTCGTGCATGGCTTGAATTGGTTTTTGTACATCTGAAGTATTTGTTCGTAATTTAGCTGGAACTTCTATATCTTCTTGTACGGTGCGTTTACTTGCGGGCCATTTATCATTTTGAGGAATTGATACATCCCCACCATCAACTTTATGAGGAGTTTTACCATCTACATCCATCCCCTGGAATGCTTTTGAAACGGCTTCAGTTACATTTTTAGTAATAGATTCCGTCATATTTTTAACAACAGAATCCCAACGAGAAGCCTCTTCCATGTGAGATTTTTCTAACTTTTCTTCTTCCTCTTTCTTTCTACGAGCTTCCTCTTCCGCTGTATAACGGCTTTCTTGTTTTTGCATTACTCCATAAACATTTTGTAATGCTTCTAAAGTAGCTTCTGATTTAGCATCTTGTTTTTTTAGATATTCCATTAATGTTTGATCATTGAATTCCATTTTTGTATTCTCCTTTTATTGTATAATAATAAATATTTAAAAGTTTAGTTTTTTTTATTCTATTTTCCCTCTTTTTTTGAGACAAAATAAAAAGACTAAGGCTTTTGCCCTAATCTTTTCTTTACTTTTTTACTATGTATGTATTATATCACATTTTTTTAAAACATGCTCTTTTTGTACCTAAAAATTTGTATCTGGAATACGAATTATAAACGAGTTTTTTCAAAATTATAAATTTTTCTTATTAAAGTTTCAAATTCATCATTTCCATCTACTGTATTTTCATCAGTTAATGGAGAATTAATATAAGACTTATAATTTGTGTTTCCGTTTTTAGTAGATGCTATTACATATACTTTATCTGGTTTATGAGATAAATTAAATGCTACCGTAAGTGTATATACGCTATTTTTGGGAGTAAATCCAATTCTATTACAGGTAATACAAGGCAATATCTCTGGCACTAATCTTTCCCCACGCTGATTTAATTGGTGAAAATGTCCAGCACCTTTACATGGGCCACAATAATCTCTCATTATTTCATAATCATCTATTTTAGATATTTCTAACAACATCTGTTCTTTAGTTGGCATTTTTATTCTTTCTCCTTTAAATATTCCTTTATTTCTTTTATATCTTCTTTTGTGAACCTATAACAATAAGACATAAATATTTCTTCTAATTTTTTTATTCTATTTAATAAATATTCTTTTTCTTGTGAAATTGCCCAATTATAAAATAGTGCATCTAAAAGTTCTTCATATTGATGTCTATTGGGTTGTCCAACAAAAGATTTACCATATTTTTTTATTCCGACTTCTCTTCTTTCAAGAAATTCTTTTGTTATATTATCTGCAAATTCTTTTATATTTTTTTCGTCTATTTTTCTCCAATTATTCATACTAACAATTATCCCATTTATTTTCTTAGAATAATGTTACGATCTAACGGAATATATTTATTGGGATTAGAAGTTTCTGGATCTCCAAATTTCCATTTTATTGGTTCGTTTTCTTTTATATGAAGACTTAAACAATTTGGACAAGATAGATAACATACTTTGCAATAAGTAATGGTACAATCTTCACAATTTACATTTATTCTAGTGTGTTGTTTATTAATACTCATAATTTTTCCTTTCCTTTAATTAAACTATTGTTTGTAACTTTTATAATTGGACTTATATTAATCAATGATAAATAAGATAAGATATAAATTATTGGTTTAAATATTCCTTTTATTGAAATTTCAATATTACTGTTTGTTATCTCTAGTGTATTAGAGATTTCTATTTTATTTATACTCATAATTTACATTCTCCTTTTTATAAAAAATAATTTGTGCAATTTTTCTTTCTTTTCTAAATTCAAAATAATTTCCTACCATTGCGGTGACATAAAAAGAAATTTCTTGTTTACCATAAACATATTTAGGTGAACCAACCATTATTGCACCATTAGAGGCAATTTCATCATCTAATGTTATCATTCCAAAATAGTCATCTGGTATCTCTATCGTTATCCCAGTTTTTGCTAAAGTTGTTAAACCATTATGTAATTCAATATCTGAAAGTAAAAATAAATCTAATCCTAAACTATTTTCTTGTACTTTTGCCACTGGATTAAGTTTAGTAATAGAAACTGTAGGAGATATTTTGTCTATTCCCTGTGTCTCTAAAAACTGATTTTCTAATTTTACAGTATAATCATTTAATATATGTTTTGATTTATCTTCTTTACTTGTAGCGATACCATGAGTTTCTGTCATTATTTTACTATCCATTATATGTTTTTTACTTATATTATGACGCCCTAATTCGTCATGTTCATGTGTTGGATTTCCTCTAGGCATATCTTTCTCCTTTATATTTTTTTAAACATTTCATCTGTAACATCATTAATAAATACATTTTCACTTTTTACAATTGGTGTATTTTTTTAATAGTATTAAAAAAACTGGTTTGGGTGTCTATTGCTTTTAAAATTTTAGCTGTAGTAGCACCAATATTGGGACTTACATAATACTTCTGTCCCCCTCTCCTGGATTGTTGAATGAATTCAGATAAATTCGTGTTTGTTTCAGACATTTTACCATTCTCTAATATAGGGTCAATATATCCACCAGATGATCCAAAACCCTTATCACCCCTATCTGTCTCCTGTAATTTATCTACTATTTTCATAGTAGCATTTACTTTGGGCAATAAAATCAATTGTGCAAATTTTTCTCCCTTTTCAAGTCTTTCCGTGACAAGAGGACTCCATTGCGTTTTTATTACTTGTACCATAATTTCGCCCGTGTATGCTCTATCTATTTGTCCCTCTAATACCTGTATTTTCTTTTTGTCCATTGAACTACTTCTAGAAACAACTTGAAAAAAATACCCTTCTGGTGGTGTAATATGGACTCCAGTACGAACTTTTATATATTCTCCACTATATGTAAATTGTACTGGTTCATAACAGAATAAATCCCATCCAGTATCGGATTCTCTTATTTTTTCTGGTGCTTTTGCACCAGGTTCTAATTGTATATCAAATTCTAAATCCAATTATTTTCCCCTTTCTTTTAACTTTTGTTTTGCTTTTTCTGTAAGTTCTTCTTTTATTAATTCACCTAAATTACAATTATCGCAAATAACAAAACCAGAAGTATCGAAATAATCTTGTTTTCCACAATCTGTTATTTGTAAATAGATAAATCCAGTATCTTGGCATTTATTGCAATCAAATAATATTTTTATTTCTTTCATAATTACATACTTGACATTCTTTTATAAATTTTTTATGTTCATAAATAAAATGATGATACTTTAATAACATTGGTTCGTGTTCTTTTATTTTTTTATTACAAGGACAAATTTTAATGCCAATCTTCTACATCCTTTAAAAGTAAATACTCAGGGTTAATAGATTTATAGACAACACGACCAGTTCTATCTAATCGTTCTATTAGTGGTTTAACAACACAACCTTCTTTTATTGGCTGATCACCAATAATACTTTTCCCAGTAGATAATTCTTGTAAATTGGCATCTCCAAATTTCCCGATAAAAATAACTGGTACTCTTGGAATATTTCTTTCATCACAAAAATTTATAAAATCTTGATAATTAAGATATTTACCATCTTTCATTACATCAAATGCTAAAAATCTTAATTCATTATTTTTTAATCCATATCCATAATTTTTTTGAACTTCTAACCCGTAAATTTCACCAAATATTTCTTCTCCAAGTTTTAACTTATTTTTTATATCATATTGTTTAGCAATAATAGCATAAATATTTCTATCATAATAAAGTTTTTTATTGATATTTAATTGGATATTATGTGAACCAATAAGAAATTCTTTTTTAGGAAGTAATCTTAAAAATTTTTTAATTTTATTCCAAAAAGAAATAGTTTCAGTTGGTAAAACAGCATACCTTGAATTTGAACCATGACATTTTTCTGAAATCTGTACCATTTCATCTATGAGAATTACATTTGTAAAAAATTTAATATTTTCTATATCTGTATATTTTTTAAACAAACTATGATTTCTTTTAGCGATACGTCCTTGCATGTTTTTGGGAAGATTTCTAATTGGGGGTTCATATTTTTGAATATTTAGTAAAGAAGCAACATCTTCCCCAGATTTCTTTTTAGAAAGTTCTGGATAAAGAGAAATTAACTCTTGGGTTAGTTCAACAAACATTCCAACAGAAATATAAGATCTAATTTTAATAGCTCTAACCCGATGATTATTTAGTTTTATTTTAGAATCTAATGGAAATAAATAATTTTCTAGTTTTTCGTCTAATAAAGAATCAACTGGGACATAAATTGCTAAATTACCAACTTTAAATTGGTTCAATCCGATAACAACAGACCAATCATTATCTTCCATGTATGCGATTTGAAGTCTATCTGCGTTTGGATGTTTTTCTATTTTATTTATTTTTACTATTTTGACAATTAAGCTGCTCATTTTTTCTACTTTCTAACGTCTCATTATATCATACTATCTTATTGATGTCAAGTTTCTAAATAAGTAATATGTTTTATCTCTTTTAGGATTTCTTCTGTATCTTCTGGTAATTGATAGCATAACATAATATCATTTATGATTTTATTTTTTCT
>Ga0209518_1003466_pt1 | contig 13479 bp, 10 predicted proteins | sample RifGroB1_FD_183993 | JGI IMG/M metagenome (GOLD analysis project Ga0209518, IMG submission 183993) | Groundwater microbial communities from Rifle, Colorado, USA - Groundwater B1 (SPAdes) (version 2) | ecosystem: Environmental > Aquatic > Deep subsurface > Groundwater | place: Rifle, Colorado... | reverse complement strand
TTGTGGTTTAATATTCCTCCCGCGCGATTTTACATGGGCGAGTCAGGAATTGTGGGGCTCACGACGTCTCTTACGGTTGTCGCGTTTTTGACGGATTCGGTTGTGGTGCTCCCTATTGTCGGGCTTATTTTAATGATTGAGGTTGCGTCGGACATCATCCAATTTTCGTCAAAGCGCTTTCGCGGAAAAAAGGTTTTCAAAATTGCGCCGATACATCATCACTTTGAAGCATCCGGCTGGCCGCCCTACAAAGTCACCATGCGGTTTTGGGTAATCAGTGTGGTAACCGCGATTTTAGGAATGGCGATTGCTTTGATTGGGCGATAGATGCATAACCTCACATACATATTGGACTCCATGAAGCCATAGCTTTATGGAGTTTTTTAATCGGATTCACTGCAAATATACCGGTATCAGGGGCTTTATCACCATCTACAACGATGCGCTACGTTACCGGTATATGATTCAAGAAAAAGCCCTGAAGAAGACAAAAATCCTCGTCTTCTTTGAAAAGCACGGTCTCGAAGCGACCCGAGATGCTTTTGAGGTGAAACGGTCGACGCTCTACCTTTGGAAAAAGCAGTGGGACACGGGCGGGAAGATTCCAGAGGCCTTGAACGAGCAATCACGCGCTCCTCGCGTCAAAAGAAAACGCCTCTGGAACGAAGCAGTGATACATGAGATCAGGCGTCTCCGGAGAGAACACCCCAACCTTGGTGAAAAGAAACTTCATCCTTTGCTTACTGCGTTCTCTGTCGCTCGCGGCGTTTCGTGCCCCAAGCCAGCAACCATCGGCAGGCTCATCCATGACCTCGGGGGTTTGCGAATCTTCCCACAGAAAGTTACGCATTTTGGGAAGATGAAGAAGGTCAATCGCCAGAAAGTATTGAGAAAACCTAAAGATCTCGCTCCCGCCTACCCCGGACATCTTGTTGCCTTAGACACCATTGAGCGGTTTGTGGACGGTTGCCGGCGGTACGTGATTACCTTTGAGGACATCTATACGAGATTCTCATTTGCCTGGGGCACGAAAAGTCATGCATCCTTGGCTGCCGCCGAGTTCTTTACTCTGTGCCAAAAGGCATTCCCGCATTCCTATGACTTCCTTTTTGTGCTTACCGATAACGGCTCGGAGTTCAAGAAGCATTTTACCGCAGAACTGCAGCGGCTCCATCTCACTCATTATCACACCTACCCCAAGACCCCGAAGATGAACGCTCACGTGGAACGATTCAACCGAACCATCCAGGAAGAATTCATTGATTACCATGTGTGGTTGCTCAAGGATCCGGACGTCTTCAATCGAAAACTTATGGACTACCTGATCTTCTACAATACCCTGCGTGTTCACCATGCCTTCAAAAACAAACTTTCGCCTCTTCAATTTATGCTACAATGGTCGGAGAAAAACACATTCAAAATGCCTCTGGAGTCCAATGTTGGGTGGGGTTATACACGGGGTTGACACATAGCGACCGTTGTATATACTACGGATATATGAACCCCGTTAGAAGTCCTGGCGTAGAAAAACGTAAAACATTTTTCTGCCGGGCAATAATGGGGCATTCATAAAGATAAACTCGGTCTGTCGCAATAGGCTTTTATGCTAAATAAAGACAGACTTCTAACGGGGTGAAAACTCTAATCAGTATCAAAGCCGATGTAGACGTGAAGAGGCGGGCGCAGAAAGCAGCCAAAGAGCTTGGTATTCCGCTTAGCACCATAGTTAATGCGTATCTCAAACAGTTAGGCCGCGAACCGCGGGTGAGTTTTGTCGTACCGCTAAGACCTAATAAAAAAACCAAAGAGCTTCTCCAGCGGGCGAGCAAAGACCTCCGCAAGGGGCGAAATATCTCCCCGGCGTTTTCCACAGCAGGGGAAATGGACGAGTATCTAGAATCATGAGAATCGTCCTCCACCGGAATTTCAAAAAGCAATACAAGAAACTCCGCTACGAAGAACGGCGACGATTTAGAGAACGAAGGAACTTATTTCTCAAAAACTCATTCCACCCCATGCTCAATAACCATCCCCTCCGCGGGGAGCATCGAGGATATCGCAGTATTAACGTAGGCGGGGATTTACGAGTAATTTATGAAGAGATAGACCGTTCCACCGCACAATTCATTCTCATTGATACCCACAGCAATCTTTACGAATGATCAATATGATTAATGAAAGAGCCGTTGGGTCGGCGCGCCTGCTCTCCGAATCCGCCAGCTGGCGGAGAAGGAGGGAACCACATTTTAATTTTGGGGGAAGAAAATTTTAAAATAACCATGATTTCTCGATTACTTTGCAACTTAAAATTTTGGTATTTATTGGCTTTGGCGCAACTCGTTCTTTGGCAGCTCACAAATGGCGGCGGCGGCCCCTATTGGTTTGCTGAGCTCGTTCTATATTTAATTTTTTTCCTCGGTCTCTGGCTTGACAGCCGTTATCATTTTCGAGGGAGACTGACACTTTCAAGAACAAAAGCAGTATTTTTATATTTTGTAATATTTTTGGCCACCGCGATGATCTACGAACTATCTTTATCACCAACTGTAGGAAGTTTCAGCGAGTATCACCCCAAGCCGATTCCATCATTTATCATCATCTTTGGGTTATATTTAGCGCTTGCCCTCTTTAATTTTTTTCTCATTCGCCGGTATCACTACACATTCAATGAACTCTATTTTTCCGGGGGTGCCGCAAGTATCTGGGAAGGTTTGCTGTTTACCGGCGTATTGACCGCAGTTATTTTGTCTCCTATGTTTTTTCTTGCTCCGCTGACGTTTGCCTACTACATGCTTGTATACGGAGTCATATTTTGCATGCCCCTTGTCTTTATTCGCGAAGAGCTCTTGTGGAGCCCTGTTGAAACCACAATTTCTTTCTGGCGAAAAATGCTTTATGCACTTATCTCAACCTTTTTTGGTCTTTTAGCTTGGTTGGGCTGGGCAAAGATGGCCCATATTCTTACCTCTGGATTCGAAAAGTTTTGAAGCGATTGCGCTAGTCACCGGTGGCCAAGACGTAAAATCATATATCCAAATGTCTGCCGCCGCCCTTCCGGATTCTTGCCCGCCAAAGTTTTCTGAAAGAAAATTTAGGCGGGTGAACGGGGGGATTTCTCTACCTGTGCAGGCAGGCTCGCCCCGACCTTGCTCGGGACGAAAACAGTTCGAACTATCTTAAGAATACTGCGTATCGGAGAAGGAGCCCCTCTAAGGACTCTTTGCATTTTTTCTGTTGGCTCTTAGAGTAAGAATATGCCTATTTTATTAAACACGCCGATTGAAAGCGCGGCCAGGGTTCACCGCCGGATTATTCCGGCATTAAAGCGCCTCGGGATTCGGACGCTTCGGGATCTTTTGTTTCATTTTCCGCTGCGCTACGATGATTTTTCGAATGAAAAGGATATTGCGGGGATTTTTCCGGGAGAGACAGTGACCGTGCGGGGCGTGATAGAAAAGGTTTCTCTCCACCGGACGTTTCGCAAGAAGATGGCGCTTACCGAAGCGGTTCTGCGTGATGAAACAGGAAAAATAAAAGCTGTGTGGTTTAATCAGCCGTTTCTTGCAAAAAATCTGAAAGAGGGTTTTTTGGTCCGGCTCTCCGGAAAAGTGGCAAAGGGTCCTGGCGGGGCGTATCTGCAAAATCCTTCATATGAGCGCGTGGGAGCGAGCGCGCGCGCAATCCACACCGGAGGGCTTGTCGCGGTCTATCCCGAAACGCGGGGTATAACGTCCCGGTGGCTTCGGTATCTTATTTCAAATTCCATACCCCTTCGCAAGAACCTTGTTGATCCGATTCCTTTGGATATCCTCAAACGAAATAACCTTCCGTGGCTTTCCGAGGCGCTCTTTCTAATCCATTTCCCAAAAACAAAAGAAGAGGCGCGCGCGGCCGAGCGCCGGTTCGTGTTCGAGGATCTCCTTATGATCCAGCTCCGCGCGCTTCAAGAACGCAGCCGCCTCAAAGAAAAACGCGCGCCGGAAATCCCCCTCGACATTCCTCTTGTTAAAAAATTCGTCACCTCGCTTCCGTTTGCGCTTACCGATGCCCAGCGTCGTTCTTTATGGGAGATCGCAAATGATCTCGTAAAGCCCTCCCCTATGAATCGGCTTTTGGAAGGCGATGTTGGCTCGGGAAAAACTGTTGTTGCGGCCGCGGCCGCGCTTCTTACAGTGAAAGCCGGGTATCGCGCGGTTTTCATGGCGCCCACGGAAATTCTTGCGCGCCAGCATTTTGCGACGCTCGGAAAATTGCTAAAGCCGTTTTCAATGTCACTAGGATTTCGTACGGGCACGGAAAAGCGCGCCACGGATTCTGATGTAGTCGTCGGGACGCATGCACTTATTCAAAAAGGGATTTCATTCGAGAATCTCGGTCTTGTCGTTGTTGATGAACAACACCGCTTTGGAGTCAACCAGCGCCAAGCGCTGGTTCGCGGACATACGCGGACTGAAGAAACGCGGACAGACGCGGACGAACTCCATGGATATTTGCTGAATGAGGGAATAGCAACAGGCAGAGACAAACTTTTGTACGAAGATATAACCTATAAAATTCGGGGTTCGGTGTTTCAAGTCAAAGACGAGATCGGTCTCGGGCATAAAGAGTCGGTCTATCAAAAAGCACTCGCAGAAGCATTCAGAATCGCCGGGCTTCGTTTTACACAAGAAAAACGGATCGATGTCTTCTTTCGGGGTAAAAAAGTTGGTATCTACCAGCCAGATTTTATTATAGAAGATCAAGTACTCATTGAACTCAAGGCCTTGCCTTTTGTGGGTTCTACGGAGTTGAAACAGATTTGGCAGTATGCGAAGGGGTCGCCATACAAATTGGCATTGCTGATTAACTTCGGGCCGCAAGGAGTAGCGATCGAAAGGATGGTGTACGATACAGCCCGTAGTCCGCGTGAGTCCGCGATTGAAAAAAGTCCGCGTACGTCAGCGCTATGGATTCCGCATTTTTTGAGTATGTCGGCGACTCCGATTCCGAGAACGCTCGCGCTTTCGATCTACGGCGATTTGGACCTTTCTATTCTTGATGAAATGCCGAAATCGAGAAAGCCCGTCGCAACAGAAATCGTTGAACCCGCAAAGCGGGAATCGACATATCAATTTATTCGCGAAGAAGTGAAAAAGGGGAGACAGGTGTTCGTAATCTGTCCGCGCATCGAAACACCATCAACGAATAACGAATCAGTTACGAATATACGAATGAGCGAATTACAAAAACGAATATGGGAGGTGAAGGCGGTAAAAGAGGAATACCAAAAATTATCCACAAATATTTTTCCTGATTTGAAAGTAGCGATGCTGCACGGAAAAATGCCCGCCAAAAGCCATACGGCATTTAGGCGGGTCCGCCGCAATGCGCAAGCTTTGGGCGGAAAATCAAAAGAAGAAGTAATGAAAGATTTTCGTGATGGTAAGATCGATATTCTCGTATCCACTTCAGTCGTGGAAGTTGGCGTTGATATTCCGAATGCGTCCGTCATGATGATCGAGGGCGCGGAGCGTTTCGGCCTTGCGCAATTGCATCAATTTCGCGGCCGAGTCGGCCGGGGGGCCGAACAGTCATATTGCTTTTTGTTTCCGACCGAAGACGGTGCGGCGTCGCGGCGACTCCGTGCGGTCCGCGACGCAAAAAGCGGGTTTGAACTTGCCGAAAAGGACTTGGAAATCAGAGGCCCGGGAAATATGTTCGGCGTTGAGCAATCCGGTTTTTCCCAGCATGCGTTAAAAGGGATTATGGATGCGGAGCTTGTCCGCGCGGTTAGGCGTGAGGCAATCGAGCTTTTGCGAGCGGATCCCGGCCTGCGAAATAATTCCACGCTCGCGCAAAGAATCAAAGAAATGGAGAGTGAGGTGCACTGGGAATAATGTTGGATCGGCCTTCGTCGAGCTAAGCTCGACTTCGCTTGTTAGAACTGTTCGAAATGTTCGAGGTGTTTTATCGTCCGTTTGACGAGTCGTTGAATGCATTCATTTCATGCGTATCGAACAATTCGAACGAGTCGAGCTAAGCTCGACGATCGGACATTCTGACATTCTAACTTTTCCCCCCTTTCGGTGTCCGCCAGAATCCGAGACGTTTGCCAATCATCAAGCGCGTCTGCGCTTCGATTCCGGGGATCGCTCCGAAAAGCGTTCCGGTGATGGGAATAAAAAGCCATTCGAGCAATAGCCACCACTTCCAGTGGTACGGCTTTTTTTTCGGCCGCGTGGGAAGAAGCACCAAGGACACGACCGCGGAGAACGCAAGGCCAATCATGGCGGTCGTCATCAAAATCTGTGTTATTTTCGGGAGATTATGCGCAAGCACGGTTGTTGAAAATTCTTCTTTTCCCAAAAACGGCGGAAGCCATCCGAGCGCAAGAATCATGATTGAGTTCGTAGATAAGGACCAAAATCCCTCCATTTGGTCGAAGACATAAAAAAGTTTTTTCCGGAACGCAATTTTTTTCGCTCGCGCGAATCGATAGAGTATATAGGGAATATTTTCCACGCCCCAGACCCAGCGGCGGTGCTGTTTATAAATATTGATTATTGTTTCTTTGAACGAGGGCGCGATATTTGCGTCCATGGAGACCGGGTAGTAGAGCGGAACTGCGCGCCAGTTGCCGTCATAATGGAATAGGGCCTGCCAGAAAATTCGTGAATCCTCGGATACGATATGCGTGTCCCAAAATCCGATTTCAACGAGCGCCTTGAAGGGCATCGAGTGCGACGAGAACGTGACGAGGCGCTCGGGCCGCGACTGCTGTACCATTTGCCAAAACGTATCCGAGGTCGCAACTACGCGCGAAAGCGCGGGCGCGTCCCAAATATTATTATGGTAGACGGGTATGGGCTGGTAGGACGCGCGAAGAGGGTTTTTTTCCGTGAGATACCGGTAGCTTGCGATTGCGAAATAATCCGGATACACCTGGGTATCGGAATCCATGGAGGAAACGATAATCCGTTCGTACGGAATTCGGAGTTCGTCAATCCGCTTTTTTGCTTCGCGGCCTGCCCATGCGGCGTTTGATCCTTTGCCCGGGATTTCGCCGGGAAGATTTGTCGGGTGTGTCGCAATAAAAAAGGCGAAAAATTCGTGTCCGAATTCTTCCTGTATCTTTTCCGCGGTTTTTCTGTCTTCTTCTCCGCCGCGCTCTTCAATGCCGAGAACGATGATCATTTTTTTGTTCGGCCACGAGGAGGTAAGGAGCGCGACAATGCTTGCGCGAAGAATGTCGTAGGGCTCCTGATACGCGGGAAGAATCACGAGGTGCATGAGGTCCTCCCATGAGCGCACGTGCGCTCGTAGTTCTGGGGCGATTGCGATTTTCGGGTCTCGGACGCGTTCCATCCATGAAATTTTCAGGTTTCCTTTCATGGCGTTATACGAGGCACCGATATGGAATACGAAAAACACGGTTTTCAAAAGCCAATAGAGGTCGAATGCGATAATAAAGAAGCTCGCAAATATAGGCGTGCGCCACGCGACAAAGATCATCCCGATAAGCGTGGTCCATGCGAGAATCCCCGGGATTGTTTCGAGAGCGCGGTATGTATGCGTCAGATAATACGGTTTTTCCATGGAGTTTGAGGTCAGCTGTATCATAGCGAAAAATTTCGAAAAAATAAATCCAGCATCTTCACGGAGTTTGGAATGAAAATAGCCCGTGAGGGCTATGAGTTTAGGTTTCTATAATGATTGAGCGATGTGTCAAACGGATTGGCGTGCGAAATTCTAACGGATGACTTGTCGGCAAACGTGATTCGAACGTAATCCCAATCAGCATTTACTTCGATTACCGCGCCTTTAAGAATTTGTTGATACGCCCATGCGAGTTCTTTTCCGCGGGGATATGCGCGCGTTTCTCCGGGGATCGGACCCATGCGCGCTCTGAGTACTTTTTCTTCCGGGACGATTCGTTCTGTCAATCCTCTTTCTTCCATGAAAAGTCCCAGGCCCATAGGCGAGATTCTGTCAAAGTCGTAGTCAATTGACTTCACGTGGGCGAGCACCGTCCGGATATCTTCTACTGTTTTTTCTCCCCCGCGCCGTATGGGAACCGCGATTTTTTTAAGTGGATCTTCATAGGTATACTTCAGGCGCTCTCGATTTTTCTCAAGGAACATGTATTTTGCCGCCCATCCTGCGATAGATGTGAGGACTTCTTCTGGCCGCTCTGATCGCGCCGCCTGGATTGCGGCTCTCCACATCTCGAGCATTCGTTTCCGGGATTCTGTCAGGTTTCCGCATTCTTTGTAGTATCGGCACGCGCGCTCGTAATACCATTCTTGTCTATCTATTGCATTAAGCCCCCGGTACGTTACTCGGAGGGAAGGGTCTCTCGCATACACATGGAGTCCCTCAAGGATTTGCCCGTCCGAGAACTCCCCGAACGGAAATTCACGGAGGTACCCCTCTTCAATCATATCGAGGACAAGATCAGCAGTTCCAAATTTGAGATAGGTCGCCGCCTGAAAAATCGTTGTGTCTCCGCTGATGATATGGAGCCGTCGGAATCGGGTTGAATCAACCATCATATCATCCCGCGTATTGATGATTGCCCGCTCGCTCGTAGTGCCGGAACTTACGCCGTGGTGTATGAAGCGAATTCGCTGTGAGAGAGAAAAGAAGAGCGATCCTTTCTCGGTTATGCCGATCCAGCCGTTTCCGGTAAATATCATCCGCGTTCCCAGAAACCAGCCGATCCGCCAAAGGAGTTTTCTGTCGGGAACCGTGAATTCATTTCTTCGCGTAAGATAATTTTCATGCACTCCGTAGCTTAGGCCGTTTTGCGCGGCATTATTCTTGAAGACCGCGAGCGCAACTCCGCCCTTTTGGAGATCGGGGTGCTTATTTACCGCTTCCGCCGCTTCGCGTATGGTTATTTCTCCGGCCTTCGAACATATCACTATTGATTCGGGATATTTTCCTTCAGCTGTCGCGTATTCAACATGTCCTCCGGTATCAACGTATAGTAGAGCGCCGTTCGGGAGATAGCGTCTTCCGGATTTCGGAAGCGCTTTTGGATAGAGATAGTGCGGCAGGCATTCAAAGAGGAGCTCTATGTGGCGATGGGTCACCTGGGGCGTTGGTTTTCCTCTCTCGGTCTTTGCGAGAATCGCCATTTCCCATTCTTCGCCCATAACGCGAGTTTCCAAATGCGTCCTCCAGTTTTGAAAAATCTTTTGATACTATTGCATATCGTCGGGAAAAAAGCAAAGTCCCGGTCGCGACCGGGACTTTGCTTTTTGATTTCTTCAGCTTCATATTTTCCTCTCAGTGAGCGTTGTCTTGAGTTCGATTTCTTTCTCGCCCCTAAAAATTTTCAGCGCTATCTCGTCGCCCACGTGATATTTCTGAAGGATTGAAGAGAGGGAGCGCGTCTGATCGATCCGCTCGCCCTGAATTTCGAGAATGATGTCGCCTTTTTTTATTCCTGCTTTCTCCGCCGGGCTTCCGGCAACAATCGCGGCCTCTCCGCTCGGCCCGTCAGAAACGAGCACTCCGTAGTCCTTCGGAAGTTTTTCTTTTTCCGCGCGCTCGCGCGTGATCACGGTGTAGCGGACGCCGAGAAATGGATAGATTATTTTTCCGGTTTTTTGCACGCTTTGGAGCGCGGTCTTCGCTTGGTTGACCGGAATTGCAAATCCGATGTTTTCCGCGCCCGAGGCGACCGCAGTGTTTACGCCGATGACCTCCCCTCGGATATTTATGAGAGGGCCTCCAGAGTTTCCGGGGTTTATTGCGGCGTCTGTTTGGATGAGTTCTTGGAGGGTTTCGGGCTCGGCGTTCCCGTTTGACGCAATGACCGTTCGCTGAAGGCCCGAGACCACTCCGACAGAAACGGTATTGCGGAATTCACCCAGTGCATTTCCGATCGCGACAGCGGTCTGTCCGATTTTTACTCCGGTCGAATCGCCAAGGGGCAGGGGAGAATATCCTTCGCCGTCTATTTTTAAGACCGCAAGATCGTGCAGGGGATCGCGCGCGAGAACTTTTGCGTTTCGCTTCGAGCCGTCGTTTAGGAGTGCCGTAAATTGGGCATCGGCGTCTGATACCACGTGCTTATTCGTGATCACGAGGCCGTCTTTTGAAACGATGAATCCCGTTCCAGAGGACACCTCGCGTCTCTCCGTTCCTTTTTGGCGGAATTGCGGCACCTGGAATCCGGATCCGCCCTCGCCGAAGAATTGTTTGAAGAACGGATCTCCGGCAAACGGGTCGACGAAAAATTTTTCAATCACCGGGACGTCTTTTGTGGCGACGATTGATACGACCGCCGGAGAGGCCGATTCAACGACTTTCACGACGAGCTCGTCAGCGCGCTCGATGCGCTCGACGGTTTCCTTCTCGAGTACTGTTTCTGTTATTTTTTCGAGCAGTTTTGGCTTATTGAATATTAGTGGTCCTCCCTGGCCGTCTTGGTCCCATCCGAGAACCGGCCCCAAAACCCCAATCGTAAGGATCGTCCCGAGGATCGAGGCGATGAATGAGAGGAGAACGGTGAATGCGATGACTTGTTTCGTTGTTGGTTCGCGCTCGTTCATAGAGAAAACGTTTCCATTATATCAAAACGGCGCACTGTTGCAAAACGTAACACGAAATCCTCACCTGCGGTTTTGCGGGTGAGGACACAAAAGATGCAATGGCGTGCCGAAAGGAAAGCGGGGTCCGCTATTTTCCGTTTCTCCTTTTTATTATTTCGTCGATGAGGCCGTATTTTTTCGCTTCTTCGGCGGTCATGTAGTAGTCCCGATCGGTGTCTTTTTCAACCTTGGAAAGATCGTTTCCCGAGTGTTTCGCAAGGATTTGGTTGAGACGGTCTTTGAGGCGGAGGATGTGGCGCGCCGAAATTTCGATTTCCACCGCTTGCCCCTCAATGCCGCCCGCCATGACTTGGTGAATCATGATTTCGGAGTTCGAGAGGGCAAAGCGCTTTTTTTCTGCTCCCGCGGCCAAGAGAAGTGCTGCGCCCGACGCCGCCATTCCGACGCAGATCGTCGAGACATCCGGTTTGACGTACTGCATCGTGTCGTAGATCGCAAGAGTCGCCGGAACCGATCCGCCGGGCGAATTGACATAAAGTTTTATGTCTTTTTTTTCATCCTGCGATTCGAGAAACAAAAACTGCGCGATAATGGCATTCGCGAGGGCGTCCGAGATAGACCCGCCCAAAAATATGATCCGGTCTTTCAGGAGCCGCGAATAGATGTCGTAGGCCCGTTCGCCGTACTGGGATTTTTCTATAACCGTCGGGATTAAAAATTGATTGTGCATTTTGTCCATGAATTCATTTGTATCAATTCGTAAGGGAACCGATATGCTTTTGAGACAATCATCATTCGTTCCATGCCCCAACGAATCCAATATGCGTTTGAAACAATGGGAGAATGGGGTGGATTGGTTCGATCCGCCAGCTGGCGGATCGACACCTCATTCGACCCTTAGCGAGGCCGGGCGCTCGACTGGGCGAGCGTGTTTCAAACGTATATTGGTGAGCGAGTACTTTATTGCGATTCGAGGAATTCAAATACTTTTTCGTTCCGCAATACCCCCCTAGTATATTCTTTGAGCGCGTCAGGGTCAATTTCTTTCTCTGCCTCATGTGCGGTCTTATACCGCGCGAGGAATTCGTTTGCGCGCGCCGTAATGTCATCTTCCGAGGGCTCGATCGACTCACGCGCCGCGATTTCTCGGAGGGTGAGTGCAACCCGCGCACGCGTGTCGGCCTCGGTGCGCCAATCAGTGCGGAGTTCGGTCTCCGCCTTTTTGATGTTGGCGAGGTAATCGTTCCACTTCATTCCCATTTGTTCGATTCCCGACTTGAGTTCGGTAAACATTTTGTCGAGCTCCGCCTCGATTAAAAGATCGGGAATGTCGATAGCCGCGGATGCTGATATATTTTTTATGATCTGCATGCGGATTCGCTCGCGCTCTTTTTCTCTCCGTTCTTGTGTGAGTCCCTGGCGGACGTTTTCAATGAGTTTTTCTTTTGTTTCGAATTGTCCGAGGTCGCGCGCGAATTCGTCCGTGAGATCAGGAATCGCGCGTTCGCGGACTTGCTTCATGGATGTGCGGATGTCAAGGGTTTTTCCGCGCAGATTTCCGTCATGCCACGATTCGGGAACGACAAGTGTGAATTCTTTCTTAGTTCCCGGTGCCATGCCGATGAGATGATCCTCGAATCCGGGAATGAATTTTTTCTGGCCAATGACTAGGGGGTGATTATGCGAATTTCCTCCGTCGATGAGAGCACTACCCGAGCGGATCTCGAAATCAATTTCAATCGCGTCTCCGTCCCGCGCGGGCCTCGAGACCGCCGTTTCTTTGGTCCGCGATTCCCGGAGCCAGTCAATGGCGCGGGAAATTTCAGCGTCCGTGACAACGATGTCTTTTTTTTCCTTTTTTCGGGTGCGCGCCGCGATTGCGACGTAATCCGGAAGTCCGACCTCCGGGAGGAGGGATACCTTTGCCTTATACAAAAGTTCGTTGCCGGGCGCAAGTTTTGTTATCGTGATCTCCGGGTGCCCGATCGGGATTTGATTTTTCCCCGGTTCTTTTGTGATCTCTGCGAGCGCGGTTTGGAGCGCGTCGGGGTAGGTACGTCGCACCGCGAGCTCTGCCGCGCGTTCGTATATTCGATTCTCTCCGATTTCTTTTTTCACTATTTCGTAGGGCGCCTTTCCTTTCCGAAATCCTTCGAAGTCGCGTTCTTCTGAGATGAGTCGAGCGGCGCGTTTTACGTGCGTCTCAAATTCTTCGAGCGGCACCGCGACCGAAAATTCTATTTGCGATTTGTGAACAGGAGAGACGGCAACGTCCATGATTCGCTGGGTTTAGAGTAGCGGCGTTCGTACGATTAAAAGAGCGACGATATTCACGATTTTTATCATCGGGTTTATCGCGGGGCCAGCGGTGTCTTTATACGGGTCGCCCACGGTGTCTCCGGTTATAGCCGCTTGGTGCGCGGGAGATTTTTTTCCTCCGTAATTTCCTTCTTCAATGTATTTTTTCGCATTGTCCCACGCCGCGCCCCCGGACGTCATTGATACTGCGACAAAAAGCCCGGTGACTATGGATCCCATCAAGAGACCGCCCAAGGCCTCTGCGGCGTGGCCGCGGAGGAGGACAACTAAAAGAATCGGAATTGCGACGGGGATGAGCGCCGGGAGAATCATTTCGCGGATCGCGGCTTTGGTGACGATGTCAACCGCGCGATCGTATTCCGGTTTTGCCGTCCCTTCCATGATGCCCGCAATTTCTTTGAATTGGCGCCTGACTTCGTCAACGACTTTTTGCGCGGTTTTTCCGACTGCGCGCATGGCAATCGAACTGACAAGATAGGGCATCATGCCGCCGACAAAAAGCCCGACGATGACGTAGGGATCTGACAAATCAAAAAACACCGCCTTGCCGAAGTTTTTGAGCTCTTCTGTGTAAGACGTAAAAAGTACGAGCGCGGCAAGGCCTGCGGAGGCAATGGCG
>Ga0209518_1003465_pt1 | contig 13483 bp, 16 predicted proteins | sample RifGroB1_FD_183993 | JGI IMG/M metagenome (GOLD analysis project Ga0209518, IMG submission 183993) | Groundwater microbial communities from Rifle, Colorado, USA - Groundwater B1 (SPAdes) (version 2) | ecosystem: Environmental > Aquatic > Deep subsurface > Groundwater | place: Rifle, Colorado... | reverse complement strand
CGGTGTTTCTATGATGATTCCCATGGAATCTGGTACCGTATGCGTGACACCGAAGAATCGTACAGTTAAATTACCTAGTTTTATTACTTCGTCTTTTTCAACTTCGCGAAGGCGAATCTCCGGCAGGTGAGAGAATTCTTCCTGTCGTTTTTTTATCATCATTCCGGTAAGTCGTCGCGTGTATATCGTGGGATTGCCGATGCGATCGAGAATATAAGGAATTCCGCCGATGTGGTCCAAGTGCCCGTGTGAAATAAGGAGACCGCGTATCTTGTCGCGTCGTTCTTCGAGATAACCGGTGTTAGGAAGTATGTAATCGATTCCCGGTGTTTCATCCTCGCGAAACTGGAATCCGCAGTCGAGAATGATGATGTCGTTTCCGACTTCGACTGCAGTCATATTGCGACCAATTTCCTCTACACCACCTAAAGGGATGATACGAACGGTATCACTTGAGAGCGGCGGAATAACGGAAGATGCACGCGGTCGGCTTTCGTGCCTGTGCTCAAGGCGCGTGCGTCCGCGTCGTGGCGGACGTAAGTGACGTCCGCCTCCGCGGCTGGGGAAACGCCTACGAGGCGCAGGTGTTCCCTGACGTGCAGGCGGTTTTCGCTCACCAGCGCCAGAGTTTGGCCGATGTGGCATAGAAATGGAGGAACCAGATTGATCAGGAGTCATACTATAGTGAGTAATTTAATAATTTAGTAGTAAGACAGCTCAACTCATTCGGATACGTTGGTAAATATGCTCCATACTTTCTCTGTGCTGGTATACCACTCGTACACGTTCAAAAATCGTTCTGCCGATGTTGCAAGAACGCCGAATTGAGCACCAAGTATTCTTTCGGGGAGCACATAAATGAGTTGGGGCGCATAAAGAAACACTGCAGGTTTTTCCTCTTTGATTATTTCGACGAACGATTTATAAAGCGCCTCACGCTCTTTACGGTTTGTAGTTGTGCGCGCTTGTGCCAGGAAGCTGTCGGCACGGGCGTTCGTGTACATCGCAAGATTAAGACCCGGATCGTTTCTCTGTGAGGAATGCCAGAATGCGAAGAGATCTAGCGTACGCCCCACGACCTCGCCGAAAAGCAGTGCGTCGTATGCGCGCGGCCGAATGATGTTCGTGTTTAGTTCTGAAAGCGGATACACGTGAAGGTCGACATTAATCCCTGCCGCTTTCCACATGGTTACGAGCTCTTCGGCTGTTGCAACAAGCTCGGGCGAATCCGCTGTTGCAAGCGTAAATGTGAGCTCTTTACCTTTCTTTCGCCAAGCCGGATTCTCTTTGGTAGTAGATGTCGAAGTGCCTTCTTGTGTTGAAGCTTTGGTAGGTGATTTGGAAGGTGCTTCGAATTTCCAACCACCGCGTTCGAGGATATCGGTTGCCCGTTCTTTGTATTCAACGAAGTCCACCTCAGGACTCATTGATGTTGCTTCATCGCCTTTGGTGATGAGGGCGCTAGGCGGAATAGGGCTATCTAGAATCGTTGCATATCCACCAAGGACGGAGTCCACAATTTTCTGCTTATCTATGACGGCATCTAGTGCAGAGCGGACCGCTGGATCAGCCAAGACCGGTGCATGGTCTTGGTTAAGAAAGACGCCGAATATACGGGGCAGGGATGCACGAATAATGTTGGCATTGCGGTTCAAGCGTGTGAGCTCTGAAGGTGATATGCCTGCGAAACTGTCTATGCGCCCGGAATTCCATGCGTCAATAAGTGCGTCTTCATTGGGGAAAAAAAGAAATGTTAATTTTTTGAGATACGGCGTTCCCAGAGTGAAATTCTTGAATGGCACAAGCTCATAGCGCGTGACGGAGCCTGTCTTGTCGGTCGTCACTTCTTTTATCTGATACGGCCCGCTTCCAACTGGTTTCGTATTGAGTTGAGAGAAGGAGAATTCTTCTGTAGAAATATTTTGCCATAAATGTGCAGGTAGGATACCTAATGTTGTGTTTTCCAAAAACGGCGCATATGGGCGGGGAAGTGTGAAAACGACTGTAGTAAGGTCTGGGGTAGATACTGCAACACCTTCCCAATCGGCTCTGTGCGGACTCCTAACATCCGAATTTTGTGCCATCTGTACAGTGAACATGACATCTGAAGCCGTTATAGGTGTGCCATCGTGAAAAGTTATATCTCCACGCAAAGTAAACGTATAGGTTGTACCGTCTTCGGATATTTCGTATGAGGATGCCAGGTCGGGAACAATGGAACCGTCGGCACGCGCACGCGTAAGACCAGAATAGGTGAGGAGAGTAAGATCACGGTCAGGTTCTGAAAGAGCTAAGAGTGGGTTAATGAACCGCGCAGTGCCGACAAAGCCCTCTGTGAGCGACCCACCATTTGTAGGAACAACGAAAGAAACTTGTGCATTGGCGCCAGAAAGAAGAACCAAGGCACTAACTGCGAGTGTCGCAGTAAGAATATACAGAATAAGACGCTCCGAAGATGAGAACGTAGGAAGAAGCTCCTCAAGACGGGAGAGGAAACGGATGTCACGTGACTTGGTCAGCGTGCTAACCGGATCCGATGAAGCAGCATGAGATGAATTGTCCGGATATGAGTCCATTGTTCTAAACACGCACGCGACGCGCAGGTTCTGCGTGCCTTTTTCTAATTAATAAGAAGATTGACGAGTGCCGATAAGGCAAAGAGAATACCGAAAACAATGGTAGCACGGAATAGTGTCTTCTCCAAACCGCGACGGGTGTGGAAACCGGTGGAAAAGTTATCAGAACCAAAAGCGCCACCGAGCGAGGCTCCAGTCTGCTGAAGCACAATCGCGACTATCAAGAGTGCGCCCAATACTATCTGTATGTAAGGCAGAATGCCTTGGAGGGAAACCATTGCAGAGAGCATACCATAACCAATAGGAAAGAGGCAAGCTTGCCCGCGGACGTTGCCTCCGCTCGTAAGGCAGAATTTCCCGACAGCTCGGTTGTGTGGATGTATGCGCGAGGCAAAGGGGTCGGGGATAAGATAACTTGACCACGCATACCGACAGACTGGACTTTCTCTGAGGTTCGATGTCAGCTACAGCGTGAGGTTGACCTGCATGAAGATTTTCAGTATATTTCTCGAGCAGTAGTTCTGGTCACTCTCCCAGTAGTTTATTAAAAGTCTAGTTTTTAATCATGGCAAAAAAAACACAGAAAAAAGAGGCAAAAATCAGTTTCAAGCCGGCAGGTGATCGCGTATTGGTAAAGCCGGAAGCGATGGAGGACGAAAAGACCGCGTCTGGCATTATCATTCCCGACACGGCACAGAAGGAGAAACCCGAACGAGGCCTCATCGTTGCCGTCGGCGAAGGCAAGCGCAACGAGAAGGGTGACGTTCTTTCGATACGGTATAAGGTCGGCGACAAAGTCATGTTTTCAAAATACGGATACGACGAGGTCACTATCGGTGACGAGGAGTATTACGTTATCTCCGAATCCAACATTCTCGGGACATTCAAGTAATCTTATCGGCTCTAACGCTCAATAAAAATTATGGCATCTAAACAAGTTATCTTTGATCAGGACGTGCGAAATGCACTAAAACGCGGCGTGGATATCGTTGCGGGTGCGGTTCGCGTAACCCTTGGGCCTCGTGGCCGCAATGTTGCGATAGATAAATCGTGGGGGAGTCCCACTATAACGAACGACGGCGTTTCCATCGCGAAAGAAATAACGCTTGCGGATAAGTTTGAAAACATGGGTGCTTCCATTGTGAAGGAAGTTGCAACGAAAACGAACGACAAAGCGGGCGACGGTACGACGACGGCGGTCGTCTTAATGCAGGCCATTATTCATGAGGGATTGAAAAGAACTGCCTTAGGCGCGAACGCCATGATGGTACGCCGTGGTATTGAATCGGCGGCAAAAGATACTGTCTCCGAACTGAAAAAAATGGCGCGTGAAGTGAAGGGTAAAAATGAAATCCGTCAAGTTGCCTCTATTTCCGCCGAATCAGAAGAGCTTGGAGAAAAGATAGCGGAAGTCGTTCAGAAAGTTGGTAAGGATGGCGTCGTGACCGTCGAAGAATCGCAGGCGACCGGTATCGACTCGGAATACGTCGAGGGGTTGGAATTCGACAAGGGTTATGTGTCTGCATACATGATAACGAATGCCGAGCGCATGGAAGCCGAAATGAAAGACGCTCCCATCCTGGTTACCGATAAGAAAATCTCCACCATCAAGGACATTTTGCCGCTTCTGGAGAAAATTGCGCAATCGGGGAAGAAAGATCTCTGTATAATCTCGGACGATGTGGATGGTGAGGCGCTAGCGACGTTCGTCGTCAACAGACTGCGCGGCGCTTTCAACGTGCTTGCAGTCAAAGCTCCCGGCTACGGCGACCGCAAGAAAGAAATGCTTGCGGATATTGCGATAACGGTTGGCGCACAGCTTGTTTCAGAGGATTTAGGAATCAAATTGGAGAATGCTGAGCTGAATATGCTTGGGCGCGCTAACAGGGTTGTCGCGACGAAGGACTCAACGGTCATCGTCGGTGGTAAAGGAAAGAAATCTGAAATTGAGGCGCGTATTGCGAGTTTACGCAAACAGGTTGAGAACACTGACTCCAAATTCGACAAGGAAAAGCTGGAAGAGCGCGTCGCAAAACTCTCCGGAGGTGTAGCGGTCATTCGTGTTGGTGCCGCGACGGAAACGGAAATGAAGTATCTAAAAGACAAGATAGAGGATGCAGTCAACGCAACGAAAGCCGCAATCTCCGAAGGGATTGTTCCCGGTGGCGGCGCCGCTTTGGCAAAAGTCGGTGATAAACTGATGAAGAAAGTAGACAGTGCGGCGCATGACGAATACACGGTCGGGTATCGAATTTTAATTTCCGCTCTCTCGTCGCCGTTTCTGCAAATAGTGAAAAATTGCGGTCGCGAGGATGGGCAGGTTCTATTGCGTGATGTAGTCGCGAAAGGCAGTACATCGGGCTTTGATGCTTCTGCCCAAACTGAAGAAGTTCAGATAGTTGATATGTTTGAAGCGGGCATCATCGATCCTGTAAAGGTGACGCGAAGTTGTGTTGAGAACGCGGCATCTGCCGCTTCGGTTCTGCTCATGACAGAGGCGGCCGTAGCGGATATTCCCGAAGAGAAAAAGAATTCTTCTGGCGGGGGAGGAGGTATGCCCGGTGGAATGGGGATGGGCGAGGACATGTGATAGAGAAGAATAAACTACCGCGCAGCCAAGCTGTCGCGGTATTTTATTTTGAGAACCACTCGGTTCTCAACGTTCGCCTGATTACAGGCTCTCTGCTCTCCTCCACGGGGAAAACTACGTTTTCCCCGACCCCCTTTCCTCATGTGCATTCATCCCCGCAACCAAGCTGTCGGGGAATTCTGCGCATGGATTAAAAACGGCCGGAAACCTCCTTGTTTTATTGGGGAGCGGGAGATTTCTCCGAAGCAGAGCTTCGGAGTGTTCTGTCACTTTCCAATAAACAAGCGCCAGCTACATTCATACCGTTTGCCATTTGCGGATTTCTTTCGTGTGATATAATTACGGTATATGAATATAACGTACATAGTATTAATAGTTATCGCGGTCATTGCCGTATGGATTATTTGGGCATACAACCGTTTCGTCCGGCTCACAAATCGCTGTGAGGAAGGGTGGTCTGACATTGACGTTCAGCTAAAGCGTCGCTACGACCTCATCCCGAACCTTGTTGAGATGGTCAAGGGTTATGCGAAGCACGAAGCCGGAACACTGCAGAAGGTGACTGAAGCCCGCACGAACGCCATGGGTGCGCAATCTATTGGTGAACACGCGGCCGCAGAGAACATGCTCACGGGCGCCCTGAAGTCACTTTTTGCCGTCGCAGAAAGTTATCCCGATTTGAAGGCCAATACGAATTTCGTTGAGCTTCAGCGCGAGCTTTCAGACACCGAGAACAAAATCCAGGCCGCTCGTCGCTTTTACAACTCCGTCGTTATAGAACTTCAAAACGCGCTCGAGCAATTCCCGACGAACATCGTCGGAAATATGTTTGGATTCAAAACTCGCGAATTCTTTGAACTTGCAGAAGGTGAGCAAGCGGCGCGTGAACCGGTCAAGGTGAGCTTCTAGAAATGGCATCACTCTACACACAGCAAAGTAAAAATATCCGGAAGACGTGGTTTCTGATGACGGGCTTTCTCGTCGTTGTGATTGCGTTAGGCTGGCTATTGTCGCAGATATACGGCAACTCATACATCCTCTATGTCGCTGTCGCGCTTTCACTTGTGATGAATGTTTCCGCGTATTGGTTTTCAGACAAAATCGCACTAAAGACCACTGGGGCTAAACTAGCCGATGAGCGTCAATATCGCGAAATGCATCGCATTTTGGAGAATCTTGCTATCACGGCAGGAGTCCCGAAACCGCGGCTTTATGTTATCAATGACGCGGCGCCGAATGCGTTTGCCACGGGACGAAATCTAAATAATTCTGCCATTGCTGTGACGACAGGTCTTATGGAGCGGCTCGACAGGAGTGAGCTTGAAGGCGTTATCGCGCATGAGCTTTCGCACATCGGCAACCGCGACATTCTCGTGATGACGGTAGCGGTCGTTTTGGCGGGTGTTGTTGCTATGATAGCCGACATATTTTTGCGCGTAAGCTTTTGGGGAGGAGGGAATAGGGACAACAAAAATCCGATTCTTCTCATCGCAGGGATTGCCGCGATAATTCTTGCGCCTATTGCGGCGCAGTTGATACAACTTGCCGTCTCACGCAAACGCGAATTTCTGGCAGACGCTTCAGGCGCTCTCCTCACACGCTATCCAGATGGTCTTGCCTCGGCTTTGCGGAAAATCTCTTCCTACGAGGCGCCTATGCGCCGGGCGAATCATGCTACTGCACATCTTTTCATTGCTAATCCTTTCGGCGGTAAAGGAGAGAAAGGAAGATTTGTTGCGAAACTATTTAGCACTCATCCGCCGATTGAAGAGCGTATCGCGGCACTGCAGGGGATAAAAGTATAGCTTTGTATGCGACTGACGCACGACGTAATATTCGAACGTAGCGATATCTGGCGGGAGGGAAAGTGGATCGATCTTTGGAGTGTCGTACACTTTTTCACCGGTGTCTCGACAGCATTCGGGCTTTCAATATTTAATTTCGGATTTCTTGCAACCGCTGTAATAGCATTCCTTGGATTCACCGCCTACGAGCTGTGGGAAGCGATGGTAAAAATAGAAGAGACTCCCCAGAACCGCGCAATGGACGTGGCAGTTGGGATGGTAAGTCTGGCCCCGACGTTTCTTTTTGTCGTGCCGCTGTTTCCCATGCCTCAATTTATCGTCGCTTTCACAATTGTATTGGTGGCCAATGTCGGCCTTGCCTATATCGGGTGGCGCGCCTCGCAAAAAGCGGAGGTTATCGAAGAAAAAATGCGCCTTGAGATTGTCAGGCAGCGTGAGAAATTTATACATCGCCGCGATGCATTTCGCGCTCGGAGGGGACGACGCCGCAATACAAAGGATGCGAGAGTGCCATTAGAGTGATATAAATCATCCATACGGAGGCGTCGCATACCACCGCCTATGGCGGGGCCTCGCCGAAGGCGATGGGTGGTCTAGCGCGTCTAATTATTTTCGCACTAGACCATTGTAATATAATCCACCGATGACGACTAAACATGGACTCACATACCCAAAGAAAAGTCATCGCAAGACGGTAATAATTCCAAAACGGTCTTCGCAGCTCGCTGAGTTTTTCGGGGCTATGCTCGGTGATGGAGGAATAAATAATCCTTGGCAGGCAAATATCACCCTAAATGCTCTAGCTGACAGAGAATATGCCGTGCATGTTGTACGTCTTTGCGTGCATCTTTTTGAAGTCTTTCCTGCGATACGTAAAAGAAAGACAAGGGAGGCCTTAATCCATGCGCAGAATTCCCCGACAGCTTGGCTGCGGGGATGAATGCGCATGAGGAAAGGGGGTCGGGGAAAACGTAGTTTTCCCCCTGCCTGCCGGCAGGCAGGCGTGGAGGAGAGCAGAGAGCCTGTAATCAGGCGAACGTTGAGAACCGAGTGGTTCTCAAAATAAAATACCGCGACAGCTTGGCTGCGCGGTAGTTTATTTGTTTCTCTTGCAAGCACGGCCATCGTTGATTTTCTTGTTGGAAATGGTCTTATTCGCGGAAATAAACTAGCAGGAGGACTTGCTATTCCGAAATGGATTATGAAGAATCGTGAGTACCGAATCGCATGTCTACGCGGTCTTATGGATACAGATGGATGTTTGTACATTCACCGGCACCGCGTGGCCGGACGCACATATAAGAATATTGGTTTGTGTTTTTCCAGTTATGCTCCGGAAATGATTGGACAGGTTGTCACTATTTTTAGTGAATGTGGTATTGTGTCTCATGTCTCAGGCGAGGGTCGCAAGATATACCCTTACAGTCAAGAGGCGGTCAAAAGATATCTTGATATCATCGGAACCTCAAATCCTCGTCTTGGGCGCGTGTATTTAGAGTGGAAGGGTGCCAGAGTGGTCTAATGGACATGCTTGGAAAGCATGCGTGGGGGAAACCTCACCGGGAGTTCGAATCTCCCCCCTTCCGCCAGAAATCGAAATCACATTTTGAAGCCGAAATGGGGTCGCGCCGAAGGCGCGACCCCACTTTGTCCGTTTCTTCTGATTCCGAATTTTGGCGGTGTGTATTGAACGAAGTTCGACTGCATTTCGAGCTGAACCCTGACGAAAGCTACTAATCGCACGCGCGGAGCGCGTGGTGGCTTGAAACTGCCTCATACGCCCCGATTGCGTGGTGATGCGAGACAATGCGCCTCGGACACGCTCGCGGACTCGCGTGTGCAAAAACCAAAAAATTTCCTTGCATTTTCCTTGCGTCTCCTCCCCCACCCCTCCGCCGCGAAGCGGAAAAAGAAATGGAAAGGAAATTTTTGGTTCTGCTTCGCCGTAGTCATAGCTATATTGTACTATAGTTCAAGATTGTTTGGAAATGCAATATCTATTATGCTATAATTATGTTGATAAGTAAAAGACTTGGGGATAATATAAAGAAAATACGCACTCGTAAGGGAATGTCGCAAGGCGACATTTGCCGAGCGCTTGATATGGACAGAGGATATATGAGCGCAATCGAGAACGGCAAGAAAAATATCACCATTCAGCAGTTAGAGCGATTAGCTCAAGCACTCAGCGTGAGTGTTGATAAACTGCTAAAATAAACACATGAACAAGTACTGGCTATATATCACCGTCGGCGTTGCAACAGTACTGCTAGTTGGAATTGCAATACCAAAACTTACCGTGCACGACCTAGTATCGGTGGATGAACAATTGCAACGGTGCGTTGCGTATGCAGTCAATGACACATATGACAACCCGTTCGAGCACATCGCGCTTTTCTTGGGCAAGAGTCGCATTATAACGGCAGACCGGAATGATGCGGGGGTAGAGTCATTTACACTTTTCCGGATACCGCTCGGCGTCTTGCGCGGCCAGCTTGACTCGAAGCTCGGCGTTACGTGCGATTTTGCCGGGGATGCAGTAGGAAGCGCTATTACAGATCCATATCTTCCGCTACCTCAGAATCTTCCCGAAGGTTGGTATGCACATCGCATAACCGATACATCGTTCTTTATTACGAGGCAAAAAGTCTTGCCTGACATTGGAGCGACAGAAACATACGTCTATGGCGATCAAGTCGGCGTGTATATTACTATCAATACGCTTTCCCCCGAAATATGGATGGCGCAACGCAGTGGTTTTGACCTCAACGATGTAGCACTCATTAAATCCAAGATTTGGACAGAATCGCACGGGCACCCGCTGTTACAAGTCGAGCACCAAACTCCAGCGTCGGATCAGCTTACTGATTTCCTGTTCGTCGGTGATCGCGTCTATACCATTTCACTCTATCCGTATCCCGGTGGAGAGGGACTCGGAATATTTAATACTTTTATCGACAGCTATTCCGCCGACCGCACACATCGGGCAATATCTTATGCCGAACTCGCGGCAAATTGCAAAAAAGAGATACCACCAGGAGCTGACGACTCCAGCATTGACCTTCAAATCGGTGTCGTAACATTCAACTGGTGGGACTATACGCTTCAAGACAACGTCTCACTTACCGTGCCCTACGAGCCGGAGACGGGATTCGTTGGATGCTCGGAATCAATCAAGGCGAAGCTCAAGCATATTCAAGAGGCAAATGACTCTGGTATTTTTCCACGACAATGACCAAACGGACTATTATTATCATCGGTTTAGGAGTCGTTATTCTGACGGCACTTGTCTCGCTCGGTGCGTGGGCCGGGTGGTACTCTTACGATCGATATGCGAAGATCGCGTGGGTCGAACAGTGCAACAACGATATTGAACATCCGAAGCCGCTTACGATGATGACGGCTCCGGATGGTAGTCTTGCACCGGTCTACTCTATAGAGACCTGCATGACAATCGTCATACCGCCGCCGCTCTGGGACATTGTCCGCGGCCGCATCACGTTTGAAGGCATTCCGGAGCGTATGATGGTGAATCCATACTCATTCGCGGATACTTTGCTTGGCAGGTACACGCTCGGCCCAGACATTACGCTTCCGTGTGACCAGTCTGCGACAACCACTGATTGCTCGACACTTCCGACTCCGCAATCAGAACCACAGCCGTATGTTCCGCCAAATCCAGTCGAACCGGTTGAGGCGTGGGTCTCGGCGACAGATACGCCTATCTCGCTCTTCGGTTTTTCATTCGAGCTTCCGGCTGGTTGGCACGGCTCGGTGTATAACGACGCCTATCTCGGAAACGTGCATGTGCTCGTGCAAAGTGACTCGAACGACCGCGGCTTCACCATCGACTGCACGCCCGACGGCAAAGGGCTTGAGGGCGCGACACGCCTTTCAAGCGAAATGCGTTCATTCACCGCCGATGGCACCAGCTACTCCGTGTTCTTTGAGAAGTGGACCGCCCCCGGCAACGACCCGTGGTATTTCCTCTGGGTGCGGACGCCGCAATCGGGCGACTCCTTGAACGGCTCGTCGGGTACCTACTGCCTTGCGCGAGGGAGCGCGACACCTGATATCGAGGAAGCGATGCGGATAATGTATGAGACTTGGGGTGAATAAAAATATTCTTTACAATTGAAGTCTGGGAGCCAACCCCTGCCGTTTTATAATTTCTCCTAAAACGGCGGGGGTTGTTGTGCGCGGACTGGGTGGGTGGCTAAGCACATATCAATTTGCCTGCGCCCTAGCGCAAACCGCATTGTATTGCGCCTCGGTCGCCGTGAGGGGGTAGAAAAGAGCAAACAAAAATGTTTAAATAAGATTGCTCTTTTCGGAGACTGAAATGGCGAAGCAAAGCAAAAAATTTCCTTTCCATTTCTTTTTCCGCTTCGCGGCGGAGGGGTGGGGGGAGGAGACGCAAGGAAAATGCAAGGAAATTTTTTGGTTTTTGCACACGCGAGTCCGCGAGCGTGTCCGAGGCACATTGTCTCGCATCACCACGCAATCGGGGCGTACGGAGAGGTTTAGAGCCACCACGCGCTCCGCGCGTGCGATTAGTAGCTTTCGTCAGGGTTCAGCTCGAAATGCAGTCGAACTTCGTTCAATACACACCGCCAGGAACGTGAGACGGTATTATGCGACCGTTTTACTTAGTATTTTGAAGATCGTGAAAATCGAGGGCGAAGGGACGCCCGAACTTTTTGTGATGGCGAACGTGCGACCGACCCACATATAACGAGAAAAGAACCCCTTCACTCGGAAGGGGTTCGAAGTTGTTGCGTACTTTCTTCGTGCGCGCGGTTGTATTTTTCTGTCTGAGCGCGACCAGCATTGATATCAAAGCTGGTGTATAGCGCTATTCCATACTCGCTCACGATCCGTTGAGTCTCCGGGTTGCCGTAGTCCAGCAATTTCGGACCATCGTTGGCAAGATGAAAGTTGCCTGCGTTGACCCAATGATGCCCGTCCCTGATCAGGTCTTGGCCCGCGACCGGAAAGAAAGCGTGATAGATCGGTTCACTGTCTTTCTCGTCCGCAGGTTCACCGTATTTCTGGATGTTGAGAAGGCCGAGGAACGAGAAGTGCGTCGGCTGAAGCAAGAGGCGGTGGAGAGTATTCGTGTGTTTGTAGAAACTACGTTCCCTCCAATTATCGCCAACGCCCCGAAACGTTAGACAGATGCTTCTGCCGAGGCTCGACCTAACGAATTTCCAGTACATCTTCCGCACATCGGGATCAGGGTTAGACAACATTTCCCGCCCGTACGAGAACGCATCCCTGTAGAAGTTACAAAGATGGATTTTCTTCAAACGCGCGCACTTGATTGCAATGCCCATAGAAGGAATTGCAATAACGGTGCGACCCTGTCCTTTGGAGACATGCCATAGCATCATGGCGATTCCTTTCGTGATTGGAACTAACCGGAGCTAACCCTAATCCAGAGCGTCTAGGTAAGTCAATGTTCTCACTTACCGCAAAAGGATTCGAACTAAGTCCACCACACAAAAGTCTATATTTCAAGGCATATGGCGAACGTGCGACCGTCCCGGTTAGATTCCTTTCGCCTCCGCAGGAACGTGAGACGGTGTTACGCGACCGTTTCCCATCAAAAAGTTCGAACCCCCGAAAGGGTTCGAACTTCTTGAGTTTGAATGTCGTAAGCGTATGATGGCTTTCGATGACACGAAGAATTAATGCCGCCGACGCGTCAGGACAACTTGATCGCATATTGGGAGATAATGGTGTCAGGTACCATTTACCCTGACACCATTTACCGCATGGAAACCGCCCGCCGGTCATCCGTGGCGAACGCGAAAAATCTAAAATATCACGCAACGTCCGCTAGAATCCCACAAGATGCACTAATCGCTTTGCTCTGACAAATTAGGAATCGCTATTGAAGATCTATTAAAATAGAGTTATTATTATAATAAGTTAACTTATTGTCATCGCAATATATATGCACAAAGACCCAACAGTAACAGATTCAGATAAATACAAAATAGTTTTTGAAAACGATAGAGTGCGTGTCCTTGAGTATAAAGACAAGCCCGGGGACAAGACCACTCTTCATCATCATCCAAACAGTGTCATGTGTTTTCTTTCCTCATTTAAGCGCCAAATAGCCGCTAACGGGAAAACTGTTACCGTTGATGGCAAGGAGGGAGTTGTTACCTGGCTGAAAGCGCAGGATCATATAGGAGAAAATATAGGCGACACAGACACGCACGTGTTGTTGGTGGAACTAAAAGAATCGAGTAACGACGACCAACAAAATCAAGATGTTTTAGGTCCTGAAAAAATCGTATAATTGAAAATGTTACTGACCACGCTTTACTCCGTGGGTGGGAATCTTAAGTAATCAAGACGGGTTTCATTTTTCAATTCATGTCGAGTTTTAGTTTTACTATGATTCCCCGTAAATATTTTATAATATTCAAATTTCACAGAGTTTGACGCCAAAGAAAAACTTGAAATCGTCCTTTCCGCTCCGGTTCATGGCGAGGCGGGCG
>Ga0209518_1003463_pt1 | contig 13486 bp, 14 predicted proteins | sample RifGroB1_FD_183993 | JGI IMG/M metagenome (GOLD analysis project Ga0209518, IMG submission 183993) | Groundwater microbial communities from Rifle, Colorado, USA - Groundwater B1 (SPAdes) (version 2) | ecosystem: Environmental > Aquatic > Deep subsurface > Groundwater | place: Rifle, Colorado... | reverse complement strand
CTTGATTTTGCGCGCGTCGGCCAGGAGGATATGATGCTCGGGATTGTATAAAACGCGCTGATCCTCGCTCCCCAAGGTCAGGCCTTGAGATTCAGTATCTAAGGCCTGACCTTTTTCCGCTTCGTCCTCGTCGAAAATGACCCTCGATTCGTCGACCACGATTTTGACCTGGTAGAAATGGGTTTCGCCGGTATTGAGGTCGAAGGTGGTGCGGATAATCTGGCCTTTCTTGCCGTATTCCTTCTTGTAGGCGGTGGCGAGGGCGGCTTCGATGGCCTCGATGATGGAGGCGCGCGGAATGCCGCGCACTTCTTCGAGTTCGCTTAAGACCGAATTAATCACTTTGAGGTCGAACATATTTGTATTTTTATGTAAGAAGTTCGCCTTTCGGCGAACTTCTCGATTCCACTATTACCTACTTAGTATATCAGAACAGAAAAAAACTGCAAGTCTCAAGGTCTCATATCTTTTTTACATGTTTTTGAAGCCAAGAAGCGATAGCTCTCGGGTCAAGCTTGTCACCTATCACACGCAAAGCAAATTTCTCGATCTCGCCTTCATGCGCTGTAGAGACAAAACCATTATTTTCCAGGAAAACAAAAGCGCATGTCATACCAGTTCTTTTATTACCATCGACAAAAGGATGATTCATCAGAATCTCTCTAATATAAACAGCTGCTTTCAAGAAAGTGGTAGGATAAAGCTCTTGGCTAAAAACTTTTTGTTTTGGAGAGTTTTCCAAGCTGAAAATAGCGTGATTATCACGCACGCCATGAGAACCGGACGTTTCATCAATAGTCATGGAGTGAATTTGAAGAATATCCTCCCTTGAAAGATACTTCACCTTATTTGTCAGCTAGAGTCTCTAAGTCTTTGCGATAGCGATTGATGAAATTGTAAGTTAACTCAGCAATTCTTTCTTGCCTTTTAGATGGTTTTGCCATAGGACGAATGGAAACCAGTTGCTCTTTAGAATTAACATCAACGACCACTTCATCGCCAAAGGCTAAACCAAGCTCTTTAAGAGACTTTTTAGGGATAATTACCGCGGCGGAATCGCCGACTTTTATTACTTTTTGAGTCATTATAGTATTATTATAATATAACGTTATTAAATTGCAACTCTTACTAAGAGGCGCCGCAGCTGTACAGCTCCGGCGCCCTTGGCTCAATCGCATTTGAGCCATGCGCCCCCCATTTGAGGAGGGTCGCACAATATTATAACATAGCTTGCGAGGCGAGTCGAAGTGTGCTATACTTATAACGTGATTTCAAAGACCAAAAAGCAAAAGCTCATCAAGGAAGTCGGTAGGCACGACACGGACACCGGCTCTCCTGAAGTGCAAATTTCCATATTGACGAAGCGTATCGAGGAACTTTCCAAGCACCTTAAAACGAACGCGAAGGACAATCACTCGCGTCGCGGTCTCCTCGCCATGGTGGCCAACCGCCAGTCGCATATGAAATATCTGGAAAAGAAGAGCCCGAAACGAGCTCTCGCTCTGCAAAAGAAACTTGGTCTTAAGAAATAACACGGGCAGGTTCTAGGTGCTAGGTTCTAGGGACTAGCTTAGAGAATCTGAATCAGAATTTAATTTTACTAGAAGCAAGCCCCTAGCAGCTAGAACCTAATTTCATGACAGTTATCAAACACAAAGCCCAGCGGGTCGGCATTTTTATAGACACGCAAAACATTTATCACAGCGCCAAGAACCTGCATCACGCCAAGGCTAACTTCGGCGCCATTCTCAAGGACGCCCTTGACGGGCGGGTGCTCATCCGCGCCATGGCCTACGTGGTCACCACGGAAAGCGGGGAAGAGACGGCCTTTTTCGGCGCGCTTGAAAAAGCGGGGATAGAAGTGCGTTCCAAACCGCTTCAGATTTTCCTCGGCGGCGCCAAAAAAGCCGATTGGGACGTAGGTCTCGCCATCGATGCCGTGACCATGGCCCCCAAACTCGACAGCGTCATCATCCTCTCCGGCGACGGCGACTACGTGCCGCTGGTCAAATACCTGCAAAACACCCACGGCTGCCAGGTTGAAGTAGTCGCCTTCGGCAAATCCTCTTCGGCTCGGCTCATCGAAGCCTGCGATGACTTCCTCGATCTTGATTTGAATCCCAGAAAATACCTGTTGAATGGCGATATGAGAAGCACTTCCCGAAAGCCGATTCTGAAATAACTCAAAAATGAGTTAAACCCCCGCTTGCTGCGCAAGCCCACACCAAAATTATGAGTAATTTTGGTGTGGGGGTAAAATGGGAGTATGCCTCCCGAAAATTATCCTCCGCAGAACATCGAGCCGCCTCTGAAACAAATTCGCACCTTCCAGGGTGACGTGGCGGAAGCGCTCGGACGGCAGAAAGAGTCTCTGGTCTCCATCCAGCAAACCGAACAATCCAGAAGAAGGGATGGCACCGGCCTTTTGTTGGATGAGGAAACTGGCGAAAACCGGAAATACACTTTCCTGCTTTTCCTCGGTGGCTTCTTCTTTATTCTCATGGGCATGACGGGCGCATGGTTCGGCTACCAGCAGTATCTCCGAAAAACCACGCCGCCCATCATTGCCGTACCAGCGAATCGTTTCATCTCCGCTGAGAGTGTCGAGGCCATAGACCTGACCGGGGCCACCCGCGACACTCTGATTGCCACTTTCGATGCTGAGGCCTCCGGCGTAGCAACCGGGAAAATCAAGCAGATTCTCACCCGCCTCGGCCCGGACACGCTCGCCAAACCGGTCGAAACAGCAGCCTTCCTCTCTATCCTAGGCAGCCGGGCGCCGGGCAGCCTGGTAAGAGCCTTCGACCCGCTCTTCATGCTGGGTACCTTCGGCGAAAGCCGCTTTATCATTTTCAAACTGACTTCCTTTGCCAACGCTTTCCCCGGCATGCTCTCATGGGAGACTGATATCGCCCAAGACTTGGGCCCGCTCCTCTCCGCGGGAGGCGTCATGAAAGTCATTGACCCGGCATCCGTTTTCAGAGATATGGTTATCAAGAATAAGGACTTGCGCGTCCTTGAATCCGGGGGTAGCGCTACCGGTACCCCTGAAACGGCCCTCGTCTATTCGTTTTTCGACAATGAAATGCTGATTATAAGCGACAAAATCGAGACCGTGCAGGCCATTATCGAGCGCCTGACCCGCGAGAAGCTTTCGCGTTAACCGGCTTACTGATAAACCCCCACACCTACTTTTATATATAAAACCAAACAACATGATTAAGTTGGAAAAAAGTAGGTGTGGGGGTAAACTAAAGACATGACTATAGACTACGACCATTTCAAACAAAAACTAGAGGTTGAAAAGAAGCTTTTGGAAAAAGAGCTGACCCAAGTCGGGCGCGTGAACCCGGATAATCCCTCCGACTGGGAAGCCACCCCGCCCGCCGACAGGGACGTCTCGCAGGCCGATGAGAATACCATGGCCGATACTCTCGAAGGATACGACAGCAACAAAGCGATTGTGACAACCTTGGAGAACCGCTACAACGACGTTAAATCCGGTTTGGACAAAATCAAGCACGGCGTTTACGGCTCTTGCCAAATTTGCGGTAAAGAAATCGAGCTGGACCGTCTCGAAGCCAATCCCAGCGCCAGAACCTGCAAGCTTCATGTCGATTCGATTTAGGTTCCCCGCTTCCTAAGTATCAGTATCTTTTCAAAACCTTTTCTCGGTATTCCACATACATCAACTCTCTGCTATAGCTAGAACTTGATGTATGTAATATTTAAATTATTTCTTAAATGAGATTGAATTCCTGACGAAGATATTTGTCGTTCTCTATCTCATCAACGATCAGATAAAGAATATTTTTACCGACGCCGAAGTCGGTTTTCAAAAGGCCGATAATATCTTCACAGTCATAAGGGTAGACCCAGACGCTATCCTGTAGGCGAGTGAGTCCGGCGGCCATAAAAAGATTTCTGATTTGCTCCCGCACATTCTTCTTTTTCTCCGGAATATCAAAAATAATCACCCGCCACTTCTTATCCCATCTCTTCGGCCTATTCAATTTGTAGCCCCTTAACTCAAGTTGGCGCAACTTCTTTTCCCCCTCGGCGGTGAGTTCGTAATACTTGCCGTTAAACTTAAGCAGCCCCTTTTTGGTCAATTTAGAAGCCGAGGAACTCACTATCTCGCTTTGACGCTTGTTTGAAATGAGCCCCATTTTGCCCATAGCGCCGATTACATTCGGGGCCACGAGACCAACGGCCAGAATTCCGGCAAGCTTCACCGATTCAAGAATGATTTTCTGAATTTCTCCCCGCCTAGCCTTTCTTCTGCTACTCTCTTCAAGTTTACCCATACATCTATCTTATGCTATAGCTAGAGTTGGATGTAGGTGGTTTTTTATCTGAGTGTGGATAAAAAAGAAAGCGGGGAAAAGAAAAGGCGCCGGAGTGTTTCCGACGCCCTGTTCACGAGACTAGGGATACTCCTTTCTTGCTATGTCTACTACCTGTAGCAATCCGTTATTATCTTTTTCGCAAATAAACCTAAAGTCCCCCTTGCGAACTCTATAAATACTATTCTTACCCTCAAGTTTCTTTAGATGTAAATGAACCAATTCTCCTCTCTTAATCTGCTCAATTACCTCAAGAATGTGAAAATAATTACAATTAGGTATTGTACAATATAGGACATGAGTTTCTCTAAAGTCTACAGCGCGCAGACGCAATTGCTACATGTCACACCTATTTCGGTTGAAACTGATATTTCGCGTGGCACACTCTTCGCCTTCGCGGTCGTAGGGTTGCCGGACAAGGCGGTCGAGGAAGCGCGCGACAGAGTAAGTGCGGCGATCAAGAACTCTGGATACAAATCGCCCAAGAGCAACAATCACAAGATTATCGTCTCGCTCGCCCCGGCAGAGCTGAAGAAGGAGGGGCCGTCATTCGACCTCGCTATCGCACTCTCATATCTCCTGGCTAACGATGAAATTGAATTCGATCCGGAAAAAAAACTCTTCCTGGGCGAACTTTCCCTAGATGGGAAAGTTCGCCCCGTCCGGGGCATCCTCCCTATTGCCCGCTTTGCCAAGGAAAAAGGTTTCAAAGAATTATATGTACCTGAAGAAAACGTGAGGGAAGCGGCGCTTATCGAAGATATATTAATATTCGGGATCCCCGATTTGAAGACAGTCATCTCGCATCTCTCCGGTGAGGAAATGTTGGACTCCGCGGAAGTGACGAAATTTAAATCGGAAACCGTAATCACTCCCACCGACTTCGCGGATGTGAGAAGTCAGGAACGGGCCAAGAGGGGACTCTTGATCGCCGCGGCCGGCGGACACAACGCAGCCATGTATGGTCCTCCAGGCACGGGCAAAACCATGCTCGCCAAAGCTTTCACGGGTATACTGCCAGAGCTAACATTTGAAGAAGCGCTCGAAGCGACAAGCATTCACTCCGTAGCGGGAACTTTAACGGAGACTTTCATCACTCATCCGCCGTTTCGTTCGCCCCACCATACCTCTTCTTACGTTTCATTAGTCGGAGGAGGGGCGACACCGAAACCGGGCGAAATCACGCTGGCTCATCACGGTGTTTTATTTATGGACGAGTTCCCGGAGTTTGAAAGACGCGTGCTCGAAAGTTTGAGACAACCTTTGGAAGACAAAGTGATCTCCGTGGCACGCGCCAAAGGCACTGCGCATTTCCCGGCCAAGCTGATGCTTGTCGCGGCGATGAATCCCTGCCCGTGCGGCAATTATGGCTTCCGCGGCAAATCTTGCATATGCACGCCCTCTTCTCTTCAAAGATACCGAAGGAAAATGTCCGGACCGATCATGGATCGCATCGACATATGGCTGGAGGTCGACAGAATTTTGCCACATGAATTAGGTAGTGCGGGACCAGAAGGGGACAGTAGTGAATACTTTAGGGAAAAAGTGGCCAAGGCGCGCAAGCTGCAAGAAAAACGTTTTAATAATAAAAAAGGTGTCACTAAAAATGCTGAGATGGGTCCAAAAGATTTAGTCCAATTCATTCATCTGGATAAAGAAGCGGAGAAAACACTGATGCTGGCCGCGGAACGATTGGGATTTTCTCCCCGCGTCTATCACCGCATGATCAAAGTGGCCCGCACCATTGCAGATCTGGAGGAGAGCGAAAATATAACTACTAACCACATCTTGGAAGCAGTGGAATACCGCCCGAAGAAATTTGATGTTTAATACAGCCCCTCGACAAGCTCGGGACATTTTAGCTAACGCTAAAATGGATTTCTAGCACCGCGGACTTCGAAGTGGAGATGGGGGCCGGTGGAGCGTCCGGTATTGCCGACGGCACCGATGATTTCGCCCTGGTCCACATATTGGCCAACCGAGACGTTTATTTTCGACATATGGGCGTAGAGCGTTTGCGTCCCGTTTGAGTGTTTGATTACGACATAGAGCCCGTAGCCTCCGTTGTAGCCACTTGATTTCGCAATGATAACCGTACCGTCCGCGGAAGCTCTGATAGGAGTGCCCGTCGGAGCAGCTAAGTCAACGCCGTTGTAACCGTGAATGCCTTGGCTTTTCCTACCGCCAGTGATCGGACGCAGATAATAGCCAGAGTAGGTTGGAAGGCTTGAGGAGGTTTGCGTTAAGGAAGACTTGATGTTGGCTGACGCGCTGATTATTCCATTGGGAATGATAATCGCATCGCCTATCTTAATTTTAGAGTCGGTTGAAAGGTCGTTATATGAAAGAATATCGTCAAGTTCAGCTTTGTAACTTTTCGCAATTGACTGAAGAGTGTCGCCAGATTTTACTATGTGGCGCACACCGGAGATGGGCAAAATAAGCAACTCTTGACCTTCTTTGATGCTTGTATTTCTAAGATCATTAGCCCAGATTATGGTATTAATCGAAACCCCGTGCATCTCGGCAATCTCACTTAGGGTGTCGCCACTGTCAACAACATAAATACTGACCTGACCGGTGCCAGACTTACCAAGTTCCATGAATGTCTCACCCCCTATCCTGCCGGCCTCGAGAGCGACGCTATCAACTATGGCGATTTCCGCGCCGCCAATGCTGGCCGGGTTTATATTTAAAGACGCCTCTAGAAAATGACAGGTCTGGGAGTTGCAGATAGTTGGTTGGTTAAATAAGGTAACCTCCTCACCCCTGCCGTAAGAGAGAAATGGTACTAGTAACCCTAATATGACGAAATGGCTCAACAGAGCCATGTGACTACGGACTTTCATTACTGTCAATACATTATACCGCGGGTAGTTTGCTACGCAATTGACTTGTCCCCCTATGTTATAGTGTCTCGCATGACCTCCGAACGCCTCAATTCAGAGCAAAAAAGGGCCGTGCTCGCCGTCGACGGGCCGGTTTTGATTTTGGCCGGCGCCGGCGCGGGCAAAACCAAGACGATTGCCGAAAGAATCAGGCACCTGGTCCGCTCCGGCGTCTCTCCCTCATCAATTCTGGCCATCACTTTCACCAACAAAGCTTCGCGGGAAATGCGCGAACGGGTCGAACGCGGCTTAAGCGAAGACCCGGCCATCAACCGTCCGGTCTCAATGGCCGAGCGGCCATTCGTGAGCACTTTCCACGCGCTCGGTGTGCACATTTTGCGCGAGCAATCACTCAAAGCGGGCATCAAAAGACATTTTGCCATCTTCGACCGCGATGACAGCAAGCGAGCGGTCAAAGAAGCCTTGGTCACTCTGGGTTTCGACCCCAAAACCCACGAGCCCGGCGCCGTTTTGAGCGTCATCTCGAAACTTAAGGGCCGCGGTATCAACGTGGAAGAGTGGAGTGAGGCCGAACAAGGAGGTTATTTCCTCGACGTGGTCGCCCAGGTCTGGCCGGAATACGAGCGCGCGCTCAAGAGAGAGGACGCGCTCGACTTCGACGACCTGCTTTTGAAAACCAGCAATCTTTTGCGCGAGGACCCTGCGGTGCGCGGCTATTACCAGAGCGTCTGGCGCTACATCCACATCGACGAATACCAGGATACCAACCGGGTGCAGTACGATATTTCCAAAATGCTCGTGGGCGTTGGCGAAAACATCTGCGTGGTCGGCGACATCGACCAGAATATCTACTCCTGGCGCGGCGCCGATATCAAAAACATTCTTGATTTCGAAAAAGACTATCCCAAAGCGCAGGTCATCACTCTGGAAGAGAATTACCGCTCGACCAAAACCATTCTGGAGGCGGCCAACGCGGTCATCGAGAAAAACAAAATCCGGAGAAAGAAAAATCTTTTCACCAGTAACGCCGCCGGGGAGAAAATCACCGCCATTGGCCTCATCGATGAAGCGACCGAGGCCGCTTTCATCGCCTCGAAAGCGAGAGAATTCATTAAAAACGGCATACCGCCGGACGAAATGGCCGTACTTTATCGCGCCAACTTCCAATCCCGGGTGCTCGAAGAAGCCTTTATGAGCGCGGAGGTGCCTTATCAGATTCTCGGTACGCGATTCTTCGAGCGAAAAGAGGTTAAAGATATAATTTCCTACCTCCGCGCCGCCAAGAACCCGGAAAGTCTCTCCGACCTGAAACGCATCATCAACACGCCCGCCAGAGGCATCGGCAAAACGACTATTCTAAAGATTTTCGGCGGCACGGCAGAGTCGCTTCCCCTCGCGATGAAAACAAAAATTGCCGTATTCCGGAAACTGCTCTCTAAAATTGCCGAAATTTCGGCAGAAAAAAGAGTGAGCGAGACCATTTCCTTCATCATCAAGGAATCTGGACTTGAGGAAGAATGGAAGGAAGGCGGAGAAGACGGCGCGGCCCGGCTCGAGAACACCTATGAGCTCGTAAACTTTGCCTCCCGTTACGACGCCATGCCGCCGGAAGAGGGGATTCTTTCATTTCTCTCCGAAACAGCCCTTCAAAGCGACCAGGACGAGCTCAAAGAAGAGCGTAAAGCCGTGCGGCTCATGACGGTGCACGCGGCCAAGGGGCTCGAATTCGATGTGGTCTTTATATCAGGGCTCGAGGACGGGTTGTTCCCGCACCAGAGGATGAACCAAAGCAATATCACAGCCGAAGAAGCGGAGGAAGAGAGGCGACTCTTCTATGTAGCTCTCACTAGGGCGAGAAAAAAGATTTTCCTCTCCTACGCCCAAGTGCGTACCGTCTTCGGCAGACAACAAGTGAACATGCCTTCGGAATTTATCTTCGACATACCGGAAAATTTGGTGGAGCAAGAAATTATTGAGGAGAGTATGGGGCGAAGAAGGCCTTTATTGGAAATAGAATTTTAGTTCGACAAGCTCACTATAAATAATATGTACGCGAAGAAATCATTGGGCCAGCATTTTTTAAGAAGCGAGAGAGCCCTTTCGAGCATTATTGAGGCAGGAAACATTACTCCGGGAGAAACTGTTCTAGAAATCGGCCCCGGAACCGGCGCCTTGACTGAAAAATTGCTTGATGCCGGAGCAAAAGTGATTGCGGTAGAGAAAGATGATGAGCTTTTCGCGGCATTATCTAAAAAATACCCGGGGCTTGAGCTCGTGCATGGAGATATTCTTAACTTCCAAACTTCTCAACTTGGAACTTATAAACTTATTGCCAACATTCCCTACAATATTACCGGCGCGATTCTGGAAAAATTTCTTTCTGCAAACCAGCATCCAAAATTAATGGTTCTCTTGGTCCAGAAGGAAGTGGCACAGAGAATGGTCGCCGGGAACGGCAAGGAGAGCATTCTCTCTATTTCCGTCAAAGCCTATGGTAAGCCCCGCTACGTGGAGACCGTCAAAGCCGGCTCGTTCGCGCCGGCGCCCGCGGTCGATTCGGCTATCATCGCCATAGAAAATATTTCCAAGAGCTTTTTCACTAATTTTTCAGAAAAAGACTTCTTCAAACTGCTTCACGCCGGCTTTCAAGCCAAAAGAAAGAAACTTTCCTCCAATCTTGGGGTGGTTTTCGCAAAAGAACGGGTCAAAGAGGCTTTCCGCAAGCTAAATATGGACGAAAACCTGCGTGCCGAAGATTTGCCGGTTAATAAGTGGGGAGAACTCGTGGCGCTGCTCCTAGAGAATTAGAAAAGCCGGCTTGTGCCAACTTTGGTCATAAGGCCGATGGTGGGAAAAGGGAAACATCCGGCAACTGCATACATCCAGCAAGCCTGGACACCGGGAAGGTAGGACCCGAGATGCCAAACGCCCGGCACACCGGTCATGTAATACGCATAAGGGATAGTTGAGTATGGGGAATAGACTATCGGACCGGTGATAACTATCGGACCACCCAGGTAAAGCGGAGTAAACCAGACCGCCAAAGTGGCGCTGCAAGTGCAAGGAATAGAGAAAGTGGCCAGACCGCCGAAAGGCAAACCTTGGGCATGAGCCGGACGGGCGGGCAGAAAAAAGACTGCGAACGAAAAGAGGAGAGTTAGTGCGGTAATTTTCATTTTCATAAGACAATATCCAGCTTATAGGGATTTTTATTTGTTCCATGCTCATTTTGGACGAAAATCCAGAGGGTAAACAGGTATTGATTGCCTTGTAGTTGTTTCTTTACCTGGTCGTATTGAGAAAGTTCGCTAAGGCGGAATGACAAAGTGGTTCCATCGGAATAAAGAGTGGCGGAAGAATTGCCCAGAGTCGTCATGACGGTATTTTGGACCGTAAATCCTTCTCCGAGCAAAGTGACTGTCTCTCCGCTCAGCGAGGCGTTTTTAATCGTCGGCCCCGGCTGGGGCGCGCTTGTCACTTTAATCGGGATTTTGATGTCCGGGTTCTCGGATGAGCCGAGGGTGTTGGAAACAGTCAGCTGGTACTGGCCCTCAGGAAGGGAGTTGGGGACAACCACAGCCATGGTAGTGCCGTTAGTCGAGGTGGCGGTAATGGGGAAACCGCCGTCAAAATAGACTTTGTTTAGCGAACGGCTGAATCCTGAACCTTCCAGCGTTACGCTGCCTCCCGGCCGCACCTCATACGGATAAGCCCGGAAAAGCATGACTCTGTTAACTCTCATGCCGGGGGCGGCTGAAATTTCCCGGCCGATGTTGTTGGGCAAGAAACTCAAGGAAACCGGTATCGCCACCAGAAGGAGTACCGGCAGGGAAAAGAATTTCATACAGACAATTATACACAAAATTTGGCGTGAACCTCTGATATAATAAATGGGATGTCGCGCAGCAGACTCATAGCGGCCCTTTCTATTGCTATCGTCCTTATCGGCGGAGCGGTGTGGTTTAGGTTGACCAACACCCGAGCAACCAAAGCCCAGCTCGTCGCCGTGACGGCCAAAGAACAAGCCTTTGCCGAAAACACTTTCTTGGAAGGTATTCTGGAGCCCTCTAAAGGGTCTCCAAATCCTTCCGCCGAACCCCTCTCTCCTACGGAGGCGGTCAGTCGCCAGCTTTTTTCAGATTATGTGGACCTCGCTTCACGTGGTCAGAACACGGCGGATAATCTCAAATCCTTGGCCGATAAATATGCCGAGAGTATTGCCGGACAAACCATTTCGGCCAAGAAAATGGGTATGGAAAGCGTCATTGCGGTGGCTGACACCGAAGAAAACATGGCCCGGTACGCCCAAGCTCTGGCCAACATCAGGGACAAATACAAAAATCTGGCGGAAAGCGAATACGGCAGAAGCAATTTGAGCGACATCAATAGCCCTGATTTTAAAAAATTTATGAACGCGATGGGGCAACTGTACAAAGCTTCCGCCGATGAACTGCTTTCTCTGGCCGTACCATTTTCGCTCGCAGAAAACCATTTGGCGCTGGTCAATAATCATTTAAGCAGTGCTACGGCCATGGAAACGCTTTCACGCATCAATGATGACCCGTTGATTGCCTATACCGCCATGACTACCCAGAGCAAAAACTCCAAGGAGGAAGCCAATCTGATTGTAGAAATTCAAACCGCCCTCATCGCCAACGGCGTAATCTTTGAAAGCGGCTTATGAATTATAAAAAATACATAGCCGCGGCCCTTTTCCTCTCACTCTCGCTCTCTCTGCCGCTGCAAGCCTTGGCCGTAGATACTCTGCCTCCCATTCCGGTCTCCGACAGCGCCTTGCGGGATAAAGAAGTGGGTATTACCATATTCGGCTTTACCGTGCCGGGCTTTAGCTGGGACACTTTAGCCATAGTTATAACCAAAAAAATTATTGAACGTGTCGTCGATTCCACCGTCAAATGGATTAACAACGGCTTCGAAGGCAACCCGGCTTATGTCACCGACCCGCGACAATATTTCAGCGACCTTGGTGACGGCATCGCCGGAGACTTTATATCGGCCTCCTCAAGCCCTATCAATTTCCTTTGCTCTCCCTTCCAGGTCAAGGTGAAGCTGGCTCTGCTTAAAAGTTATAATGAAGCTCCCGCGTTCCAATGCACCTTGACGGACACGGTGGCAAATATTGAAGGCTTTTATGATGACTTCAGCCAGGGCGGATGGGATGGATGGTTTGCCATGACCCAGAATAATGCCAATAATCCGTACGGAGCTTTCCTTGAGGCCAAAGTGGAGCTCGACTCGCGCATTGCCAAGAAGCTCGGCCTCGAGAATAAAAAGCTCGATTGGGGCCGAGGCTTCTTGAGCTACCAAGACTGCACGGCTCACGAGTTGGCGGGGATGAATCCGGATGGCAGCCCGATAAATGGCGCCTGCATCGAGCGCGGCGGACCAATAAAAACTCCGGGGAGTGTTATAGAGAGCCAGCTTGAAGGTGTTTTGGGAACGGGAGTAAGGAAGCTCGAACTTGTGGACGAATTCGATGAGCTGGTGGGAGCGCTTTTGGGCCAATTGCTTGAGAAGTCGATCTTTAGCATCAAAGGATTGTTCTCCGCGCCGAAAGTGAGCGAGAATCTGCGACCGGGAAAGAGTATCAGGATGATTGATATCGATGATGACGGTATTTTCGACGGCTCTGATACAAATGGCGATGGCAATATCGACATTTGCTACTTCGGCGGACAAGGCTCTGATGACGCGCCTCCATGCATAGGCTCAAGGAGCATAGACCCGGGACAACACGGATATCCTACGCCGGGAGGAGGGCAATGCCTGGTGCCGGTAGGGCTTTATGTTTATGACAGAGAGCTTAGGGCGGCAATGGATGCGGTAATGGCAAGCAACCCGGAACTCGCGCCGGACGGAAGAACTCCAGAAAAGGGTAGGGCTTTCTTAGGGACGGTAGTAACTCAGTTGCAATCCTCCGGTCTCAACGCGACAATCGATGTCTTGAATGGAAACGGAAATTTCGCAGTTTCCGGAGATTTGATTGCCATTTGGAGAGACAGGGACAACTTGATGCAGCGCTTCGATGCCATACAATCCAATGGAACTTTGTGGACTGAGTATACGGGAGCAATACCTCTTAATTGCACCAATTCTGGTGGGGGCACAAATTGTCGATGCAGTGGAAGTGGTACAACCCCAACACCCACCCCTACTCCAACTCCGGCTCCAACTACTAAAACCATAAGCGCCACAGTTATCGGCAATGGCGTGGTCAGCAACAATCAAAGTTCCGTAACTTGCGGCCCGAACGCGACCTGTTCCGCTGAC
>Ga0209518_1003462_pt1 | contig 13486 bp, 16 predicted proteins | sample RifGroB1_FD_183993 | JGI IMG/M metagenome (GOLD analysis project Ga0209518, IMG submission 183993) | Groundwater microbial communities from Rifle, Colorado, USA - Groundwater B1 (SPAdes) (version 2) | ecosystem: Environmental > Aquatic > Deep subsurface > Groundwater | place: Rifle, Colorado... | reverse complement strand
CAGAAAAGTACTTCCCAAGGTTGAGGCCGTGGTCCACACCGTTGGCATGATTATTCTTCTGCTTTTACTCCTAGCCATTACGGCCAACGATATTCAGGGTCTTATTAAGGCCGGTTCTCTTTCAAATTTTGTGCAGGGGGTGTTAAAATAAGCGAAGCTTGAAATTTCAAGAGAAATTATAAACTCAAATGCTCCAATCCCAACTTTTCCCCAAGACCTTAAGGGAAGCCCCGAAAGAGGCGGAGAGTGTAAATCATAAACTTCTGGTCAGGGGAGGATTCATTGACCAGCTCATGGCCGGCTCCTGGACTCTTCTTCCTTTGGGCTGGAGAGTGGTTACCAAGATAAATCAAATAATCAGGGAGGAAATGAATGTCATTGGAGGGCAGGAGATGCTTATGCCCCTTCTTCACCCCAGGGAGATTTGGGGAGAAACCGGGCGCTGGGGAAGCTCAAAAGATAATCCTCTTGGCGCCCAGGAAATAATGTATCAGTTCAAGGACATTAGGGGTAGGGAATTTGCACTCTCCTTTACCCATGAAGAAATAGTGATGGACCTTTTAAGGAAAAACATCAAAAGCTACACGGACCTTCCTCTATACATCTATCATTTTTCGACAAAATTCAGGAATGAACTACGGGCAAGGTCCGGCATTTTACGGGCTAGAGAATTTATGATGAAGGATCTTTACTCGGCTCACGTCTCCGAGGAAGATTTGATGGAATTTTATGAGAAGGCAAAAGGTGCCTACTCAAAAATATTTACCAGATTAGGATTTGATTTTAAGATAACCGAAGCCTCAGGCGGAGTTTTTACCACAAATAGGACTCACGAATTTCAGGTACTCGCAAAAACAGGAGAAGATACAATTTTTTATTGTGACAAATGCGATTGGGGACAAAACAAGGAAGTTTTTGATGGGAAGGCTGGGACAAAATGTCCCAAGTGCAAGAAAGGTAAAATTATCGAGGCAAAAGCGATTGAGGTAGGAAATATCTTTCCGCTGGGAACCTGGTATGCCGAAAGAATGAGGGTTTATTATCAGGATGCCAAAGGGATGAAAAAGCCGGTCTGGTTTGCAAGTTACGGAATAGGCCCCACCAGGACAATGGGCGCCTGGGTTGAGGTATCACACGACGATAAGGGAATAATCTGGAATAAAGCGATGGCTCCCTTCGATGTTCATTTGATTGAACTCCCCGGGGCAAAAAATACCAAAAAGATTTATGAAGACCTGAAAACCGAAGGGGTAGATGTCCTTTGGGACGATAGGAAGTCAGGTGCCGGAGAAAAATTTGCCGACGCCGACCTTATTGGAATTCCGGTAAGGGCTGTTGTCTCGGATAAAACGGGAGAGAAGATAGAATTTAAGAGGAGGGATTCGGACAAGACGGAAATGCTTTCATTTGAAGAGCTTGTCAAAAGGTTGTAATATCTACCCTCTGGTGAAACGCAAAAAGATAGTTGTCATAGGAGGAGGTACGGGTACCTACACCGTTCTTTCGGGTCTCAAAAAATATCCAGTCGAGCTTTCGGTGATTGTGACCATGATGGATTCGGGGGGCTCCAACAGGGTCATCAGGGACGAGTTCGGACTTCTTCCCACATCGGACATCAGGCAGTGCATGGTGGCCCTTGCCTCCAACCATTCTTCAGGGATGCTGAGGCAGCTTTTTACCTACCGCTACAATCAGGGAACAGGCATTTCCGGAATGACATTCGGAAATCTTTTTATGGCGGCCCTGACCGACATTTACGGCTCCCAGGAAGAAGCAATTAAAAAAACCTGCGAGATATTGGACGTCAGGGGAAATATTTTCCCGGTGACATTCGACAACGTCCATTTGGTGGCCCGCTATGATAACGGAGAACAGGTTTTGGGAGAACACTTTATCGACGAACCCGGGGAAGGCAACGGAGAGCGCAAGATTATTGAGCTGGAACTCATCCCCAGGGCAAAGGCCAACAGGAGAGCCTTAGGGGCAATCAAAGAGGCGGACCTTATCGTCTTTGGACCGGGTGACCTTTACGCAAGCGTTATCTGTAATCTGATAGTCGACGGGGTTGCCGAGGCGATAAGAAAGTCAAAAGCCAAAAAAGTCTACATCTTAAACCTGATGACCAAATACGGCCAGACGGACGGCTATGGAGCATCGGACCACTTAAGGGATTTGAATAAATATTTGGGGGAGAAGGCCGTTGATGCGGTACTGGTTAACACCAACTGGAAGTTTCCACAGGGAATTATGACCAGATATAAACAGGAGAAAGCCTACCCGATAAAGGACGACCTGACAACCAAAGACGCAAAGATAGTCAGGGGAAATTTAGTTTCGAGTAAGATATTCAAGAAGGCGAAAAGCGACAAGCTCAAAAGAAGCCTGATACGCCACGACCCCGAAAAGGTGGCAAAGAAGCTTGTCTCCCTTCTTTAAAGGGTCTTGTCGGAGGGAGAAGAACCCACTATACTCTTGCCATGAACGAGTGTGTTTTTTGTATGATTGCCTCCGGAGCTGTTCCCGCAGAAATAGAAAAAGAAACCGAAAATATTATCGTTTTCAAGGATAAATTTCCCAAAGCTCCGATTCATCTTCTGATTGTTCCCCGAAAACATTATAAAGACATAACCGAGTCCGACGGGGCCGTCTGGTCGGAGATAAGAGAGTTGGCAAATGAGATAGCCAAGGAGAAAAACCTCAAAGGATTCCGCCTGGTACACAATGCCGGTAGCGCCGCGGTTGTGCCCCATATGCATGTTCATTTCCTGGGTGAGGTGGATGCGGAAAGGGAAGTATGATTGCCGACTCCATTAACCAAAAAATCGGTGAGGCCTTAAAAGCCGGAGACGAGATTAGGCTTTCCACCCTCAGGCTTCTTTCCTCGGCCTTTAATTACGAGTTTATTGCCAAACAGCACAAGCTTTCCGAGGAGGAAGAACTCGCCGTTGTCAGAAGGGAAGCAAAAAAGAGAAAAGAGGCAATCGAGGCCTACCAAAAAGCGGGAGCCCAGGACAGGGCCGACAAAGAGCAGAAAGAACTGGAAATTCTACAGGAGTATCTTCCGGCCGGGCTGTCCGACGCGGAGATAGAAAAAATAGTGGAAGAGGCAATCGCCGAGACGGGGGCCACATCAACGGCCGATATGGGGAAAGTTATGGGGGCGGCCGTAGGCAAAGCCGGGGGTCGGGCGGAGGGAGGCAAAATTTCGGAAATAGTGAGAGCTAAACTCGGCAATGATCAAGGTTAATCTTCAAAAGCAAAGCAGCTATCCTGTAAATGTCAGAGCTTTAAAGAAAACATTACAGGATTTTTTCGCCTCAAAGGGAATTGTTTCCGAGGCGGAGGTTTCGGTTGCAATTGTGGGAGAGAATAAGATGCTCCAGCTTTCTAAAATATATTTAAAGGACAGGGAAAAACACAGCGTTCTCGCATTTACCCCGGAGGAGACGAAAAAAAAGTTTGTTTACCCGCCGGACGGAATTATCCACCTGGGCGAGATAATAATCTGTTATCCTTTCATAGTCGGCGAAGCCCGCAAAAAGGGCAAGCTTATAGATGATGTACTGACGGAGCTGGCCCAACATTCGGCACTGCACCTGATGGGAATTCATCACGAATAAAATGACCTTTTACCTAAAATACCGACCGCAAAAAATTGACGAGCTGGATATCGCCGAGGTGAGGGAGTCCCTTACCCGGATAGTCGCCTCGGGGAGGATTCCCCACGCCTTTTTATTCTCGGGACCCAAAGGAACGGGTAAAACGTCCGCGGCAAGGATTATTGCCAAGATAGTTAATTGCGAGAGCAAGGCTCGGCCCTGCAATAAATGCCTCCAGTGCACCCAAATCAATAAAGGCTCAAACATTGACGTTATAGAACTCGATGCCGCAAGCCATCGGGGGATAGACGACGTGCGCCTTTTAAGAGATGCGGTCAAGCTTTCCCCGGCAAAAGCCAGTAAGAAGGTTTACATCATCGACGAGGTCCACATGCTGACCCTCGAGGCCTCCAACGCGCTTCTTAAAACTCTCGAGGAGCCCCCCGAACACGTCATGTTTATTTTGGCAACGACAAACCCCGAGAAGCTTATTGAAACAATCCGCTCCCGAACCACCAACATCGCCTTTCGTAAAGCCACTGCCGAGGAGATAGTCAGGTCCCTCTCCCGGGCAGTTAAGGGGGAAAAGATGAAGATTAATGAAGAGGCCCTGAAAGAAATTGCGGGGGCCTCGGGAGGCTCCTTCCGCGACGCCGTTAAGCTTCTGGAGCAGCTTGCTCTGGAAAAAAGGAAACTGGATCCGAAATCGGTGAGTGAATTTCTTTTTCAGACAAAGGATATCAATATCGGGGAGCTTATCGACCTGCTTATTTCCAAAAAAACGAAAGCCGCCCTCATGGAGGTGGAGAGAATCTTGGGCCGCGGGGTTTCCATGAACAACCTTTCGGAGTCACTTCTCACCAGCTTCAGGGAAAGTCTTTTGGGAAAGATGGGGATTGGGACGGACTCCCTAAAGGATCTTTCCAAGGAGGACGCCCTGACCCTGATTAAACTTTTCTCCCGGGCGGCGGGAGAGACGAAAGGGGCTCTCCTGGAACAGCTGCCTTTGGAGATTGCGATTGTCGAGTGGTGCGAAAGCTCAAAGGATACGCCCAGGATAATAATTCCCGGAAACAAAGAGACGCCGAAGGAAGAGCCGGCAGCCCCCGTAGAATCGGCTCCGGCGCCCCGCGCTCCATTTAAGGGAAATGCCAAAGAGATAAGCGAGGATGTGTGGAAAACTATTTTGGCAACGGTAAAACCCTTAAATACCTCAATCGAGGCACTGCTGCGGGCCGCCAGGCCCGTGGGGTATGACGGTAAAGTTTTGACGTTGGGGGTTTATTACCGGTTCCACAAGGAAAGATTGGAGGAAAGTACACACAGAAGGATTCTGGAGGATGTGGTAGCGGGGGTGATCGGAGCTCCTGTGAGAGTTGTCTGCACCCTTACCGAGCCGCCCGCGAAGACCGAACCCAAGGTCGTGGTTGAGGAAAAAACGGTTTTGACCGAAGGCGAGGATGAAGATATAATCAAGATTGCCGAAGAGATTTTCGGAAACTAAAAAATGTTTGAAAAAGTAAAACAATTAAACGAGCTTCGAAAAATGCGTTCCCAGGCAATGGAGTTGCAAAAGGAGCTCGAAAAAATTAAAGAATCCGCCGAACGCGGAGGAATGAAGGTTGTGGTTACCGGTGACCAGAAAGTCACGTATATCGAAATTGACGGAGAGGAAAGGGCCGAGCTGGTTGAACTTATCAACGAGGCGATGAAGAAGGTGCAGAAAGAGGCGGCCAAAAAGATGCTCGAGATGGGTGGCGGACTTTCCGGACTTCTCGGGAAAATGTAATGAAGATAGCCAAGCCCATTGCGGCCCTAATCGAATCTTTCGAAAAACTTCCGGGAATAGGACCAAAAACAGCCCAAAGACTGACTTTTTATTTGCTCCACAATCCCCAGAGGGAACTTGACGTTTTTGCCCAGAGTCTTTCCAGAGTCAAAAAAGATACCGTTCTCTGTAGAATTTGCAGGAATATCTCCGAGGACGACCCCTGTCCCCTCTGCTCCGATTCGGGGCGCGATGCAAAAACGGTTCTGGTCGTTGAGCAGCCCCTGGACATATTGGCGTTTGAAAAAACCGGAAAGTTTCAGGGGGTCTACCACGTTTTACACGGGAGCATCAGCCCCCTGGAAAATATCGGACCCGACGAAATCTATATCGAAGACCTTTTAAAAAGGGCGAAGCGGGACCTTAAGGAAATAATTATTGCCACCAATCCTACAATGGAGGGGGAGGCAACGGCGATGTATCTGAATAAAAAACTCAAAAGCGTGAGTCCCAAACTTAAAGTTACCAGACTGGGCATGGGAATTCCGACCGGAGCGGATTTGGAATATGCCGACGAGACAACCTTAACCCAGGCAATTGCCGGAAGGAGAGAAATTTAAATGGCGGGAGTGGCATCGGACAGCGCTAAAAGCGCCAAGAGTCTGGCCAAGCAGATTGCCAAACAAATGGCCAGGGAGCCTTTGGAGATTCTTAAGGCGGCAGGGACTCAAGTGGGTGGGGCCGAGAGGGTGCCTCCGCCCCAGCCGGCTCCGGGAGTTTCCTCCCCCAAAGAGCCTTCCCCCCAGGACAAAGCCAAGATAGAAACCCAGGGCCAGAGGCAACTCGCCGCGCTTGAGGCTGAGATAAAGGAAATTCAAAGCAGAAAAGAGCAGGAAGAGACGGTAAAAGTCCAACAAGAGAAGGCACTTATTGCCCAAGCCCAAGCGGAGAAAAAAGAAACTCCGAAAGTGCCCTCAAAACCATCAAGAAGACTTTTCGGTATCGGGCAAAAAGCACAAGCGGAAAAGCAAAGGACTCGCGTCGAAAAACCTCTGCCTACTTCCGGGTGATACAATTAGGCAATGGCCGATATTTATTTATATAATTCCTTAACCCGCAAAAAAGAAGTTTTTAGCCCCGTTAACCCACCCGAAGTCGGAATCTATGCCTGCGGCCCCACGGTTTACGATTACCAACACATTGGCAATATGCGCCGCTATGTGGGAGACGATATTCTAAGAAGAGTTCTTGGAAATAGCGGTTTTCAGGTGAAATACGTCATGAATGTCACCGACGTCGGGCACCTGACATCCGATGCGGATACCGGTGAGGACAAATTGGAAAAGTCCGCCAGGGAAAAGGGAAAGTCCGCTTACGATATTGCGAAATTCTACGAGGATAACTTCTTTGAGCAGGGAGATGCTCTAAATATCAAGCGGCCCGACATTGTCTGCAAGGCAACGGAGCACATTAAAGAACAAATCGAGATGATTGGGGAGATTGAGAAAAACGGCTTTATTTATAAGACGGATGACGGAATATATTTCGATACCTCAGAGCTTTCCGATTACGGGAAATTATCCGGAGGCAAAGAAGGCATAAAGCCCGGGGCCAGAGTCGATATTGCCGGAAAGAGGCACCCGACGGACTTTGCCCTTTGGAAGTTTTCTCCCAAGGATTCCCAAAGACAGATGGAGTGGGAATCCCCCTGGGGGACAGGTTTCCCCGGCTGGCACATCGAGTGCTCCGCCATGAGCCGGAAATATTTGGGAGATATGTTTGATATTCATACCGGGGGCGTTGACCACATCGCCATTCATCACACCAACGAGATTGCCCAGTCCGAGGGGGCAACGGGGAAGATTCCGGCAAGATTCTGGATGCATCATGAATTTTTGCAGGTAGACGGCGGGAAAATGGCCAAAAGTCTGGGCAACATCTATACCGTCGCTGACGTTGTCGAAAAAGGAATCGACCCTTTGGCGCTAAGGTATCTTTTCCTTTCGGCCCACTACAGAGACCCCTTAAATTTCACCTGGGAGAGTCTTGGCGGGGCCCGGGCGTCTCTGGAGAAATTGCGCCTTTTGGTATCCGGGTTTAGGCAGCAGGAAAAAAGAAGCGCTCTATCGGCAGAAAAGAACGAGAAAATCGGGGCCTTCAGAGAAGATTTTACCCGGGCGCTAAATGACGATTTAAATACCCCGAGAGCCCTTGCGGTTTTCTGGGAGATGGCCAAGAGCAACATTCCCTCAACCGACAAATACGACCTGGCTATCTCCTTTGACGAGATCTTGGGATTAGGATTAAAAGACACCCAAGTTAAGGAAATTAAAATTCCGGAAAAAGTGCAAAACCTGGTTGAGGAAAGGGAAAAATTAAGGGGAGAAGGAAAGTTTGGGGAAGCAGACGAGGTCAGGGGCAAGATAGAGGCGGAAGGATTTCTCTTGGAGGATACCCCCCAGGGACCCGAGGTTAAACCCCAATGAATTTTGCCGCCGTCATTTTCGACCTCGACGGAACGGTACTTGATAATGAAGACGAGTATGGCGTTTCATTTAAAAAAGTATTGCAGAGGTTGGGAGCTAAGGGAGTTCCCGAGATGCCGCAAGTGGGCGGAATCGGCGTAAAAGAAAATTGGCCCATTCTATTAGAGAGGTACAAGGTTAAGACAGAAAAATCAATCGAGGAGCTGGCTCAGGAAACCCAGCAGGAATATCTTAAAAGGTTGGACAAGGTTACTCTTAAAGATGGATTTGAGGATTTTACTTCATTCCTTAGACAGAACGGGCTAAAAACTGCTCTGGCGACTTCCAACGGACGGCGGGTTGTTGATGAGGTTTTTGAGAAGTTGAAGCTGAATAGTCATTTCGACGTGGTCACAACGGGAGAGGAAGTCGACTATAAAAAACCTGACCCCGATTTATTCTTACTCACGGCGGAGAAATTGGGGATAGAGCCAAGCAACTGTTTGGTTATTGAAGATGCCGCAGCGGGAATTGAGGCAGCTAAAAGGGCGGGAATGAAAATCTATGCGATAGCAAGAGACTCAGAACACGCGAGACAGTTAAAAGATGCCGATAAAATAGTTTTAGGATATACTGAGCTTTTAGAAAAATGACAGAAACCACGCAAACTGAGGTTTCTCACGAAACTCAGAAACGGGAATGGGCAGAGGGCGCTCCGGCGGAAATGTCTAGATTAATCGGAGAACACATAAAAGACATGAAAGGGTTTGACGAAAAAAAGGTAAGGAAAGGTCACATTCTTGATTTAATCCGCACCGATGATATCGGAGCTTTTAATGCAGCCCGGCTTAATTTGGCCAGAAGACCAGAGATTGCCTTCGGTCAAAAAGGAAAAATATTAGCCAGAATAAATTGGGAACTCGCCCAGGCAGCCACTCCGAAAAGTATTCTGAGCTGGCTAAAGAAAGCCGGCGCAGCCATACAGGTAATTGAGTGGAGAAGTGAAGGAGACATAGAAGCATCGCGAAAAATTTGGGAAGACATAGTATTTGCAAACGTAAGAGTAATGATGAATGCAAACCTAGACGGGGCAGGGAATGCCCATAAAGAGTTCAGAAGATTCCAAGACGAAATGCGTAAACGGAACCAGGCGGGTAGTTAGCTCAGAGATATTTTTCTGATAGTGAAGGGTTTTATAATAATCCCCACGTGATCTATTAAAGGAAAGTGCTTTTTGACTTCGTTTTGAAACTTCTCGGCCAGAGCCGTTGTATAGCCTGAATAACCGGCTTTTTCGGACTGACGGCAGAGCTTATCCTCCCATTCTTTTACCACGACCACGACTTTCCCTCCCAGCCTGTTAAACTCCTCCTGGTAAGCCTCCTCATCCCGGGAATAGCTCCCCTCGAGTTTTGCGTACTCCTCGAAGAGCTCCTTGTTTCCCGCCAGCATCCTTTCCACATACTCTTTGTATTTGGGCATATCACTAAAATTATATATAATCGCCTATATAGATGCAGGGAATAATCTTTGAGTCTAAGAGGCAAGAGAGCCCGGAGCCGACTCCCGCTAAACCGGCAAAGGCTATCCCTCCGGACGTGGAGCCTCCCACTCAAAAGGCGGGCAGTCTTTCTTCCGAGGCCCTTTCCCTTCTTAAGCATTACGAGTCGGCGCTTGCGAGCGAATCCGGGGAATGGGGGCCCAAGGTTAGTGTGGGCGACACCCTTTCCTCCGTTGCCCAGGTATACGAAAGACTAAGATATGCGGTTGATTATAAAAAGGAACACCTCCTAAGAAGAAACGCGATTGAGAGGATGCTGAAGCGGCAACTGCGGGGTGCGGGAGAGCGCGATTCGCAGGAGATTGCGGAGAATCTTATCAAAGAACTCATCTGGGCGAAATATTTAAGAAACGATTATTTGCCCGTGTCTAAAGTGGCGGAGGTGGCGGGCATTATTGCCAAGTACATGAAATTTCTGGATTTTATTTTGACCCGCTATTCGACCCGGGGGGAAGGGGCAAGCTTGAGAGACTGGTTTATCGGGGTTCTTTCCTGCGAGATAGAAGAGAGCCTGGACGCGACCTTAAGCTCGATAGATGCTCTCAGCCAAGCAACCCTTTCCTGGTTTAAAAAGAGGTTTGAATGGAAGGGCGACGGACTCGATGATGCCCAAAAGGATATCCAGCTGACGATTGCCGTCTACCGGGGGCTTTTCAGAACCGACGATGCGAGAACCTCCTACCATCTTTTAAAGTACCTCTATCCCCAGTGGCAGGATATAAGGAGTGAAAATCTCAACGGGTTGACCGAGAAGATATTTGAGCTGTTTCAGGTAATACTTGCGGATTTAAACTCTCCCATTCAAACGCGTCTCTACAGATTTGTCCAAAGACAGATTGCCGCTTTCCAGATTCTGAAGGAGGTCGTCGAGCAGGACATAAAGGGGGCGCCCAAGGTCTTTTCCAACCCCGAAGCCATGGAAGAGGCCGTTTATGACGTTTGCGAAGAGAAGTACGGCGAGATAAGCGACAGGGTGACAAGGGGAATAGTCCGCTCCATCATCTATATTTTTATCACCAAGATCTTCTTCGCAATCGTCATTGAGGTTCCTTACGAGTATTACTTTTTGGGGGGAATTAGCATTCTCCCGCTTCTGACGACAATCCTTATCCCGATATTGTTTGTCTTTCTGGTGGCCTTCACTATAAAAAGGCCCGATGAAGCCAATACCGAGCGGGTTCTGGAGAGGATATTCGACTTTGTTTACGTGTCCTCACGCAAAGAAAAAACTTCTTTTTCTTTGACCTCGGCCAACAGGGGAGGAATTATGTATAAAGCCTTTGCGGTGGCCTATGGAATATTGTTCTTTCTGACATTCGGCCTTATTTCCTACCTTCTCAAGCAAATCGGATTTAATATGGTCGGCGGGGCGATCTTCTTTATATTTTTATCCCTGGTTCTCCTTTTCGCCTACAGAGTTAAATTTACGGCATCGGAGCTAAATGTGACCGGAGAGAAACAAAATCTTTTCGGACACATAATGTCCAACATTTCACTGCCCCTTCTGGACCTGGGGGTCTGGCTGGCCGATAAGTTTTCGAAGTTTAATTTCCTGATTGTTTTCCTGGACATTCTCATCGAGGCGCCCCTCAAAAACGTCATCGGAGTTGCCGATGAATGGACCAGCTTTGTGAAGGAAAGGAGAGAAGAGGTAGTCGAAGTACCTGTGGAGAGGTAGAATTAATTGTGGATACCAAAGTCTCCGCGGTAATCGTCAACTACAACAGCAGGGAAGTATTAAAGGAGTGTTTGGACAACCTCAAGAAGAACGATCCCAATGTGGAAATCATTGTTGTAGACAATGCTTCTCCCGACGGCTCCAAAGAAATGGTTAAGCGCGAATTTCCGGGGGTTACCCTTTTTGCTTTAAAGAAAAATATCGGACTTGCGGGAGGAAACAACACGGGACTCAAGGCGGCCAAGGGGGATTATGTTCTTTTCTTGGGACCCGATGCTTTTCCGGAAGCCGGAGCAATCGGGAAACTTACCTCCTATATGGAGAGAAATCCGGATGTGGGGGTCAGTGTCGGGGAAATGAGATTGAGGGACGGCAGGATTGACAAGGACGCCCACCGGGGCTTTCCCTCTCCCTGGGTTTCTCTGACCCATTTTTCGGGACTGGAGAATTTGTTCCCCAAATCCAGACTCTTCGGCGGCTATTTCCTGGGATACAAAGATCTCAAAAAAGTTCAGGATATTGATCTTTGCACTTCCCACTTTATGTTTACCCGAAAGAAGATATTTGACGAGGTGGGGCCCTGGGATGAGGACTTTTTTGTTTACGGAGAAGATGTGGATCTTTGCTGGCGTGTCAAAAAAGCCGGCTGGAGGATAGTCTATATTCCAGAAGTGAAGGTTCTGCACTACAAGGGTGTCTCGGTGGGAATTAGAAGGGAAACACAAGACATTACTAAAGCAAGCCTTGAAACAAAAAAGAGAATGATAGCGGAGACTACCCAGGCCATGCTCAAATTCTACGGAAAGCACTATCGAGGAAAACTTTACACCCCTGTTATTCTTACCGGAATTAAAGTTTTATCCCTTTTTAGATCCCTGAGAATGCGGTTGGGACATTTCGATGAATAAACCAAGCGTTTCAGTCATTGTTTTAAGTTTCAATACCAAAGACATCACGGACAAATGTCTGTCCGAACTTTCTCTTGCAAAAAAGGAGGCGGAAAAAGAAAAGATAGAATCGGAGGTCATAGTTATCGAGAACGCTTCAGCAGACGGTTCGGCGGAGATGATACGGGACAAATACCCCTGGGTGAAACTCATTATTTCCAAAGAAAATACAGGCTTTGCCAAAGGAAACAACATGGCCATGGAGAAAGCCGCAGGGGATTATTTTCTGCTTCTTAATTCCGATGCGCTTGTCAGGAAGGACACCTTGGTTAAGGCCGTAAATTATTTTGAAAAGCAGCCCGACTGCGACGTACTGGGGTGCCGCCTAACCTACCCCGACGGGTCTTTTCAGCCCAGCGGAGGAGAGCTTCCCGGCCCCGGCAACGTTGCCACCTGGCTAATGGGTGTTGAGCTTATTCCCATTACTTACAATCTAGTCTCTCCGATCCACCCCAAAAATATAAGATATTTTGCCAAAGACAGGGAGGTCGGCTGGGTGACGGGGGCTTTTATGATGTTGAGGCGCGAAGTTTACGAAAAAACTCGAGGGTTCGACGAAAACTTTTTTATGTATACCGAGGAGGTCGAGTGGAGCAAGAGAACTAAAACGGCCGGTTTCAAGATTTTCTATACTCCCAGCTTTTCCGTTACCCACATTGGAAAGGCCAGCAGTAAATTTGCGGAAACGACTCCTCTGGTAAGGGAAATGACCGGAATGAAACTATTTTTCAAAAAACACCATCCCGGCTACTTGGGTTGTTTGAGTTTGTTGATATGGGTCTCAAGCCTTTTGAGACTTTTGGCATTTGGACTCTTGGGGAAGAAGGATAAAGCTTTGGCATATTGGAAAATAATCACCCGACATGAATAAATTGGCGATCGTTACCGTGGATTTTAACGGCCATAAAGATACCCTGGAGCTTCTGGAATCTTTAAGGGGTTTGACCTGGGAAGGGGAGGTCAAGATAATAATTGTAGACAATGGGTCCAAGGAACCCCTCAAGAATCTTCCCGAGAGCGCAGAGCTTATTCAGACCGGTAGGAATTTGGGATTTGCCGGGGGCTATAACCGGGGCTTAAGGTATGCCTACGAGTGGGGAGCCGATTATTTCCTGATAGTCAACAACGACACTCTGGTTGAAGATAAGAACTTTGCCGCAACCCTTTTCAAAGTTCTTGGTAAGGGTTCGGCCGGCGCGGTTTCCCCGAAGATACTTTTTGCCCCGGGCTATGAATTTTTCAAAGAAAGATATTCCCAAAAAAATTTGGGGAAGGTGATTTGGTACGCGGGCGGGTCTTTTGACTGGAAGAACGTCATGGGGGTGCATAGGGGAATAGACGAGGTCGACAGCGGTCAATACGACGAGACCGAAAGGGTTGATTTTATCAGCGGTTGTTGCCTGATGGCAAAAAGAGAAGTCTTTGCCAAGGTCGGATATTTCGACGAGAGAACTTTTGCTTACTTCGA
>Ga0209518_1003460_pt1 | contig 13494 bp, 18 predicted proteins | sample RifGroB1_FD_183993 | JGI IMG/M metagenome (GOLD analysis project Ga0209518, IMG submission 183993) | Groundwater microbial communities from Rifle, Colorado, USA - Groundwater B1 (SPAdes) (version 2) | ecosystem: Environmental > Aquatic > Deep subsurface > Groundwater | place: Rifle, Colorado... | reverse complement strand
TTATTTCCCTGGCCGAACCAAGATCCAAGTAAAGGACTCGGCTTCGTCAGTGATTCTCAATCCCGATTCGCTTTACACCGACGAGATCACGGCCAATTTTGATTTTGCGGGCGCGATCAACATAACATTCACACTCGGCGTGGGCGCGATTTCTACCCGGGCGGTGATTTCCAGCCGGTTACTCGATGCAGCCTCTCCCCGCCTGGCCGCGCGCTGGCTCTACACTCAGTCCGGCTCGCCCGCCTGGACAGAGGACCGGACGCGGCTGATGCGAAACGATCGATTTGCTCGAATCGTCTGGGGCGGCTACGTAGAGGCGGTCAACCTGGACGACACCCTCGATGTGTACACCGGCCCCGACGATCAGGATCAAGAGCGGGAACTCTACTCCTCTATCCCCGTGCCCGCGGGCACCACGAGCGCCGATTGGGCGATTGGCAATCCGATTGACCTCGTTCACGAATTTCTCGACGGGGAACTCTCGGATCTGTTCACGCAGAATCCCGCCGCAACCCCAGGTGGCGAGACTCCTGTGAGCGCAACAGAGGTTGAGGGGATTGTGATTGACGCGCTGGCCGCCGGGCGAATCCCTATTTTCAACACGACACTCATAAAAGACATATCCAACCACGCCAGCACCGGCCCCGATGATCCATTGATTCAGCCGGGCAATGGAACCTACCCGGAAGCCCATTTCGGGAATCTATGCCGCGTTCCGGTGGCCGACGCGGTGGCCCTCAACACGGCGCTCTATGCAGTGGCCTCGGCGGCCTACAATACCACGGGGATCGCACTGCCGGCGACGCCCGCGAATGCGCAGCTATTCGGAAATATTTTGGGAATTACGACGAATGGCGAGATCGCGTTGGGCGAGTATAATGGAAGCCTCACGATCATAAACGTGAAGACCGGCACCGCAGCGCGGTTGCCCTGTCAGTTTACAAACAATGGCGTCGTGGCCGCCCCGCTCGGCGCATTCACGAGGGCGAACAGCTGATGCCCGCTTATACCTACATATCCGAAGGTGACCGCGCGCTCTCCACCAATTGGGATCTCTTAGTGCGCCAGATCCAGGAAAATCTCAATCTGCTGGAGGACCGGCTCGGCTATGCCAATACTGCCAACACGCGGCTGCGTTTCCTCGAGCTTGGCCCCGCGAAAATCTTCTCGTGGGAGACGACGGGGGGATGGTCGATTGTGGACCGGATTGACGCGGTGCGCGCGGCGGCAGGGATGGCGATATTTGAATGGCCGGCGGGATTCAATCTCTACGATCAATCCCGCTTTATGTCTGCCGCCGATCTTTCCTTGATCGCGCGCGCGGTGGGGTATCCGGGGCAACGGGTGACGAGCGGCGATCCACTCATGCCGATTGGAATGCCATATATTTTCATGGCCCGCACGGTTTTCAATGTGGCCGCCTATCTCTCACACGTCATCCAATATAATACGCGCATCGATCCGGTATGGTCTGGTGGGCATCTCACGCAGTATATCCGCAGCAAGACCGGGACACTTTCGGATCAGCAAATCGCATTCCCCACGAGTGAATATACTCAATCAAAACCATGGCCATCGTTGGGGACGCCCGTGATGCGTGAAATGGCCGACGGATTTCATGCTTGTGCTTTATGCCATTTGGAAGGAAATGGATTCGGAAATCCTATATACTCCAGTGCAATGGACATTCAACCGCTATCCTCTGGCAATTCTGATACCAGTGATCATAATGTTTTTCTGAACGAGGGCCGTGTAATTTATCCGGAAACCAGCGCCAACAGTCCGATCATCCTGATGGGGACAGGGAGACCACCGCGCGTAGGTGACGCGGTATTCGATCTCCGTTTTGGCGTAGGTAATATATCGGACCATGAATATCCTATTCATGGACTCAATCACCTATTGCGTTACGCCGTGATCGCGGACGTCAATGTCCATGACGGCGCGAAAGAACCGCAGGTTTCCATTTTCGCGCAGACCCAAGTGAATCAATCTGCGCGTTGGGACATGGACATGAACCGCATCAATCGTTACTCCGATGGCCGCAGCGTGGGACAATGGACGGCGTTTGATAAATCCAATCTGGCCGCGCCGACGCTCGCCATGGTGAAATCCAGTGCGGACGGCTCGGTGGTGACGCTAGAGGGCAGCGCGGCGGCGGATGGCGTAGCAAAAATCACGGCTGATTTTACCCGCGTGGCGGACGAGCAATATTTTGGACTGGGAATTTCAAGCGGATGGGCGGGGTTTCTCGCGCCATCCGCCATTGAATTTGATAGCCTCGATCAGGTCATCACGTTAAACTATATTGAGGATCGCAATCTTCCCCCGATCGACGATGGGCTGGTGTATCGGAGAATCGTATGTTTCACGGACGTCACATTTCAAGAACCCTTGGTTTGGTTCTCTGCGCGGCGCTGATCTCGGCGGGCGCGTGGGGACAGAACAACGTCTTCGATCGCCAGATCGAGGCGGGCGCGGGCATTCATTCAAAGGCCGATATTGACATACCCACGGCCTCGGTGAATGCGGCGGCGGCCCTACTCTATGCCCTGGAAGTGCGCAATGCATCGCCAGGCAATGAGGTAAAAATCGGTGCGAATGGACAACTTTTAAAGCTCTCGATCCAGTGGATAAACTCATCCTACTATGCGGGAGTGATCGAGACCGGAACAAATGTCCCGATCAGGCTGAATGCAATTAATGTTCCGGTGGAGATCATTGGCGGAGCGCATGTCACGGGAGGCTCAACCTCAATCACGGCCCCACTCGATATCCGAGGTGGACCCATCCGCGTCCTATCGGCCACTACTCCAGACACGGGCCTACACCTGACCCGCTCCGCCAGTGATTCCACCGGCCTCGTGATCTACACGGACCCCGTGACCGGGAAGGGAGTGTTTTATAATTCTCTGACCGGCGCTGCGGGTTTTAAATTTATTCCCGGACTATCAAATCTTGTGAACGATATTACGGTTTATGCGAATCATATTACGATGGATTCCACGGATCCGATGACATTGCGGCAGTACATTATCGATACCGCGCGGTCGATTGCCTGGAATGAGTTGCTTGACTCGGCGAGTGCGCAGACGGTTATTGAGTATGTCAGTTCTGCGAGTGATTGGATCATCAATCACTTCGATCTAATTCGAAACGCAACCGGCGATTTGCTTCCCGATTTCATCGAGGCCCGCATCACCGCCCGGCTCGGTTCCATCCAAAATCTGACCATCGGCGGAATGATCACGGCGGCCAGCGCGTCCATCGGGGCCATCACCGCCAATGCGGTAAGCATCAATTCCATCCTCCAGGTGACCGGGACGATGTACTGGGCGCCGGGTACCGCATTTATTAACCAGCCTACATATGACTTCAGCGCGGAAGTTCTCCAAGTGCAAATCGACGCCAACGCGGCGCTGATCGTGCAGCTCTTTGCGGATTTGGCGGCGTTCAATGCGGCGTCCCTCGGCTCGGCAGCGGTCATCGCAATCACCGATACGATCCAGAGCGGGACGACCAATTACGCTTTCACGTTGCCTGATTGGGATGATGCGGGGACGCGGTATTACGGCCAACGGTTTCGCGGGGGAACGCCGATCGTGAGAATATCCGGCGCGGATTTCGCGCCCTATGCTATACTATCGCCGGGCGCGGTGGCCGGGGCGACGATGGTATCCCATCGCGGCTTCTCGATTACGCTCGACGAGGCCACGACGCGGGCGCACGAGGTCCGCATCCTGGCGTTTCTGGAAATAGTTACCGGAATTGATCTGCGAAATTACGCCTGGGATCGAGCGCCGGGATTACGACTCCCGACAACGCCGATTACTCGGCAATTCGGAACAATGAGGAGATAGGCACACCATGGCGCATGCGGTAATCCATTTTCCAAGGAGCTACAAATATGCAATCCTCTAATACAATTCAACGCCGACAATTGATTCGTGATTGGGCGAAAGTCATTGGATTCGGGGCATTGATCTTCCTGACGGTTTATCTCTGGTCGATCATCTACGGCAGCCCCGATGCAAATGCGGATGCATATATTCAATTCGACGCTCCTTGGGAAAATTCGCAATTGCCAAACAGCACGTTTACTTTTGGAGATATAGGAGCTGGGATGATATTTATAATCGGCGCTATAGTTTTGTGCGCATTTAATATCTTATTTATTAACTTGTGGAAAATTCTTAGGCGGTGCTGGTTGCCTATGCTTCTATTGGCATGTTACGGCAGCCCCGATGTGGATGCGGCGGAGCAGCCTCAATGGCGAGTGATTGAGGGAAATGCACATTTGATTTATCCTAAAATTGCCTTGGCGGAGCGTGTGACTAGCAAGGTGGTTGGTCAGGCGGTTGTCAACAAATATCCTGACGGTCACGCAAAGCTTGCTTATCCTGATTATGAGGGCATTGTCTGGCCCGCATTGGAGGTTTGCGATGCAACAACGTGGTCTTTCTCTCCGGTCTATATTCCAGAGGCAACAGAGATTTACTATATAGAGCGTGATGGGAAGACAATTAAGTTAATTGATTTCACATATCACGATGCGCGTTTACCTGAGCGCACCATTCGGGATGCAATAGATGTTCCCCTTTCTCCGGCGAAGTTGATTTCCACCAGTCGATTTCAAATTATTAAAGCGCCAGTTGGTGTAACCATCGTGGCGAACGATCAGGAATATGCAGTGACAGAATCCTTCATTGCGGAGTCTATTACACTCGGAAGGGATTTACGATTAGAACGTCCAACGGCTGGTGTTGGATCAGAGATTCGAGCGTACGGATTCTACTATTACAGTGCGGGAGTTTTTCGCACGGTCTTTTATTTAACTAATAATTTTTTAGATTGTGAATGGGTTGATCCTGAGTTGACTGTACGCGGAGCGCCTTACATAAAAGATACATTTATACAAAAAAGTAGCCCAACCACAGATCAAAGGAATAATGCAAATGGTTGGATTTTCTTGTCTGGTAATGCAGCGTCGGGATGGTCGGAAGTTTTAATACAGTTTGATCCTATTTGGTTAAATCTATCTAGTTATCTTCCCGCAGATTGGCAGATTAGTCAGGCCACATTATCCCTATTCCAGACATATTTAGGCACAATAGGCACACACGAAGCTTATCTGCATTTTCCCGTAGGAAAAGAATGGGATAATAGTCTTCCTTTTAATTGGAATTCAGCTGGCGAAATTCGAGCTGTATCAGGCCCGCCGAAAGCCGTTGTCGCTCTTGGCTCACAGGGTGCATCCGATACTATTTCAAATGTAACATTTACCGAGAAGATGGATGCTTGGTTTCGCGGTGCTGCAAACTGGCGCGAAGGTATTATCCTTTCTTCAACTTATACGGGGGCAGTAGATAACCGTACTTGGTGGGCTGGAATTGAGAGCGCCACGAATAAACCAACATTACAGGTTTTTGTCACTCCTCGTAGTGCAACACAAAGGGCTACCCTCGCACAGTTGAATGAAGCGACAGTCTATTTACAGGCGAATGCCGGTGTGACCCTCGCCCAACTCAACAACGAGATTGCCGGGGTATCGGACGTAGTACGCAGTAAGCTGGATCAATATTTTATTACTTGGAACCCCGTTAATGCAAATACATTATTGGATACTACACAGACAGTTATCATTACGGGGCGTTCGGCCTACCCCTCGAAAGCTAATTTTGCCGTGACGGTCAATCGCGGGAATTCGACCGCGCCCACGGCCCCGCCGGTATGGGGGCACAACACGTATCAAGCGAGCGGGATCTCCTATGCCACTGTGGCCGATACCATATTGAGTGCATCCATTGAAAGGCACTTCCTCACTTTCCCAATGGGACCATATCAAACACGTGGCGTGTACTCAATAATTTCGGAATCGAAACGCGGGAGTGATCTATTTATCTCCATGCTCGGCTCGATCACGCATGGCCCGACGGCGGAGATTGATACCGGCGCGTTAGCATTGCAGGCGACACTCACCGCCGGAGTGGCGGGGATCAATTCGAACGTCACGCGCTCAGCTCTTATGAATGGCGAGTGGGCGGCATCGATCATCAGTACGGCGACGCGCAACCGCGTGAAGACGGGATTCATCGGGAATCCCTATGACACATTCATTCCGATTGGCGTTCCTATTTTGGTGATGAAAAAGAAAATTGACAATGCGGGCGCGATCACATATAAAATTCACGTGATCGATTATCATAACAATTCCACGATTGAAGCCGCCATTATCGAAGACACGACCAGCGCGGGTAATTTTGCAAGCGCGGTTTCGACTTATGGACTTGCTGGATATGTCAATCTCGTAACGCCGGTATTCCGGCAATGAGGTTATCGTGATTCGAGATAAACGTGATTTTCTACTTGGCGCAATGGCAATGCTTTGCGCTATGCTCCTACTCGGCAATGCGCCGAGTGAATGGGGGATTTGGGACGACCCCGATCAAGCGCCGTGGAAACGCATGGTCCGGCTCGATGGTGCGAATAGTGCTATGGCATCGGGCACGTGGGATCTCTCCGGAGTGACATTGCATGTGGCCTCGATCGTAGTGGATACCACGACGGAAACTAAGGTGCTTACCTTCTCACCCCAGCTGAGCGCCGTGGAACAAAGCCAAATCGCGATTCCGGCCAATGCGGGCACGGCATTCACAATTCAAGAGGCTACCGAGATATCACTGGGATCGATTGGTGATGAGGGAACGTTTCGCACTTGGCAGTTATCCGAGATCCACTCCGCCACTGATCCATTGCGGTATCTCGCCGTGGCCGGGGTGCGATCAATCAGGAGCGTGATTCGATGAACGACATTGATGCAACCGAAACCGCACAGCAAAATCACATCGCGGAACTCGCGGGACGATTCGTTCCCAATCCGAATATCCCTATCGAATCGCAACTCGAATTAACGCTCTTCGCTTTGCTGGTATGGGGTGAAGCGCGGGGAGAAGGATGGCAAGGGAAATTGGGCGTGGCGCACGTGGCCTGGACTCGATACCAGGCCCGGACTTTCGGGAGCACTTTGGAGAATGTCATATTGCGCCCGCTTCAATTTTCGTGCTTCAACAAAAACGATCCAAACCGCGCGAAGATGCTGACCGTAAAAAATGACGCGATATGGCAAGAGTGTTTCGAGGCGGCATGGCGTGTGTATCGGGATGATTCGATCGATCCAACCGGCGGCGCGAATCACTATTGCCACTTCACTTCGCATCCTGCCTGGTTGGAAGGAATGGAGCAGACATGCCAAATTGGCGATCATTGTTTCTTTCGGCGGCGACGTGTTGCCTGATCCTCCTGGCCCCGACGGGATGGGCGGATGGACAACTGTCTGTCACGGTATTTTGGACTCAGATTTGGAATAGTGCAGATGTTTCCGGTTATTTTACTAATGCCGGAAGCCATGTTATTTCACCATTGCATTTTGGTGGAAGTTGTGATTACGAGGATCTGGTGGATGAATGGACCATTGCAACTCGCTGCACATTTTTTCTGCAAAATACGGATTCTGAATTACATCAAGCACGTGTATCCACTTCCTATAAATTAAACACATCCTCGTGGTTTTCATTAAGCACGGTGGAGTACAATGTGAATCCGTCATCTGCATTAAGTGTTGATGCGGGGGAGCGGTTATTTTTATATGCTTTGTCCCCGGGTCAGAATAATATCAAGTTTCGATGGATTATTCGAGATGAATTCGGGGTTACGCTTTCCCAAACGGAGACGGTAAGTGTTAATCTTTGTCATCTTGCAGCGCCAACCCTGACGCCAACATTCACCCCGCCCGCAGCGCCAACCCCGACGCCAACACAGTATATGCTTCCCTGGCCGGTGGTAAGTATCCTCACTCCGCCGGATACGTATGACACCTACAAAAAATACACGTACACCATCACATATCCTTATGCCAGCGAACCGTGTACGTTAATCATCCAGCACAGTCTCTTGGCAATGGATGGCAATCCTGCACCAGTTTATTTGGCGGATACCATTATCCCTAACACGACCGGCACATTCACCGTTACCAAGTCTGCTTACGACGGGGAGACGATTTACCTATTGAGCCGGGCGCTTTCGCGGGGATGGGGATACCCGATCCCCTGCGCATGGGTTAGCGACAGTCAGATCTGGCATAGCAATAACGTCCCCGTGAATTGGCCGATCCCCAACACGCCGACGCCCACGAAAACCAACACGCCAATCCCAACAAATACGCCGACGCGGACCAACACGCCCACGGCGACGAACACATACCCGCCGGATGCAACCCCACCGCCCACGAACACCTTTACTCCCACCTGGACGCCGACGCCAACGAAAACCCATACCTTCACGCCGACTTTTACAAATACTCCCACCTTCACGAACACGCCCACCGTGACCCCGACGCCGACAAACACATATCCGCCGGATGTGACCCCGCCGCCTACAGCGACGTTTACGAACACTCCGACGCGAACCAATACGCCCACCTGGACGCCGACGCCAACGAAAACCAATACCCCCACGCCGACGAACACCTATACTCCCACGCCCACCCCACCCGAGCCGGATGCTACGTTGACCCCGACGGTGACGGTGACCCCGCAACCCTTGGCCCCGATTGGATTCGCCGTGACGGACATATACAATTTCGATGGCACATTCAATTCGGATCAGATGGACTTCCCCATCTCGCCGATCGAGCTGACCAACGGAATCGCAACGAGTTACCGGCTGCGCTATGCAACGGGTGATATCGCGGCGGAATCAGTGACCACGCTAATTGCCCTCGTCCCGGAACCAACCCAACGCTACAACGCGGCCGTCCCGGACAACTTTTCCCTGGAGGGGATTCTCTACTCGGTGACGGTGCGCGCCGAGAACACGCATGGGAATAGCAATCTCTCCAAGGTGCTCTACTCGCGGGCCACATCCACGCCGACGGTAACGCCGATTCCGCCGACGTACACGCTGACCCCGACACCAACGTTGACCCCGACGCCGACGCAGACCTGGACCCCGTCGCCGATTCCCATAAAATTTCGCTTTGTAGATTTCGAGGGGAACGCTAGAATGCCAGTGGTAAATCCGTAATTACAGTGACTATAACATGAACGAAAAAGATTGTCCCACCAATCCATCCTGCGAAGGGCTACACGATCTACGCGGAGATTTCAGGCGGATGGATGAAATCGGTTCTTCATTTTCCAGAATCCTATCGAGCCGGGTTGAGGGGGTTATCATGCGCCAGGATACCGTTGATTCCAAAATTGATTCGGTCACGGGGAAATTGGACGCCATCATCGAAAAACAGAACCGTTGGGTGGGCGCGCTCGCCGTCCTTTGCTCGATCCCGGTGGCGATCAGCAGTGTGTGGGTAATTCTGAAAATTAGGGAAATGCTCTAAAAACTGAAAGGATTCTATTATGTGGGAACACCTGCTGAATTTGATTATTGAGCAACTTGGTCTTTTTATCATCGGAATAATCGGTGCGCTGCTGGCGTGGATCTGCAAGCGATTCTTTGATCTTGCGGCAACCAAAATCGGAGAGCAACGCGCCGAGCAACTGCGTATCCAATTTATGGAAGCGGGCGTACGGGAATCTTGGAACTCGTTTGTGAAATGGAAAAAAGAGGCGAGCGCCGATGGGAAGCTCGATCGAGCAGAGCGCGAAGAGGCCCGGCGCCTGGCGGTGAAATTCGCCAAAACCGCGGCAAAGAGCGCGGGCGGCGCGGCGGTCCACGCGCTGGCCGAGTACGGCGATGATTACCTCCGCCAGCTCGGCGACTCGATCTGGCGGCGCATCAAAGATCGATTCACGGTGGATCCCCAAAAAAAGGATGATGAAATTGTTTCTCCTGATCAAGCAGATATTGGTTGAGCTGTTTTCGAGCGTGATCCTGGGCATGTATCAGGAGCTGCGCAGAAATCCGGTGGTGCTCCATGAATATGATATTCGGGAAATTGGCGATGGAAAAAATCCCATCACTCCTAATTCTTTCGACGAGTTGTATGATCGCTATGGCGGGCTGCGCCTTGACCCGCACGGTGGTGATTGATCGAGCCGTGACCAGGCCGCTCTCACAGACCGGCGCGGTCCAGGTGGTCGATCCCAGATCGGTGGGCACACGAGTCGTAGGCGTGGATGACCAAGTGATCAAAAGAAACCTACAGGGATATTTTGTAATATCTGAATCAGAACTAGCCGGATTCATCGAAGCGGTGAAAAAAGCGCGGGAGTGCGGGCAATCGCCCACCCCCTAAGTCTGGTTGTCCATCTGTCTTCCTTCCCAGCCCCCGGCTCATGCGCCGGGGGTATTTTTTAAATCCAGATAAATCATAGGCTAAAAATATTTCAAATTATTTTCAGATTTTACTTGACACGTTATCTATTTGCGATATAATGAATACGGATAAAGAGAGAGATACCAAAAAAGGGAGAACGAAATGAACAAATATCAAATTGCGGATTACATTTACTCCAACTTTGGGCATGACATGGGGTTTTTGGCGAACGTCATCATTACCCATCATTCTCGCCCATGCCGCAAAGTCAATAGTCTTCTGCGACTGCTTGAAACCAATCATCGCGTACGCCTAGGGCAATTCAGTATTGGTAATCTCTACATCGACGACATTCTGACGACTTGGGACAAAATGGAAAATTACGCCAAGTAGTCCCCCCAGGCCGGACCGGCGATCCCGAGCTGTCTGATCGCCGGTCCCCCCGGCGGGATTACCGCCACACCAAAAAAGAAGGAGAAAGATGATGATAACCAAAGAAAAAGTACTCGCAGATTTCCAGAAATGCCTCGTAGAGATCGAGGCAAGTGAGGATCAACAGACACGTTGGGCAGAGATGGCGTCGGAAGCCTATGACATCGCCGGGGAGATCTTCCCGGGGCGCGTCGTGGATGGACCACCCACCCAGGACATGGATGCGGGAGTCATGGTCCTCGTATCTCGGACCGGGCAATCTTACATTCGATGCCATCACGTCATTGAAATCGAGCCGCCCAGCGATGAAAATCCGGACGGTACGTACCGATACGCGGATGGCGAAGGGATCATCCTCGCCGTCAGCCCCTACCTCGCCGCGTAGTCCTCCCGGACCAGTGGCCAGGGTGACCTGGCCACTTCCCGGCGGGATTACCGCCAGACCAATACAGGGAGAAGCGACCATGCGCCAATTGACAAACAAATACGAAGGAGAATGCCGTAAGTGCGGAACTTCTCTGCCCGTTGGATCAGAAGTGATTTACGAGAAGCGAGTCGGGATCTTCTGCCCGACCTGCGCACCAACAGACACGGAGGAAATCCGAGAATACCGTCAGGAAGCCGCCGACCGGAAAGCGGACCGCCTCGAAGAGTGGGCGGAGAAACGAGAGAAAAAGGCAACCAGCCAATTAACCAGCTATCCGGAGATTCGCGGGGACATTGCCTTTAACACTCAACCAGGTCACATTCCATTCAGATCCAAGATGATTGAAGCGGACCGGCGGGCATGCGAGAGCCTGAACACCGCTTCGCGTTTTAGAAACAAGGCGGACAATCTGCGCCATGTCCGGGTGAAGGGAGATGCCGAGAAGAAATGGCAAGCAAAACGCGAAGCGGTTCTATCGTGGATCTCGGTGGGAATGGAAGTAGAAACGGTGTTTTTCGGAAGGACGAAGGTGATCAAAATCAACAAGAAAACCGCGCTTGTGTCGGGCGGACGAGTGCAGAGCAAAGCAAAAATTGATCTCGCTTTCCTGCGACGTGTTTCGTAGTCCCCCCGGCGGGATTACCGCCACACCATCCTACAAAAGAGAAGAGTCATGAAAAATTCGGATTACGGAATCATTGCTGTTGCCGCCGGACCGTGGCGACAAATTTCAAAATCAAAACGCGAGCGGTATTTTCGACTTGCCAAAGGGAAAACTATGCAAAATCCCCGCGATCTCATTCTCACCACCCTCACCAGGCGCGGGTGGTCGTGGCTTAAATTATCTCGCGAATCGGCGGTGAGCTACAACTCGATATGGCGATATCTCAAGGGGTTGTCGGATCTCAACGGGGACAACCTCGGCAAGGTGCTCGCCGCCCTGGACCTGGAGATCAAGCAGAAAGGGAAGAAATAATTATGACAGACGCCCGCAACGAAGAAAAAATTACAATCATCAGCATTTGCCATGAATGCTCATTTCTCTTACATCTTGCGCTTTTCATCGCTGGTGCGGCATTCGGGATCGCGGCCCTGATTCTGGCCGCCGCAATTTGGGGATAAGTAAAATAAATAAATATTCTGTTTGACTTTTATGGTACTTCTGTGTATAATCTATCTATCATGAATAATCACGAAGATTACAACTATATAAGAATCAGAGAGAAGATGCGGCGACTCGGTAAATATTTTCAGGAACAGCGAGAGATCCGCGATCTCACCCAGGAGCAGATCGCCAAGCACGCGGGCCTCTCCGCTCTAACGGTGGGCCGGATCGAGCGGGGACGCAAAAGTACCGGCCCATCGCGCATGGCCTTGCGCGCCGCCCTGGATGCGATCCCCATCCCGCCCGGCGTTTCCCTCCTCTGGGATGACGATCTCACGTCTGAGGCCGCCAGCGCCCCGGCGGAACCGGCGGAACCGGCGGTAGAACCATGATTGGACGACCGGCTGGACATGGCGCACCGGCCCCGAAAGTGGATCGGGCAGAGCGTGAGAAAATCCGCGATTACATCAGGATCTTTTCTTGGTGTCTGATGGACGCGCGCCGGATCTGCGAAATCATTGAGCCGATCATCGCAGAATTGAAATCCGAATATCAGCGGAAATATATCACGCCCGATGTCCCCGATCCGCCCGCGCTCCTAGAGCGGGAGAATATCGAGGAGGCCATCGCGGCCTATCTGCGCGGGACCAAGGGCAAGACCGCAGCGGAAATCAAAACGGCGCTCGGCCTCGATGCGGATGGCGAGACCGTGCTCTACGTATCGGATCAGTTCCTGCTCGGCGGGGACAACCGATGGCATTTTCTAAATGGAATAATTTCCGGCATTACCTCAACCCATAAGATGGCCGGGGAAGTTTAACTCTCCTTTTCTTCCCCGGCATATTTTTTTTGGAAAGGAAACGATGATGGACAATTTAATTAGTATGGTGTACAGGTAAAAAATAAGTATGAACAATCCCAGGTGGAGCATGAGGGGCAAGGAAGGCATTTGTCTTCTCCTGGAAATCATCGCGGCGTCCATGTTCCCCGATTGGCCCCGGCACTGGGATGGGGATCTGCCGATGGCGACGGTGGAAAATCGGAAGATCGACGACATGACCCGCGAGCACATGGCGGGCGTGACCATCGAGGCGGGAAGTGATGAGCAATCTGAATGACATATTTGATATTGGAAAGGAAGAAAGCACATGAGCCGCATGAGCAACACCACCCGGCGGGACATTGAAAATTGGATCGAGGATACCGCCGACGACGATCCGCCCGATCCCAGTGACCCGCGAACGTGGAGTAATTTCC
>Ga0209518_1003459_pt1 | contig 13497 bp, 17 predicted proteins | sample RifGroB1_FD_183993 | JGI IMG/M metagenome (GOLD analysis project Ga0209518, IMG submission 183993) | Groundwater microbial communities from Rifle, Colorado, USA - Groundwater B1 (SPAdes) (version 2) | ecosystem: Environmental > Aquatic > Deep subsurface > Groundwater | place: Rifle, Colorado... | reverse complement strand
TATTCGGAGCGCTCATCGGCATTCTCGAATTATTCGGATTCAATCCTATCTCCATCATACTTTTCTTGTTCTTTCTGGCGCTCGTCTCCTATTTTGCCTTTCGTATTCGTTATCAGGCACAGCGATGGAAAGTTGTTGAAAATCAGGGTACAGGAGCGCTTCTTGCGAGTGTCTTGGCAATTCCCGTCGTGCGCGTTGGTCGCTGGCTCTCGCGCACGTTCTCTTCCATCAATGTGTTCGTCATTATTTTGGATTTCATCATCGAAACGCCTTTCAAGCGTCTGCTGAATTTCTCCAATCAGTTTTTGTACTACTTAAAGGAAAAAGCGGAAGAGATGCGGTAAAACAACTTAATCTTTAGAGCATGTTTGAAAACCTTCACTCGCTACATATTGCCCGCCCAGCCCCAGTTTCGCACTGTACGCTCGGCGTCTTCGACTGCGCGAATGCATGCGTTTGGTTCGTTACCAAAACAGAACTTACCTTGCGAAACTGGGGCTGGGCAATATGCGCGCTCGCTTAAGGTCAAACAATTTTCAAACAAGCGTTGATACCAAGATTTATTTGTAATTTGAGTTTTGACATTATTTAGATATTAGAAATTAGGATTTAGATATTATGAGTGATGTGTGGGAGCGCGCGAAAGCACAGCTCAAACAAGCCGCAGGGCATTTGGAGCTCGAACCCCTGCTATTCGCCGAGATGTTGCATCCCGACCGCACGGTGAACGTGTCGGTGCCTGTTGTTATGGACGATGGGCGGGTGAAAGTCTTCGAAGGCTACCGTGTCCAACACAGTAATATTCTAGGACCCTACAAGGGCGGTTTACGATACCATCCGCGTGTAAATATGGGAGAGGTGGAGGCACTCGCATTTTGGATGACAATGAAAACCGCGCTCGTGGGCGTTCCGTTCGGCGGCGGAAAAGGAGGGATTACCGTAGATCCGAAGCAACTCTCCGAAGGAGAGCTGGAGCGGCTTACTCGTGAGTTTACGCGCAAATTAGCGCCTGTTATCGGGCCTACGCTCGACATACCGGCGCCCGATGTGAACACCAATGCGAATGTAATGCAATGGATTCGGGAAGAATACGCACACATTGTCGGAAAAGATGAGCCGGCAGTAGTCACAGGAAAACCGGTTGAACGGGGTGGTTCGGAGGGGCGTACAGAGGCAACCGGTCTTGGAGGCAGTGTGGCAGTTTTATCATTCCTCGCGCATCTTGGTAAGAATCCGGCAGGCATGACCGTTTCTATACAAGGATTCGGCAATGTAGGAAGATACCTTGCCGAAAGTCTATCGGCCGCGGGCCTAAAAATAGTTGCACTGTCCGATTCGAAAGGAGGAATCTATATTCCGGGCGGCATAGAAGATATTTCTGCTGTGGAAGCGTGTAAAGAACGGAGTGGTAAATTAGCCGGATGCTACTGCATCGGTTCTGTATGTGATATCTATAATAAAAAGAAACTCGACGGACAGGATGTCTCATCCGATGAGGTGCTGACTCTTCCTGTAGACATAATCGTACCTGCGGCGCTTGAGGACGCGCTCACGGAAAAAAATGCACCGCTCATACAGGCAAAGTATGTTCTTGAGCTTGCGAACGGGCCGACAACCGCGGAGGCGGATACCATATTCGCGCATCGCGGCATAACGGTCATACCCGACATTCTTGCAAACGCGGGAGGTGTCGTTGTTTCCTACTTCGAGTGGTACCAAAACATGCACGGTGAGCGATGGGAGAAGGCGGATGTACTCGCTAAGATGAAGAAATACATGGAAGCGGCGGTTGAGAATGTATGGACTCATGCGCGCAAACACAATGTTTCTTTGCGCGAAGCGGCATACATCGCCGGACTCGAGCGGCTCCGCAAAAGCTTTCAGAATCCATCGAGGTCGCCGCGTCGTGTATTATAGGTGGGCCTTGCGAGTCTGGTGCCACAGCGTATAGTTTGCGGATATGGGAAGAAATATATCATGGGTTATAGGAAGTCTACTTCTGCTCACTATAGTCATATCTGGTATCGGTATGGCAGTACGTGACGGCGCAAAACAGATCAATGTGAAGATGGGGAATGAGCGACAGAGCGCCGAGTAGAAATTTGCATGGAGTTTCCAAACGATGTTTGGAATATGAATAAATTGAAAGCTGATGCATTCGCGCCGACTTTTTTACGCCTTGGGCTTGCGGTGCTTTTCTTGTGGTTCGGACTCTCGCAAGTAACAAATCCTTCGGACTGGATCGCGTGGGTACCCGAGTGGCCGACTATTATAACGGGTCTCTCCGCTTCGACCATTGTTCTGTTAAACGGAGCGTTTGAAACAGTTCTCGGAACGCTTCTCGTACTCGGTTTCCAAACGCGATGGGTTGCGCTTCTTCTATCGCTCCATCTTTTTTACATTGCGTACGAGATGGGCTACAACGATATTGGTGTGCGCGATTTCGCACTTGCAATCGCAACTCTCTCGCTCGCACTTTTCGGCCCAGACCAGTACACGCTTGACGCGAGATTCAACACACAACTTAACACACATCACACTTCAACAACCGCGTAATTACTGGCGAGCGTTGTGCGAGTGAAATGAAAATGTACTCATTTGCATTTCCGAGCCGAGCCCCCACACTTACTTTGGCATCGTTGTGCGTGAACGTAGAGATACTATCGCTCGGCGGAATAATCCACCTTACCGGAGGCGAATAGGTTCTTATGGGGCACAACGGAAAGCAATGCCAAAGTAAGTGTGGGGGCCGAGGAGTCAGAAATTGGCGGAAAGCACTCGCGCTTGTGCGCAGGGAGTGTATTCCGACCCGAAGGGTAAACGCCCTGTAAAGTCGGAATGAGCCAATTTACGAAAAGTCAGTTTATGTACATATGTACATAAACTGACTTTTTGCGCGCCCTGCAATTTCAGTATTTCTAGAATTTCATGTAAGATGGGGCATGCCGCAAGGAGCAGACCTCTTCATTCAAAAGCTCGCTAAAGAGGCGGGTGCTTTAGTCTTGAAGCGTTTTGGCAAAGACGGTGTGCACTACATGAAATCCGACAACGCATGGGATTGCGTTACGGAAGCGGATCTTAAAGCGGATAAATTCATTGTTGGACGAATTAAAAAAGCGTATCCAACTCACGGTATCATTTCTGAAGAGGGAGGTGTACACAATGAAAACGCCGAGTACGTGTGGATAGCGGACCCGATAGATGGAACGATGAATTTTTCACGAGGTGTTCCGATGTTTGGCGTTATGATAGCGCTTGTGCACAAAAAGCGCGTTATGCTCTCGGCGATACACATTCCGGCGACCAAGGAATTGTTCTTCGCGAAACGCGGCAAGGGATCCTACCTCAATGGCAAGCGAATTAATTGCTCGCGCATTCAGACCCTCGAGAATAGTGTTGGGAGTGGTTCATCGACCATGAACAAGAGAAACGCGAAATTCGTAGGGAACATCCTGCGCGCCGGGCGGCGCAAGCGGATACAACTCGGTTCATTCTTCAGTACGGCGGTTAATGCCTGTTATGTAACATGCGGGCGGAGAGATTGGATGGTGACTTTACACGGCAGGATATGGGATTTCGCGCCCGCGTATCTCATTCTAAAAGAATCAGGATGCAAGGTGACGGATACTAACGGCAGTCCGTGGAAGTTCGGGACGCTTGAAATGGTAGCGGCGAATCCAACGCTTCACAAAAAACTCCTGAAATTGACAAAAAATATATAGGGTGATAGAAATGAAATACATGAAAAAGACGCTGGCAACATACAGTCGACGAGCGGTCTCGAAGATTGAGGCCGCTTAGAGCGTTTGTATTCTCCAAATTTTCCAAAGCGGCCTCAATCCAGAGGTCGCTTGCTTCATATGAGGAGAAAATAATGGAGCAGAAGTGGATTGATCTTTCAGACACACTCATTAAGGCCGGCAAATATTACCTGCCCCGTCTTACTTCGCAACTGCTATCGTCTCGCTACGATGCGGGTTGTGCGGTTATTCGGGAAGTTCCTAAGAGAACGGGCAACCGCATCGAGGCATACGCGGCACTCTGGCAGGCGTATGAGGAGCGGCTAGAGGACTGGATGGAGATCGGCACAGTGTTTGTCAGCCCTGCAATCGCAGGCAACGGCGTATGCGGCGAGATCATGAGGGAAATCGTCGCTCTCGCGCCTGCTGACAAGAATCTGTTTCTGGTGACCGATGTCATGCCGGTCATGAGGGCGGCGGAGGAACTCAGATTTGTTCCCGTAACATTGGAGACTTTCACGATACCCATCAAGCTGGTGCGGGAGTTATTGGGTCCGGATCGGAAAATACCGGAATCGATATGTCCGCACTGCTTCTCGGGAGGTCGCCGAACGTTCGGTGTGCCTAAGAATGGGGAACGTTGGTTTTTCTACCGGCCTGCGTAGAAGGGCGCACGCGGTTAATAATACCGCGTGCGCCCGATCCTTTGTATACACTGATACGCACTACACATTCCCTATCTTTCTGATACAATTTTGCCTTCACCTATGGATAGACTCGAAGAAAAATGCGCGGTCTTCGGAGTCTACGGCAAGAAGTTAGACGTTGCCCGCCTCTCCTTCTTTGGCCTCTTTGCACTCCAACATCGCGGACAAGAATCCGCAGGCATTGCAACAGCCGACGGAACAACCATCACGCTCCATAAAGGCATGGGTCTCGTCTCGCAGGTGTTCAACGACGAGCTCATCGGCGGCCTTAAAGGCCACATCGCGATAGGGCACAATCGCTACTCGACGACAGGAGGTTCGAAGTTGAAGCATTCCCAGCCCATGTTGGGCGCTACACGGGTGCATAAAGTTTCTTACGACGACCCGCGCCCAAGTCTCAATGATTCGATCTCGCTCTGTTCGGGCCCCGATGACGGCGCGATCGCCCTTGCGCACAACGGGAACCTGCCAACAACAAAAAAGCTGGCACAATTTTTGCGCTCAAAAGATATAGATCCATCAGAATTCTCGGATTCACGCATGATGGTCGAGGCGATAGCGGCGCGTATGCGCGAGGGCGTCGATCTCGCAGAAGCGATTAAAAATGTCTATCCGCTTTTCACCGGAGCTTTCTCGCTTGTCATTATGTCGCAAGATAAGCTCGTCGCCGTGCGCGACCAATGCGGAATCCGGCCGCTCGCTCTCGCGCGGCTCAACGGCGGCTACATCGTCGCTTCGGAGACGTGCGCTTTTGCCCCTATCGGCGCGGACTTCGAGCGGGAGATACTGCCTGGCGAGATGCTCGTTATCTCCGCCAAAGGCGGATCTGCCTCCGGTGGGGACGAAGCAGAAATTCGCAGTGAACAAATAGCGCCATCGAATCCCAAGCTCGATATTTTCGAATTCGTCTATTTCGCACGTCCCGACAGCGAGCTTTTAGGTAAATCTGTGGATGCGGTTCGCAAGAATTACGGCATTCAGCTTGCAAAAGAGCATTCTCTCAAGGCGGATGTAGTTATTCCGGTTCCAGACACGGCGATTCCATCGGCGATTGGCTTTGCGCGTGCGAGTGGGATTCCATTTGAGATTGGAATCATAAAAAATCGCTATATCCATCGGACCTTTATCACACCAGACCAGCATGTTCGTGAGCGAGGGGTCAAAGCAAAGTTGACACCATTGCCGTACATAATTACCGGAAAGCGTGTGATAATTGTTGACGATTCTATTGTTCGGGGCACTAACTCTCGACAGATTGTGAAAATGGTTTTTGATGCAGGCGCTTCAGAAGTTCACTTTCTTGTCGCCTCGCCGCCCGTAAAGTATCCGGATTTTTATGGCATTGATACTCCACAACAGGAGAAGCTACTAGCGGCTACAAAATCTCTCGAAGAGATGAGAAAATTTTTAGGTGCCACGTCGCTGCACTTTCTTTCTTACGAAGGCCTAATCCAGGCAACCGAAATTCCAGAAAATCAGCTATGCACCTCGTGCTTCACTGGTGTCTATCCGATAGACATCGGCGAGCGCGCCAAAGAAGTCCGCAAGGTGGATTTCTAGGTGCTTGCCGCCAACTCGTCTTGTTTGTTTTGATTATCCACTCCCTCAAAATATCTCTCTAGTGAGATGTCTATATAGCGCATCGCTTTGCTGTATGCCTCATCTATTTCATAGACTTCTTTTCCCATGGATTTCGCGTCTTTAATAATCTGGTCGTGGATTGCTCTCGCCGTTTTGAATTGTCTTGTACTCAATGTTCTATTATGCGTCGGGCCCGCGATTGTACGTTTGTGCAGGTCCACATCTGACACTTTGAGGTAGATTTCTACGGGGATTACCGAAGGTTCTATGTGCAGAAACTCAGGCAGTACATGAGCACCTTCAATAATTCGTTGCTGCTTTTCCGTTCCTGCAAACTCCACAATTTTGTTTATGGACATCGCTATCGGCTCTACTTGAGCCCTATATCTGTCGTAAAGGGAAACAGTTCTTTCTCCTACATCGATTATCGGTAAATCGTACGTGTGTACATATAAAAATGGATTTTTCTCACGGCTTATGAACATTCTGAGAATAGCTCGTAGGACAGCGGTCTGCAAAATGTTTGTAAAGGGAAACTGATCAAGGAGCTGTTTTGCTAATGTGCTCTTGCCTGTTCCTGCGTATCCGCCTATTAGTACGACAAGTGGGCGGTCGATTTTCCCCTGCGACCACATTTTGTTGTATTTCTGGACATTAGGATACATATTCAATTATGTCCGTTAAAGGATTTTTGGGAATGAAACTTAAAAGCTTTCCGTAGTCTTCTTGCGGCTTTTCTTCCGATAGCATTTAGTAAGAATTCTTTTTCACGACTTGATAGAGATTCAATTGTTTTAAGCATCTGACTTGTAAAAAATATCCGGGTTTTTTGATTATTGTGGGAAGATACGCGAGGCCTTTTTTCTTGAAGACAAGATTATTCAGAGGTATTTCTGAAGATTTATTTCTTCCTCTTAATACTGCATAATGCGTGATTGAATGCACAGATCCTCCAATTACCTTAAGAGAGCGATTTAGAGATGTTCCAGAATAAATTGAATCATCAATCGAAAGAACGTCTGTAAATCGATTCAGATACCTTCTGCCGTACTGTATTTTTGGAGTGGATTGGGTCATCTTACCTCCTTTATTAATATACCTATACCACGCGACAATTAGGGGAATCTTGATGCGTTTGGCTAGACCTTCTGCGAGCATAAGAGAGGTCTTTTTGCAATAAGGATTTTTTCTTGGATATCTGTCAATTGCGAAAAGCGCAAATCGACCATCGGGAATATGGTGCGTCTTCGAACAAACCAAACGGCACATTTCCTCAATGAATTTAGTAGTAACATGTGTATCTCCAAGCTTGAGGAGGGAGTATTCCCAAGCTTTCTTATCATCTAATCTACGATATAAAGCCCATTGCTTTACCGGAATGCGCGCGGTGCTTTTTTTCTGGGGTTGAGATTGATTAGTCATGGTTTTTTCACAGGTACACCCGTATATTAGATTCAAAAAACAGTTTAACGGGGAGTATTGTTATTGTAAACCAGCATTCTTGAAGAGAGGTTTTCCGTGTCGTGCTTCACCGGTGTCTATCCTATAGACATCGGTGAGCGCGATAAAGAAATCGTGCATTGACACATTTTCTAGACAAAGCGGAGGGTGGCGTGTACTCTAAGCCGGAATGAGCTACACACCGAACGACACCATCCTCAAGAAGTACGCCAATGTTTTGGTGAATTTTGCGCTCGGCGGCGGGAAGGGAATAAAAAAAGGCGAGGTTGTACGTGTGTCTGCCTCCGAATCCGCCAAACCGCTTTTTATCGCAGTGTGCAATACCATCGTGGATGCTGGCGGCCATGTCTTGTCGCACTATGGTCCCGATGATGAACAGGGTGACAAGCGCCGCAACATAAGCGCGTCGCGCTACTTCTATGAACATGCCGAGCCGCACCAGTTGGACTTTTTTCCGAAGGAGTACTTGAAAGGCGTTGTAGATCAGATGGATCACTCCGTCTTTCTTCTTGCTGAAAAAGATCCGCATGCTCTCAAAGGCATTGACCCGAAGAAAATCATGCAACGCGGCGTTGCCTTGAAACCCTTTATGGATTGGCGGCACAAAAAAGAATGGGCGGGGAAATTTACATGGACTATCGCACTCTTTGGCACGTCTGCGATGGCAAAGGAAGCAGGACTTTCCGAAAAAGAATATTGGAACCAGATTATAAAGGCATGTTTTTTGGATGAAAGAAATCCAATAGCAAAATGGAAACAGGTGTATCGTGACATCGAAAAGTACCGAAGCCGTCTCAATAAACTTTCTCCGCAAATAGATCGTCTTCATGCTGTCGGCCCGGACATGGACATGTGGTACAAGCTTGGAGAAAAGCGTGCATGGCACGCAGGAAGCGGCCGGAACATTCCGAGCTTCGAGATATTCACTAGCCCAGATTGGCGCGGTACCGAGGGATGGATACGCTTCAATCAGCCTCTATATCGTTACAGCAATAAAATAACGGGGATTCAACTGTGGTTCAAAAATGGCCGTGTCGTAAAAGCTTCTGCAAAAACCAATGAAAAGCTTTTGAAGGAAATGATCGCGACAAAAGGAGCTGACAAAATAGGAGAGTATTCGCTCACCGATAGCCGACACTCGCGCATTACGAAATTTATGGCAGAGACACTTTTCGACGAAAACATGGGCGGGCCATACGGCAACACGCACTTAGCACTCGGAATGAGTTACCGCGATACATACTCTGGCGACGTTTCAAAACTCACCAACAATGAGGCGAAAAAGCTCGGATTCAATGATTCGTCTGTCCATACCGACATCATCTCGACTACTCGTCGCACAGTGACGGCGCACCTCAAGAATGGGACAACAAAGGTAATTTACAAAGACGGAAAGTTCGTTCTGTAGGCATGAAGACCGTCTATTTCGTTCGGCACGGGCAAAGCGAGGGAAACGTAGGATCAGTCTTTCAGCATGCAGATTCTCCTCTGACGGCAAAAGGAATAAAGCAAGCCGAGTTTATTGCCGAACGGTGCACGCGTCTTCCAATTGATGTAATTATTTCGAGCACACAACCGCGTGCCGCAGATACCGCACAAATCATTTCCGAAAATACCAAGCATGAAGTCGAGTTTTCCGATTTATTCCGAGAGCGCAAAAAGCCCCGTTCTCTCGAAGGTAAGTTCCACAATGATGCTGAAGCTCGAAAGATCAATGAAGCGTGGTGGAACAGTCTTGCGGGATCGGGTCCTCGCGTCGAAGACGGTGAAAGTTTCGACGATTTAAGAGACAGGGCAGGAAAGGCGCTCGCATTTCTTTCCAATCGCGCAGAAGATAATCTCCTCGTTGTTACGCACGGTTTCTTTCTTAGATATCTCGTTGCGAGCGCTATCTTTGGGGAACACATGCAGTCAATTCAATTTCAGCCATTGATGCGAACACTGCGAACCGAGAACACAGGTGTTACGGTTCTTCGCTATGATTCGCCCCGTTTTTCGGAAGAAATTGGTCCCCACGTTCCGTGGGTGCTAGTAACGTGGAATGACCATGCGCATCTAGGATAAGGTGAATAAGACGGAGGTCAGTTTATGAACATATGTTCATAAACTGACCTCGAGGTTTTCGCGACAAGTTGTGCACATGCAGACACTCTTGCCGTACGGTATACTCACACTCCGATGAAAATCTCAATTCCGGCAGGTTCTCTCAAATTTGTAATAGGTTGGGCGGCTGTGTTTCTATTTCGACTTATACCTTTTAGACCGCCGAATCTAGAGCCGATGTTGGCGACAGTCATGCCATTTTCCAAACGTTTCGGGCTTTTAGGAAGCTTTTCCTTTGGTTTTTTCGGCATCGTTCTATTCGACGCAGTGACTAGCGGATGGGGAATGTGGACCGCCGTGACGTCCCTCTGCTACGGTTCGTTAGGGGTCGGCTCGTACTATTTTTTCAGGAACCGCGAAGTCTCTGTGAAAAGCTTTCTCCTCTTTGGTGTGCCGGGAACCATTCTCTATGACGCAGTAACGATGATGATAGGGCCGATTTTTTCAAATCAGTCTTTTGCCGTTGCGTTCGTGGGACAAATACCTTTTACTCTCATGCACGTTCTCGGCACGGTCGTTTTTGCCACGATTCTTTCACCTGCGCTCTATCGATGGGTTGTGCAAAGCGAAGTATTGGAATTTTCCTTCATTGTTCCAAGGGTTGTGCGGCTTTTCATCAAGTGAAATTCAAAGTCGCTCGAATCTTTTTACGACAATTATACCCAACCTCACAAAGAATCCCGCAAGTGCGAACCCTGCAAGGACGTCACTTGCCCAGTGTAAACCGAGATAGAGACGAGAGAATCCTATTATCCCAATGATAATGACGGCAGAGGTGGGTAGTGCCACACGCCAGAATACTGTAGATGCGTTGCGCCACAGAAGCCACACGATAAACCCATATAAGGCGAGCGCCATCGTGGCGTGTCCGCTAGGGAATGAGAAGCCGGTCTCGATATAGGCCTGGAACGTCTCGTTCGGGCGTGCGCGTTCGACGAGGTGCTTGATGGTATATACCGCTCCCGCACTTAGAGCAACAGAGATAATAAGGCCTGCGAGTTCTGCAAAACGCGCCTTGAGAGTGAGCGCAAGAGCGATGCATAAGGTGAGACCGCTTATTACTACCAGACCGCCGAGTTCGGTGATCCAAATAAGCATGTACACGGTAGAGATATCACGGATTGCATACAGCGACTCCAACACAGTTTGATCAATAGACGTTATTATTTCTGTCATATATACGGGAGCACGTACGGAGTAAAAATGATAATGCCTACTATAAGAGCAGTCGTTGCCGCGATGAAAACTGCCGCCGCCGCAAGATCTTTGATCTTTGCGATATGAGGATCGTGGCTAGGTTGAAATTTATCGCATAATTCTTCGAGCGCGGTGTTAAAGGCCTCTGCCGTAAGAATAAACCCAATCATGAATATAATGATGAGGAATTCAGTTTGCGAGAGGTTAAAAAACCACGCCGCAATGAGGGTTATGATAGCGAATCCTATATGGAATCTGAAATTATGTTCCTCCAACCAGGCAATTTTCAATCCCGTGAGAGCATATGTAAAGCTCTTTATTTTCTTCTCTGCGAGCATGCAGACATTATACATCTGTCTCGGAAACAGGTATCTCGGAAACGCATGTTTTTTAGTTCGGGACGAATACAATAACGCTTGTCATAATGAGGACTCCAATTATAGCGGCGGTAATATGCTGCAACCACTTGTCGTGTGCTTTTGCGGACGATAATGCGTGAGGCAGAAGATCACGGACTACGACAGCGAGGAATCCTCCGGCCGCGAGCCCGCTTAGAATGGCGACGAACGCTTCAAAAGAAGCAAGCGTGAACGCAAGCGCAATGCCGATAAGAAGCGTGGAAGACACGGCAAAGTTCAGCGCAAGCGCCTTACGATTAGAATAGCCAGCTTCCTGAAGTACAAAAAATTCTGAAATTTCTTGCACAAGTTCGTGGAGGAATACGCCGAATGTAGCAGCTATTCCGATTTTCCAATCTACTAGAAACGCAGGAACGATGAGGAAGCCGTCGGTTACGTTGTGGACGGCGTCACTAATAAGGACACGCCGTCCGTCCACTGTAGTGTGAGCGTGATCCACAGGCGCTTCATGGTGATGATGCGTGTCTGGCAGAACATGATGTATAACCTCGAGCATCACTAGACCGGCCACTACCGATGCGACGGCGAGCACCGTAGACGTGCTTTCGTGGAACGCCTCCTCAACGAGGTGATACGCGAGAACGGTAAGTACCCCTGCGGAAAATGTCGCAAGGTACGTAAGCCGTTGCCGCATCCATGCACCAATAGCCTGATTCGTGAATATAACGCCCGTGAGCGATGCGGACATCACAAAAACGGCGGCGGCGATGGATATAAGGATAGGAGACATACTAACTAAGAATTTGCGGTGGTTTTAACGCAAGAATTACACAATCCGAAGAGCTCGAACGAATGATCTGTTAATTGGTCGAATGCGTGGGAGCGCTTTATGATACGCGCCGCTATTTTAGTATGCATAGTGTCGTCAAAATCTTCGATTCTATTGCAGTCAGTACAAACTATGTGATGGTGCTCTCCAGATTTTTTGAGCTCGAAGGTTGCGTGCCCGCGGCCAAGCTCAATTTTCGAGACGATGCCAGCTGTTACGAACGTACCCATCATGCGATAGAGCGTCACGTAGTTGACGCGAGAAGGGGACAGATGTTTTTCGAGGTCTCTAATACTTAGAGGGCGTGGTTCTTCTGCAAGTGTTTGGAGAACGATTAGGCGGGATTTCGTCGCACGCAGACCAGCCGCTTTGAGAGATTCTTTAGGATTGCGTATGTTTTGTTCCATATGCGGCAGTATATCTAGATGCAAATAGTTTGCAAGTGTTGCGAAAGAGAGCACATCGCTCATATACGAGTATAATGCTTAGTGTATGCGATTAGTGCACACCATTACCGTGATTGCGTTCGTATGCGTCGGCATAGGCATAATCAGTGGTGTCGTATACCTTCTTTATGGATTCAAATCTCCATTTTCAGAAAATACGCAAACTGTATCCGACGAGAAATCTATTACATTCCTGTGTTCGGACGAAACGCTGATTGTGGCTCTCTTTGAGAGTAACAACGTTTCTCTTGCATTCTCGGATGGGCGCACGGTAAGCGTCTCATGGACCGCTCCCGCATCCGTATTCGAACGTGAAGGCGTGCGGTATGCAACCTCTGATGACTCACTCATTTTTTGGTATACGGAAGGCATAGCGCTTATAGAACAAGGGGGCACATTTCCGCACGGCGAATGTGCCGTAAAAGAGCGGTAAAGCTCGTATATACAGCACTTTTGAGGTTCGCGAGAAGACCCTTTTTCTGTTATACTGGAGGTTAATTATGCCCGCACACTAACTTTGATATTATGTTTTTGTTGCACGTCCAAGGTCAGAAAATCAAACAGACAATGTGCTGGGGACTGTTCCTCTATGGTGGGAATTACGAAAACATTATGCAACGATATCAAAGTTAGTGTGCGGGTATGACTCACGAGAAGAAGTCGGAAGCGGTGCCGGTAGGGGGCAGAGTTGTCTCGCGCTCTATTACAACTGAGATGCGAGAGTCGTATCTTGACTATGCTATGACCGTTATCACCGCGCGGGCGCTTCCCGACGTACGTGACGGTCTGAAACCGGTTCACCGGCGCATTCTTTATGCTATGTTGGAGGCCGGTCTTACTGCAAATGCCAAGACGCGGAAATCAGCGACGGTTGTCGGTGATGTTTTAGGTAAGTATCACCCGCATGGCGACGCGTCCGTTTACGATGCAATGGTAAAGATGGCGCAGGATTTTACTATGCGCTACCCACTCATAGTGGGGCAAGGCAACTTCGGATGCTTCACGAAAGACACGAAAGTGCGATTGGCTGATGGACGGAACCTCACGTTTGAGGAACTTATAAAAGAAGATTCG
>Ga0209518_1003458_pt1 | contig 13505 bp, 10 predicted proteins | sample RifGroB1_FD_183993 | JGI IMG/M metagenome (GOLD analysis project Ga0209518, IMG submission 183993) | Groundwater microbial communities from Rifle, Colorado, USA - Groundwater B1 (SPAdes) (version 2) | ecosystem: Environmental > Aquatic > Deep subsurface > Groundwater | place: Rifle, Colorado... | reverse complement strand
TCCGCGAGTACCAGGCGGCCGCAACGGCGACACACTGCCCCCGCTGTGCACACCGCGTAGCCCACAACGGCGGTAAGGATTATCTGCGGTGTCGCTTCGGACATGACGCCGACGTCTACGACGCCCGCACGACCAGCCGCATTGCACGGCTAGGCCATACCGATTGCCTGCTGGAGGCCGTGCGCGCTGGGGCCACGTGGCACCCGTGGACGACGTATGCGGCCGCAATGGGTGGCCATACCGAGTGCATGCTGGCGGCCGTGCGTGCTGGGGCCACGTGGCACCCGCGGACGACGTCTGCGGCCGCATGGGGTGGCCACACCGAGTGCATGCTGGCGGCCGTGCGCGCTGGGGCCCCATGGGACCCGTGGACGACGTGGACGGCCGCAGACGGTGGTGTTCACACCGAATGCAAGCTGGCGGCCGTGCGCGCTGGGGCCCCATGGGACCCAGCGACGACGACTTGGGCGGTCGCAGCGGGTGGCTACGCCGAGTGGACGCTGGCGGCCGTGCGCGCTGGAGCCCATTGGCGCCCGGAGATGACATGGCCGAACTCACGTGGTGGCAACCTAAATTGCCTGCGAGCAGCACACGAGCACGGGGCCCCATGGCATCCGGATACAACTTCAGAAGCGGCCGCATCGTGTCTGGTGTACTGTATGGCACATGATCCTGCACTTGTACGGGATTGTGGATGCTTCGCGGCGTAGTGGCAGTGCGCTTGCCTGGAATATATATGTCGCGGGCCCTCATGTTCCCTGCCACCGCTGCCGCTCTGCCCGCCCGCACCCACACACTGCTCTACAACAGCATCATGGCTTCGGTTGAAGTGTGCGTTCCACCACTACTAAACCTCGCTGCGTGCGCGCTTGTGGGCCGTGAGGCGGAGGTGAGCAAGCCCGGTGCCGTGCCCATGAAGCCCGTCGAGTACCAGGCGGCCGCAACGGCGACACACTGCCCCCGCTGTGCACACCGCGTAGCCCACAACGGCGGTAAGGATTATACGCGGTGTCGCTTCGGACATGACACCGGCGTCTACGACGCCCAGACGACCTGCCGCATTGCACGGTTAGGCCATACCGATTGCCTGCTGGAGGCCGTGCGCGCTGGAGCCCAGTGGCACCCGGGGACGACGCGGGTGGCCGCAAGAGGTGGCCATACCGAGTGCATGCTGGCGGCCGTGCGCGCTGGAGCCCAATGGCACCCAGAGACGACGTCTGCGGCCGCATGGGGTGGCCACACCGAGTGCATGCTGGCGGCCGTGCGCGCTGGGGCCCCATGGGACCTGTGGACGACATGGGTGGCCGCAGCGGGTGGCCACACCGAGTGCATGCTGGCGGCCGCGCGCGCTGGGGCCCCATGGCACGAGGAGACGACGTGGGCCGCCGCACGGGATGGCCGCCTAGAGTGCCTGCGAGGCGCCCACGAGCACGGAGCTCTATGGCACCCACAGACAACTGCGATAGTGGCGACCGCTCCATGTCGGGCCTACTGCCGGGCTCACGACCCAGCCCTCGTGCGGGATTGTGGGTGTCCGGGTGCGCGCGTCCGCGAATAGGAGGAGAAGTAGCAGCAGTTGTGGTTGGGCGTGCGTGTACGGGCGGGCGTGTGCGCGCCCGGAATGTACGTGATGCGGGCCGTCGTGTTCGCCGCCGCCGCCGCCGCTCTACCCGCCCGCCCACCTTCACACCATCGGCGGCGGCGACGACGGCCGCCAAGCGGCGCCTCCCCGCTCGACCACCTCAAGCACGACGAACGCCACCTTCCCCCAGCGGAACTGGGGGGCGGGGTTAGGGCCCGTCTGACTTTCTTGGACCTAATCGGGAACCAAGGGTTATTTTTGGGATTTTTAGGGGTCAAAACGGCGGATCCGAACGTTCGGATTTTCACTCGCGCGCCTCTCCCTCCACCCCCATGCCCCCTGTGCACCCCTCGTGTTCCCTGCCACCGCTGCCGCTCTGCCCGCCCGCACCCACACACTACTCTACAACGACATCATGGCTTCGGAGGAAGAAGTGCGCGTTCCGCCACTACTAAAGCTCGCTGCGTGCGCGCTTGTGGGCCGTGAGGCGGAGGTGAGCAAGCCCGGTGCTGTGCCCATCGAGCTCCGCGAGTACCAGGCGGCCGCAACGGCGACACACTGCCCCCGCTGTGCACACCGCGTAGCCCACAACGGCGGTAAGGATTATCTGCGGTGTCGCTTCGGACATGACACCGACGTCTGCGACGCCCAGACGACCTGCCGCTTGGCACGGCTAGGCCATACCGATTGCCTGCTGGAGGCCGTGCGCGCTGGAGCCCTGTGGGACCCGAGGACGACATACGCGGCCGCACTGGGTGGCCACACCGAGTGCATGCTGGAGGCCGTGCGCGCTGGGGCTCCATGGGACCCGGAGACGACGCGAGTGGCCGCACGGGGTGGCCACACCGAGTGCATGCTGGAGGCCGTGCGCGCTGGAGCCCGGTGGCACCCGGAGACGACGTATGCAGCCGCGTGGGGTGACCACACCGAGTGCCTGCGGGCGGCACACGAGAATGGTGCTGTGTGGCACGGGCACACGACGACGGTTGCAGCGGGTGTGTGTCGCGCGTACTGCCGGGCACACGATCCCGCGCTTGTGGGCGATTGTGGGTGTACGGGCCGCTCTGTTGTCGCCTAACCAATAGGCGTCGTGTTGTGACAGCTGTTTGTGTGCACACGTGCGCGCGCGTGCGTTTGTCCGGAATGTATATGGTTCCGGCGTTCGTGTTCGCTTGCCCACTCACACGCACGCACGCGCGCGCGCACGCGACGATCACATGGCTACCACTACCCCCGCTCCAGCTACTACTACTACTACTGTTGTTGCTACAGCCGTCGCCGCCGCCGCCGCCCGCGAACCGCCATCTTTGCTTCTGCTCTCTGCTCGTGCGCTGGTGGGCCGTGAGGCAGAGGTGAACGCCCCCGATGCAGTGCCGGGCGAGCTCGTCGACTACTACAAGGCCACAACGGCTACTTATTGTCCACACTGCGCACACCACCAAAGCGCTGATCCACGGTGGCCGCACTGTCGGTTTGGCCACGAATTGGACAATCACACAACATACACAATAGCGCTGCAAGGCCACACCGAGTGCATGTTGGCGACCGTGCGCGCTGGAGCACAGTGGCGCCCAGAGACGACATCGGCGGCCGCAGAGGGTGGCCACACCGAGTGCATGCTGGCGGCCGTGCGTGCTGGAGCCCCGTGGCACCCAAGGACGACGTCGGCGGCCGCACAAGGTGGCCATACCGACTGCATGCTGGCGGCCGTGCGCGCTGGAGCCCGGTGGGACCCGAAGACGACGCAGGCGGCCGCAGAGGGTGGCCACACTGAGTGCATGCTGGCGGCCGTGCGCGCTGGAGCCCTTTGGGACCAGTGGACGACGTATGCAGCCGCAGAGGATGGCCACATCGAGTGCATGCTGGCGGCCGTGCGCGCTGGGGCCCAGTGGCACCCGGGGACGACGTATGCAGCCGCATGGAGTGGCCACACCGAGTGCATGCTGGCGGCCGTGCGCAATGGAGCCCAGTGGCACCTAGAGACGACATGGGCGGCTGCACGTCGTGGCCACCTAGAGTGTTTGCGGGCAGCACACGAGCACGGAGCCCACTGGCACACGGATACAACTGCACAAGCGGCCGCATCGTGGCGGGCGTACTGTCTGGCACATGATCCGGCACTGGTGCGGGATTGTGGGTGTTTCACGTAGGAAACAAACACTTGTGTGTGGATCGATCCATGTACGATCATCAGGGAGCTACTTTCGCGGCCACCTGTTTTCCATATAAATGCGGGCAATTGGGTACAGGACATTGATGAGAGAGTGGGGCGCGCGCGCACGCCACGCACATCTAGCTGACTGGGGCATAGCTGACCCCACTACTTCTGGCGCGCTTTGACGACCAACCAAGCTTCCGCCGCCGCCGCGGCCGCTATGGACCTGTGGGCGTACCCTCTCTGTGCGCCCACGTATGAGAGTCCGCAAAGTTGCCCCGGGTGCGGTTGTGTCGGCGGCAAGGAGCCCTGTCGGCATGGCAACTGCCCCTTGTGTCGCGGTCGATACCACACGACGGCGGCAGCCGACGAGGCGACACTTCTTTGGGCCTCTTACGTTGGGATGCGTGATGCCCGCATGGGCAAGGCGGACGCCGCACCACTTCATTCCGCCCTCGCTCGCTCGCTCGCCCGCACACACACACACGCGCGCGCGCCTAATGGCGGCGAACAACCGCCTTCGCCGCCACTACAGGGCTACCGTCGGCATGGGCAAGCGCCGCCTGAGTAAGCTTCGCGGCCTGCTGGCGTGCGTAAGTCAAGCACAGCGAGCGCTGGCTGGCCACCCACGTTGGCGCCCACTCAACCAAATACTCGTACTCCATGGGTTCGCCGGCGGCGGCGTTGGACGACGGACACACATGGACGGCGTCGTCGGCGACGGCCTCGTCGGTGCTGAAGGGGCCGCCCTCACAATGGCACACGACACGGCGCTTCAGCACCCGTTCAAACACCCACTGCTGATCCCCGTCGGCGGCCACCACGGAGCGGCGGCGACGGCGGGGGCGGCGGCGGCTCAGCGGGGGCGGCGTCACACGCACCATCGGCGGACATGGATCCATGTCGGTGGCGGCGGCGGCGCTGGCGGCGGCGGCGGCGGCGGCAATGGCGTTGGCGCAGCTGGCAATGGCGGCGGCATTGCGGGCCGCAAACCGTCTCCCAGTGCTCATAGAGGCATGGGGCCATTGAATCGGCGGCGGCGGCGGCGGCGAGCTGGCAGTGGTGGTGGTGGTGGTGGCGGCGACGGGCGGCGGGGACAGGCGACACGGCGACGGATTGTACCCCGGCGGCGTCAACAGCAACGGCAGTGAAGGTGAATAAACCGAGGACGGCGGCGGCGGCAAGTACGGCACCCGTGGCGCCGACATGGGCGTGGGCGGCGACATGGGTGGTGGTGGTGGCGAGTACGGCACCCGCGGCGCAGACGAGGGCGGCGGCGACTGCGCACCCGGCGACACCGGCACAATGTTGTACAACAGCGCCTCTGCCTTGTACGCATCGGAGGGCGACGACGATGCCAGACGACGGTGCTCGGCACACCGACGGGGCCGCGACAACGGCAGCGGTGGGGATGGCGGCCCGTCGTCGTCGTCAGTGGCACCAGGGTCGTCGGCAAACAGCTGGCGCGCAGTCGGGCGGCGGTGCTGCTGAGGCGGCGGCACCGGTGGCGGTGGATCCGCCGCCATGGTGGTGGAGGGGGAAACGGCTGCTGCCATGGTGGTCATGGCCGCTGTCACGCCGGCGGCAATGGCGCGGACACCACTCAGCGTCTCGGCCAACAGCTCGCGCAACTCCAACAGGGCGACCTGATCGCGCGCACTGCACAGGCGCGGCCCGGTACGAGGCGTCGTGGGCGAGACGGGCGGAGTGGTGGGGGCTGCCATGGTGGCGGCGGCCGTGGTGGTGAGAGTAGGGCTCCAGTGGGTGACGGCGGTGTCGGCTGAGGTGCGCGCGAGTGGCGCCTCCGAACGTTCGGGCCCCGCTTTTATAGGGGAGCCCGGTCTATTTTTGACTTTCGGTCGCCCCACTTTCCAAATACGGGGGTCAAGGGAACCCTACCATCATAGGTTCGTCGTGCAAACGCCGGGCTGCCCGTACGCCTGCAGGTTTGCTCGCCCTGTTCCCCTTTCGTCGTGCAAACACAGGGGGCTGCCAGTAAGCGTGCAGGTCGGGCAGTGGCCCCCTTTCGTCGTGCTCAGCCCCGCAATGCTCTAGCGCGTGGCGTTCTGGCCGACGACGTTTATGCGTGCACGCGCGCGCGCACAGTTTTACCCGGTGAGTCTCGGGGGATAGCCGTGCTCGGCGGCGGCGGCGGCGGCGACAGACACCGGCCGCTACACTGTCCTATATATTCGCGCGGGCGCTCGCACGCACACACACACAAACGCGCGCCAACGGGCCAGCACCGTTGTCCATGCCACCACTCACGCACATGCCGCCTCCCGCCGCCGATCTTTCTCCTCAAGGCGGCTCAATAGCCTAGACAGCACACTAAAGCAGCCAGCCTCGCCGCAATGGCACACAGGCTGGCCGGTCTGGTAGTCGGTGTCGTCTCGTAGCCCGCAGAACGGGCACGGCGTGATGTCCATGGCGACCGCCGAGGCCGTCGCCGGCCGCAACAGGCCGCTCCATTCCCGTTTCTGAAGCACAACGGCCAACTGCTGCCGTAGACGGACAACTGCGCGCTGTTTGCCTCTGATGCGGGCAACGAGGTCGGCTGCCTGCTGTTCGGCCGACCGCTGGTCTTGCACCGGCTCCGGCAGCATGAAGAAGGGCGTATCCATGTGCACGGCCGGCAACGAGAAGAGCGCGGCACTGCTGGCCGGCGAGTGATTGGGACTCGGCACGGTGGCCCAAGGACCCCAGGAGGCAGGCGGTTGGGGCTCGCGAAGCTGCTCCTTCCGCTTCTTCAGCGGCTGTGGCAGTGGCAGTCGCAGTGGCAACCGTTTGCCCATCGGCTCCATGGGCATCGGGGCGGCGGCCCCCAGCTCCATGACCGCCGCCGCCGCCGCCGCCGCCGCCGCTGTCGTCGTCGTCGTCGTTGTTGTTGCCAGGATCGTTGCGCCCGTGGCCGGTGCCATAGTTGGCGGAGCCCGGGAAGCGGTGTGGGTGATTGTGGTGGCGGCGGCAGAGAGTGGCCCACTTTTGCAATCGGCTCCGCTTTTAAGGGCCTTTGGCGCTAAAAATAAACTTGGGCCGCCGCCGCCGCCGCCGCCTAACGACCGTTTTGCGTCTGACAGGCAGATATATCCACGATTGCCGCCAGAACAACGGCTGGAGGTGGCGCCCGTCGTGCTCTTGTAGCCGCCGCCGTTTATTATAATGGACGGGCTGATGGGCTTGGTGGCTGGCAGTTTGCTTGGGGGTGGAGGAGGTCGCAGAGTAGGGGGTGGCACTTATACACCCACCGAAGGAGGTGCCCAGTTCCCTCCTCAAACAACCACCGATTACGCGCCGTTCCTGTGGATGATGGTGCTGGCTGCCTGCTTGCCGCTCGTCCAACCGCTTATCGGTGATGCTGGCCGCTGGTTGCACAAGCGGGCTCGCCACTACCTGATGACCCTGATCTGCCGGCACAAACCGGGGCCCGCCAAGCTGACTATCCGGGAGATAGGCAAGAGAGGCATCCTCGGTGGTGATGCCACGTACGCGGCTCTGCACTACTACGTTGGCAAACACATAGTGTCCCGTAAAGGCATCTATGATATTGTTGCGTACGAGACACGCATGCGGAGGTCTACTCTCTATTTGAACAGTGGCGAAGCGGAAGAGGCCCGAGGACCAGAGATTGATAGCTATCGCACGGCGTACTATGTACCCGACAACGGGCAGGTGTACGACATCAAGTGTGCGGACGGCGAGACTTTGACGTTGGAAGTGGGCACATCCACAGAGAGGTCAGAAACTGCCGCCTACATCGGACAACAAAGCAACGAACAGCACTTGGGCCTGATCATTCTGCGGGGCCCGTCAGTTGCCCGTTTACAGGCATTTGTGCGGGCCTGTATGATCGCATATCTGGAGTGGTATGAGGTGCCACGACGCTCAACGGGCCTCATGTTAACCGCATGCCCTTCTCGGCAAGATGGCGGCACACTATGGCACGAAAATCTCCTGCGTATCCGCAAGACGCCCGACAACACATTTTACAACAAGGGGTTCGTGGAAGACGCGACGGCTCGGCTACGTTGGTTTTTGGCCAACGAAGATGTGTATGTGCGTGACGGTATGCCTTGGAAGTTTACGTTCCTGTTGCACGGCGTGCCTGGTTCGGGCAAGACGTCGTTTGCCCACCTGTTGGCCACCGTGTTGGCCATGAACATCTACACCATCGATCTGGCACACCCAATGCTGCTGGATATGGTATACAGGATCCCTCCGAAGAGTATACTGCTGCTCGATGAACTGGACCTCATGTTTGGCACTACCTACCAGCGGGGAGGCACGATTAGTACATCACACGCCGCGAATACAGACTACGCGACAGACGACAGCGACCCCAACGTCGCGAGCCCAGCCACAGGCCAGCAAAAGAAAACGGGGGCAACACAACTGCGCGGGTTGCTGGAGCTTCTGGACGGCTACACAATGCTACATGGCCTCGTTGTGCTGTTGATCACCAACCACAAAACGGCAATAGACCAAGCGCTGGTCCGCGAATGTCGGGTGGACATGGACGTGTGCATGGGCAATATGGACGCAGACTCCATGCGGCGTGCTTTGGCCTACTTCTACCCCGACAACGGCGGCGGCGGCAGCAGCGGCCAGCAGCGTGAGCCCAATGTCGTCCAGGCGGTGCAGGACAACTGGGGTGGCCGTATGGTATGTGCTCATCTGATGAACAGCATCATTGGGCCAAACAAGGGCAACCCACAAGGAGTACTACGGGCTCTGCAAGCGGAGATGATGCCGCTGTTGTCCACCACAGCACAATAGGGGGCGGCGAACAACAGGTCACCTCAACAACAACAACAACAACACTGTCTGTCGCGTGTGTGTATGCGTGTGCGCGCGCGCGCGCCCAAATATCATCATATGCGGGCGCAATGATGGGACGCGGCAACCGTTTCCGCGACGGAAATACCAACTACCATGACTGCCGCCGCCGCCCCCTTTTTGCCGGCAGAACCACTCTCGCTTTTTGAATGGGCGGCCTTGTCGTATGCACAGAGAAGCAGAAACGGTGTGGTAGCGGCGGCGACGGCTACTCCCTTTTCGCCTCCTCCCTCCACGTCGTCGTCACAGTCGCTTCTTGAGCTTGAGAGGACAGCAAACGACGCCGACGACGACGTGGCGCGGCAGATTCTGGCCCCTGACATCTACGAAACGCTTATGACCTTCTTGACTGTGTACGGTCAGTGTGCACACTGTTGGCGGGCCAATCGCGGACAAGTGGTGGCGGCCGGTGTTCGGGTCGTCGTCGCCGCCGCCATTGACAACAACAACAACAACGACGACGACGACGACGATGAGGGTCGTGTTTTTGCGGCAGGGGGTGGCGGCGGCGGTTGTCAGTGCTGTTTGTCCGCCTCTCATGCGGCCGAACAAGGGCACATAGAGTGTCTACAGTGGCACCACAGGAGGAACGTGCGTGTCGGCGCCCTACCCTTCGAGCATGATACGACAGAGTTGGCCGCTCAAAATGGCCATCTGGCTTGTTTGAAGTATGCACACGAGCACGGCGCGGTGTGGCAGGCCCGTACAACCAGCGCGGCTGCAGCGAACGGCCAATTTGAGTGCCTGGTATACGCCCACAAAGCTGGCTGTCCTTGGGACCATAATACCACCTGGAAGGCCGCGCGATATGGGCACCTGGCCTGTCTGATATATGCCCACGAGCACGGGTGCCCGTGGACAACCCTATGCACCCGTGCCGCCGCCGAAGGTGGACACTACGAGTGTTTGGTGTACGCTTGGGAAAATGGCTGTCCCTGGAATGCCGACACCGTATACGCGGCCGCCAAAGGGGGGTCACTCGAGTGCCTGACATATGCGCACGAAAATGGTTGTGAGTGGGATTATCCCCCGGAATGCACAGCCATCGCCGCCTTCTACGGGCACTTGGCGTGTCTGCAGTACGCACACGAGCACGGCTCCGGGTGGGCCGCGTCCACCACCTACTGGGCGGTTATTGGGGGCCAATACGACTGCTTGGTGTACGCAGACACGCACGGCTGTCCGTGGGACGACCAGACAAGCATTTCTGCGCACTCGCGTGTCATGGACAACGACCACGGCATTTGGGAGTATTGCCTGTGTCACGATCCCGTTCTCCAATATGCGCAGCACGCGGCGGTGGACCAGTACGCGCGGCGACAACAAACCCTGCGGTGCATGATTATGGCGCCCGCTTGGTGGTGCGGCACCGCTGCTGGTCTTGGTGTGGCACTGCTCATTCATTTGGGGTGTGGAGCTTTGCGGCTTTGGGGGTCGTCGCGGGCGTCGTCGGAGTCGTCGTTGTTATCGTAGTAGTGGCCGCTGTAAGGCTACCGCCAAATTCCACCAGCGTGGCCGCGCGGTTTGGGGTTATGTGCGTGCGTACGTCCTACATGCCTTAATATGTGCGTGCATGCACACGGCCTTCTTCTTCTTTTTCAGACGCTTTCCTTTCCCCACCACCACCCACAATGTCTCTGCCCGCCGCCGCTCAGCAGCAGCAGCAGCAGCAGCTCGAATGGCTGGACAGCCCTCACGTCTCTGCAGAAGTGGCCCAGAAGTGTGGCGCCGTGTGGGCCCAGTACCATCCGTGTCCACGTTGCTGGCAGGCCAATCGCCGCTCGTACCTTGGGACGCCCTTAGTAGGCGGCACCCAGGACGCAGGGTGTCCGTGTTGCCGGTCCACTGCCGATGCAGCAGGCGGAGGGCACCTGGAGTGTATGAAGTGGTGGCACGCCGACCAAGTCGCCCGAAAAAAGCCTGGCCAGCCGTTGTTGGTAGTGGTGTCGGAGGACGACGACTTCTACCAGTATGACCCCGTACTGAACACGGTGAACAGTGCTGCAGCGGGTGGGCACCTTGAGTGTCTGAAGTACGCACACGAAAACGGCTATCCGTGGGGATATGGGAGCGAGTTCGCGGGCGCCAACTACAATCCGGCCGCCACTGCCGCCGCTAATGGCCACCTTGCATGTCTACAGTACCTCCACGAGAACGGGTGTCCGTGGGGTACGTTGACAACCCGCATGGCCGCCATGTTTGGGGAGCTCGAGTGTCTACGGTACGCTCATGAACACGGGTGTCCTTGGGACTCCGAAACGACCCAATGGGCTGCAGGCAGGGGCCACCTCGCATGCCTGCAGTATGCCCACGAGAACGGCTGCCCGTGGACCCCTGCGGCCATCTACCATGCCGCCAAGCGCGACCACGTTGAGTGTCTACAGTACGCGGTTGAGCAGGGCTGTAGTTGGCACCCCAAGACGTTCAGTCACTCCCATCACGCCGCCTGTTATGACTACTGCCGTGCGCACGCACCTCCCTTCTGTTTCTGCGAAGGTGCGGAGTAGTAGTCCTTGCTGTGTGTACCCCAATGCAAAGGGCGGCGGCGGCGGCGGCGGCAGCGACCGGGTGAAGGGCCGTGCGCGCCACCCCGCTTTATTGGGGGCGCCCCAACCCTCCCAGTATACTTAGAATTGTCGGGTGCATACAGCGCCCCTATGCTGGCCGTCCAGTGGCCCAAAAACGCATGTCCCAATTAGGCGATGCACGAGATGCATCGCGATGCATTCGTCATGGGCGGAAAACGCGCCTTTCGATGCCCCGTACGCTCGCCCCATTGCCCCTGCGGACAAACTGACCCCACCACTGAGCTTACACTAAAAATCTGGTAATTTTCCCCCCCTAACATTGGGCAAGGCGGCAATATCTGGTTTCCAGTGAACATGGGATGCAGGAATGCACGATTTTTGGGGAAAAAGTCGTACTACACGAGGGGGTCACAGTGAGTGTACATGTATTATAATACTTTCTAGGTAAAAAAAATGCATTCTTGCATGCGCTGCATGCCCCATCTTCCCCATTGGACTTCCTAACCATGTTAAGGGTGGAAAGTTACTAGATTTATAGTGTATGGTATGGCAAGGGGTCCGTTTCCCCACAGGGGCAGCGGTTGGGGAGTGGTGAGGGCGCAAACGCGCAATGCCCGAACTTTGGAAATGCATCGCTATGCATCCCTGTGCATCGCCTAATTGGGACATGCGTTTTTGCGGCTCCGACACTTGCCCATAGGTGCGCTGTATGCGGGAGTGTGCGGTGAATTTTTTGGCGGGGTCGGCGCGTGTTGGGGGTTGCGGTTGCTAGGCACTTTGGTCGCGCAAAGGCCCTTACGGCATTGCGCGCATGCCACCCATGCCGTTACCCCGACTTTCTCGCCCGCCTTCCAGGGCTGGTGCGTTGCATGCGCCCTTGTATTCTAAGTGGGGCGGGCGGCATGCCCCGTCCTCCATCGTCTGTGACGGGGCGCAAAGCACGCCCAAAGTACCACATCGGGTAAACTCCAACTCGATATCGGGTAAACCCTCTATCGGGAGAACATCACCGCCATCGGGGGAACTCCATGGAACAAAGCCGGGTATACTCGTGAGTTCACCCGGTGGGCCCGAAGGTGGCCGCCCGGTCGCCCGCTCAGGGGCCCCGCTTGGGGATAAAAGTGTGCCTCAGTGGCGCCCCACTGCCACAGCCGCGCCACCTCCACCACCGCCCCATACCCCCCGCCCCGCGCCCACCACACGGTGTGTACAGCGGACCAGTTCAGTGGGTTGTTTGCCCCTACACTGGTGGCCGTTGCTCGCTCAGAGAGGCGCCCCGCCGCCGCCGCCGCCGCCGCCATGGATATGGAAGACTTCCTGTCGCCGCTACTGCCCCTGACTGTGCCGCCGCACTGGGCCGCGTGGGAGGAGGCGGAAGCCGACAACGAAACCACTGGGGATAGTTGGGCGGCAACAGCGGCGGCGGCAACGACGACGACGACAACGCCCATGGAGCGCCAGCGGCCATGGCCCCTGGACGAGCGGACGGTCCGGCTCAGCGAGCTGGCTGCCACCCTAGATGCCTGTCTGGGCGGCGACCGCTATCGGGACTACACACTTGTGTATTTCCGGCAGGGCGCCCCCAAGGAGTTAGAGGTGGAGGCGGAGGCGGCATCCCCGCCGCTGCCATGCGCGCACCCGTCGTGCAGTGCGGTTGCGGCCGAAAGCCAGCCAGGACCCACCGAAGCCGTCGATGCACCTGCAGATGACGGGCAGGACGCTGAGCGGTGGCTCACGAGGTCGCCACCGCCCCCACCGACCAAGCGGCAACGGCGGGTGCCACGGCCGCCATCACCACCGCCGCCGCCGCCGCCGCCGCCATCATCACCATCACCACACTTGCCGCAGCCGCCCGCTCCCACACCATTGTCGCAGCAGCAGCAGCAGCAGCGGGCAGTGCAACGGCCGACGCCCCTGGTGGTGGTGGCCGCCCCCATGGCCACCGCCGAGTCCGTGCAACCGGCGACCGCGGCGGCGGCAGACGACGACGACGACGACAAGTGGATTGCCATACACCGTTCGGCGCGACACCGCCCTTCCCCGACTGCCACGGTGCGTTGCGCTTGTGGCTGCTGTTGTTCCAGTTGTCGTGGTCGGCGGGGTGCGCGCGCGTGCTGCATGCGTGTGTGACTGCCGTGGCGGCGTGCTTGTGCAGCGCGACCTCGCTGACCCCAGCCACGTGTTCAATGACAAATACTACTGCCAACGCTGCAGCGAGTGCAACGGGGGCTTTGAGTTTCAGTGGAGGAGTTTCAGGCTCGTCTTGCCGCCCCGCGCGGACGGCCGGCGACGCGACCATGCGTATATGTTGGGGTACAAGTGCGCGGCGTGCGGCGAGCAGCAGGTGTGTCGGGAGTGCCACAGTATTGGCACCCACAATTGGCGGTTTCACTCGTTTGTGGCT
>Ga0209518_1003456_pt1 | contig 13517 bp, 11 predicted proteins | sample RifGroB1_FD_183993 | JGI IMG/M metagenome (GOLD analysis project Ga0209518, IMG submission 183993) | Groundwater microbial communities from Rifle, Colorado, USA - Groundwater B1 (SPAdes) (version 2) | ecosystem: Environmental > Aquatic > Deep subsurface > Groundwater | place: Rifle, Colorado... | reverse complement strand
CTCTTAGAAAGAGAGGGGGAAAAAGAAAATGAGTTTTTTTTCTTCCTCTCCCCTTCTCTTATTAAGAGAAGGGGTCGGGGGATGAGTTAATCCTCCAGCTATGCAACGGACTCGATTTAAATTCGTCATAGCGGACAAATCGATATCTTCAAAAAATAACTCTTTCTCTATCCTTTAGCACTTTGAAACCCTCTTTTTTTTCATTCAGGCTGTCGATTATTATTTAAATTAAATTGGACTTCGGCTCCGCTCAGTGCCCGTACTGCTCTAGATTAGTAACCAATACAAAGCTATGAAAGATTGAATCAGAAAAGACAATGACCCTTTCTGATAAATTTACAAATATCAATGATAACAAGATGGTTGATGGAAATAGTTTTCAATAATCAACAGCCTGACTATTTTTTATATTGAGACTAATTAGAAAAATTATTAAGCGACTTCCTGACTGTGTTTTTTTCTCATATTGTAAATTTAACTTCAAATGATAGAGTAAAAAAATAAAATGTAAATAAATCTGAAAAACCGCCGAAAATCAGAATCTGAATAAAAATTTGAATATAAAGTAAAATTTTTGAAAAAAAACTATATTTTATTAATGCTTTATGCTTAAATTTGAAGTCATCATAGTAGCTTTTAAGAGTAAAATTATTAATAGAGGAGCCATCAGCATGTTTGGGAATCTTTTTACAACCCCTTCTTTAGGTATTGACTTGGGAACCGCAAATACACTGGTTTATGTGAAAGGAGAAGGAATTGTTCTTTCTGAGCCTTCGGTTGTCGCTGTGGACAGCACCACAAGAGAAGTTCTTGCCATTGGAGAGGACGCAAAAAAGATGCTGGGACGGACTCCAAATAATATTATCGCTATCCGGCCCCTACACGACGGGGTGATTGCAGATTTTGAAATTGTTGAAAAAATGATCAAATATTTTATCAAAAAAATTACGCCTTATAAATGGGTCAAACCAAGAGTGGTGATCGGAATTCCTGCAGGAATCACCGAAGTAGAAAAAAGAGCAGTCAGGGAATCGGCTCAGCAGTCTGGAGTTAAAGAAGTTTATCTGATTGAAGAATCCCTTGCGGCAGCCATCGGCGCCAATATGCCGATTCAGGAACCTTCCGGAAATATGGTAGTGGATATCGGCGGAGGAACCACTGAGATTTCAGTTATTTCTCTGGGAAACATGGTGAAATCCAACACACTTCGAATCGGCGGAGACGAGTTTGACGATGCGATCATTCAGTATGCCAAGAAAAACCATAACCTGATTATCGGAGAAAGAACAGCTGAAGAAATCAAAGTAACCATTGGAAACGCTTATCCTACCAAAGAAGTCATGAAAATGGAAATCAAGGGAAGAGACTCGCTTACCGGTCTCCCGAGAGTACTCACTATTGATTCCGACGAGATCAGAGAAAGCTTAAAAGAACAACTCAACAATATTTTAGAAGGGATCACCAATACTTTGGAAGAAACCCCACCTGAACTTTCAGCTGATATTATGGAAAGAGGCATTGTCTTAGCCGGCGGCGGAGCGCTTTTAAAAGGGCTTCCTGAGTTTATCAGCAAAGAAACCAATGTTCCTGTATTTTTGGCAGACAATCCATTGACCTGTGTTGTTTTAGGAGCCGGAAGGTATCTGGACGAACTTGAAAAAATGAAAAAACGGAAAATTTAATGTTTTCTTTCTTTCTGTCCAAGCACAGAAATTCTTTTATTTTCGGGTTTCTTTTCATCCTGTCAGTTTCTTTTATGAGTTTCAGCTCAACAAAATTTTCACTGACATTTAAGGAAGTGGGAGAAACCATTCTCTATCCTTTCCGATTTGTTTTCGGAGGAATCTGGGACGGAGCAGCCGGACTGGTCAATTCTTTCGGGGAAAGGGAAAAACTGAAAGAAGCTTTGGAACAAAGAGAAAAAGAACTTATTTTTTATAAAAGACAGTTTGTTGAAGTTGAAGACTTAAAAAAAGAAAACGAAAAACTGAAAAACCTTCTCAACTATAAACAGCTTGAAAGCTTTGATATCGAATCAGCCAGAATTATCGGGAGAGACCCTGAAGCCAATTTCTCTTCTTTAACCATTGACAAAGGTCGAAAGGACGGCATCGAGGCAGGAATGCCTGTTTTTGCCTATTATAATGAAGGAAAAGGAATTGTCGGGATTATATCGGAGTCTTCTTTTTTTACCGCTAAAATAAAAACAATCCGCAATAAGGATCTGGCAGTCGGAATTTATCTGCCCTATGCAGAAATCCACGGAGTAGTCCAAGGGCTGGGAGACAATAAAAATTTTATGGCTCTTCTTTATATTGATAAAGATATTTCTTTGAATCTTGGAGAAAAAGCGATCACTTCTTCCGAAGGGGATCTTTTCCCAAAAAATATTCTGATTGGAACCGTATCATACATAGACACTACGGATAAAACCCGCCTCACCCATAAAGCTTATATTAAACCTTATATCAATCTTGCTCAGATTGAAGATGTGTTTGTCATAAAAAAAAGTTTGGAAGCTAAAGAATGAGAACCCTAATTTACCGCTTTTTTCTTTTAATCGGATTTCTCCTTTTGACCCTTCAGCTTATGGAATATATATCAATTCAAGGCAATACACCGGATATTCTTTTAATCCTTGTGATTTACATTTCTCATAAAAAAGGTGTCATGGAAGGACAGGTAACAGGATTCGCAGCAGGTCTTTTAGAAGATATTTATTCAATTGAGCTTTTTGGAATTCACGCATTTGTCAAACTTATTATAGGAAATCTGACAGGACTTATTTATTCCAATTTTACGGCAGACAATTTCGGGTTTAGAATTCTGCTTGGATTTCTCGCTTCCCTGATCCATGGAATTTTGTTTATGATTGCAAAAACAATTTTTGAAAGCATGGATGTCTGGTATTATGTTACCAACCATCTCTGGATTAAAATTCTTTATACAACGGTTTTAACCCCTTTCCTTTTTCTTTTTCTGGAGTTTCTTGAAAAAAGATTTGGAGAACAATAAAGATGTCTTCTTCAGTCAACCTCAAACCAAGACAGACAACGGGGTTTGGAAAACGCCTTTCTCTTTTTCTCTATATTTCCTACTTTATTTTTTTTATTATTCTGATCCGTTTTTTTGATCTGCAAATCAGAAAAGCTGAACACTATCTCCTCTTATCGGAAGGTAATACAGAACAAAGATACCCCTTGATTCCTCCGCGGGGGCTCATTTACGATAGAAACGGAGTGCTTCTGGCTAAAAACAAACCTTCCTATCACCTCAATATTATTCCCGCCTATCTTCCAAAAAATAAAAAAGACCGCGAAAAAACCCTTAAACTGGTCAGCGAGAAATTTGATATCCCTTATAATTTTCTTCTCAATAAAATCAGCGGAAATTTAAGAAGCTACCGCTCTATTTTAATTAAAGAAAGCATTCCCAAAAGTAAACTCCTTTTCCTTGAGGAACACCGGCAGGATTTCTCATTTTTAAACGCAATCGAATATTCAGCAAGAATTTATTCACTGGCTGAAGCTTCCTCCCATCTTTTAGGATATATCGGAATTATCAGCCTGTCTGAAATAGAACAGTACAAAGACAAAAACTACCGGGGCGACAGCATTATCGGGAAAAACGGGATCGAGAAACAGTATGACTATCTTTTGCGGGGAGTGGAAGGCGAAACGGTAAAAATCGTAAATTCACTGGGAAAACCGATCCGGAATTTAAATGAAAAAGGCATTCCTTCTGTTACAGGAAAAAATCTGGTCTTAAGTATAGACAGCCGCATTCAAGACTCTGCCTATGCGCTTCTGGATGGAAGAAAAGGCATTATTATTGTTACCAAGCCGGCTACGGGGGAAGTGATTGCTTTTGTCAGCTCTCCTGGATTTGACGCTAACCTCTTTATTCATCCCGATACCCGTCAGGAAGTTTTTTCAAAACTCTTAAACAGCGAAGAAAAACCTTTTTTAAACCGGATCATTCAGGGGCGCTATCCCACCGGTTCTATTTTTAAGATTGTCACAGCAATGGCCGCTTTAGAAGATGAAAAGATCAACCCTTATGAAAAAGTTTTCTGTAAAGGCTATTTTGAGCTGGGAAACAGGGTTTTTAAAGATTTAAAACAGCATGGTCTGATTGACCTTTTTGAAGCAATAGAAAAATCTTCCAACACTTTCTTTTATACTCTGGGCTATAAATTAGGGTATGCTGCTCTTCTTGAATATTCCAATCATTTAGGTCTCAACAGCATGACAGGGATCGATATACCGGGAGAAATCGCCAGTTTTATTCCCACTCCCGAGTGGAAAGAATCCAGATTTAAAGAACAATGGTACGATGGAGATACAGTCAATGCTTCCATCGGACAAGGGTTTATCAACCTGACTCCTTTAGGCGCCCATAATATTATCAGCAGTGTCGCAGCAGGAAAAATCTATAAATACCGGCTTCTTTGGAAAGTTAAAAACCCTTATACACAGATTACAGAAGAAAATTATCAGCCTGAACTTTTTAATTCTTTTGTCTTGAAACAAAAAACTCTCACAGTATTGAGGGAAGCATTGAAAAGGGTTCCTGTTTCAGGAACAGCTGTCTATCATAAATACTTATCTGAAGTCCAGATAGCTGGGAAGACGGGAAGCGCGCAAAATGTCTATTCCAAAAAAACCCACTCATGGTTTGTCTCCTATGGACCGATTGATAAACCTCTCGAAGAACAGTATGCGGTTACTGTCATGGTAGAATCTTCAGGACACGGGGGATCTTTTGCTGTTCCTATTTCATCAATGATTTACAATTTATTGGAAAATAAGATAAACAAAGAACAAGCTCTCAAGCGCATCAATGAAATATTTCGATATCAGGATGAAAAGTATGAAAACTCAGTTCAAGATTAATATTAAACTCGATTTTTGGACAATAGGAATAGCTCTCGCTTTGAGTCTGATCAGCATTCTCTTTATTTACAGTTCTTCTTTTCATGTTCCTCTGGCTCAAAAACCGTTCATTGAAAAATTTGTCAAACAAATTATTTTTCTGGTTATCGGACTGATCGTTTACTTCGCTATTGCCAATATAAACTATCAAAACCTGATTGCCAAGCCTATTTTTGTCTATGGATTGGGGGTTTTCTTCCTGCTTCTCACATTATTGATCGGAACCAAAGTCAATAATTCCAAAAGCTGGATTAAAATCGGATTTATCAGCCTTCAGCTTTCCGAGTTTTCAAAAATACTGTTTCTTCTTTCTTTTTCAGTATTTTTAAACAACTATCATCATATCATAAAAAAATTGTCTTTTCTGATGATTTCTTTTTTCCTTCTCGCACCCTATCTGGGGCTTCTTTTTCTCCAGCCGGATATTGGAACATCCATTATTTTTCTGATTATTTTTTTCGCCATGCTTTTTGTGAGCGGCTCCAATGCCTTGTATCTCGGCATTATCTTGGGTACTGGAATTATCGCTATTTTCATTCCTTTTTTCACTTATTATTTTGTCAAAATGACCCCGACTGAAAGCTCGGTTATCTCATTTTTCAATAACCCGGGGCTGGTCACTCTTCTTGGATTTATTTTTTTGGCAGCATCCGGAATCTTTTACTTTATTCACCGATACATTGCATTGTCTAAAAAGGTTTTTTATCTTTTTCTCATCCTTCTTACTGTCGGAGCTGGATTTCTTTTTACCAATGCGGTCAAACTTCTTTTTAAAGACTATCACTACGAACGATTCCTCGTTTTTCTGAACCCCGATACAGACCGCTACGGCAAAGGATACAATATCCAGCAGTCCCTTATCTCCATCGGCTCAGGGCAATTGGCAGGGCAGGGATTTACGAAAGGCAACCAGAATAGAGGGAATTTTCTCCCTTCAGAAGATACGGATTTTATTATTTCGCTGATCGGAGAAGAATGGGGGTTTATCGGGATCGCTTTGATTATTTTTCTCTATATTCTTTTGATCTACCGCTGTCTTTATATTGCCTATTCAGCCAGAGATTTTGTTTCATCTCTCATAGCCCTTGGAATCACTTCTATGTATATGGGGCATATTATGATCAATATTTTCTCAGCGATCGGATTTTTTCCAGTGGTCGGGGTTCCTTTGCCTTTTATCAGTTATGGGGGGTCGTCGCTCCTGACAAATTATATTGGGCTGGGCGTTCTTTTCAGTATAAAAATAAGAAGATTTTCATATGAGTAGGTTTTAATATTATTTTTTATTAATGTAAGTTTTCAATATTAAGAGGAGGAAAAATGAAAAAAATAATTTTTATTTCGGCTTTTCTATTTTTAGGCCAAGTTCTTTACGGAGAAGTTTTAAAAAAAATTAATTTCCCTGAAACCTGGGAAATTGAGAGTGTCGAGAAAAACGAGAATATTGCGGTTGAAAATATAGAAATCCCTGTTTATATCAAACAGGTTGTAAAAACTCAGAATGACAATCTGATCATTCACTACTATGAATGCGGATCAACCGAACTGGCTTCAAAACTCTTTGAAGCGTTTTTTCAAAAACAGGAATCAGTCTATAAAAAAAATACCACTCTCTATCGTCTGGAAGGAAACGCGAAAGATATTAAAAACACTCTCCGATTTCTGGAGCTTCCTCTTTTAGAGCAGGTGAAAATTATTTTTCCTGAAATTAAAGAAATTTCATCCACCAATCTTTTATCAGAAAATGAAATTCAGGAAGCCGACTTAAAAAACACTGAAACTCAGCTGGGAATCAAGATAAAAAAAGGCATGGCACAGATTTACAACTTCCCTGAAAGCGTTGTAAAACTAGAACTTTCCATCTATCTTTGTCAAGATAAAAACGAAGCAAGAGTGGGTTATAATAACGGAAGAGTCAAAAACTTCAACGATCTGGTTTCTTATATGATAGCAGAAGACTTTTTAGTCCGTATCAAATGGGTAAAATAAAACATTCTTTGTAATAAGAAAAGACGGCGATTCAAATCGTCGTCTGTGTCATTAAAAAACTATTTTTTTAATCTATAAATCTGACATTTGTTTTTATCGAGTTTTTCAGGTCTTTCATCAAAATCCCTGCTATAAAAAATAATGGATAAAAGTTCGTCTTTAATCTCAAAGATTCCAACCAGCTCCATTTCCGCTTTCTTCCCGTTTATCTCGGTTACATAAGCAAAGCGTTTGGCAGAAGCGGGGTCTTTCACTTCCTCCTGATGAAAAGTGATCTTATGAATCCCATTCAAAGACTCCTCCACTTCCCAAGTCCCCTTACTCCCCTTTTTTTTTCCGTCTAGGGTAAATTCCCACAGATATTTGCCGCTTCTATAAAAAAAGAATTGTGCGGGCAGCTCAAACCCAAACTCTTTCAAGAAATTCCCCATTGATTCTCCTTCCCAGAATCCGGTCAACGATTTTTCAGCATCGTTTAAAGGTCTGGCTGAAAGAAGAAAAACAGGAATAAAAGTCAACAGGCATAATAAGATAATCCAGCGCTTCATCATTCCTCCAGGTTTCAAAGAATTGATTTCTCAAAACTCTGATAATAAATATTTCGAAGCTCTTCAACATTCATACGAGCTTTTTCTTCGTTTAAACCGATATCGATATTTGAATGATCTCTTACTTTTCCAAGACGAAGGAAAGGTATTTTTTTACTTTTCAAATATTGAGCCGCTTTTTTCTCTTTTTTAGGAGAAACAGTAATGATGAAACGGCTTTGAGTCTCTCCAAAAAGAACCGCTTCACGGCTTAAAGCAGAGGAAAGATTGACCTCAAATCCCTTATTTCCCCGGACAGCCCCCTTCACCAGAGCAACGGCAAGTCCTCCCAGAGTGATATCATCCGCAGAACGCAGAAGGTCTTTTTTAATCAGTTTGAAAACAGCTTTCTGAACTTTTTTTTCTTTTTGAATATCCAGTAAAGGACAATTTTTCCCAATCTGGCTGAAAAAAACTTTCGCAAACTCAGATCCGTCAATTTCTTCAAGAGTTTCCCCTACCAGATAAATCAGGTCATCTTCTTTCTTGAAATCGGGCGTCATCTGTTTGTCCGCATCTTTTAAAAGACCTACCATTCCAATGGTCGGAGTCGGATAGATTGACCCGTATTTTCCTTCATTATAAAGAGAGACATTTCCTCCCGTTACAGGAGTCTTGAGAGTTTCGCAGGCTTTTTTCATACCCTGAATCGCATGGTAAAGCTGATAATAAATATCTAAATCAGTCGGATTTCCAAAATTCAGACAGTTGGTAATGGCAAGAGGTTTTCCGCCCACTGCCACAATATTTCTGGCGGCTTTTGCAACAGCAATGGCCGCTCCTGTTTCCGGATTGAGGTAAACGAATCTTGAATTACAGTCTGTACTGACGGCTACCCCTTTTTTTCTACCCGGTATCCGGACAATCGAGGCGCCCGCTTTGCCGGGCCGTAAAACCGTATTATCTCCCACCATATAGTCATATTGTTCATAAACCCAGTGCTTGGAAGCAATATTGGGAGATCCTAAAAGTTTTTTTACCCCTTCTTCGATCGATATCTTTTTATGAACCACAACTGGTTTTAAATCTTTAAAATACGAAGGATAAGGCAATACTTCCCGTTTATACAAAGGCACTTTCTCCACAATACTGTCTAAAGGCAGATCCACCACTGTTTTCCCGTTATATTCTACCGCATAACGCCCGCCTTCGGTCAGTTCCCCGACCACGACTCCATAAATTCCCCATTTATCAAGAACCGCCTTCACTTCCTTCCATCTGGACGGATGAATCAATGCCAGCATCCGCTCCTGTGATTCGGAAAGAAGCATTTCATAAGCGGTAATATCTTTCGCTCTTTTAGGAATATTATCTAAAACCAGCTTGACCCCATGACCTCCCTTGGTTCCCATTTCGGTAGAAGTACTGGTCAGTCCTGCCGCACCCATATCCTGGGCCGCAATCACCAGATTTTTATCGATCAGTTCCATTGTAGCTTCTAAAAGGAGTTTTTCCATAAACGGGTCTCCCACCTGCACAGCGCTTTTTAATTCTTCCGCTTCCTCAAGCTTGGCAGAAGCAAAACTTGCCCCGTGCACCCCGTCCCTTCCGGTTGTGGCGCCGTAATAAACCAGCCAGTTGCCCACGCCTGTCGCCTGAGAGGTCACGATTTTATCTTTTTTCGCAAGCCCCATACAAAAAACATTGACTAAAATATTTTGATTATAAGTATCTTCAAAAAAAACTTCGCCACCCACTGTGGGAATCCCCATACAGTTTCCATAGCCTGAAATTCCGCTTACCACCCCGTCCACCAGGTGTTTTGTTTTATCACTTTCAGGACTTCCAAAACGAAGTGAATCCAAAAGCCCGATCGGTCTTGCGCCCATGGTGAAAATATCCCTTAAAATTCCCCCCACTCCGGTCGCCGCTCCCTGATAAGGCTCAATTGCCGAAGGGTGGTTGTGGGATTCCATTTTAAAAGCAATGGCGTCTTTATCGCCCACATCAATGACACCCGCATTTTCCCCGGGACCGAAAATCACATGTTTCCCTTTGGTGGGAAGCATTTTCAAAAGCGGTTTTGTATTTTTATATCCACAGTGTTCGCTCCACATTGCGGAAAAGACTCCCAACTCTTCAAAATTGGGCTCCCGTCCGATATATTGACAGATCAGGTCATATTCTTCCATTGAAAGCCGATGCCCCTGAATCATTTCAGGCGTAATTTTGATACTCATGTCATTCTCCAGAATGTGAAAATATGCATTAAATTTAATGTTTATCAGCTGGAAAATAAAGGAATTTATTTAGTTTCAAGATTCTCACATTTTTTTCTTTCTGAAAACAATCAGCATGATAGCAGTTTTTTTACCTTTGGCTTATTCAGATGTAAAAATTGAAAATTGAATTGATAAAACCTCTGATTTTGTAGTATATTTTAAAATAGCCAATCAGAAAAAGAGAGAGGATTCCAACCGGTCATTTTTTTGACCCGAATGCCAATATTATCTGATGTGTAAAGGGAATTCCCTACCGGAGCTTCCCGAATTTCAGGCTTAAAAAAGAACCTGATTTTTTTTTATAAACAAAAGATAAAGATAGATTTAGCCAATACAAAACAGATGGGTTTTAGCTTCTAATAGTAGGATTTAAAGTTCGCAAACGAGCCTTTGATTTTCAGAAGCGGCGAAGTTTTAGCTTCTAATAGTAGGATTTAAGCCACAAGAGTACTGCTCAAACGATAACGATAATTTCGTTTTAACTTCTATTAGCCGTATATAAAGACAAGGCACACTGAAAAACTTTAGCTTTTTTGACAAAAAAAATCATCAAACTTCCAATAAAACAATTTTCTTCAATTGAGATTTTATTTTCCCGGCTTTATTTGTCAAAGTTTTTTTTCAGCTTTTCCAATGTTTTTCCAGAGAGAGATTAAAAATCCCTGAAAGCCGTCAAAAGCTTTTTGAAACTCTTTTTCATAAACAAAAATCCGGAATTTCCTGCTCGATAAAAAAAATATTCCATTTTTATACCTTAGTCTTACCTTTATCGGTTTCTTAAAAAAAAGACGGGCACATTCAAAATATACTGAAATGATTTTAAATTGCAAAAAATCCATGTCATTCCCCGGCTTGACCGGGGAATCTATTGAGCAGATAATCAATTTACTGGATTGTCCGGTCAAGCCGGACAATGACAATTTTGGGTTGAAAATATTTGCAATTTAAATTCAGTTATGTATACATATTATAAAGCGTAAGTTTTTTAATTTTTTTCTGCCTTTTCATTTTACCTCTTATAAAAAAATAATGATAAAAACAGAAAATTCCTTTTATGTTTTTTTTACAAAATTAGATTTTGGAGTGTTCTGATTCAAAAAATTAAAAAGGAGCACTCAATGAGTCAAAAAATTTTATTCGCTGTGATCTTCATGGCAGCAGCAAGCACTTCCCTCTACGCATAGACAGCGGGAGAAATGAGAGTCAGTCTGACCGGAGCTTATGGGATAGGGAGCGAAAATGCTGAAATAGTTTTAGATCCCCAGTTCAGCGATACAGAGGTCAAAAGTGATTTTGGAAAAACTTATGAGATTGGGGCAGGATTTCATTATTTTGCTTTAGACAATCTCTCGCTCTCTCTTTCCTTGTCTTACGGGCAAAACGAGGCGGTCACCAAAATCAAGACAAGGGTTTTTTCAGGAATAGCGTTTAGCGATGGAGAAGTAAAACTCACTTACCCTTTTCTACAGGCTGAAATCGCGGCAAGATATTATTTTTCAAATCTTTTTTTTGGAGGAGCCGGTTTTTACTACGGAACCAAAGCAGGTGATTTCAAAGAAAAAAGCACTCTCTGGGGCATTGTTTCAGAAGAAAAAATAAACGACAGCATCGCCAAGCCCAATACAGGCATTTTTATTGAAATCGGACTCGAATTTCCCATCGACGAAGCCTTGAGTTTAAGTTTATCGGGGAAATTTAAAAAAGCCCTCCAGCCTGCTTATGAAGATAAAAATGCTGAAAACGGGATTGACCCGATTGACGGATTTGACGATGTGGATTTAAAAACAGTTCAACTCAATTCCCTCTTGATTCAAATAGGGATCAATTATAAATTTTAGCATAAGAACTAAACCGGCGGGGTTATCCCGCTGGTACAGACAATTTTCTCAAAGGAGTTTTTTAATGTCCCGTCCGGTCAATGAAAACAGTCTCGGCGATATGATTCAGAAAATTACAGGGTTTTATGACAACAGCTTAAGGCTTTCGCTCATCAATAATTACCTCAAGAAGGGTGTTTTCCCTGAAAAAATGATCATCAAAAAAGAAAACACCGAAGGGCAGGAGTATCAGTACAATTATTATCTTAGCGATGATGCTCTGATATTTCTCAAAAATCTGATTATTCTGGATAAAGTGTTTAAACCGAGAATGGTCAAAGCAATCATTCATAAACAGATCAATGAAAGCGAAATCCAAAAACTCATCGGAAAGACAAAGGAAGAAAGCGATGCTCAAAATGAACTGTTGATCCGGTTTTCAAACCCGGAACTGATAAAAATCCTTTCAGAAGACCTGACAAAAACCGATCTCTCCCAATTATTCGGTTTGAAAATCAGACCGATTCAGGAAGAATCTTTGAATGATCTGGCAGAAGAAAACGCTTATGAAGTCCTCGATTATCTTTATAAAAAAAATTTCAATCTGGCAGAAGATTCACTTTCTGACTCTCTTTATGAATTTTACGAAATAGAAGATGTTTTCTTTTTAGAAAAAGGTTGTTTTGAACAGGTCAAAATCATTCAAAACCCTTTTATTGCTTATGCTCTTGCTGTTTTTTATCTGGAATGGCTTAAAAAAGAAAGGGAAAACACGCCCCATGAAAAAAATTTGATCCAAGATGAAAATCTCTATCACAGTGCCTTTCTACTCCTCTTATCTGCTTACAAAACATTTCAGACAAACGAGGTTAAAACCTATGAAAAACAGATCAAAGAAAAAATCCTGACTCTTGCTTACCGCTACAGCCAGCCGAAAAGCCTGAAAAAAGAATATCTGGAACGAGGCGGTTATTATCCTTTTTATTCCAATCTGAGAAAACGCTTTCTGATTAAAAAATGCAGGCAAAAACTTACCCCCCTTTATTTCAGTACAGAAAACACCCCGATTCTTTTGGAAACAGCCACGGCAGAGTTTCAAATCTCACCCAATCCGGTTTCAGAATCCTTTTATTCGCCCCATAGTGCTTACCGATGGATCGATAAGACAAAAAAAACGCTGATTTGTCTTAAAATAATTCAATTTATTGACCCTGATAAGTTTAAAAGTTTTTTCTTGGCATTTTTCGAAGTCCTGAAAACCGCACCGATAGACCTTGCACTTTTTTTTCTCACTCCGGGGTCAAAAACCTCTTACTATCCCGTGCTCAAATCCATGGTGCTGGAAAATCTGGAGTCTTCAAGCCGGTGTTTGTTTTTAAACACCCTGAGGCAGAGACTTAAAAATTTTAGAAAACAAGCCGGATGGTTTCAAAAAATCAAACTCAGCCTGGAATCCAGATATCTCGATCTCATTGACTTTCTATGGAATAAAAAGATCAAAAGCCTTTTAAAACTTATTTTTCTTCACCCTGCCTACCTGATTTTTTCTCTCATCGAAAGTCTGATCGATGAATGCACCGAAATAGCCCGGGGCAGACTTTTCAAAATCTTTAAAATCCCTCTCATTCTTTTTGAGTTTCCTTTCCAAGTGCTTTTTTATACCTTGAGCCCTGAAATGGATTTTCTCGATAAAGATTTGAGGGACGAGTTGCAAAAAGAATAGCCGGAGACAACTGGAATGAAAAAGAAAAGAAAAATCAGGAAACACAGGATTGACGATGATGACGATGAAGTGATAGATATGACGAATCCTAAAAGTATTTTTTTATTGGAAGAATTTGTAAAACTTAATGATGAACAAAAAACTTTTTTTATGCAAACCAATAAAAAGGCAAAATCATTTGTTTTGACTTTTCAAAAAAAATGGGAAGAAAAATGCAGATTGAAAGAAAAAGAGGAGAGAGCATG
>Ga0209518_1003452_pt1 | contig 13533 bp, 17 predicted proteins | sample RifGroB1_FD_183993 | JGI IMG/M metagenome (GOLD analysis project Ga0209518, IMG submission 183993) | Groundwater microbial communities from Rifle, Colorado, USA - Groundwater B1 (SPAdes) (version 2) | ecosystem: Environmental > Aquatic > Deep subsurface > Groundwater | place: Rifle, Colorado... | reverse complement strand
GCATGACGAGAAAGCGACTGGCGGTGTATCTCTTGGTTGCCACAGTTCCCAAAATAGTCCAAGAGTACATAATGCATTATCTCGAATTCCCCACGTGGGTATTTATCAAACACAATCTCTTCCGCTGGCCGGGATAAAAAAGAGCGCCCCACCCTTTGAGAGGGTGGGGGCTATTTTTCCGGCTTGGAGGCCGTGATTTTGCGGATGACTTCGCCGAGGAAGTTCCGATGCTCTTCCGGCTTGTGGCCGCAGAGCAGGAGGACGTTCTCTCCCTCGGGCATTGCCGCGAGGCCAAGTTCGGCGAGCTTCGAATAGAAGACGTTCCACTTCTTCGTGGGGACGAACGCCTCTTCCGTGCCGGGATGGCGGAAGCCAAGGCCGAAGCGCTCGGCGGTCTCGCGCTCCGTGCCGGTCGCGAACGACAGGATGTAATCCTGGCGGACCGCCTGGAAGGCGAACCAGAGCGCGTGGCATTCGTCGGCCGTGATGTCGACGAGGTCGGGGTGGCGCGGAATGCCGCTAAACATTCGGTACACTCCTTCTCCTCCACCCGGCCCGCTCCAGGAACCACTTGTCGTAGATCGCCTGAAGCTCCGGCGAAAGGTCCTCCTTCACCTGCAGGATGGTGATATCGGCGCGCGGCTCGAGAGTCACGCTGTCGGTGCTGAATTGCCAGAGCACGGGATAGCCGTAGGACTCGATCTCATCGCGGATGTCGCGGGCGCGCTGCATAGCTGCATCGTGCTCCGAGCCCTCGCCGTGGGTAAGGCAGTAGGTGAGGCGCTCCCGAAGCTCGGTCCCGAGCGCGCGGATGCGCTCCTCTATCTGCGGATCGCTCATGTTACCCTCCGTTCTGGTTCGATGTTCTGCGTAGAGCGTAGGAGGGAATGAGGGAAAGCGCAAGAGAGTTGGTATACTACGGGGATATGAAACGCATCGCCGCGGCCATTGGCGCGGTTTTGGTCCTTGGCGCTCTTGTCTGGGTGCTTGCGTTTTATTGGCAAAACCTGCGTGGCATCGGACCGGCTATCACGGGGCCCGCGGAAGACATAGGAAGAATTTTGGAAGAAGAAGCGCCGGGACCGCTTACAGTACCTGCGGGTTTTCGTATCTCCGTTTTTGCCGCAGGACTCGGCGCGCCGCGCGACCTTGCGTACGACTCCGGCGGCGCGCTTCTTGTGAGCGTCCCGAGTGCGGGGAGAGTGTTGGCTCTTCCCGACCGCGACGGGAACGGCAAAGCCGATGAAGTAGTCGCGGTTATTTCCGGCCTCCGCAATCCGCATGGCCTCGAAATGCGCTGTCGTGAACGGTGCGAACTGTATGTGGCCGAAGAGAACGCAGTCCGCGTTTTTGAGTACGATGCCATGGCGTTCAAGGCGACGAACGGCAGAAAGCTCTTTGATCTGCCCTCGGGAGGTGGCCACTTCACGCGCTCGCTTCTCTTTATGCCCTATCCCAACGAAGACAAATTGCTCATCTCCGTTGGTTCATCCTGCAACGTCTGCCGCGAGGAGGATTGGCGGCGCGCGAAGATCCTTATTGCGAACGCGGACGGGAGCGATCTTAAGGAGTTCGCCAAAGGGCTGCGGAACGCGGTCTTTATGGCCATCCATCCCGTGACCGGCACGATCTGGGCGACCGAGATGGGCCGCGATCTTCTGGGCGACGACGTTCCGCCAGACGAGATCAATGTCATCGAAGAGGGGAAGAACTATGGCTGGCCTACGTGCTACGGCAAGAACGTCCACGACACGGAGTTCGACAAAAACACGTACTTCAGGAATCCCTGCATGGAGCCCTTCGAGGCGCCTTCTTTTATCGACATCCCGGCGCACTCCGCGCCGCTTGGCCTCGCGTTCATCCCCGAAGAGGGCTGGCCGGAGGAGTATTGGTACAACATGTTCGTGGCATACCACGGCTCCTGGAACCGGAGCGTGCCGACGGGCTACAAGATCACACGCTATAAGCTCGACGCTCAAGGGCGCTATCTGGGGGAAGAGGATTTCATAACCGGCTGGCTCAAGGATAGCAGTGCGCTCGGTAGGCCCGTGGATATTCTGGCCCAGCCGGGCGGCGTGCTCTATATTTCCGATGATCATGCGGGCGTCATCTACCGCGTCACTCGTTAAATTTCGGCGGTTGATCTGGAGCTACTACCGCGCCCACGGCCGCGCGATGCCGTGGCGTGCGCGCATCACGCCCTATCGCATCACGGTCTCGGAGATCATGCTCCAGCAAACGCAGGTTGAGCGGGTCACGAAGAAGTTTCCCGAGTTCATCGCGGCATTTCCGGACTTCCGCGCCCTGGCGTATGCGCCGCTTCCGCGCGTGCTCCGCGCTTGGCAGGGGATGGGCTACAACCGGCGCGCCGTTTCGCTCACGCGCATCGCCGAACGCGTTCTGCGGGAGTTCGGCGGAAGATTGCCGCGCGATCCGGCAGTTTTGGAATCCCTCCCGGGCATCGGCCATGCGACGGCGAACTCCATCGCCGCATTCGCGTTCAATGCACCCGTTGCATTCATTGAGACCAATATCCGGCGCGTATTCATCCATCATTTTTTTCCGAACAGGAAGAACGTGAGCGATAAGGAGATCATGCCGCTCATCGAGGCGGCGCTCGACCATACGAGGCCGCGCGAATGGTACTGGGCGCTCATGGACTACGGCGCGATGCTCGGGCGCGAACTGGGTCGGGAAAATCCCAACAGGCGAAGCGTCCATTACGTTCGCCAGCCGAAGTTCGAAGGTTCGGTCCGCCAGGTGCGGGGCGCGGTGCTCAAACAGCTGATACGGAAGTCGGCGCTCTCCGTGGCCGAACTTCGCCGAGCGACGGGCGCTCGCGGAACGCGCCTCAAAAAAGCGCTCGCAGGCCTTGCCGCCGCCGGGCTTGTGCGTAAAATAGGAGCGCGTTATCGTATCAAGAACGCGCGCCCTTAGCTCAGTGGTAGAGCGTTGCATTCACATTGCAAAGGTCGTAGGTTCGATCCCTACAGGGCGCACCGATGAAGATTTTTTAAATGCATACCGACGCAAAACACCGCAGAAAATTCTGCGGTGTTTTGTAAACGTGCCTGGACGCGGCTCACTCGATTCCCTTTCCGAAGAATTCCGTTATGTCGAAATATAAAGTTTTTTCCGTGCCGTCGAATAGTTTCAGGTCCATTTGATCGTACTCGCGGCCGTTTTCCGTTAAAAGCGCTTGCTGTACCAGTTCCCAGTCCAGTCCCCGCAGGCCGTATTTGGCATTCAGATAAACGTACTCCGAATCCACGCCGGCCTTGTCGCTTTCCGCCCCGCGGATCAATATCGCATCTTCGACCGCTTCCCCGCTGTTTTTGGAAAACGTTATATCCGTTAGATCTTCCAGCGCTTTTTTGGCAATTTGCCTAAGAGCGGCCGTAACGTCAAAGTGAACCAGCTCTTCCGAACCGTCGGCTAATTTTATGGTCAGCGTATCGTACACGCGGCCCCCCATTGCTGCTCGATCAACGGAAATATATTGCCAGTTCTCTCCACCCTCGCCGTAAACCGTATCCAGATAGGCAAACGCATAGGCGGCCTTGCGTTTCTCCGTATCTACCGGCGGAAGAGAAACTACGTGATTGATAATGGTCGGGTTTTTATCAACTTCGCTCGTGATCCGCAACGTGACCAAGCCCCTTGATCCCTCGGTGCCGAGAACGATCTCTTGTACGTACATTTCGTAGTTACCGACCGGGTAACTGTCGCCGGTCGCAACGTTCATGGAATAATCCGATTCCGGGTCGGCTATTGCCAATTTTGCGATCGGGCCGACCGGAGAGGGGATCGATCCGGCATCAACCGGGTTGCCTTCGCTGTCAACGTATTCCGCCTTTTCTTTGATAGCGGCAACGCCGATCCGCAAATCGCCGAATTGACTTTGGATGCCTTCGGGGATGGTGATGACGTTTTTATCTTCCGATCCCGTTCCGTCCTCAAGCCCTCGGAAGTAAAAGACCGCGGCTGCCAGCAAGGTCAGCGCTCCGACTAAAATAACAACTATGGCAAGTGCTTTTTTCATCACCTTTATTTTAAGAAATATGCGCGTCGTACGCAAATCGCGCGGCATCTTCGGCGGTATGTTCTTTAAGATAAATAGTTATCAACAGCGCAAAGTGCAAGTTACTTTAAAAAAGAGCATAGTTTGAGCATGGGGGCTGCGCCGATAATCACGATCGTTTTTGCCCTCCTCCTGTTTTGGGGGATACTTTATCTCATCGCCTACGTCGTACTCCGGCTGATCTTCAGGTTTTATTTCAGCGAATATGAAATGGACTCCAAAAGCATGAAGGCGATCTCTTTTAAAACCGCCGGAGCTTTTCTTGTCACAAGCATTCTCTCGTTCTTTGTGGCGCGCTGGCTGTTTATACGGTCGGGCATGGAGAAAAAAGCCGCGCTTAAAATTTCAGCGCTCTGGATCGTTCTCATGGCGCTGGTCGTGGCCGTGCTTCTGATGATTTGGTCCGCGACCCAATGATGAAAATATTTTCAAAAATAATGCCGAGAAGACAGCTTCCGTCCGGCACAAAGATCAAGCGGCTGACTCTTTATCCCCAAAAAATTGTTAAGTCCGAAAAATCCGAAGCCCCCGAGGTTTCTGAAGCGCCCGAAGCAAAACCGAAAGGAGAGTGGAGGTGGGTTCCGACCAAGGAGAGACCCGATCTTAAAGCGCCCGGAAAGCTCCCTTACTATAAAGAATCGCCGCCGAGATACGAAGAACCGGCGCCGCCTCCTCCACCGGAAGTTTCCGCGCCAGCCGATAACAATAATTGGGTTTTTATTAGCATCGCTATCATCGTTATCGCTATAGTCTTCGCCGTCTTGATCGGCGGCACAGATGATAACGGAGGGGGCGGAGGAGGCAGCAGCGGTCCTCGAAGAGGTTGCATTGCGGCTCCCCGCGGAAGCGGTTTCCTCACCGAGAGGGATCCGGGCTGTGATGACGGCCGCGGAGGCGACGGGACCTGCAAAGAGACCCTGTTGAACAACAGATCCATAGGAAATTGCACATACGTTAGAAGAACAGATCCTGTCCGGGGCATCGATCGGTGCATTCCCTGCTGATCGGAGTTGAGACATATGCAAGAATATCTTCCAAAAATTAAAACATACGCTCTGTATCTTTTCGCCGCGGTCGGGATATTGGCGGCGCTGTTCTTCCTAACGACATTCGCGTCGCCGTACACTTCCTTGTGGCCCGACACCCCAAGATCCGTAGGGGAGGATTTTAACGACTATGGCGCGGCTCCGTCGTATCGTTCACAGGATGCCGTGCCCGCCCCATCGGCCGCGAACCCCGGAACTCAAAGAGAATTCGACCAGGCGGCCGAATCGACCGAGAGGAAGGTTGTTAAAACCGGCGAGCTTTCGCTTTTGGTGAAGAAAGCTGAAGAGGCGGCGGAAAAGATCAAAAATATCGCTAACGAACTCGGAGGATTCGTGGCGGATGCCAACGTTTACGACGTCTCAGATGCTTCCAAGTCGGGAGCCGTTGAAATCAGGGTTCCCGCCGACAAGTTCGACGAAGCGCTCAAAAGAATAAGGGCGGTAGCGGTAAAGGTGGAAAAGGAGGACATAAACGCCGAAGACGTAACCGAAGAATTCGTCGACCTGGAAGCGCGGCTCAAAAGCTCAAAGGCCGAAGAGGCGCAGTATTTGAAAATAATGGGCCAGGCCTCCAAAGTCGGAGACATTTTGGACGTGGCGGAGCGCTTAAGCGATGTCAGAAGCAGAATTGAGCGTCTTGAAGGGAAAATTAAGTTTTTGTCGCGGCAGATCGATATGTCTTCGATCGCCGTTTCTCTCACCGAAGAAGCAGACGTGGAGCTGTTCGGTATCCGCTGGCGGCCGCTCTTCACCCTGAAGCAGGCCTTCAGGGACATGCTTGAAGGGCTGAGCGATTATATCGACGCACTGGTCGGCTTCGTCTTCTACCTGCCGGTTCTTGTTCTCTGGCTGGCTACTTCCGTCGCGGTGTTGTGGACGGCCTGGAAAGCGTTCCGTTTCGTTAGGGCGAAGTTCTTTTCTTCCTGATCCATAAAACTACTCGATAAAAAATGGAAATGGGCAGCGGCAGTAATTCTACTGCTCTTGGTTGGCTACCTGCTGTATAGTTATTTTTTCTATACCTGCTGCGCGCCCGAGAAAGACGCCGGCCAGGATTTTGGGACAATAGATGAAAGCTTTAAAGATCCAGACCTCACCTATACGAAAAGGGAGTTTTCCAGCATGTGCAGTACTCCGGACGGCGAAGGCAGTTGCAATTTTAATACCTACTTGTATCTTTCCGGAAAACTAGTTATTGAGACGCGCTATGGCAGTACAGATTCCGCAACGGTCACCGAAAAACAATTATCAAAAAATCAGGTGGAAAAGATCATACTGGCGATAAAGAATTCCGATGTTCTCAACAAAGAATGTCAACACGGGAAGGCGTATGACTATTCGGCTACTTATTATTTGAATGTAGACGGCGTTAAAAAGATATTTGAGTTTCCAGAATGCGAATCGGAGTTGCGCGAAATAGATACATTGATCAACGCGGCTAGATAAATATATGAAGGGAAAACTTTATCTTATTTTAAAGATCCTGCTTGTTCTGGCGGTTTTAATGCTTGCCGGAGCGTATTTTATTCGGTCGATTCAAGAGGTGAGAGAAGTTTCCGGGTGTGGTTTTGAAGCAACAAAGGGAGAATCGGTTATCACCATAAGAAACGGTACAGTTGCGAGGTCGGGGGATATAAGGATCGGCGCAGGCGTCGGATCTGACAATTCCTTCAATCTCGCGTTTTTAGACGGGGCGGAGGAGAAAAAATTCAATGTAAAAGAATGCGACGTGCTTGAATACAAGGCCGGTCTCGACGTCCTTTTCATCAAGGTTTCTAAAATCCGTTCCAATACCAGTTGGTGGAGCATAGCGCCCGGGAGCAACAACGCATCGGTGGAGTTGCTCGTCCTTCATACTGTTGCGCCCCATGTTATCGATTTACGGTCGCCGCAATGAAAAAACTTTATCTTATTTTAAAGATCCTGCTCGTTCTGGCGGCTTTAATCGCGTTGGGCTACTTAGTGACCCCACCCGACAGCGAAGTTATTCTGACGAGGCCGTGGCTTAAGAGGGCCGACAATTTGAAAATGACGGGAACCCCGCTCACTATTTCCGACGGTACTCAAGGCCAATACGGAGATGATCTGCGGATCGGCGTTGGTAATATTAGAATAGGCGATTATGAAATAGACGGCGTGAAGGAAACCGGAGTAACGGCAACGCTATGGGTGTTTATCCGCGACAAAAGCGAGGAAAATAAAATAATCACTTTATATATCGGACAGAGTTTTGAGATCGATAAATACGTGATTACCCTCGAGGACATTAGCGGCAGTTTGGTAAGTTTGTTTATCCGGGACGTTTCTCAATAAGAAGATGGCGCTTGCGGAAAATGAAAGGTTTTTCAGAGGATGTTTTTATACCGTAAAAACGGCAAAGTAAAAAGGTTCAGCGCCGCGACGAAAACGGTCCAGCGCACCGATCGCCGCCCGCACCTCGCTGTCTTATTTTGGTTCTATAAAGAACCAAGGGTGTGCGCGAACCGACTTGAACTTCTAAAGCGGACGAATCCCAGCCTCAAGATCTACGGCCTCTATGGCGGTCCGCAAAAGAAGGCCGGACTGTTCCGACAGAAGCTTGGTAACTATCTCGACGACTTCTATGTATCACCGTTCCGTTCATCAGGTTGGAAGTGGATCAACGGCGATCTGGTGCTCCTCGATTGGTACGCCAAGCGGGGAAAGCGTCTCGCGTGGGACAGCGTAGTTGTTGTGCAGTGGGATATGCTCGTTTTCGCGCCGCTCGCCAGAGTATTCAAAGGACTGAAAAAGGGTCAGGTTTTTCTTTCCGGCTTCCGGACAATATCACCTAAGATCGAACGCCGCTGGGATTGGACCAGGCCGGGCGGGTCGGAGCGCAAGAATTATCTGCGATTTCTGGAGTATGTTCGCACGCACTACGGCTATCGCGCGAAGGCGCGTATTTGTCTTTTTATCCTGCAGGTCTTTCCGCGTATATTTTTTGAGCGGTATCTGAAGGTCGGGAACCGGAACGTCGGCATGCTCGAGTACAAGATCCCGACCTACGCCGAGATCTTCGGCGTTCCCGTTTTCCGCAAAGACCTCGGCGTCGCATGGGACGAGGGCAGAAAGAACAGGCCGCTGAACGCGATCCCGCGCGAGATAAGCAGCGCATACATCAGAGCGCAGCTCCGGAAGCGGGGAGGTTGGCGTATCTTCCATCCTTATTACCGCGGGTGGAAGCTTTAGGGTTGCAGCCATTTCCGCATAACTTGTGCATAACCGGCAGGTCTTTCCAGCGCAGATAGCAGGAAAATAAAGGGATTTTCGGGAAGCGGTCGCTTGCAAGCGACCGCTTCCGTTTTGTTTGCAGGGGAGTGAGTGGTGGGGTAAGATGGAATAAAAGTGGTGAAAAGTGGATAAAGCTGGGGATAAGTAGCCACTTCTGGGGATAAAGCAACAACGCCATGTTCATCGGAGAATACCAACACTCGCTCGACCCGAAAGGCAGGATAGCCGTGCCCGCTAAGTTCCGAACGAAACTCTTGGGCGGTGCCATCATCACGCGCGGCCTCGACCACTGCCTGTTCCTTATTGCCGCTAAAGAGTGGGAGGAGCTTGCCGCGAAGCTCATGGCGCTGCCCTTGGCGCAAGCGAACTCCCGCGCGTTCGTGCGGCTCATGCTTGCGGGCGCGATGGATGTCGCTCCCGATCAGCAGGGGAGGATACTTGTGCCCGATTATCTGCGGAAATACGCCGGCCTTACCAAGCATGCCGTGATCGCCGGCCTCTACAGCCGCATCGAGATATGGGATGCGGATGCCTGGCGTGAATATCGCACGAGGACCGAATCCTCCTCCGACGAGATCGCAGAAAAACTGGGCGAGCTCGGCATCTAATCTTTTTTATGATGACGATCGGCACAACCAACGTGCGGAAGTTCCGTCGGCGCTAAGAGAGGCCGATCGTCATTGCACATTTAAATGGCGCATATCCCCGTTCTTCTCGAGGAGGTATGTTCCGCCCTTGAACTCAATCCCGGCGAGTTGTTTATCGATGGCACCGGCGGCAGTGGCGGCCATGCCCAGGCGCTTCTCGAGCGCATTGGTGAGCGCGGAAAACTTTTGATCCTTGATTGGGATCCCGAGGCGGCAAAACGGCTTACGGAGAAATTCGCGCGCGATCCGCGCGTGATCGTAGTCGAGGCGAACTTCGCCACGTTGCGCGAGGTTCTCAAGGATATCGGCTGGGCTGCGGCGCACAAACTTCTTCTCGACCTCGGGTTCTCGTCGGAACATCTCGAGAGTTCCGGAAGGGGGTTCAGCTTCGGGCGCGACGAGCCGCTCATGATGACCTACTCGCCTAATGCGACACCCGTGAAAACCCTCCTCAAAGAGCTTTCCGAGGAAGACCTTGCGGAAATCATTCACGAGTACGGGGAAGAGCGATATGCGAGGCGCATCGCGCACGCGATCCGCGAACGGATGAAGAAAAAGGCGATCGAGACAAGCGGCGAGCTTGCGGATGTGATCAAGAACGCGGTGCCACGAGCGTACGCTCGTGGCCGCCTCGATCCGGCGACGCGCACGTTCCAGGCGCTTCGCATCTTCGCGAACAGCGAGCTCGAGAATGTGCGGCGCGCGCTCCACGACCTCGACGGCATTCTTCTCCCCGGCGGTCGAGCGGCCGTCATCTCCTTTCACTCACTCGAGGACCGCATCGTGAAGGAGGAGTTCCGGCTCCTGGCCCGCGAAAAGGACTGGAAGCTGCTCACAAAAAAGCCCATCACGGCGGGTCGCGAGGAAATTCTTAGAAATCCCCGCGCCCGTTCCGCAAAACTTCGCGCCATTCAGAAGCCGGGCATGTGAAGTTAAAGAAATTTTCATGACAATCATCAGACCGCACAAACTACTGTCGCTTCACGCGCTTTTTGCGGCATCCGTGTCCGTGTTGCTTGGCGCAAGCGTGCTCTATGGCATCTGGCTCTACAACGGCATGGTGAACCTCGCCCATGAGGTCGAGACGCAGAGCAAGGCGCTGGAACGCGCGCGTGTTCAGAACGCCGAGCTCAAAAATCAGTTGTTCGGCCAACTCGATTCATCGCGCCTCGAAACGCTTGCGCGGCAGCGCAACCTTGTTCCGGAGCGCCAGCCGCAATACTTTGAATCCGATCCGAAATGGCTTTCCGCATCACGATAATCTTCACGGGGTTCGGGATCGCTTACGCCGCCCTGCTCTTCAATATCTTCAACCTGCAGCTTCAAGAGGGCGCCTATTACGCCGCCCGCGCGGAGTCGCAGCACCGCGCGGGCGGGGCGCTGCAGCCGCCGCGCGGGGGTGTTTTCATAACTGACAAGAACGGCGCCAAAATACCGGCTGCGATCAATCGCGACTATCCACTTATCTTCGCGGTGCCCAAGGAGCTGTCGGATGCCGCCGAAGCGGCGGAGAAACTTGCGGGGATCGTCGGTAAAACTTCCGTCGAACTCGCCGCGATGCTCGCTAAGCCCGACGATCCGTATGAATCGCTGGTGAAGCGCGCGACGAATGAGCAGATCGATGCGGTGCGGGTCCTTGACCTTGCGGGCGTGTACGTGGACGCGGAATCCGGCCGGTTCTATCCGCTGGGACCCCTGGTTTCGCACGTCATCGGTTTTTCTAACTTTGACGATGAGGAAGCGCGGGTGGTCGGCCGGTACGGCGCCGAACTTGCCTATAACGCGCGCTTGGCCGGTACGCCGGGCAGCGTCTCGGGTGATGCACTCGTGCCGTACGTGCAGGGAGAGGACGTTGTGCTCACGATCGACCGGAACATTCAATCGCGGGCAGGGGAGATCCTCTCAGCGCTTATAAAAGAAAAGAACGCGAGGGGAGGGAGTTTCATCGTGCAAGAGCCGAAGACCGGCAAGATCCTCGCCATGGGCGGCTTTCCGGACTTCGATCCGAACGAGTACGGCAAGGCGGAACTGCGCACGTTCCTGAACCCGACCGTGCAGGGCGTCTACGAGCCCGGTTCCGTCTTCAAGATGTTCACGATGGCGGCCGGCCTTGATACGGGCGCGATAACCCCCGAAACGACCTACTACGACTCCGGCTCCGTGACGTTGAACGGCCGCACGATCAGGAACTGGGACCTTAAAGCGCATGGCAAGCAGACGATGACGAACGTCATCGAGCAATCGCTCAACACCGGCGCGATCTTCGCGATGCAGAAAACGGGATACGAACAGTTCTATCGTTACCTCATCGCGTTCGGTTTTGCGGAACCGACCGCTCTCGGCCTGCCAGGCGAGCTCAGGGGGAATTTGAACAACCTTAAAGAGGGCCGCGACGTCAACTATGCCACGGCTTCGTTCGGCCAAGGTATCTCCGTCACCGCGCTCGAGCTCGTGAATGCCGTTTCTACGATCGCGAACGGGGGCATGCGCATGCGGCCCTACATCCTGGCTGGCGAATCCCCGAAGGAGGCGGCGCGCGTGATCTCCGAGGACAGCGCCCGCAAAGTCACTCAGATGATGATTTCCGCGGTCGAAAAGGCGGAGATCGCCCGCATTCCCCGCTACGCCGTGGCAGGGAAGACCGGCACGGCGTTCATTCCCGACTTCAAACGCGGCGGTTACACCGAAAACGTGATCAACACCTACGTTGGCTTTGCTCCCGCGAACGACCCGCAGTTCACCGTTCTGGTCCGCCTCGATGACCCGGCGGGCGCGCCGCTTGCGGGCCTTACCGTAGTGCCCGCATTTCGGGAACTCGCGGAATTCATCCTGAACTATTACAATATTCCGCCGGATAAACCCTGACATGGCACTGCGCGCAAAAAGTTTGGAGAAGCTTCGCTGGCTGCTGAAACGGCTCGCGCAGCTCATGATCATGCGTTACCGCCCGAGCGTGATCACGGTCACGGGCAGCGTGGGCAAGACCTCGACCAAGCTTGCGATCTCGGCGGTTTTGGGGAGCGTGCGCTCCGCGCGCGTCTCCCAGCGGAACTACAACAACGAGATCGGCGTTCCGTTCACCGTCATAAGCGGCCGCGAAAAAGTAGGCGGTCCCGTCTTTTGGCTTTTTACGCTCATCACCGCCTGCATCCGCATCGCGGTGAAGGCGCGGTATCCGGAGGTGCTCATCCTCGAATACGGAGCCGATCGGCCGGGCGATATCAAATATCTGCTTGAGATCGCGCGACCGACCGTTGCGGTGATCACCGCGGTGGGCGACATTCCGGTGCATGTCGAGTACTATGCCGGTCCCAAGGCGCTCGCGCGCGAGAAAGGCAGGACCATCGAGGCGCTGCCCGCGGCCGGCTTCGCGATCCTTAACTTCGACGACGCGACGGTGATGGACCTTCAGGAACGGACGCGCGCCAAAGTGATGACGTTCGGTTTCAGCGACGGCGCGGACGTGCGCGTGACGAACTTCGAAACGCGTTCTTCAGAAGATGGCCGGCCAGTCGGCATCGCGTTCAAGCTCGAGCACGTGGGCAGCGTGGTGCCGGTCCGGCTGGACGGCGTCTTCGGCAAAGCGCAAGGATACGCGGCCGCCGCGGCGGCATGCGTCGGTTTGATTTTCGGCATGAACCTCGTTAAAATCTCCGAGGCTTTGGCGGATTACCAACCGGCAAGCGGCCGGATGGCGCTCCTCGCGGGAGTTAAGGGCACGTTCGTCATCGACGATACCTACAACGCCTCGCCGCTCTCGATGCATGCGGCGCTCGACACGCTCCGCGAGCTCAAGGGTAAGCGCAAGGTGGCCGTCCTGGGCGACATGCTCGAGATCGGCAAGTACACGATCGAGGCGCATGAGGAGCTGGGTCGGCTGGCGGCCAAGGCGGCCGACACGCTCGTAACCGTGGGGCCGAGGGCAAAGTTCATCGCCGAAGGCGCGAAGGCCGCCGGTATGTCCAAAAAGAAGGTCGCAAGCTTTGACAGCGCGGATGAGGCACGGGTGCCGGTGCAGGACCTTCTGCGTAAGGGAGATATCGTGCTCCTCAAGGCGTCCCGCGCGATCGGGTTGGACAAGATCGTCGAGGAGATCAGACAGTTTTAAGAAAGCCAGCGCCCCTATCGTCTAGTGGTTAGGACAGATGGTTCTCAGCCATCAAACCGGGGTTCGACTCCCCGTGGGGGCACCAATTAGCAATGACAAAAAGAGACCCGGAAAGGGTCTCTTTTTGTCATGATTTGCCCCACGGGGAGTCGAACCCGAAAGGGGGTCGGGGAAAAGCGCCAGCGTTTCCCCGTGGAGGAAATAGCCCCGCCTGCGGCGGGGCGTTTAGAAACCGAGGGTTTCTAAGGAGCGAAGCGACGTTTGCTTTCCCGTGGGGGCACAAATGAAGCGCGCTGCGTATTGGCGGCCTTAGAACGGTGTTCCGACTAAGGGCCGTTCCACTATCAGATAGCTGTGGACGAATTTATCCACACCCCCCCTCTTGCCCCCCCCTTTTTT